>WBZR01001676.1_pt1 | contig 26370 bp, 20 predicted proteins | sample 5204231 | NCBI WGS metagenome assembly WBZR01 (sample SAMN12412403, study PRJNA552823) | activated sludge metagenome | isolation source: activated sludge from anammox sidestream of wastewater treatment plant... | place: USA: Virginia | collected 2017-08
GGTGCTCCAGAACCTCGTGCAGATCGGCATGCCATCGTCCTCGTAGAAGATGAGCATGATCGGGCCATTGGGCGTGAGTCCGTAGAGGTGCACGTCGAAACGCTCTCCGCCATCGCGGACAGCGGGAAGGGTGAAATCCGGGGCGGTGTCGTTCAGTTCGAGTGGGGCAGGCCGGATAACAGGGTTGGGCTTCTCGTTGGCTTCGGTCACACTCCCTCCAGGAAGCCGGCAGGCGTACCGGGGACATCTTTCGTGGCGGCCAGTACACGGATACGGCCAAGGCCAGCGCCATCGGTGAGTTGTTCGAGCGCGCGGCGGCGAATGAAAAACTCCTGGACGTCATCCCGGGCAGCTCCGACGAGCGACGGGAGGCCGAGGGCGTAGAGGAACTCCATCTGCTTGACCGGGCCAAAAACGGTGAAGCCTTCGTCCTCGGCAGCGGCCGCGAGTTCACTGAAGTTGACGTGTGCCGTGAGATCCTGCTCGCCAACGTGCTGGTACGGATCTTCAGTAGGCGTGTGGCGGTAGAAGCCCATGAGGGTGCCGTTGACGCGCCAGGGCGCCCAGAGTCCGTCCTGCGGGTAGCCATAGTCGAAGACAAGGACGCCGCCATGCTCGATGAGAGAACAGAGACTCGACATCGCGGGGTAGGTGGACGGATTGACCTCGAAGCGGCCCTCGGAGGGGGCATCATCGATGATAGCGACGGGGCCCGGGATTTCGACGAAGCGTTGGCCGTCCCAACCGACGTGGACTTCGCGGGGGCCGCGTTCGGTCGCTTCGAAGAGGCGCACCGGGAAGGCATCGAAGAGTTCGTTGGCGATAACGACGCCGTGGGCGACAGGCTTCAGCGGCGGGTCAGCCCATTCAACCCGTGGATCGTCGCCAGGGGCGTTGGGCTCGATAGCGACGTAGCGGAGGGCCTGGCGGAATCCGTCGGTTCGGCCCTCGGCCCAGTCGAGAACAGCCCTGGCGAGGGCGCCCTGGCCTGCCCCCGGCTCGAAGATGGTGAACGGAGCCGGTTCACCAAGACGCTTCCAGAGGTCCCGGCACCAGCCGGCGACCGCCCACCCAAACATCGGGTGGATGGCCGGGCTCGTGACGAAATCGCCGGCAGTGCCAATTCGCCCGGCCTTGCGGTAGTAGCCAAACTCGGGGTGATAGAGGGCGAGTTCCATGAAGCGCTGGAACGGGATGGGACCGTCGGCCATCTCGGCCACGATGGCCTGGACAAGGCGCGGGTTGCCGAGAGCGGCGCTGCCGGGGTCGAGGTCGAGAGGCATGTGCTGAGTGTAACGAACCGGGACCTCGAAAGCCTGCGGGTGCGATTGGGAGCTGCCCGGCCGTGAGCCGATGGCATGGAGTGCCCGGCTCACCGCCCACGTACCGGTCGCAATCGGGTGGAGTGCCAGTCCATTTCGCAATATCGTGCGGACATCTGTCCGGATAGGGGGCATGGCGTGATGGTTGTTCCGGCGGGGGATGCTGAGTACCCTAGCGCCCGGCGAACCTTTCGCCCGGAGCGAATCCCGTGACCGCTTCTCCTCCGAAATCCGAGCATGCCGTCGATCAGGCGCTTCGGTACCTGTCGCAGGCACTCAACATGTTCGACCCGCTGCGTTTTCGCGCCTGGGCCGAGCTGGGGCTAACGACTGCACAACTCCGTGTGCTCTTCCTGACGCGGGAGCAGCCGGGTGTGACGGCCGGCGAGCTCGCCCACCGGCTTGGGGTGACCCCCCCAACGATCTCCGGGATCGTGGACCGGCTGGTGAAGCTGGGGCTCGTACGACGCGAAGATGATGACTCGGACCGGCGGCTCGTGCGCAACCACCTCACGGAGGACGGAGCGAACGCGTGCAGCCGGTTGGAGCGCGGCGTGGAGATCTTCACCCGGCGAATCCTGATCGAAATGAACCATGAGGACCTGGAGGATTTGATCCGGGGACTCAAGGCGTTCATCAAGGCGAGCACCTACGTCTCGAACGTAGAGCCCAACCTGGCCGTGGTGGCGATGCCCGGAGTGAACCTCGGATGAGCCCACGTATCCGGACGATTGACCTGGAGAACCCGTTCGCGGCCACGTTCGAGGGGATGTGTGAAGTACTCCTGGTGCGACACGGCGAGCAGAAGTTCTACGAGAATATTCCGCTCGGCGAGGCCCTGGACGCACCCCTTTCGGAGATGGGTTGGAAGCAGGCGAAAGCGGTGGGTGAACGCCTTGCGCCAGCACGGCTGGGGAAGGTGTATGTAAGCCCCATGCGCCGCGCATTCGACACCGGGAACGAGATCGCGAAGCACCACGGCCTGGCACCGATCGTGCGGGATGAGCTGCGGGAGATTGACCTCTGGCAGAAGGCGCCACAGGACAAGGGCCTGTTCGACCTCTACTCAAAAGAAGAGCTGGCACAGATCTACCGCGAGGTCAGCCGCTCACGCCTGCACTCTGCGTACCCCCACGTTGAGGACGTCGACGAGTTCAAGCAGCGCGTGGTGACGGCGATCGATGACATCATCGCGGAGAGCGAGGGCCACCGGGTCGTGGTTGCCTGCCATGGTGGCGTCATCAACGCCTACCTGAGTCACTTCTTCGGGTCGGCCTACGACAGCCTGGTGAACGTCTTTCACACGTCGATCACCGTGGTTCGCGGGGCCGACACGCGACGCGCGCTGCTGACAATCAATGACTACTCGCACGTCATGGCCTTCCAGAGCCACCGGAGCGATTTCAATGCCTGAGGACGACAGACCACCGAGGCCGCTCCAGGTACACCCACCAGGGCTGCAGGATGAGTTCGACGAGGCACTCGAGGAGTACGACGAGGCCGGCGATCCCGATCCGGCGTTCTACGAACACGGCGGCGTGAGCCTCTCCGAGTCGGAGCGGGATCTGCTTGGCGATCTCCGCGGGAAGCGGCTCCTCATGCTGCAGGCGGGTAACGGCGAAGACGTGCTCTCACTGGTGAACCTCGGAGCAACGGTGACGTGTGTCGATGACGAGGAGAGCCTCGCAGGCGCGCGGGCACTGGCAGCGGCGGCGGGGAGAGAGGTCACATTCGTTGAGGATGACCCGAGTTCCATCTCGGATGAGCTGCGGCAGGGGCAATTCGACGTAGCCTATTCGGGGTTCTCATCGATAGTTTGGCTGCCGAGTCTCGACGACTGGGCCAGCGGGCTCTCAGCGGCACTGAAGCAGGGCGGGCGGCTCGTGGTCTATGACGAACACCCGATGGCGCGGGTCTTTGGCGAAATGGACGGCCACCTGTTCGTTTCGAACTCGTACTTCGGTGAGACGGCGGAGTGGGAAGACGACGAAGCGGAGGACGAGGAGGCTGATGCGACTGACGTTGACGAGGCCAGCCTGCTCGAGCACCTCGCCGGTGGGCCCATCCTGGCAGACCCGGAGTGGACCGTCGGCGACATAGTCGAGGCACTCGGGGCGAATGGACTGGCCGTGATGTGCTTGCGGGAGTACCCGGAGAGCGACCGGTATGAGACGACGCTGGACACGCTCGTAAACGCGGACTACGACGAGATATCGCGGGTACCGGGAGTAATGCTCATCCTCGCCGTGAAGCTGTAACGTTCGCACATGGCCGAATTCCAACCGCGGCACAAGCTCTGGCTCGAGGCGGGCGGCAAGCTGGTGATGTCGGACTACCGCGTGCGGCTCCTGGAGTTGGTGGCCGAGTCGGGATCGCTCGCGCAGGCGGCGGCGGCGATGGGGCTGTCGTATCGCCGTGCATGGGGAAAGGTGAAGGAGATCGAGGCGAATCTCGGGCTCGCACTCGTCCACTCGGAAGTGGGTGGTGCCGGCGGCGGGCATACCACCCTCACCGATGAGGGGCAGGCGCTCGTGGGCGCCTACCAGCGGTTTCGGGAGCGAGTCGAAGCGGCAGTGCAAGAGGCCTTTCGGGAGGAACTGCCAGGCCTCTCGGGAACCATGGAGAGGGCACACATCGAGCCCGGCTGATACCCTTCGTCGCATGCATTACAAGGATTCGAACTGTGGCCAACTGCGCGCCGGGGATGCCGGGCGGACGGTGCGCCTGGCCGGCTGGGTTCACCGCCGGCGTGACCACGGTGGACTGATCTTCATCGACCTGCGCGATTCGAGTGGGATCGTCCAGCTCGTCTTCAACCCCGAGAACGCGGCGGCCCACGAGGTGGCTCACCGGGCACGCATCGAGTGGGTGCTGGCCGTGGAGGGAGAGGTTCAGACCCGGGACTCGGCGACGGTAAACCCGAACATGGCAACCGGCGAGGTCGAAGTGATCCCATCGTCGGCGCGGGTGCTGAACGAGGCACAAACGCCGCCGTTCTACATCAACGAACCGGTGGAGGTAGACGAACAGCTACGGCTCAAGTATCGCTACCTGGACCTGCGCAGGCCCGAGGTGGCGCGGATTATCAGGCTCCGGCACGAGGTAGTCCGCTACATGCGGAACTTCCTGGGCGAGCGGGGTTTTGTCGAGATCGAGACGCCGACACTCATCAAGTCGACACCAGAGGGTGCGCGCGATTTCCTCGTACCGTCGCGGATGCGGCCAGGACAGTTCTTCGCACTCCCCCAGTCGCCGCAGATCCTGAAGCAGCTGCTGATGTATGCGGGGTTCGAGAAGTACTTCCAGATCGCGCGGTGCTACCGCGACGAGGATTTCCGGGCGAACCGGGTGGCCGAGCATACCCAGCTCGACCTCGAGATGAGCTTCGTGACGGCGGACGATGTGATGGCCTTGATCGAGGAACTCTACACGGAGATCGCGGAGCGGTTCGGGGAGGGACGGAAGCTCGCGGCGAAACCGTTCCCGCGGCTCGACTACACCGACTGCATCGCGCGTTACGGGATCGACCGGCCGGACCTCCGCTTCGGGCTCGAGTTCGTGGATATCGCCAGCGCAGTCCGCTCATCGAGCTTCCAGGTGTTCGCCTCGGCACTGGCGGCAAACGGTGAGGTCAAGGCGATCCGTGTCCCCGGCCAGGCGGGGATGACACGCAAGGAGATCGATGAGCTGACCGAAATCGCGCGGGGCGGCAGCGCAAAGGGGCTCGCGTATATCGGCTTCCAGGGTGCGGAGCTGCGGTCACCGATAGCGAAGTTCCTATCGGCCGAAGAGATCGCGGCGATCAGGTCGGCCACGGGCGCGGAGGACGGCGACATGGTGGTCATCGTTGCCGACCAGCCGGCGGTGGTCGCCAGGTCGTTGCAGGAGGTTCGGAGTGCCCTTGGAACGAAGCTGGGGCTGAAGGACCCCAACGTGCTGTCGTTCGCGTGGATCGTTGGCTTCCCGCTGCTGGAATGGCATCCGGATGAAGGTCGCTGGGACGCAACGCACAACCCGTTCTGCGGGTTCCCGGAGTCAGAACGGGCGAAGCTCGACACCGACCCGGGCAGCGCCCAGTCGTACCAGTACGACCTGACGCTCAACGGCGACGAGGTGGGCGGCGGCTCCATCCGGATCGACAACCGGGCCGACCAGGCGAAGGTGCTCTCGCTGATGGGGCACACGCCCGAGCAGCAGCAGGAGCGGTTCGGGGTGATCCTCGACGCGCTGGAATATGGCGCACCGCCCGAGGGGGGCGTTGGCATGGGCATCGACCGGCTCATCATGTCGCTTGTAGGGACCGACAACATCCGCGATGTGATCGCGTTCCCGAAAACGTCTTCGGGGCTGGACCCGTTGATGGGCGCGCCATCACCGGTCGAGCGGGCGCAGCTGGAGGAGTTGGGGCTGCGAATCATCGGCTGAGTGGCGGGCGTACCGTCGCGAGCGCGGAGCGCTGACCGGGAACGCCCGGGGTACCGATCCATGGCCTCGCGCCGGTTCAGCCTATGCCATGTCAGGAAAGGGAACGGATGGCGGCGTAGTCTCTGAGCGCGGTTCGCGTGTACGCTGTGGCGGCTCCCGCGAGCCGTGGTGTGCATTGCCGCCAGGCTCATTTGCGAGGGCATCATCGAATCTCTCCGTGGCGGGTGGAAGCTTGTCGAACCGAACACTCGCGCTCCTGATGGGCGTCGTCGCGTTCCTGATCCTGGTGGTGGGCATCGTGTTTGTGGCCGCGCTGGCAGGAGGCGGCGGCGATGATGGCGGCGGGACGCCCGCAAGCCCCGATAGAAGACCGAACACGAGCGGGGATATCTGCAAGGGCAACACGCTCATCACCTATGGCGACGACCCGGCGACAGTGCTCGACCCGATCCAGGTGCGCGATGACAACACGGCCCAATACGTCCTCGAGATCTTCGACGGGCTGGTCACACTCGGCCTTGACTTGAAGGTGCAGCCGGACATCGCGAAGAGCTGGGCCATTTCTCCCGACGGGAAGACGTACACATTCCATCTGCGCGATGACGTGGTGTTTCACGACGGGAGCCGCCGTGTGACCGCTGCCGACTTCAAGTACAGCATCGAGCGGGCGGCAGACCCGAAGAACGGGTCACCAACCGTGACGCTCTACCTGGGAAATATCGTTGGCCTGAAGGACCGGTTCAACAACAAGGCGAACGACGTGGCAGGCGTGAAGGTCATCAACGATACAACCGTGGAGATCGACCTGGTTCAGCCTGCTGAATTTTTCCTCGCGGAGCTCACGTATCCGGTGGCATTCGTCGTCGACAAGAACCAGATCGAGAGGGACCCGCGGAACTGGACGCGGCACCCGAACGGGACGGGTCCGTTCAAGCTCACGACCTACACGCCGGGGCAAACCATCTTGCTGACGAGGAACGACCGGTATCATCTTGGCGCGGCAAAGCTGGATGCTGTCGACTTCGAGCTCGGCGGCGGGTCGATCGTGACTCGTTACGAGAACAACGAGCTGCACATCAGCGTGGTGCCACCGATTGAGCTGGGTGATGTGAAGAGCGGCAAGAGCCCGCTGGCGAAGGACTATCACCCGCAACCGGAGATGGCGATCAACTACATGGCGTTCAATATCCACCAGGCGCCGTTCGATGACGTGAACGTCCGGCGGGCGATGGCGATGGCGGTGGACCGCGACAACATCAACAAGGTACTGCTGTTCGATTCACAGCGGGTGGCCGATGGCATACTCCCGCCGGAAATGCCGGGGTATAGCGCGAGCGTCCACGCTTTGAAGTTCGATGTGGCGGCCGCCAAAGCCGCGCTGGCACAATCGAAGTACGCAGGGAACATGCCGCGCATCATCCTGACCTACCCGGGGAGCGGCGGAGACGCACCGGACACGCTCGCGGCATTCCAGGCAGCGTGGAAGGACAACCTCGGGCTCGATGTGCAACTACAGGCACTCGACTACGCGGCCTATCTGCGCGAGTTGCGGAAGGGGACCTTCCAGATGTTTGCGGCTGGCTGGATCGCCGACTACCCGGACCCGGAGAACTTCCTCGACAAGCTCTTCGCAAGCGACAGCGTGCAGAACGAACAGGGTTACAAGGACGACCAGGTGGACCAGTGGCTGCAGCAGGCCCGGACGGGCCGCGACCCGGCTGAACGCTACCGGCTCTATAACCAGGTGGAGCAGAAGATCCTGGACGATGCGGTGATGATGCCGACGTTCTGGCCCGTTGCCCACACCCTGGTGAAGCCGTGCGTGAAAGGCTGGCCGCAGGTGGCGCTCTCCGTGCCAAAGTACCGCTTCATCAGCATCGAAGCGGATACGAAGTAAGCGGGCAGCGGTGAGCCCGGGGCTGCTCGGTTACATCCTCCGGCGCCTGCTCTGGGCTGTCCCGGTGCTGTTCGTGATCTCGGTAGTGGTGTTCGTCATGCTGCGCCTGGCGCCCGGTGACCCGATCGATAGCATCCTGAAGACGCATTATGACGAGCAAGTTGCCCAGCGACTGCGCGAGAAGTACGGCTACGACAGGCCGGTCGCCGTCCAGTATGTGAAGTACCTGGAGAACCTGGCACACGGTGATCTCGGCGTCTCGACGATCCACACCGACTTCACAGCGCAGGATGTCATCCTGCCGAAGATCTGGGTTTCGACGCAGATCGGGTTTTTCGCGCTCCTCATCACGTTCGGTCTCGGGATACCGGTGGGGCTCTACGCGGCCCTCGCGCGAGGGACGTTTCTCGACCCCCTCGTGATCGCGTGGTGGCTGGCGTTCGACGCAATCCCCACGTTCGTGCTGACAACACTGGCGAGCTGGCTTTTCGCTCTCAAGCTGGGGCTCGTGGGGCTGAGCTACGAAGGGGTGTACAGCACTCACATGATCGTGCCGGTATTCGTGCTGGCGATCCCGGGGGTGGCAGGCGTCGCCCGGTTCATGCGAGCGTCGGTCATCAGCGTCATCGGCGAGGATTACATTCGCACGGCACGGGCGAAAGGGCTGAAGGAGACGACGGTGGTGTTCCGCCATATCGCGCGGAACGCGATGCTCCCGATGATCACGGTCATCGGCCTGGCACTCCCAGGGATCGCCGGCGGAGCACTCTTCGTCGAGCAGGGGTTCGGTATTCCAGGGATTGCCAGTGAGTCGCTACAGGCAGCGCTCGCACCCGATTACGACGTGATCCTTGCACTGGTGCTGTTCGGGTCGGTGTTGTTCGTGCTGGCAAACGTGGTGATCGATATCGCCTACGCATTCATCGACCCACGGGTACGCCTCGGGTCGGTGAGGGGCTGACGAGATGGCCATCGCCGGTGCAGCCTGGGAACAGGAGATGGCGCTCCCCGCGGCGAGGCGTTTCACAACGGTGCGCCGGATCCTCGGGAAGAAGGTCGCCGTAGTGGCGCTCGTGTACCTTGCCATCTTCTATGGCGCCGGGCTGTTGGCCCCGTGGGTTGCCCCGGATGACCCCAACCAGCAGCACGTGACCATCCAGGATCGGCGGCAACCACCATCGCGCGAGCACTGGCTGGGGACGGATACGCTTGGGCGCGACCTGTTTTCTCGGGCGCTGTACGCCGCACGGACAACCGTGCTGTTCACCCTGGTCGTGGTGGTAACAGGCGGCCTCTTCCTCGGGCTGGGATTGGGATTGCTGGCGGGGTATCGCGGTGGGTGGGTCGATACACTGATCATGCGGGTGGGCGAGGTACTCGCGGGGCTGCCAACACTCGTCCTGATGCTTGCAATAACCGCGGCATTCCGGCCACGGATCATGGACATCAGCTTCTGGCTGCAAGACCACACATGGCTTGGAGCGGATTCGCAGACCGTCGTGAAGTTCTTCATCATCGCGGGGGCGAGCGTTCCGTTTGCGTGGGTGGGCAGCGCGCGAATCGTTCGCAGCCAGGCACTCGCCATTCGCGAGGAGAGCTACGTGGTGGCAGCAGAGGCGATGGGCGCATCGACGTGGCGCGTGGTGTTCCGCCACATCATGCCGGGCGTGATGCCGCTCTGGATGGTCGGACTCAGTTCCTCGATGGCCGGAATCGCGGGAACCGAGGTCGCTCTCTCCTACCTGGGACTTGGCATCGACCCTCCGGGCTCGAGCTTCGGGAACATGATCGAGGGCGCCGTCGGGACGCGGACGTTCGAACAGTACCCACACCTGCTGCTGGCGTCCGCGCTTCCGGTCATCCTCTTCTTCTTCGCTTGGAACCTACTGGGCGACGCCCTGGTGGACCTGCTGGAGTCGCGGCGGGGCGCGTAGGGGCGAAACGGCGAGGCGGAACGAACGGTGTTTCGTGGGAGACTCATGGAATGGCCGGTGGTGTGGCACGTGCTCCGGCCGCGATTGCCGTCACCGGCACCGTCCGTGGTGAAGGTACTGGAGCGTGATCGGGGTAGAGGTGTGGCACCATTTGCCGCTGAACTGCACACCAATCGTCTGGACGCGGGGGCCTGCGGAAGAGCAGCAGGCACCGAGCCGAACGGTTTCCCGGGCTTGTCCGGAGCGGTTTCCACCCGAAGGGGCACCCAGCCGCGGCCTTCGACACCGGCACGAGACGGGGGCTTTGCTATACTGGCCGTCGGAGGATCAGGATCGCCCGGTGAAAGTAACCCTCGAACGACTCCCCGAGAGCCGCGTACAGCTCGATATCGAAGTCGAGGCCGACCGTTTCGAAAAGTCAAAGGACGCCGCGTACCGGCGGCTTGCGCCGCGTGCGAAGGTCCCCGGATTTCGTCCCGGCAAGGCTCCCCGCCAACTGACCGAGAAGTACATCGGTACGGACCGGCTCCTCAACGAAGCGATTGATAAGCTCCTGCCCGAGGTCTACAACGAGGCCATCGAAGAGCACGATGTGGATGCCATCGCACAGCCTGAGCTCGACAAGATCGATCTCGACCCGCTGCGGCTGAAATTCATCGTTGCCGTTCGCCCGGCGGTCGATCTCGGCGCCTACAAGGAGATCCGCATCGAGCCCGAGCCGGTTGAGGTGACCGATGAGATGCTGGACGAGCAGGTCACGCTCATCCAGCGGCGGTATGCGACGCAGGTGCCGGCCGACCGGCCGGTCGCATGGAACGACATCCTCATCGCGGACGTGAAAGGAACGATCGACGACGAGACGTTCGTCGAAGACCTTGACGCGGAGTTCCCGGTTCGCGAGGGCACCGTGCTCTTCGTGGAGGGGCTGGCCGAGGCGTTCATTGGGATGGCCAAGGGCGAGGAGAAGAGCGTTGTCCTGGCAATGCCGGAAGATTTCCGGGTTGAGCGGCTGGCAGGCAAGACGGCGACCTTCACGCTCACCATCAAGGAAGTGAAGGAAGAACAGCTTCCGGAACTGGACGACGAGTTCGCTCAGCAGGTGAATCCTGACGAATTTCAAACATTCGCAGCACTCAGGGAGCGGATCCTGGCGGACCTCACGAAAGCACTCACGGAGCAGGCCGACGCGGCCTACCGCACAAAGGCTGTCGACGCGCTAGTCGAAGGCGCCACCATCGAGTTCCCGCGGGTACTCGTAGAGCGCGAGATCGACCACATCGTGCGCGACTCGATGGGGAACGACCAGCAGCAGTACGCGCAGTACCTGCGGCGCGTCGGACGAAGCGAATCCGAGTACCGGGAATCACTTCGGGATGCCGCTGAATCCCGAGTTCGGCGTTCGCTGGCACTTAATGAGCTCGCCGAAGCTGAAGGTATCGACGTATCTGCCGAAGAGATAGAAGGGGAGTTGGACAAGCTGGTGGAACCGCTGGGTGATGACGCCGAGCGTTTCCGGCAGATGTTCGCGACCGACGACGGGGTGGCGACGCTTCGCCGCAACCTGCTCGGCCGCAAGACCCTCGACCGGCTTGCGGCCATCGCCCAGGGAGAGGCACAGGAGGAGACCGAGTGAACGAGGGGCAGCCCCGGGTCCACCCGCTGGTCCAGGCCATTATTCCGACGGTGATCGAGAGCGGGCCACGCTCCGAGCGCGCCTTCGACATTTTTTCGCTGTTGCTGAAGGAACGTATCGTGTTCCTCGGAACACCGATCGATGATCAGATAGCGAACCTCATCGTCGCGCAACTGCTTTACCTGCAGCGCGAAGACCCGGAACGGGATATCAGCATGTACATCCATTCCCCGGGGGGCGTCATTACGGCCGGCCTCGCGATTTACGACACGATGCAGCTCATCGAGCCCGATGTATCGACAATCGCGGTTGGCCAGACGGCCTCCATGGCGACGGTGCTGCTCTGTGCCGGCGCGAAGGGCAAGCGCTTCGCACTGCCGAATGCAACCGTGCACATGCACCAGGCGCTCGGCGGAGCCCGCGGGCAAGCTTCGGATATCGAGATCGCGGCGAAGGAGACACTCCGGCTGAACGAGATCATCCGTAACATCATCTCCTCGCACACAGGCCAGCCGGTGGAGCGGGTGACCAAAGACTTCGACCGTGACTTCTACCTGGATGCCCAGGGGGCGAAGGACTACGGCTTCGTCGACGAGCTGCTGGCGCGGCCCGAAGACGTCAAGAAGAACTAGCTCAGGAACGGGGGGCATTCGCCGTGGCCGGTAGCCGAACCAATCGCGTCCAGTACCACTGTTCGTTCTGCGGGAAGAACCAGGACCAGGTGCGGCGGCTCATCGCCGGGCCCGGCGCTGTCTACATCTGCGACGAATGCGTCGACCTCTGTCGAGAAATCATCGACGAGGAGAGCAGCGGTACCGCCGCTACCACGGCTGCCAAGACCGGCGCCGGGAGTGCCCAGCGCGTCCCTCCACCGAAATACATCTACGACCACCTCAACGAGTACGTGATCGGCCAGGAGCAGGCCAAGAAGGTCCTCTCGGTGGCGGTCTACAACCACTACAAGCGCATCGGGGCGGCCGCCGAGCAGGACATCGAACTCGAAAAATCGAACATCCTCCTCGTCGGGCCAACGGGCGTGGGCAAGACCTACCTGGCGAAAACGCTGGCGAAACTGCTCGATGTCCCGTTCTCAATCGCTGACGCAACGGCACTGACCGAGGCTGGCTACGTCGGTGAGGACGTGGAGAATATTCTCCTTCACCTGATCCAGGCAGCCGACTTCGACATCCAGAAGGCCGAACGCGGCATCATCTACATCGACGAGATCGACAAGATCGCGCGCAAGGGCGACAACCCGAGCATCACCCGTGATGTTTCGGGCGAGGGTGTCCAGCAGGCGCTCCTGAAGATCATCGAGGGGACCATCGCGAACGTGCCGCCGCAGGGCGGGCGGAAGCACCCACACCAGGATTTCCTGCAGATCAATACGGGGAACATCCTGTTCATCTGTGGCGGGGCATTCGAAGGGCTCGACAAGCACATCGAGAAGCGGCTCACGCGCGACCACGTGACGCTCGGATTCCGGGCCGACCGGCGCCTGCGGGGCACAGACGAGGTGGGCGATCTGCTGACCCATGTCACGCACGACGATCTCCTCGAGTTCGGCCTCATCCCCGAGTTCGTCGGACGCCTGCCGATGGTCGTGGGCCTCTCATCACTGGATGAAGAAGCACTCGTGCGAATCCTTACAGAACCGAAGAACGCGCTCATCAAGCAGTACCAGCGGTACTTCGCGATGGATGGCGTGGAGCTTTCGTTCACGGACGATGCCCTCAAGGCAGTGGCGCAGATGGCCATCAAGCACAAGACCGGGGCCCGTGGCCTGCGGACGGTGCTGGAGCAGTCCCTCATGGACGTGATGTACGAAATCCCGGGGCGGGGCGACGTGCGCAAGTGTGTCGTGAACGCCGAGACCATCAACAACGGGGTCCATCCGCTGTTGCTTACGAGGGGCGGCCAGCAGGTCGACGTGACAATGATCCCGCAATCGGAGCTTCACGAGAGCGCCTGAAGCCGGGCAAGCACACCGAACCACAACGGGGCCGATGGGCCCCGTTTGCCTTTGCACTGATCCGGGATGACGGCGGTACCGGATCCGGCGTACGTATCGCACCACCGGAGCGGATTCCGGGGGGTGTCAGGGGGCATTGGCGGCGTGCGATACTCCATCCCACGCGCGACTTGCGCCGGGGTTCGCTGATGCTCTCTTACGTCGACCGTATTCAGCTCGCTGTCCGCGACCGAAAGGCAGCGGTGAGGACCTGGGAGACCGTTTTCGGGGCTACCGTCACAGACGAGGGCGGATCGAAGGTCCTCAATGCACATCGGACGACGGTGCAGGCGGGTGATACGCTGTTCGACTTCCTCGAACCGGCAGGGGACGGCCTCGTGCAGGCGTTCGCAGAACGATGGGGCGAAGGGCTGTACGGCGTTGCATTCGCAACACCGGACGTGCAGGCCATGGCAAAACACCTCGACTCCCAACGGGTGTCGTTCTCGCCCGAAAAGGATGCGCTCGTCCTCTCACCGGATGCCACGCACGGGATGCCGGCGATGATCGTGCCCGAAACTGCACGAGAGCATGCCGGGGGCGTCATCACGCACGTCTACGAAGTGACAAACCCCGTCAACGACTGGCAGGACACGGCAGCTCTCTACACGCGGATCTTCGGGCTCGACCCGACACGGTTCTCACCGATCAATAGCAGCGCATATGGATACACAGGGACACTTACGCTGTTCGATCCGCCGACACGCCTCGACCGGGTGGAGATCACCCAGACTGCCGGCGGCGGGGCGATGGACCGCTTCTTCCAGAAGCGAGGACCTTCGCTCTACATGTGCTATGCGGAGACGGAAGACGTGGTGGCATTCCGGGAGCGCCTCACGGCAGCCGGGGTACGGTTCGCCGGCGGTGAGAATCAGCCAGCGGACGCAGGGTTCTTCATCCACCCGAGTTCATTGCACGGGATGCTGATGGGGATCAGCCGGACGAACTACGCGTGGGTCTGGAGTGGGCGCCCGGAACTGGCCGGCGCAGGGGCCGACCAGTTCGTTCATTGAGACCGGGACTCACAGGGAGGCAAGGCGTTCGCGGAGGCCCGCCACACGCTGCGTGGTCTCCGCGAGCGTGCCCTCCATGCCGGCGATAACGCTCGCGGGCGCTTTCGCACGAAACGTCTCGTTTGCAAGTTGCTTCTGGAGCCGCTCCATGTGGGCGGCTGCTTCACCGAGTTCCTTTTCGAGACGTGCGCGCTCCTCGGCGGTGTCGACCGCGGGGAGGGTAACCGCGATCTCTGTACCGGCGATGCGTCCGAAGCCGTACTCGGCTGCCGGGAGTTCGGCATCCGGGGCGGTGACGCGGGGTTCGACACGGGAGGTGAAGGCCGTGGCGGCAGCGGTCGCTCCGAGCGCCCAGCCATAGCTGTCTGCGCGCAGGTAGACCACCGGCCGGGCACTCGCATCGAGCTTCTTTTCGGCGCGGATATTGCGGATAGTGCGATTGACCTCGATGACGTGAGCCATCGCATCTTCAGCAGCCTGGTCCTTCCAGTTGGCCCCGCTCTTCGGGTACCAGGCCACGATGAGCTGGCTCACCATGTCGTCATCGACGTGCGTGCGCAGCGCCTGCCAGAGCTCCTCGGTGACGAACGGCATGAAGGGGTGAAGGAGGCGGAGGCCATGGTCGAGGACGTGGGTGAGGACGCGAAGCGGTAGCTCCTCGCCGGCGTTGAGACGGACCTTGGCCATCTCGATGTACCAGTCGCAGAACTCATTCCAGAGGAAGTCCTGGATGAGTTTCGCGGCCTCGGAGAGTTCGTACTGGCCGAGGAGGTGGTCGACGTCGCTTTCGAGCTGCTCGAGGCGGGAAAGGATCCAGCGGTCCTCGAGCGCGTAGGTCTGCTGGTCGGCGGCGTGCGGGCGTTTTACCTCGCGGTCGCCAACCTTCATCAGGACGAACCGGGCGGAGTTCCAGAGCTTGTTGGCGAAGTTGCGGGCGGAGGTAAGGCGCTCGTCGCTGTAGCGCTGGTCGGCACCCATCGCGGCACCCGTAAGGATGGCGAAGCGGAAGGCGTCGGCACCATACGTGGAAGCTGAGACGAGGGGGTCGACGACGTTGCCGCGCGACTTGGTCATCTTGTCGCCATTCTGGTCGCGGATGAGGCCGTGGAAGAGGACGGTGCGGAAGGGGATCTCACCCTCGGGGCCGCGGTCGCGCATGTTGTAGAGCGCGAAGAGGATCATGCGTGCGCACCAGAAGAACATGATGTCGTACCCCATCTGCATATCTGTCGTGGGGTAGAAATAGCGAAGGTCTTCGGTGTCGGCGGGCCAGCCGAGGTCGGCGTGCGGGGCGAGGCCCGAGGAGAACCAGGTATCGAGGACATCCTCGTCCTGGCGGACGGGCTTGCCACATTCAGCGCAGGCGTCCGGGTCATCGGCCTGGACCGTGAGGTGGCTATCTGCGCAATACCAGACGGGAATCTGGTGGCCCCACCAGAGCTGGCGGGAGATACACCAGTCGCGGATGTTATCGAGCCAGTTGAGGTACACCTTCTCGAAGCGCTGGGGAACGATGGCGATGCGCCCTTCGCGAACAACGGCGGCGGCAGCACTGGCGAGCGAGCGCCCGGGTTCGTACTCCTTGTGGACATCGATCCACCACTGCTCGCTCGGCATGGGCTGAACGACGGTCTTGCAGCGGCTGCAATGGCCAACGCTATGGGTGTAGTCCTCGATGTGATCGAGGAACCCTTCGTCGTCGAGGTCGCGGAGGATCGCGGTGCGGGCGTCCTCGTCGGTCATGCCGGCGTAGGGGCCGGCTTCATCGTTCATCCGGGCGGACTTGTCCATCGCCACGATAACCGGGAGGTCGTGGCGCTGGCCGATCTCCCAGTCGTTGGGATCGTGCCCGGGGGTGACCTTCACCGCCCCGGTGCCAAACTCGGGCTTGACGATTTCGTCGGCGACGATGGGGATCTCGCGGCCAATGATCGGGAGGAGGAGCCCGCGGCCGATACGCTCTTCGTAGCGATCATCGGTGGGGTTCACGGCAACACCGGTGTCTGCAACCATCGTCTCCGGCCGGGTCGTGGCGACCGTCACGTAGGCGGGGAGAGGCATGCCACCTTCGCCGATGATCGGATAGCGGACGTAGTAGAGCTTCGCCGGGGTCTCGATATAGTCGACTTCGAGGTCGGAGAGGGCGGTTTCACAGCGGGGGCACCAGTTGATCATGCGGAGGCCGCGATAAATGAGGCCGTCGCGGTAGAGGTTTACAAACGTGGTACGGACCGCGCGGACAATCTGCGGGTCGAGCGTGAAAACATCGCGCGACCAGTCGGCGCTGGCGCCGAGCTTGCGGTGCTGGTCGGCGATCCGGCTACGGTACTTACGCACCCACATCCAAACACGATTGACGAACTCTTCGCGCCCCAGGTCCTGGCGGGTAAGTCCCTCTTTGGCAAGCTCACGCTCGATGACGTTCTGGGTAGCGATTCCGGCGTGGTCTTCGCCCGGCACCCAGAGGGTGGAGTCGCCCTGCATGCGGTGCCAGCGGACGAGCACATCGGTGATAGTGTCCTCGAGGCCATGACCGAGATGAAGTTCACCCGTGACGTTTGGGGGCGGCATGATGATCGAGTAGGGCTTACGGCCGGGGTCGATGCGAGGCTGGAAGTGGCCGGCCGATTCCCACATCTCGTAGATGCGGCTTTCTACGCTGGCCGGCTCGTAGGCTGGGGGTAGCGTCGAGCCGGGGGTCTGCGTAGTCATGGATCATTCCTGTGAGGTGGTGATTCGCGGGGGGACCGCGAACTTCCAGTCTACCAAGGAAATGCGCTGTAGCTCAGGCACGTTGCCAGCGGCGGGTGTCGCCGGTGGTTAGCTGGCACGGAGCAGCGGTTGCCAGGGCCCGAACCCTGCAGGGCGGACTCGCGATGCCGCCGGTTCTCGGACGAGTGGCTCGACGCGCATGGACGGCCCAGGGTGACGAAGGGCCAGGTCGATGCGCATCGCCCCATCGAGAAGCGAGACCGCGAGATGGGGCGCCAGGATGGCCATGGCATCGGCCGCCGAGTGCATGGGCTCGTGGGACGAGACTTGCAGGGTCGCGGTGTCACCAGCTGGCCCGCTAACCGTGAGCGATAGGCCACGGAACGACTCATCGCGACCAGCGAGGATGGTCTCGAGACGGACCAGCGTCCGGGCGATGCGGGTGCGCCATTCAATGGCGGGCGCCGGCGCCGGGAGTTCGAGGCTCGCCACAATCTCAGCGGTCCTGCTGGCGGCAAGGCGAGTGGGTTCAGAAGTGCCGATGGGCGCGATGAAGGGAAGGCGCCGGGCAGTGCGTGCAGCCGCGAGCGCCTGCACGGCATCGCCCCCAACACCTGCGCGGACATCGAGACGAGTCCAGGAGCGGATGAGCGCCGCGAGAGCCGTGGCAGCGGCCTGCTCGCCAGCAAATCGAGATTCCAGGCCACCAAGATCGACGAGCAAATGGTCGTGTCCGCCCATCACGACATTAGGTGTCGCACGAATCCGGAGAATGGAGGCTGCCTGTTCGAGTGCGTCGAGGCAATCGCCAGCGTTCGCCGGAATGACAGCGAGGTTTCGGCAGCAGCCACGGGCGGCACTGGCGAGCATTCCGCGCTCTATCCCCGCAGCCGAGGCTTCGGGCGAAGCCGCGGCGATGAGAGCGCCCTCACCTTCGCCACTCAGGACCGCGAACGGGCGGCCGGCAAGCTCGGGAGCGTGGCTCCGGGCGACCTGGACCGGGAGGCGGGGAAAGGCGAGAGCGAGCAGGCGCATCGAGACTTCTCCAGTTGCGATATCGAGATAATAGAACATTTGTTCTATTTGTCAACGGCGATTACTACGATTCCCCGCGACGAGCGAAATGCCGCGAATGACGAGCCGAAACACCCCCGAGAGCGGCAGAGTGGTGACGCAGACAACCATGCCCGGCTTCACTGCGGCTTCGAATGCCGTTCGTTATCATCGGGCTCAATGGCTGTAATCACGTGGCTCAACGATCTCGCCAGCGAGCCCATCGAGCAGGTTGGCGGCAAAGCATCAAGCCTCGGCCGGCTGAAGGCTGCAGGCTTCAACGTCCCCGATGCGTTTGTCATCCCCACTGGCATCGCGCGGCAGCTGGCGGCGGACTGGGACAGCGACGAAGCGGCCAGCGTTCTCGCAGCGTTTGCACAGCTCACCGCCGACGGCTCCGATGTCGCCGTACGGTCGTCGGCAGTGGACGAAGATAGCGAGGGTGCATCGTTCGCGGGGCAACACGCAACGATCCTCGAGGTGCGCGGCGAGGAGGCGTTCAGGAAGGCGGTGGGGGAGTGCCTCGCGTCACTCCATTCGGAGGCGGCAGCGGCCTACCGGGAGAAGACCGGGAAGTCCGCAGATGAGGCGCGGATGGCGATCGTCGTGCAACGGATGGTTCCCGCGGAAGTCGCCGGGGTTGCATTCTCACTCGATCCACTGACGGGGGACACGAATCGGGTCGTCGTCGAGGCCGTTCGTGGGCTCGGCGAAGGGTTGGTGAGCGGCACCGTGGAGGCCGACCGGATGGTGCTCGATCGGGCGCGCCTCGCGGTCATCGAGTCGCACCGCGCCGGTGAGCCGGCACTCACCGAAGCGATTGCGCAAGAAGCGGCGAAGGCGGCACTGCGGGCAGAGCACGAGTACGGCCTGCCCCAGGACATCGAATTTGCGTTCGCCGAAGGAACGTTGTGGATGCTGCAATCGCGGCCGGTGACAACGCTGACGCGGCCAGGGGCAGGCGGTGGCTGGGTCTCGGAGTTCGACACAGCGACCAGCGAGGCGGACCACTGGACGAGCGCGAACGTGCAGGAGATCCTGCCGGGGCTCGTAACACCGTTGACGATCACGGTGTTCATGGAGACGGTGCCGATCGGCTACACGCAGGACTATCAGCAGCTTCGGATGCTGGCCAAAGACGAGAACCCGACCTTCATCGGGACGTTCTACAGTCGCGTGTTCCTGAATATCACCGCAACTCGAATGGTGGGCGACCGGGCACTCGGCGGGAGCGGTGACGCCGTGGAGAAACGGTACCTTGGCGGCGACCCATCGGCTCCATCGACGATGACGCACTCGCGGAAAGTGTGGAAGCACCGGCTTCTGAGCGCAGTCCCGCTGGCACGCACGATGCTCACCCTCCAAAAACAGGCTGACCGGGTGGAGCGGGAAACAGGGGAGTGGGACCAGCGCATCCGCCGGATGGACCTTCCGAAGCTGACAAACCCGGAGATTGAGCGGCAGCGGCGAGAGCTACAGTACTGGAGCGCTGTGTCATCCCGCGTGCACCTGCGCGTCACGGGTGTGGCGGGCTTCGGGTTCGAAAACGTCCAGAAGTTCGTCCAGCCGATTCTTGGCTCAGAGACGGAGGGACGCCTGCCAACGCTCTTCACCGGGCTGGATAACGTGGTGAGCGCGGAGATCGGGCTCGATCTGTGGCGGCTCTCGCAGGTGGCGAAGAGGGAAGGAGTGGGCGGCCGGCTCCAGGAACCGGGGTTCGTTCCCACCGACCCGTCGCTGCCCACTGGCTGGCTCGAGGCATATGGCCAATTCATGGACCGCCACGGACACCGGGGGCTGAACGAGATGGAGGCCTCGGTAAAGACGTGGCGGTATGAGCCGAAGCCTGTCCTCGGTGTCGTCGCGAGTTACCTCGATCTGGACGAGGAACAGGCCCCACCGGCCACGTTTGCGCGCCAGAAGGCCGCGCGGCTGGCACTCGAGGCAGACCTCATCGACCGCGTGGGGTGGCTGAGGCGGCCCGTATTCAAGCTCACGCTCAAATATGCGCAGCAGTGGGTGGCACTGCGGGAGCGTACCAAGTCGATGATCGTGCGCGGAGCACGGCTCGGCGATCCGATCACGTTCGAGATCCAACGACGAATGCTGGAAGCGGGGGCGATCGACCAGCCCGACGACCTTTTCTTCCTCGCAAATGACGACCTGACGGCATTTCTGCTGGGGAAAACGGACCGGTTCCAGCCTGCCGTGCAGCGCCGGCGGCGTGAGTACGAACGCAACCGGCACGTGGTACTGCCCGAACGGTTCCACGGGCGGCCCGTGCCGGAACAGCCGGACCTGTCGCACCACTCCGGCGATATCCTGACGGGGACGCCGGTGAGTCCCGGTGTCGTGACCGGCCGGGCGCGGGTGATCTTCGACCCGGCAACCGATGGGCCGATGGAGCCCGGCGAGATCCTCGTGGCGCCGGTTACGGACGCGGGGTGGACGCCGCTCTTCGCCCTCGCCTCCGGGCTGGTGGTCGACATGGGGAGCGCGTTGAGTCACGGCAGCACCGTGGCCCGCGAATACGGGCTGCCGGCCGTGGTCAACGTCCGGCGGGGGACACGCAGCATTCGCACCGGCGATCTCATCACCGTCAACGGGACGACGGGGACGGTCACGATCACGAGCGGCGGATAGAGCCGCCGCTACCGGGCCGGCCTACTGCACGCCGAGGAGTTCGACCTCGAAGATCAAGTCGCTGTTTGCGGGGATTGCCGGGCTCGGGCTTCGGCTGCCGTAGCCGAGATTCGCCGGAATGTAGAGGAGCCGCTTACCGCCAACCTTCATAGTCATGACACCCTCGTCCCAGCCCTTGATCACCTGGCCAACGCCAATGACGAACGTGAACGGTTGTCCACGGTCGAGGGAACTGTCGAACTTGGTGCCGTTGACGAGGGTACCGGTGTAGTGGACGGTGACGCGGCGGCCGGTTTCGGGCGAGGCGCCAGTGCCGACGACCTCATCTTCATACTTGAGGCCGCTGGCGGTAGTCGTAGGGTTCTTCAAGACAGGTGCTCCCTTGGAGGCGCTCTTCGTGGCGCTGGCCGCGACCGTTGCGCCGCTCCTGGTGGTCGTATTGTCGTCATCACCGCCGCATGCGCCGAGCAGGATGGCACTGATAGCAAGGGCGGCAGCGGGCAGGATGAGGAATCGGTTCATACAAGTAGGGTAGGGGCACCACGGACTATGTTCACCGGGCCGGGTTCGGCCTGCTTTCGGCTACCAGCCAGCGGCCAGCCGGCGGGCAGCTTCGGCCAGGGTTTCATCGGACTTCGAGAACGTGAAGCGAACGAGACGCTGGCCCTCGGCGCCACGGTAGAAGCTCGACCCGGGAACAGGCGCGACACCGGCCTTCTCGATCATGTGCATGGCGAACTCGGTATCGTCACCCTTGAAACTGAACTGCGTGAAATCGCCCATGATGTAATACGCGCCTTCGGGCGAATGGCAGGAGAAGCCGGACTCGCGGAGGGCGTTGAGGAGGAGGCTGCGCTTGCGGCCATACATGGTGCGAAGTTCGGGGTAATAGGTGTCGGCCTGTTCGATGGCGGCCGCGCCCGCCTCCTGCAGCGGTGCGGGGGCGCCCACCGTCAGGAAATCGTGGACCTTGCGGACAGCGTTCGTCAGCTCCGGGCGGGCGAGGACGTAGCCCAGGCGCCAGCCGGTCACACTGAAGGTCTTCGAGAGGCCGCTAATGGTGATGGTGCGGTCGTACATGCCCGGTAGCGTCGCCATGGGCGTGTGCTCGTGGTCGTCGTAGAGGATGTGCTCGTAGATCTCGTCGGTGATGCAGAGCGTGTCGAACTCCTGGCAGAGGGCGGCTATCTGCTGGAGTTCGGCCCGGGTGAAGACCTTGCCGCTCGGATTGTTCGGGGTGTTGACGATGATGGCCCGTGTCTTCGCAGTGAAGGCGCGGCGAAGCTCATCGGGATCGAATCCGAACGCCGGCGCGTGGAGGGTAACGTAGACGAGCTTCGCGCCCGACATGGCGGCGTCGGGTACGTAGTTCTCATAGAACGGCTCGAAGACAATCACCTCGTCCCCGGGCTCCACGGTGGCGAGGAGGACGGCCATCATCGCCTCGGTGGCACCACAGGTGACCGTGATCTCGCGGTCGGGGTCGAGATCGAGGCCATAGAAGCGCTTCGTCTTGTCGGCGATGGCGCGGCGGAGGCGGGGCGAGCCCCAGGTGATGGCGTACTGGTTGATGTCGGCGTTGATGGCGTCGACGGCAGCCTGCTTGATGAAGTCCGGAGCGGGGAAGTCGGGGTAGCCCTGGGCGAGGTTCATCGCGCCGTGGAGCATCGCGAGGCGGGTCATCTCACGGATGACCGATTCGTTGAAGACGGCGGTGCGCGCGGCAACACGGAGGCTGTTCGACATGGCGAAATTGTCGGCTGGTGGGAGGAGATTGTCGAACGGGAGCAAAGCAGCAGCGGGCCATCACGGGGATGGGCGTGCATCGTACATCCCCGTGACGGCCGGTGTTGTGCTCAGGCGAGCTTGATGTGGATCGCCTTCGTCTCCATGTACTCCTCGAGACCGGCGCTTCCGAGTTCGCGGCCGATGCCGCTCTGCTTGTAGCCACCGTAGGGCATGTTGTTGAGGCCGGCGGCGTGGTAGGCGTTGACCCAGACGGTACCCGCGCGGAGCCCCTTCGCGACCTTCATCGCAACGTTGATGTCCTTTGTCCAGACGGCGGCGGCGAGCCCGTACATCGTGTCGTTCGCGGTGCGGATGACGTCCTCGACGTCATCGAAGGAGAGAACAGACAGCACCGGCCCGAAGATCTCCTCGCGGGCGATGCTGGCGGAATTGACGACCTCGTCGAAGATGGTGGGCTGGACAAAGAGGCCCTTTGCGAGGTCACCATCGGTGGCACGGTTACCGCCGGTGACGAGCTTCGCCTCCTTCTTGCCGGCTTCGAGGTAGCCCTCGATCTTGGCGAGCTGGTTCTGGTTGATCACGGGGCCCATTGTCGTCGTCGGATCGAGCGGGTCACCCATCTTGAGGGAGGCGCCCATGCCGGCCAGCTTGGTGACGAACTCATCCTTGACGCGGTTCGAGACGAGAAGACGAGAGCCCGCCTGGCAGACCTGGCCGCTGTTGAGGTAGATGCCGAAGAAAGCGCCAGCAACGGCTGCATCGATCTGGGCATCGGGGAAAACGATGTTTGGCGACTTGCCGCCGAGTTCGAGCGAGATCTTCTTGACGTTGTTGGCCGCGGCGCGCATGACAGCCTTGCCGCTCGCAGTCGAGCCGGTAAAAGCGACCTTGTCGACGAGTTCGCTGGCGGCGATGTGCTGGCCGACGAGTGCGCCGTTATCGGTTTCACTGGTGACGACGTTGAACACACCCGGAGGGAGGCCGGCCTCGGCGAGAATGCGGGCAAGGATGAGCGTGCTGCCAGGGGTGTAGTGCGACGGCTTGGCAACCATGGTGCAGCCAGCAGCAATCGCCGGGCCGACCTTCCACGAGATGAGGAGAAGCGGGAAGTTCCAGGGCGTGATGATACCGACGACGCCGACGGGTTCGTGGACTACGAGGCCGACGGCATCAGGGACCTGCTGGGTAATGGATTCCCCGCGAAGGTCGAGCGCTTTTGCCGCGAAAAGCTCAAAGGTTTCGGCGGCGCCGGCAACTTCACCCATGGCCATGTTCTTGGGCTTGCCGACCTCGTTCGCAATGCTCGTGGCGAGCTCATCGATATTCGCGAGCAGGAGTTGGGCGGCCTTCTGGAGGATACGGGCGCGATCCTTGGCGGGAGACACCGGCCAGCGCGTTTCATCAAATGTTTTGCGGGCGGCGAGGATGGCCCGCTGAGCGTCTTCGACACCGGCATTCGGGTAGGTTGCGACGATACGGCCATCGTAGGGGCTGATACGGCTGAAGGTCTCACCGGTGGCGGCGGCCACCCACTGGCCGTCGATGAACTGCTGGTAGGCCTGGACTTCGGGGCGGTCGGCTACGGATGTCATTCTGCACCTCGTTATGCTACTGGTGACATATTGTACGCTGCCGGGCGAGCGCTCGCCGAAACACCGGGGACGTGGCAAACCCACGTGGTACAGGCAGGACAAGCCCCACGGCCGCACGCACCGGCGTCCTCCGGCATCCTGCTTCAAGCGTAGCCGGTCGGGTGCTCTTCGCAGGGACACCGTTACACAATTGCAAGCATCCCCGACAGCGGGAGCCACCCACTCCACAACAGGCGCAGCGGCGCGTAGGCTGGAAGCATGGCTGAACCGTTGAAGATCACCGTTGTTTCGGATTACGTCTGACCCTGGTGCTACATCGCTGCCCGTCGGGTAGCGCAGATGGAAGAGGAATTCGAGGTCGAGGTCACCTGGTGGCCGTTCGAGCTGCACCCGGAGACACCCGCCGAGGGACGGCACGTCGATGAGATCATCGCGCCATCCCGCCGAACCGAGGAATACCGTTCGCACCTGAAGCAGTACGCGGCAGATGCGGGGCTGGCACTCGCTTCGAACCGCTGGGTCGCGAACTCGCACCGGGCACTGGAGCTGGCGGAGTTCGCACGGGAGCGAGGGAAGTTCGACTGCGTTCACGAAGGGTTGTTCCGGGCGTACTTCGCCGAAGCAAAGAACATCGGCGATGTGGACGTGTTGCTGGAGATTGCCCGCGAGTGCGGCCTGGACCCGCTCGACTTCCAGGCGGAGATGCTCTCGGGGCGGCTTGCGGCAGAAGTGGATGCGGCAACCACAGAGGCGCGGCGGGCGGGAGTCTCGAGTACACCGACGATGATCTTCGGCGAGCAGTTCGCTATACCGGGCGCGCAGGAGATGGCGGTCTACCGGGATGTCCTGCGGCGCGCGGGCGCCCGGCCACGCGGGGAGGGATTCGAAATCCCGGTCATCCCCATCTCCGATATCACATAGCCCGGCGACAGGTGACCCGCGAGGGGGGTGAAATCGGCGGGCTCGGAAGACGATGCCGTGCATGGCGGCAGCCGCCGCCAACCGTGAATAGCGGCGGTTGAGGACTGACCGTTCCTTGCCCCGAAGCAACGCGCTCGAAACATGCGGGCGCTACACTTGGGCGCATCGTGACCCCGACGGGAGCTCCCAGATGAGCGAATCGGCTTCGTATGTTATTTCCGCCTGCCGTGAGCATGACATCAAGTTCATCCGGCTCTGGTTCACCGACATCGTCGGTACGCTGAAATCCTTCGCGATCACGGTGGAGGAGTTGGAGAAGGCACTGGATGAGGGGATGGGGTTCGACGGGTCGTCGATCGAGGGGTTTGCCCGGATCGACGAGTCGGACATGATTGCCCTGCCAGACCCGACGACGTTTCAACTCATCCCGTGGCGCCCAAAGGAATCGGGCGTGGCGCGGATGTTCTGCGACATCTACCAGCCGGACGGGCGGCCGTTCGAGGGGGACCCGAGGTTTGTCCTCCGGCAGCAGCTCAAGCGGGCCTCGGACCTGGGCTACACCTTCTACGTAAGCCCGGAGTTGGAGTACTTCTACTTCAAGAACTCGTCGGCAACGGAGTTGCTCGATCAGGGAGGTTACTTCGACCAGGTGGCGGACGCCGCGCACGACCTGCGGCGCGAGACAGTGTTGACACTCGGTGCGATGGGCATCGAGGTGGAATATAGCCACCACGAGGTTGCCCCGAGCCAGCACGAAATCGCGCTTCGTTACACCGATGCGCTGACGATGGCGGACGCGGCGATGACGTATCGCCTCGTCGTCAAAGAGATCGCGATGGCGAACGGTGTCTACGCGACGTTCATGCCAAAACCGATGGCAAACCAGAACGGGAGCGGGATGCATGTGCACCAGTCGCTCTTCAAGGGAGAGCGCAATGCGTTCTTCAACCCGGAGGACCCGTACCACCTGAGCGCAGTGGCGCGGGGATACATCGCGGGGCTCCTGCACCATGCGCGCGAGATCACCCTCGTAACGAACCAGTGGGTGAACAGCTACAAGCGGCTTCTGCCGGGGTTCGAGGCGCCGGTGTACCTGAGCTGGGCACGCCGGAACCGCAGCGATCTGATCCGCATCCCTGAGTACCAACCGGGGAGGGAGTTGCACACGCGGATCGAGTACCGTTCGCCCGATCCGGCCTGCAACCCGTACCTCGTGTTCGCGGTGATGCTGGCAGCGGGGCTCGACGGGATCGAGAAGGAGATCCCCCTGCCGGCGCCGGTGGAGGAGAACGTCTTCGAGATGACGCCGGCAGAGCGGGCCGCACGGGGTATCACGACCTTGCCAGGGAGCCTGATCGAGGCGATTGAGGCTGCCGAGGGCTCTGCATTGCTGCGGTCGGCGCTTGGGGACCACGTGTTCGAAAGCCTGCTGAAGAACAAGCGGATCGAGTGGGATCGTTACAGG
>WBZR01001342.1_pt1 | contig 26361 bp, 18 predicted proteins | sample 5204231 | NCBI WGS metagenome assembly WBZR01 (sample SAMN12412403, study PRJNA552823) | activated sludge metagenome | isolation source: activated sludge from anammox sidestream of wastewater treatment plant... | place: USA: Virginia | collected 2017-08
CATCTTTTGCGCCTCGGCGAAACCCAGTTCCTTTGCCAGCAGGGTGTGATGCCAGGCGAGGTCGTCGCGGCGCTGGGCGGCGTAGGCCTCGCCGAGTATCGCATGGGCCCTGGCGAGGTCGCGGCCGCGGAGCGGAGAATCGCCGGCGAGGGCTCGCTGGGCGGCGAAGACGGCGTCGTCCAGACGACCGGCGCGGACGAGCAGCGCGGCGAAGTTGGCGTAGGCAAAGGAGAAGTTGGGATCAAGGTCGATGGCGGCGGCGAAGTGGCGGGAGGCCTCGGTCGTACGGTTTTCGCGAAGGAGGGCATCGCCGAGATTGCAGTGGGCGACGGCACAATCGGGATCAAGATCGAGGACGCGCTGCCAGAGGCTGAGGGAGTCTTGCCAGTGGCGTGCGTAGCTTCTCGAACTGTAGATGCTGGCGAGGGAGAGCGCGATGAGGGCGATGATGAGCGCCGGGCGAATGCTGGGGCGATGAGACGCGCGGCGCCACAGGCCGGCGATTGCGGCGGCGACGGCGGCCATGATCGGCATGATGCCGAGGTAGCTGTAGCGGTCGGCGGCCAATTGCTGACTGAACTGCACGACGCCGAGATTGGGCAGCAGGATGACGATGTATGCCAGCCACGCGGCGAGGAGCCTGGGCGTGCGCCTCCGTCGCATGAACAGAACGCACGTCACAGTCGCCGCCAGCACCATGCAAATCAGAAAGCGGCTGGTCGTTAGCGCGAGGTCGTCCGGTATTCGATCGTAGGGACTTAGACCGCTGGGGAGGAGCGTCTTTTGCAGATAGAAGACGATGCCGTAAGCGCTTTGGGCTAACCGTTCGCCCAGATGGATGTCTGCCCAGGCCACGCGAGACTCATTGAAGTCTTTGGCGGCGACGGCCCACATCGAGACGGGGATCAGCACAAAAACGAATGGGAGCTTTTCCAGCAGCAGCGTCGTCCATCGGGCGCGCGGCTCATTCGCGCCGGCGTCGCGACGGCGCAACACATAGAGGTCGAGGATTAACAAGACGAGGGGCAGACTGACGGCGACGGCTTTGAACATCACGGCGGCAGAGAAGCAGCCAAGGCTGGCGAGCCACCAGACATATCGCGGGCGATGCGGCTTTGAGAAGGCATGCAAATATGCGAGGACGGACATCAGGTAACAGGCGACGGCGGGGAGATAGGGCTGGCTGGAGATCCAGACGACGGGCTCCACGCGCAGCGGGTGACACGCGAACAGCACTGCGCCGGCGACGGCGGCGATATCAATTGCTTCATCGGGCGGAACGGCGGCCTTTTCCGGCGCAGCACATAGGAGGCGGCGAAGGAGCATGTAGAACAGCATGCTGTTCAACACATGCAGCGCGAGGCTTACTGCACGGTAGATAACAGGCTGCATCCCCCCCACCTGCCACTGAGCGCCGAGCAGGAGCCAACTGAGCGGCTGCCAGACGCCGAGGTGGTAAGTGTTCCAGGCCCAACGGAATTGATCGGCGCCTACGCCGCGAAAGTCCGAATTGGCGACGAAATTGCGATCGTCGTCCCAGTTGAGAAAGGGGGCGCTGGTCGTTTCGCCGAAGGCGAGGATCGACGTCAGGACGACGAGCCCCAGACAGAATACGGCTGGGTATCGGCCGCTGCGGACGTGGTTGGCACGCATCGATTTCTGGACTGCAACGATCAATCGAACCTCTGATTTTGACGCCGATAATCGGACCGGCGTTCTTATTTCGATTCATCGGGCTTTTTGCGATCACCGGGTGTCGCTTTTCGACAGCACTCCGCTACAGCAGGACCGGTCCTCGGGAACGTCGCCCAAACGGGTGAACGGAGATTTTCGCCGGGTCCCTTGAATATTACCGGCCTCGGCGCTTTTGAAAGCCTCGGAATCCCGTCGGGCACAGGCCATGCCTCTAGAGAGACGCGACACGGCGAAAGCCTAATGCAACGAGGTCGCATGGGAAGACCTTTAAGAAGTCGTGCGAGGGGGGAGAGAGATGGACGAGGCGAATTTCCAGAAGAAGCTTGCGGATCTGGTACAGGAAATCGGCAATATCCCGGAAGAGGATCGGGCCAAGCTGCAGACGCTGGCGGCCCAAACAAAAGATCGGCACGAGAAGCTCAAACAGACCGTAACGAGCCTTCAGGATTCGATTGATTATCTGCGGCTGTCGATCAAGTATCTGTTGTTCGATCTTGAGGCCACACGTCGGGAAAACAACTATCTCCGCAAGATGCTCGAAGAGCAGTCCGGCGGGTAAGACCCGCCGGCCACCCATACAGATTGGTCCGCTCCGAAACATGTTTTCGGTCCACCGGCCCTGGCGCATTTTCAATGACAATTTGAGCCGCAGGCGTTGCCTCCAGCGGGGCAATGAGGCTCCGCAGGGTTGTTTTTGGGGCGTGGTTGGGATATCGTAGGTGGGTAGATTCTGCATTCAGAGTAGCGGTCGCCAGCCTCGCATCGCCACTTTGCGTGTTCCTGCCCATGGTCGCATCGACGGACATTCCAACGGCGGCCCAAACGGGGGGCGGACTTCGGACAGGACCTTGCCGCATGATCAGCGCTCAATCCTTGTCATTTCAGACCCGACCCGCTTCGGCCGGGCCGGTCATCGCCGTTTTACTTATCTGCATTCTGGCGATCGGGCAGGAGGCGGCACGGGGCCAGACGGATCTTGTGCTTGAGCCTGGCGAGCCGACGACGCTTTGCACTCAGCCGCGGACGCTTTTCGAGGACGATTTTGAGAATGGCGCGGGCCGGTGGACGGTTACCAACTCCGGTCCGGCGACGCCGTTTTCGTGGATGCTGTCCACCAATCCGCTGCCGTTTGGTCGGCCCGGTGTCGCGTGGTTCGCGGGGGACTTTCCCGGCGGTGTCGGGTGCCTTAGCGGCGGCACTTCGGCGTCACACTCGCTGCTTAGTCCGGAGATACCGCTGCCGAGCGGACTCACTTCGCTTCAGCTGGTCTTCAGTCATTACCTTGCTTCGGAAGGTCAGTTTGACGGCGGGAATCTGAAAGTTCGCACGAACGGGCGGACGGTGTCGGTTGTTCCGAGGACGGCGTTCAAGTTTAACCCATACAACGGGAAGCTCCGTTCAGGGGCACAGGGAAATACGAATCCGCTGGCCGGGCAGGAGTCATGGACCGGGGTCGGGGGCGAATGGGGCGTGACGGTCGTCGATCTGAGCGGTTTTCTTGCGGGGACGACGACGATTCAGGTGCGATTCGACTTCGGTCGCGACGAATGCGACGGCGCGGCGGGCTGGTACGTGGATGATGTGAAGCTCGTCACTTGCGTGAACTGTAGTGCCAACCTGCTGGCAGGAATTGAGAATTCGCAGTTTGCCAACTCTTCGGCGGTGCTGAGCACGATCGGCTCGGGCTCGCCTCGGTCGTTCACGATGACGGGGCCACCTAATGCGGCAGGGCCGGTTCGGCTGGCGTTCAAGGGGGTCGGCGACTTTTTGGACAATGGCCAAAACGTTTCCGTGCAGATCAACGGTACGGGTATCGGAAGCGTGTTTGATAATAACGCTTCCTTGTGCGCGACGACGCCTGACTCCGATGAATTGGTCATTGATGCGACGACATACAACATGGCGCTGGCGGGCGGGAACGCGACGATCAACATGATCGCCTCGGGGGCGGTGAATTCGGCGGCGTGCGGCGGCGGCAACTACATCGCGGCATTCATCGAGTATCCCGCGGCCATTGACTGCAATACCAACGGGATTGTGGACCGCGTCGAGATCGAGGCCGACGCATCACTCGATGCCTGTTCCAATGGAGTTATTGACGCGTGCGAGTGCAATTGTAACAGCTCGGGCGGGCCGGACTCGTGCGAGATCGCGCAAAATGCCAGCCGGGACTGCGACCGGGACGGTCTACTCGACGCGTGCCAATTTCATCCACCGGACGGCGTCATTCTTTTAACAAGCTTTGAGGACGGATTCGTCGATGGCTGGACGGCCAGCGGAATCTGGTTAGCGACCGGGGATTGCGGCACGGCAGGAATGCCCTGCGAAGGCGGCGGGTTCGCATATGCCGGTGATGAAACGACCTGCAGGTATGCGGCGTCGGACTCTGGTCAGATTACGTCGCCGGTCGTTTACATACCGAGCAATGCGACCAACGTCACGCTGACTTACTGTTCGCGGCTTCAGACGCGCGCCGGCCTCGACTTTGCAAGCGTGCAAGTCAACGGGGTGAGCGTTCTGACGGAGAGCGGCGGGACCGGGGCGGTTGAGGACAAGATGCTCGACTTGTCCAGCTTCGCGGGCTCGACGGTTCGTATTCAGTTCACGTTTCAGGCGAGTTCGACGCCGATCGTGGGCAACTTTCTCGGGTGGCAGATCGATGATGTGCGGCTGACCGTGCCGCTGCTTTCCGATTTCGACACGGATGGCGTGCTGGACGAGTGCGACAACTGTCCGATGGTTGCGAATTCGACACAGGCCGACACCGATGGCGATGGTATCGGCAATGCCTGTGACAATTGTCCGAACATTGCCAACGCCAACCAGGCGGATGGCGATGGGGACGGCGTCGGCGACCTGTGCGACAACTGCCCCATGACGCCCAACACGAATCAGGCGGACACCGACGGCGACGGCGTTGGAAATGTCTGCGACAACTGCCCGGATCACGCCAACCCCAACCAGGCGAACAACGACGGCGACTCGCACGGCAACGCCTGCGACAATTGCCCCAACGTCACGAATGAGAACCAGACCGATGCCGATGGAGATGGAATCGGCAATCTGTGCGACAACTGTATCAACGTGCCGAATTCCAATCAGTTCGATGCCGATTTCGACGGCATCGGAGACGCCTGCGACAATTGCGTCTTCGCTGCCAATCCGGACCAGGCCGACAGCGACGGCGACGGGATCGGCGACGCATGCGACAACTGCCCGACGGGCGGTAATCCGGTTACGGGGCAGCCGGTGAAACTCGATGCGGGGCTCTATGCGACGCAGCACCCGATTATTACGGTCGGGGGGACGCTGGAGCCCGGAGCGCAGTTTGCCGCGACGGGCGGGACGCCACCTTATCATTTCAAATGGTCGATCCTCTCCGGTCCGCAGATTGACGGCGTCATCAGCGGTGATGAGACGACAGACCCGGTGATCAGTTCGGTGACGCCGGGCGCGTATGTTGTGCAGGTTGAGGCTTTCGACAGCATGGGATGCAGCGTAAAGACTGTGTTCACGATGTCGGTGACGACGTCGCCGATTTTCTCGATTGTTCCGCCGGGCGGGCTGGGTGCAGCGTGCGGTCTTTGCGGGGCAACGAGCGCGGTAACACTGGCGATGTGTTTCATCGGAACGTGGGTCATCCGACGAACTCGCAAGGGCCCCGGCTGATCGGCGCCGGCGAGAGAAACTCACTTCATGGGCGAGCGCGGGTACGATCTGTGCGCCGCATCTCCAACGTCAAAGCGTTCCTCCGGCAACGATGCGGTCCTGCTCGTTTCGCGCGCCGAATGCCGTGTCTTCACGAAGTCGGGCGAGGAGGGCTCGAATTCGCATCTGCTGCTGCTGGGTGAGGGCACTTCGACCGTACTGGACCTCATAGAACCAATTGGTGATGAGCGGCAGGTCTTTGAGCTCGCGGTGGGCTGATGCGAGATCGCGTGCGAACTCCAGCGGAGATCGCGAACTTGGCTTCACGTGTCCCTTACTGGCCAGTAGAAGAAGCAGACGATCGTAGAACCTGGCATCGTGCCTTCTGACGATCACTGACCGGCCGCGGCGTCCTACGCCAAGACTCTCCTTGAGCATGAGCGAGAAAATTCCGATGGCGCGGATGACGAGGACGAGGAGGACCAGGACCAGGGCCAGCAGGAGCCAATAGAAAAATCGCTGCCAGAGCGGGAGCAAGTCTGGCCCCCAGAGGACTGTTTTGATCGTGATTCCGGAGATGCCTGAGCCGGCGTCTTCCTGTTGCAATTTTTCGCCGAAATCGACCACGCGCTGGACGAGGGTCGCCCAGGTCTGGGCGTCGAAGGCAACGACGGTGGTTGACCACTTGAGCTCGATGGTGCGGAGCCAGGCGTTGATGGTGGCCCAGAGGCCGCCAGAGGCGGTGTTTCGGCTTGCCGTCGAGATGGGACTTGGATCGAACGAAACCCAACCTTCGTCGGCCATGAAGACTTCCACCCATGCATGGGCGTCGCTTCTTCTGAAGGTGAAGGACCCGTCGGCGTCGTTGTACTCACCTCCGGCATAGCCTGTTACGACGCGCGCGGGAATGCCGCCGGCCTGACACAAGACAGTCATGGCGGAGGCGAAGTATTCACAGTGGCCCCGTTTGTGGAAGAAGAGAAAGTCACGGATGGAATCGCCGGTTCGCGCGCGCACGCCGCGATTGAGTGTGTACTCGAATTCACTGGAGCCGAGGTACTCGCAGAGCGCTGCGGCGAGCTTCCTGCGTTCGAGGGGGTCGGATGGATCACCCCTGCGTCTGAAGAAGTCCTCGGCGAATTCGCGCACGTCGCGATGCACCTCCGACATGCGAGTCGGCCGCCTGGGGCGCTCGGGCGGCGGATCGAGAATCACTCTCTCATCGTGGGAGAGCCGATCGGTCGTGCGGACCTTGTAGTGGACGCTGGTGTGGTTTCGATCGGGGGCCTGGATCGTCAGGTCATTGGGGCGAAAGCGCAGGCGCTTGATGTCATCCGAATCGAAGTCGAGCGGCGGATACAGGGAGAAGAGGCACCCGGAGCTGACGTCGTCCAGCCAGACTTCCTGCTCGATGACGTCGTCACCCAGTTCGTCCGGGCTGATGCGGGTGAGAATTGACGGTCCTTTCGCGGGATCGACGTCCAACGAGAGGCGAAATCTCCCGCGCTGAAGCCATCGGCCTTTTTCGTAGCGCTCGAAGGTCTTGCCGCGCAGCAGCGGCGCGACTTCTCCCTCTTTCAGAGCGCGACCTCCGCGCGTGAATCGGGCCCTTAAGACCGGGGTGACGTCTTCGACCAGTGAGTTATCAGTGAGGGTGAGTTCTCCGGAGAAGCCGGTGACGGATGTGGGAATGACGTTTTGAATTCTGACAAAGAGGCCGCGGCCCCATCCCCGGGGAACGGCGAGAAAAACAATTCCCGCGAAGAGAAAGAGGGCGAAGGCCCAGACCATCGCAGGCCAGGCGAAGCTACGGCATGGCAAGCGCTGGGTGGACAGGGCTTCACCGGCATCGAGATCGGATGAGCGGACTCCATGACCCGATTGCTGATCGAGCATCAGCAAGGCCCGCTGACATTGGAAGGCCATCAACCATGCGAGCCCGAAAGTCAGGTCGAAGAGCAACACGGCGCCGAAGATCGGGCTTCCGCTGGCGAAGGCGCTGATGACAAGGAGGAGGAAGCTGATGGTGGCCAGCAAGGTGTAGTCGCGGTGGGTCCGCATCTCAAAGAATTTGAAGCACCCGAGGAAGATGATGAAGTGGGAGAGATCGATGATGTACACGGTGGGCTCGTCATGCGCGCCGAACATCTCCCAGACGAGAAAGGCGCCGGTGAGCAACAGGCCGATGTGCATGTAGAAAGCGGGAAGCCTGCTCGTGCCGTCGGGACGAATCAGGATGAGGCTGAGGCCGGCGGCCGTCACGGCAAGTGAAAACTGCCACCACGAATTCTCTACTTCGACGGCTGGCAACATGTTGGCCAGCGCGAGCAGGATGATTCCGATGTGCAGTGGTCCGCGCGGCGTCACTTCGTCAACCTCCCCGTGCCGTCGGGCCGCAAGATCAGCGGCGGCTCAAAGAAGCTGTCGAACGCGGTTGTGTGGGGGACGTAAGCGCGCGTCGGCCCGATGTTTCGGTTGAGAAAACGGGCGAGGGTTCCATCGGCATCGAAGGGACCGGCCGAGAAGAAGATGCCGACACCGCGCCAGCGAGCGGGCCATGCGATTCGCTCAATCTGTTCAAGGAGGGCATCGGACCGATTGGTACCACGCAAGGCCAGTTCGCGCAGCAGCCTGGAGCGTCGATGGCGACCGCCGCCGGGCGGAAGGACGAGGAGCGGATCGCCGTTGCAGACGAGGCCGACACGGAGGCCCTTTTCGAGGCCGTCACAGATTACGGTGGCGGCTGCACTAATGATCAACTCGAGTCGGTCGGAATCAGCTTGTCGGTGCGGGTCGATTTGTGTATCGAGAACACACCAGAGCTGCGGATCGCGGGTACCGGCCATCTCGCGGATCATGAGCTGGCCCGATGCGGCGCTACGCCGCCAGTGGATTCGCCGGGGATTGTCGCCCTCGCGGTATTCGCGAATACCGAAGAACTCGTCATCACCGCGACTTCGTGCGGTGGTCGCGCCGACGCCGACGAGATCACGAACTTCGCGACCGGTGGCAATCTGGCCGTGCAGTCTTCCCAGGCTGGGATAGACGACGATTTCATCGTCCACGTAGTGGGTAATCGATTTGGAGACGATTTGAAATGGGAAACCGGATGAGACCTGGATGGCCGAGAGGGCGATTCGGCCGCGCTTGAGGGCGACGGCCGAGACGGTCAATGAGGCGCTTTGCTGGGCGGCCAGCCTCGGCAGGAAAAGCTCGGGCCTGTGCGAGAGCGATCCTTTGTCCACTAAATCGACAATGCGCAGGCAGCGGGCGCCGGCCCAGGCACGGTGGTTTGTAATCGTGTAGCGAATCTCAAGCGGCTGACCCGTGATGGCCATCTCGGGCGAGACGCGGACCACGCTGATTCGCCGGAGGGTCCGCCAGGCGGTCAGGCAGCTCAGGACAATCGCTCCGAGACAGATGCCGAACATGAGCAGGAGGATGTTGTTGTCGGCGTCGACGGCGGCGAGGCCGATGACGATCGTTCCAGCGCAGAGATAGACGGCCGGTCGAGGCATTTCGATGCCGATGGATCGCCGGCGTCGTTTTCGCGTTCGCTCGGAAGGATGTCGCTTCATGGCTTCGGGCCGTGAGTAGTCCCGGAATGTATCCGATTGCCTAGGGTGGCCGTCACGTCGGCACGGCTATCTGCTCGCGGATTTCCAGCATGATCTGGTCGTTTGAGCCCAGGTGACCGTCGCGCAGATAGGACTTGCTGACCACGCGATGGGCGAATGCGGCGATGCAGAGCGACTTGACGTCATCGGGAATCACATAATCGCGTCCCTGCAGGACGGCCGATGCCTTGGCCGCGCGAAGCAGTGACAAGGCGCCGCGCGGAGAGACGCCGACCTCAAACGCCTCGTGGCGGCGGGTGGCTTCGACGATGTCCTGCAAGTAATCGAGAAGGACGTCGTCAACTCGCACGTCGTCGGCCATTTTTTGAAGGCGAAGCACGTCGTCGGCGCCCATGACGGATGCGAGGGACTCCAACGGCTCACGATCCGGCTGCTGGCGAAGGATCTGGCGCTCATCGGCCCTTGCGGGATAGCCGATCTTCACGCGCAGGATGAAGCGGTCGAGCTGGTTTTCCGGCAGGAAGTATGTGCCTTCGAACTCGAAGGGGTTTTGTGTGGCGATGACCATGAAGGGCTGGTCGAGACGGATGGCCTGGCCGTCGACGCTGACCTGAGCCTCGTTCATGACCTCGAGCAAGGCTGACTGGGTGCGGGGCGTCGTGCGATTGATTTCGTCGGCAAGGACGATGTTCGAGAAGATCGGCCCCGGCTTAAAGTCGAAGGCGCCGGAACGATCGTTATAGATGCTGATCCCCAGGATGTCGGAGGGCAGGAGGTCCGGCGTGAGCTGGACGCGTGAGAAACGACAATCAATGCTTCGGGCGACGGCACGGGCCAGCACTGTCTTTCCGACGCCGGGGACATCCTCGACCAGGACATGCCCACGGGCGAGGAGGCCGATGAGGACCTGATTGACGGCGTCGGGCTTGCCGATGAAGACGGTTTCGACGTTGGCCCGTAGTTTACGGAGCTTTTCGAGGAGGTCGGGCTTTCGATCGACGGCCATGGTTGACATTCAGGGTGCCCGCGGGTCTGTGGGTTAATCGTGCGGCTCTCCAACCATTATAGACGAGGCCCGGAGGCCGACACAGTGGAGCATTTGAGAAAAAATCGGCGGGCCGGGCAACGAAATCTGAATCGGCCCTTAACGGAGAACATGATCAGAGTTTCTGAGGTCGCCACATATCAACGAGCACGCAAAATATCTGAAACCCGAAGGACAGTGCAAAGAGGCCGCCTGCCCCGGCAATGACGAGGACGAATGAGTCGGCTACGCGGGCCAGCCACCAGCCGGACAGATCGAACAGGACGGCGATCATGGGGATCGGTGTCATAACTCCGCGCAGCATGGGAGGCAGCCGCGTGGTCATAAAGAGCAGGCCGATGATCAGCGTGAACATGGGGATGGCCAGCATGTGCTGGTGGCTGACGAGAATTAACCGGGGAATCGTATACTGGGGCGGGACACGAACTTCGCCGGGGGACGGGCCCTTTGACGTGGAGACAAACCGCGAGATGAGACCGTAGTCGACGTTGAACTCGTCGGGGCCGAACGGCGCTTCCTTCGAGATGCGTGTCTCGGTGCTCTGGGCATGACAGCGCATGCAGTCCATCAGAAGCACGCGCTTCGGCACGGCCTTTGCCTCGCCCTTGGTGAGCCCGGCTTCGCTTCCGCCCTCCTTGAGCCATGTTTCCAACACGGAGAAATGGGCATCGGACGAGAAATACTGCCGCATCTCGCCGCGAATCATGGTCAACATGCGCGAGGGCAATTCCCTGGCATCGGCCGCGACGGTTGTGCCCGAATAGACGGCGCGAAGATCGCCGAGGGAGACGCCTTCCTTGCCGTCGGCCATTTGGTGGCGCCAGTAGATGTTTGCGACGGCCACCAGATAGCCTGTGCCGATGATCGCCAGAAACGCGGTGAGCATGATGCGGGCGCCGGTCGGAAGCGCCGGCAGGATGCCAGTGAAGCTACAAGAGTTGGGTGTGTTCGACATAAGACGAAGCTGAAATCTCAGCCCTCCATCGCTTTGAGCAGCGCGTCGGTCACCATCTTCGCGGTCGCAGTGAAGTCGCCGCTGATCTTGGCGCCGGCAGCGCGTGCATGTCCGCCGCCGCCCCAGGCGGCCGCCAGTCTCGCCACGTCGATGTCGCGCTTGCTGCGCATGCTGACGCGGACCGGCCCGCCCGGCTCGGGCTCGATGATCATCGCACAAGCGACCACGGTGCCGAGTCGCTGAGGTTCATTGATGATGTCCTCGGTCATCTGCGTGCTGGCCCCGCATCGCTTGAGCATGTCCCGCGTGATGCGAATGATCGCCAGCCGGCCGTCGGCCAGCAACTCGAAGGACGACATGACTTCGCCCATGAGGCGAATGCGGGGAAGCACTTCGCATAAAAAGAGGCGCTCGTAGAGTTCGTTCGGCCGGGCGCCGACGCGGATGAGGCTGGCGGCGTCGGCAAAGACGACGGCATCGGCGTTTGAGAATCGAAACCAGCCGGTGTCGGTCGCCAAGCCGGAAAATAGGAGTGTGGCTGCGTCGGCGTCGATGGGCCAGCGGGCGTGTTCACAAAGGCGAAGGACGAGTTGAGCGCAGGCGCCGGCCGACTCATCGACGAACACTTCGTCGACGATGTCGTCGCGCGTGATGTGATGGTCAATTCCCAGCTTGACGATACTGGCGGCCTTGATGGCTGCGGCGACCTCGCCGAGCTGAACTGTCGCACAGGTATCCACGACGATGAGCAGGTCGTGATCCGCGAGGACCGCGGCGGCGCTGGAAGGCTGCCAGACATTCAGGCGCTCGATCGACTCGACGAATTGATACCGCTCGCCGATTGGCTCGTGGAGATAGCCGTCGGCGGACTTGCCCTGTTGCCGCAGGACGCGCTGCATGGTGGCGACGCAGGCCAAAGCGTCACCATCGGCGCGGGCATGGGTGGTGATGAGCACGCGCCTGGCGGCGGCGATGCGATTGAGTAGCGATTCGATGGAGATGAGGCCGGGCTTCATACCGGGAGCTTACTTGATCACTGAAATGATGTCGCGGGTTCGCTTGACGTCCTCGGCGATTTGCTCTGCCAGCGCTTGGGGGCTGTTGAACTTGCGCTGGTCGCGAAGACGACTTGAAATCTCGATTCGGGCGTGCTCGGCGTACCAGTCTCCGCTTTCGTCCAGGACGAATGCCTCCACGGCGAGTTCACGACCGCCGAGGGTGGGACGTGTGCCGATGCTGATGGCCGCCGGCGCGCGAAGACCGGCGATTGCGGCGATGCCTGCATAGACGCCCTCCGCCGGAACGAGCTGCTCGCCGACGTCGAGGTTGATGGTCGGAAAACCGAGCTTGTGTCCCGCGCCGGCCCCATGAATGACAGGGCCGATGAGTGCATAAGGACGACCGAGACAACGCGCCGCTTCCTCGACTTTTCCCGTTGAGAGGAGTTTGCGGATTTGCGTGCTGGAGACCGCGATCAGCTCGCCGCTTTCCAGGTGCAGGCGATATGGATCGACGATACGAACCTGATAGCCGCCTTTGGGGGAAAGAAGTTCGAGCGTATGGACATCGCCGGTTCGACCACGGCCAAAGGCGAAATCAGGGCCCTCGACGATGTACGACGGATGTATCCGTTTGACGAGGACCTCGCGGACAAAATCATCCGCGGACAGGGAGAGAAGCGGCCAATCGGTATCGAGGCGAATGACGGCATCGGCGCCGGCGAGCTCAAGCTGGTGGAGTTTCTCCTCCCAGAGGGTCAGTCGCGGCGGCGCGTGATCCGGTCGGAGTACCGCGACGGGGTGGGGCTCGAAGGTCATGGCGACGACCGCCGAGTTCGAGACTTTGGCCAGGGCGTGGGCGGTACGGAGGATGCGCTGGTGGCCGAGGTGCACGCCGTCGAAGTTTCCGACGGTGAGCACCGCTCCGCGAAGGTGGTCGTCTATGGAGGCTACGCCCCGGTAAACTCGCATTGGTCACCTGAAAAAGAACGCGTGAGATTCAAGCCCATGCCAAGCGACGATTGAATCGCAAGGCTCACTGGGCTTCGACTCGTGGCTCTGTGCGGTTCGCTTCCGGGCGCTGGGTGGTCCTCGATTGTTTACGCCAAAGGCGACCCAATCGCAGCGCGTTGAGCACCACGGTGAGCGAACTGAGCATCATCGCTCCGGCAGCCAGCGACGGGGGTAAGCGCCCCATCGCCGCGAATGGAATCATAATCACATTGTATGCGAAGGCCCAAAAGAGGTTCTCGCGGATCAGTCGCAGGCTTGCGCGAGAGAGCTTCACGGCGTCTGGGACAGCGCCGGGCGCGGAGCCGATGAGATTGATCCCGGCCGCTACGGAGGCGACATCGGTGCCCGAGCCAAAGGCGATTCCGACGTCGGCGGCCGCCAGGGCCGCGGCATCGTTGACGCCATCGCCGACCATGGCCACGCGCCGCCCCTCCTGCCTGGCCTTTGCGATTCGGGCGACCTTGTCCGCGGGACTGCATGCCGCGCTGACGCGCTTGATGCCGACCTCGGCTGCCACGACGCCTGCCACGTCCGCGACGTCGCCGGTGAGCAGTTCGCTTTCGATGCCCAACGATTTCAAAGTCTTGACGGCCTGGGCCGACGATGGGCGCGTCGCGTCGGAAAGGGAGATCAGGCCTGCCATCATCCCGTCAACAGCGACACCGACCAGAGTGTCCCTCGGCCCAGCGTCGGTACCGTGCTTTACGACGATGCGTGCATCCGCGATGCCCTGGCCTTCCAGGAAAGCAAGACTGCCGATGACGAGATCGTGCTCTTCCACGCGCGCCGTGACGCCGCCGCCGAGAACGATGTTGAAGGCTGAGGGAATGGCAAGGTCCATCGAGTCGCGGCGAGCGCGGGCCTCGATGGCCCGGGCGATCGGATGCGTGGAGAACTGCTCGGCGGCAGCGGCGAGGGCCAGGAGCTGGGCTTCGTTGAATGAGGCCAGCGGTTTGATCCAATGCACGCTGTGTTTGCCAGAGGTGAGCGTGCCGGTCTTGTCCCAGATGACGAGATCGATTCCCGCCATCGCCTCGAGCATGCCGGCGTCGCGGACGAGGATGCCGCGAAGGGCCGCCATGCTCGATGCGACGCTGATGACGACCGGGGTCGCTAATCCGAGGGCACAGGGGCATGCGACGACCAGTACGGCGATGGCCGCGCGGGCCGCGGCGGCCATCGAGTCACGACCGTAGAGCGAAAGCCAGCCTACAAAGGTAATCGTTGCCGCAGCTATGACGATCGGCGTGAAGACGGCCGCCACGCGGTCGGCGGTCCGCTGCATCTTAGTCTTGCTTCCCTGTGCGCGGGCGACGAGTTGCGCGATTCGACCGACGGCGGCCTGGGCTCCGGTCGCGGTGACGCGGAAGGAAATCTGTCCCTCAACGACCAACGTGCCGCCGAGCACCGTGTCGCCCTGGGTGCGGTTGACTGGAAACGGCTCGCCGGTCATGAGGGCTTCGTCGACGGCCGCGCCGCCTTCGACGATCACGCCGTCGGCGGGGATCGCGTTATGCACAGGCACGACGATGATGTCGTCGATCGCAATGTCTTCCACGCGAGTGGAAACCACCTGGCCGTCGCGCTTGACGAGCGCGGTCCTGGGCGCGTGGCGGGCGAGGGCCTTCATGGCGGAAGCGGCGCGACCACGGGCGCGCGTTTCCAAGTACCGGCCTACGCAAACGAGACCGAGGATCATCGCCGCAGCGTGTACGTGCACGAAGGCTTCATCGCGGGCGATGAACGCGCCGTAGACACTGCTGAGCGTGGCGACGGAGAAGCCCATTGTGATGAGCAAGTCCATGTTCGGCGTGCGGAAGAACAGTGCTCGAAGGCCGCCGACCAGGATGGGCGCGCCGGCCGGGCTGAATGCGAGCATGAGCAGCAGGACGAGTTCCAAGAGGATGGCCGCGGTCTGGCTGCCGGTGTTGTGGCTCCACAGGACGTGGCGGAAGTGGTCAACGGCGAGAATGGGCAGAACGAGGCCGATCGCCTGGATCAACGCCTGCCGATCCCTGCGCTGCCGCTCGCGGTGGGCAGATTCATCGGCGCCGGGGATGGCCGTATCAGCGCCGCTCATGACCTCCGCGTCGTAGCCGATTGCGCGCACGGCCTGTACGAGCGCGTCTTTTGATACGGCAGCGCCGCCCGTCGCGACGATGGCCGACTCGGACATGAGCTGCACGCCGGCGTCCGCCACGCCGGTCACGCTGCGCAGGGCGTCCTCCACGCGGCGGACGCAGGCGCCGCAGGTCATTCCCGAGATTCGCAACTGGATGGATTGAGGCACGACGGACTCTGACGCCTATGGATGAGATTGCGGGGGCGCTTCTCGATATCCCGCCACTGAATAGCCCGCGCCGGCGATTGCCCGCACAAGTGACGCGATACCCGATGTCACGTCATCCAACTCGACAAGGGCGCGGCCTGGATTCAGCTCGACTGCCGCCGAAACGACGCCGGGAACAGTGACGAGTGCCTTTTGAACCGTGCCCACGCAATGCTCGCAGGTCATGCCGTTGATGTCGATCGTATAGCGATTCACGCCGAGTCACCTGCCTTGGAAAATTAGACCACGAACGCCTCGTGGCAGAGGGATTCTAGCAGGTTCTCCTGGAAATCGACGGCGTTGATCGCGGTGAGGAGGTCAATCCGCTCTTCGGCAGCGCCGCCGAGCGCGGGCTTGCTCCGCCCTGCCTGCGGGCCTTCGGTGACGATCTCCAGTCGCATGCGTGTCTTGAGGAAGAGGCCCGGCCAGAGGAGGCTGCCGACGGTTACTGCGTCGGCGAGATGGCACTTTCCGTAGCTGGGATCGACGTCCTGCTCGATCGGATATCGCATCAGGCGGGAAAGGACTTCGCCGGTGCGATAGCCGCTGGCGGCGAGGTGCGCGGCGTGCGACTCGTCGAAGCAGACCAGGCGCGTCACATCGAGCGGTGTGACCGTGATGGGCAGGCGCGATGACAGAACTCTGGCAGCGGCCGAGGGGTCTTTGTGGAAGTTAAACTCTGATGCGGGGGATGCATCGCCCTGGGCCCAGACGGCGCCGCCGGTCAGATGCAGGTGCTTGATGCGGCGCATTAACTCGGGCGAACGATCGAGCATGGCGGCGATGTTGGTGAGGGGCCCGAGGGCGACGACGATCAACTCGCCCTTGGCGTCGTCAATCGCGTCCTGATAGACGGCTGAAAAGCCGGCGGCGTTTGACCGGTCAAGCGACGGGAGATCGCAGTCGCCCAGACCGTCTTCGCCGAAAAGGGCTCGACGATCCTTCGGACCGCCGGGCGGTTGATCCATTCCCCTGCCGATTACCGGCATGGCCGGCGGCTTGATCGCCGCGAGAAGACGACCGATGTTGATCGTCGCCTGATTGGCGTCCACGTTTCCGCCAACGCTTACGATGGCGCGCACGTTTAGCCCCGGTGAGGCCAGTGCCAGGCAGATTGCCGCGGCGTCGTCAACGCCCATGTCGGTGTCGATCAGGATGGGTACGGTCTCGGCCATGAGCGGCTCCGCCGTCGCGTGCGCGTTTGCAGTCTGCCCTTGCACGAGCAGTCTGCGCCTGGGTGCGATAAGATAAGTGACTGTCATTATCGGGTGAGCGAGCGCGTGGGTCAATTGATGGTTGCAGCATCAGGACCGGAGTAGAAAGCGGCCGGGCCCGTGAAAGCGTGAGTGATCGTGAGTGAGTCGTGGGAAGAGCTTGTGAGTCGCGGCGCGAACGGCGGTGAGCTTTCGCGCGCTGAGTCCGCGCAGGTTTTCGACGCCCTGATGACCGGGCGGATTCCGCCGGATGACGTCGAGCAGTTTCTCAGAGGACTGGCGAAGCGCGGCGAGACAGTGGAAGAGATTGTGGGCGCGGCGGGCGTCATGCGGCGTCATGTCACGTCGATCCGATGCGAGGCCCCGAATGCCATCGACACCTGCGGCACGGGGGGCGACGGCATCAGCACCTTTAACGTGTCCACGGCCGCGGCGATCATCGCATCGGCGGCGGGGGCGGTCGTCGCCAAGCACGGCAACCGAACGAACTCGCGAGCCAGCGGATCGGCGGAGGTGTTGACGGCGCTGGGCGTGCGTATCGAAGCCTCGCCGGCGGTTGTCGAGCGCTGCATACGCGAGATCGGCATCGGCTTTCTCTTCGCCGCGCAGCTTCATCCGGCGATGGCGATCGTGAAGGACGTTCGGCGAAAGATCGGCACGCCGACGATCTTCAACCTGCTGGGCCCGTTGACGAATCCGGCGATTGTGCGACGGCAGATCATCGGCGTGCCGCGTGTCGAGTTGGTCGAGAAAGTGGCGGCCGCACTGGCAGCGCTGGGCGCGGAGCGCGCTTTTGTCGTGCACGGTCACGACGGGCTATGCGACCTGACCATTTGCGAGGCGAGCACGGTGGCGGAAGTTCGCGACGGTCGGGTTACTTTGCGGACGATCTGCCCTGAGGACGCAAAACTTGGCCGGGGAGGACTCGACGAACTTCGCGTCACCAGCCCGGCCAATAGCGCAGCCACCATCGGTGAAGTACTTGATGGCCAAACCGGCCCGCGCCGAGATCACGCGCTGCTCAACGCGGGGCTTGCGCTCGTTGTCGCGGGCATCGCAGGTGATCTAAGCGAGGGTGTAAAGTCAGCGGGACGGGCCATTGACACCGGCACGGCACGCGAGAAGCTGAGGCGACTGGTGGAAATCTCAGGAAGCGCGGAATGATCAGATATCGCTGCGACGGTTGCGGGCTGGACCTGGAGCGCGACGGCTCCAATCACTACATCCTCAAGATGGAGGCGTACGCGGCGGCGGGGAGGCTGGATTTTTCGCGCGAGGAAGTTGAGCGCGACCACGAGGCGGAGATGAAGCGGCTCATCGCCGAACTGGAGAAGCGCTCGCCGGACGAGTTGGAAGACCAGGTGTATCGAAACATGCGATTCGACCTGTGCCCGGTGTGCCACCGGCAGTTTTTAATATCGCCGCTGGCTGCGCTGGGCGCCGCTTCCGTTAGAGGCAACGTTCGCGATTAGCGTGTATCGACGTCGCATATGGACGATTACTCGTCGCCGCCGTCTTCCTGGTCGGCATCCTCGTCGGCATCTTCGGCGGAATCGTCAGAATCTTCGTCCGACTCGGCGCTTTCATCGGCCTCCGCGGCGTCGTCTTCCTCATCGAAATCGTCGCTTTGCATGGTTGCGGCGTACTTGTCGTAGGCGTCCTTGCCGGCCTTGATCAGCTTCATGGGAATCACGAAGTCCAACCGCATGACGTCACCCTGGACGGTGCTGGAGCCGGCCAGCGGCATGTTGACGGCCGGCACTTCGAAGGGCATCGGGTCTTCGCCCACAGCCTTGGCAATCTTGTTGACGACCTGTAGGACGCTGTCGACGGCGATGTACATCTCACCAGACCTCGGCGAGGGTAACTGACCGCTGACCGCGCCGATGCCCGAATCGCCGGCGAGCGAATCCGCCGATGAAGTGAGCGATTTGCAGACGCGCTCATAGCGTTCCTTGCCGCCTCCGAAGGCGATGATGGCGCGGCGATCGTCGCCGGCTCCGAAGCGAATCACGATTTCCTTGCCGAAGAGCACCTCGGCCTGCTTCAACTCGGCCGGGTCGGAGTCCTGCGACTCACCGAACTTAACGAGGTCAACCGTGATGGTATCGACCTTGTTGCCGGCGACGGTCTCGGCGTCGGCCTTGTGGGTGACGCACTTCTTGAACTCGGCGACTTCCTCGTCCGAGGTCACTTTCCATGCGGACTCGTAGGCCTTGCGAATGCTCTCGATGAATTTTCCGGAGTCCGCGGTTTCGGCGATCAGGGTCACGCCGAACATGCCATCGTCTCCGTCGGGCAGCGCGCTGATGCTGGCGGCGTACCGCTCAATTGACTTCTGCAGCTTGACCAGCTCGGCATCGAGGGCCTTGACGGAATCGGCGTCCAGGCCTGCCATCTGGGTCATCTTGAGTAGGTCGCCGATGGGCGACTCGCTGGCAAACTTCGCGGCGTGTTCGCTTTGGTTGCCGGTGCTGCCCATGCTGAAGAGGAAGTTTTCCTTCGGCAGACCTGCCAGGAGCGGGTCGGAGGTGCTCTTGGAGTCGGCCATCATTTTCTGCATGTCGCTGTCGGACACGGGATTCACCAGCATCCGCAGGCTGAGTCCACCGTCGTCGAAGGTGACGGCCAGGTCGAAGGCGGAGACCTCGGTCAGCATCTTGACCATACGCTTGAGGCCTTTGCCCTCGGGGTCGGTCGCGGCGGTCATCATCTGGACCATGGGAAGGAACTGGTCTTTGTAGGCGTTGACGATGGAGGCCAGGGAAATGCTCAGGTAGATATCGCTTTTGTCGAGCACGGCCAGGCGAGCCTTGGCCGCGGAGTCGCCGATGGACTTCGTCGCCTTTGCCACCTTGGTGACGCAGTCCTGGCTGGGACCGAGGATGATGATCTTTTTTCGGACGGCGGCGTAGGCTACATCTCCCATGACCATGCACTTGGAAATGCCGTCGGTGGCCTCTTCGGCCCCGAGCTTCTCGAGCAGGGCCTTGGGGTCTTCGGAGGCGATGAGGAGAACGGCGGCCTTATCCGGTCCGGCATACTTCTGGGCGTCCATCAAGACGGCGCAGATGGGACTCTTGCGGTCAACCTGATCGGCCAGATTCAGCGGTGCCAGGGCCATCGTTGAAACGCCTTCGGGAACCGGCAGACCAAACGCAGCGCCGAATTTGGTCGCCTTTGCGTCGACGTTGTCGAGAGACGATGCAATCACGAAACCCCAGGCATCTTCCGGGATCAGGTCGAGCATGTCCTTCGGCGTGACGGCACGGGCCGTCTGGCCGCTGAGGACGGCGCCCAGCGCCGCAACGGCGGCAAAGAACATCGGATTTTTTCTCATTCGCATCATCATGACTCCTTAGGGGATACAATTCGAGGTAGTTGTTTCCGTAGGAAACCAGCACAATTCAATCGGACATCTTCTTGTCGGGAACACCGGGCGTCAAGTAATCGACCACCGACAGGTCGCCCGGAACGTCATTTGCGGCGTGCTAATGGCGGCCACCCATGATCTTTGCAATACGCCGAATTCCCTTGGCGGCGGACACGGCGTCTTCGACGTCAATGGCCAGTCGGCCGGTCAGCTCTCCGCGGCGGACAACGCAGGACCAGCCCAGGAGTGACTTTGAATGGGTGAGGACTTCGTATGGGGGCGTATCGGCGGGACCGGACTTGTGATCGTCCCTGATCACCATTTTGACGCTGGACTGCGTCGCCAACTCGGGCGCCGCGGCGATCAGCCGATCCAGATCGAGCAGAACGATGATGTTGGGCTCGGGTTGCAGGAAGCTGGTGATGCGCTTGACCTCCTCGTTCTGATCGAGGGTCGGCATGCCGGCCTTGCGCGCCTGGGCCAATGTGATCACGCTGAGGGGCGGCTCGGCCATGCAGAAGATCACTTCGGTCGGGCTGAATAGGGCATTCTGGAACCGGGCCCTGGGGCCGTAGGTTTGTTCCAGCTTTTGCCTGAGAGCGGGCTTCATGGAATCCAAGTTCAGCTTCATCTCGGCGTACTTCAGGCCGTCCTTCTCATGGTGTTCGAATTTGCTGCCCAGATCGCCGGTCGGCATCAGGAAGCTCATCGCTTCGTTGGCATTTTCCTGAATGAAGCAAATCTGCTTTACGCCCTTGACCGCGTCTTCCAAAATATAGGAGCCGATCATTTCCATCGGGAAGACCAGTCCCTTTTGGGAGGAGAGCATGAAGGAACTGCCCTTCATCTGGCCGTAACAGCAACGAACATCTGAGACGATCTGCTTGACCTTTTCGCCGGATAGCTTTGAGCCCACAATCTCTTTTTTCATGACGAATTCGGTGAGCCGCGTGGTCAAATCTTCGCCGGGCGGGCAACGCCAGTTCGAAATACCGGCCAACCAGAAGGCGCGGTCGGGCAGGGTCTTGAGCAGGTTTGAGGACTCGCGGGTAACGCCGCCCAGATAGCGGCAAACACCGCCGCCCGATGAGAATCGATGTCGATGCTCGATCTGAATTGCATCGTCGCTCAACCGGACCGCGAGGGTCACCGAGTCCATCTGGGCGACCAGTTCGGTGATGCCTGATCCGAACCATTGAAGGACTTCGCGCGCCGCGGCGGCCTTTTGAGCATCTCCCTCGGCGGCGATGCCCAACTGCATCATGTTCGTTGCCAGCGCGAGTATCGGCGCGAGTCGCTCGCGCCATCGCTTGAGGTTCAGGTGAACGACGACATCGCCGTCGGACAGATGGGCCCTGTCCGCGTCATCCATCGCGGTCATGGCGGTGGAGCTTGGATTGACGTTTCTGAGGACCCGCAGCGGAAGGAGTCGCCTCGAAACAAAGGCGATGTCCTTACGCATCAGGATGCGAACTTTCTTTCCGTCGACCTCGACGCGCTTGGACCGCGAACCGTTTAGCCCGTGGGCAAGCTTAAAAGCGCCCGGATCGGCGGGGTGAAAGGCCACGACGCAGTCCGAGCGATCAAAGGTCGGCCGAGTGAAGATGAGGACAATGGGCTTGGAGGCGTCGCAACTCCCATCGGGTATGCCGAATTCCTCGGTCAGGTCGTTGATTTCGCGCGGACGATAGTCGCCGGATATTCGGCTGGCGATGGCCGTCAGTCGATCGTTGCTGTCGGTGATATGCGGGAAGATCAGAAAGCCAGGTACATCGGCGGGCAGCATTTCGAGCACGCTGCCGGCGAACAAACGCTGGTTCAGCATTGGGACGAGCATGACCATGGCGAACAGACAAATGACTGCCCGCCGCCACTGTTCCCCTGGTTTTGGTATCGTCATTTCGTTAATCAAGGTCTCTGACAGGGCTTATGGGGCCCCCACCCTGGGCCGAATCTAGTGGCCGCCCGGCCGCTTGGCAAACTGGCGGAACCATGCGAGGACGAAGGGCACAAGGAATAGAAACGATGGGGTTTACCCAGCTTCACGCTTGGGAGCGGGTACGGAGAAGCAGGGAGGAGATGGGGTTTTCCGGACTCAGCATTGGGCCACGTCGGTCATTGCCGGGCGACAGGCTCCACGAGACCGGCCTTCAAGGCGTCTGAGACGGGATTCCTCGTCCCTCGGGTGCTGTGAATTGTTAAACGAGGTCCGGGCATTTCAGACGTTACCGTTGCTGGTCTTTTCAACCCAGTCCGACAAGGTCTTTACGAGAATCGGATTCATATCGCTGGCGGAGTAGCCTGAGAGGAAGCTGTCTTCCTGGTCGGTGGCGAGGTTGCCAACGTGGTCAATTTCGGGCAATGCCCTGAACTCCGCCGTGCCGGGCTTGGACTTATTGATGGAGGCGACGATCAGCTCTGAGTCCTTTCGATTCGCCTGATAATCGGCCTCTCCCCAGAGGACGAGGACTTTGGCGCCGACGCCGGCCCAGGCCTTGGCGTAGTCGGTCTTTTCCATCTGCATGAAGTAGTCGTATGGAACACCCATGACGTAAGCATCGCCGCCCTGGGCCCCGCCGACGGACTCCAGCGCCTCGGCGAGTCCTTCGATCTTGGCAAAGGCCTCGCTCGGCTTGGCGCCGTCAGCGACAAGGGTGAAGAACTGCTCCAACTGTGAGGTTGTTTTGTCGATTCGCTTGTCCTCGGGATCGTTGAGGAGGAGCATGCGCCGCACCGCCTCGGTCATGCCCGACTGAGCCGGACGGAAGATCGTCGAGCCGTAGAGCGCCAATCCCCGAATGCCGGAGTCCTTCGCCGCAAACGGGGCAACCGCGCTTCCCATTCCCTGGCTAAGGATGAATACCTGATTCGGATCGACGAAGGCGAGCTTGCCCAACTGTCGGGCCGCCGCGCGGTAGGCGTCGGCATCCATCTGGAGTGTTGTCCTCGTCGGATCGCCGCCTTCGCTGTCACCGACACCGAAGCGGTCGATTCGCATGGTGACGAAACCGGCAAGAGTCAACGCGTCGACCAGCTTTTTGTAGGGATGGTCCGCCATCTGGGGCAGCATCTCCATCGGCTGGGGACTCGGGCTGGGGAGGATGAGCAGTGCGGGGAGCTTTTTGTCGCTCTTGGGCCTGGTGATGTACGACCGCAGCCGCACCCCGCTTACGTCGACGCTGTCATAAATTACTTCGTACTTGTCCGACGTTTCGCGCGGTCGATCGGCGAGCGCGACATCTACGGTCAACGTTTCCTCGCCGCGGCGCACGGTGAACGGGGCCCTATCGCCGGCGCCGAAAGCGCGGACAGCGGTCATGAAGCCGGGCAGATTCGCCACTTCGCTATCGCCGATCTTGATGATAATGTCGTTTGCCTTCAGGCCTGCGGCTTCGGCGGCCCCACCCGGGACGATTCCCTGGATCAGTGCGCCGGCGCCGGGCTCGGTCGACCCTTCGCTCGGGGGAACCGGAGCAAGCTGAACACCGACCATGCCCCGGCGTTTTAACTCGGCGGCGGATGCGGTGGCGACGGCACTGAGGCCAAAGGCAGAAACGAGTAAGCAACCAACGATTTTGAGCCGGCGTGGAGAAGGCACGTCAATCCTCACTTTCACAGGAGAAGCGGTTGACACTAATCTCGAAGCGTTTCGGCAACCTGCGCTCAATCGCCCAGCGGCCGATAGAAACATAGGGAAGTCTTAATTCAGATAACGATACGCCGCGGGAGGCCTTTCGCCAATCCATGCAGGTCGAGTTCTTGTGAATTGCGATTCCGGCGAACGGAAATTAGGCTCGATAGGTCCAGCGGCGATGTGCCTGCTCACTTTGCTCGGGCGTCGGTCGCAGCGCGAGTGAGCATCGCGACGCGACGACCTTCCGGCCCGGCAAGGATAGACCGGTGTGATTGATGGAAAGAATTCTACTTTGGCTGTCCGCGCGGCCCGGCACGACGAAGTTGCTTACGGCTGCCTATGTGCTGCTGGTCGTTGGGTCGCACGAGTTCATTCAGCGGAGCGTGATTGCCTGCTATGACCGATTCTCGCGCGAGTCGGTCAATATGGTTGTTCGCGCGTGCGGGGTCGGTATTGCCCTGGCGTTTGTCGTGTACGTCGCCCGGCACCTGTCTCGGCCGGACGGACGGTGTACGAAGATCGTTTTTCTGATCGTCACACTCGGATTGATCGCGGCGAGTTGGCCGTGGTTGTTCTATACGGATATTGAGGTCGTCCATTTCCCGCAGTATGCCATTCTCAGCGTGCTACTTTACGCCGTGACACGGCGGTTCGGGCGATCGATGTTTTACGCATCGTTGATTGGCGCGGCGGACGAATGCTTTCAGTTTTACGTATCCCACCCGAACTGGTCTATTAACCTCGACTTTAATGACATGATGTACAACACGATCGGCGCGGGTTTCGGGTGCACCATGATTTATCTTGCTGTTGAACGAAGGCTCTCGGCGCGCAGGCCGCCTCATCGCGGACATCTTCGGCGAGCGATGCCGTTATGGACTGTGCTGCTGATCTGCATGACATGCGGGCTACTTTGGCAATCAGGGCAGATGAGTCTTGATCCGCTGCCGGACGGGTCCAAGCCGCGATTCGTCGTTCGCCGGCACGGCCCCTCAACTGAATATTGGGAACGAACAGGTTGGGGAAAGCGCTATCACGAACTTTCGCCGTTTGAGGCGGGCGGCTTGGCGGTGCTACTGATCGTGTTTTACGGTTCGCTTGACTTCATCGGTCGAGATCAATCGCTGGAACCGGCGGGCGACGAAGGGACGGCGGCCGGCACGAGTCGCAACTGAATGTTGACGAACTCGAAGTCGTCGATGTCGTCGCGGCAGATGACGTTGCGGATGACCAGCGTGTTGCGACCGGCACGGAGCAAGTCAGGATCAAATGGGGCGACAAATGCGCCGAAGCTCCCGTCAAGGGGCGAACCAGAGAGACGCCGATCCAGTCTGCGGCCGTTGATGCGAATCTGATGCGGGCACTGGACGCCTTTGATCAGCATTTCCACCGCGGCGCTTTGCATCGGTTGGGCGAGTTGCTCCTTGGTGAGCGTGAATGTCGCGCGGAATCGCTCCCCCTCGCTTTGACGCTGAAACTGGCTGTTGATGCGTCCCTCGAAGCGGTCGTTGCCAAGATGATGCACCTCGGGATCGGACTCAATGGCGATCACATCTTCCTGAATTCGCCGCAGCGGAAAGTCCAGGACAAGCGTTTGCCCGATGAGGTCGGCCGCGGCGACGTTGACGGTGCGAGGAAGGTACCCCGGTGCGGATGCGGAAAGGGCGAAGTGCTCGGGGACGTTTGGCGCGAGCATGATGTACTCGCCGTTGGGCGCGGTTGTCGCCGTCACGCCGGAGTGGCCCGGCAGGTCGAGTTGAATCTTGACGGCGGACAGCGGGTGGAGTGTCTGCACGTCGGTCGCCGTTCCGCGAATGGTTCCGATCGCGCCTGATTCCGGTTTGGTCGGCGAGGCGACTTCGGTCGGCAAGGCGAGTTCGACGTTGAGCGATGAGAGCGCCGGCGTATCGACAGCGAGGACATCGACGGATTCCTCGGTGTTAATCGCTATCGCCGAATCGGGGACAGGTGTCGTCAATTGGACGAGCGGCCCATCGATTACGAGCGAGTCGTTCAACGCCTGCGGCGAGATCGGCGTCGGCACGATTGAATGTGTCGGGGATGCCGGCGGTAGGGATGCGGCTGCCCGAATTCCCGGGCCGAGCGGTGACGACTGAGCCGCGAAATGGACCGAGTCCGATTGATCGGAGTCCGGCGGCGATTGCTGCGGGGTCATTTCTGACGGCGTACTGAGCTCCGCGAATTGATTCATTTCGACGGGAAGATTGAACTCGATCGGGATTGCCTCGGTTGCGCGGGCAGGCGGCGCTGACGACTCGGAGGCAGAGCGTGAAGCCGCGAACACCGTCTCGCTAATGAGCGGCTGCTGGGCGCGCGAGATTTCGGGAGCGATGGCGACGACACTCAGGTCCATCGCCGGTTGGCTCGTCGGCCAGGGCGTTTCGGCGCGCCGCACTTCGCCGAGGTCGGCCGGGCGGGGAATGAACTCTGCGGGCGCTTCGCGAGCGTCGATCGGCGACGCCTCGCGCGGCGCATCGAGGACAAATTCATTGGGAGCAACGTCTGGAACACGCGGCGATGGGGCATCGAGCGGTGAATCAGACGGGACCGCCTCGCGGATGTCGGGCTCGCTGACGGACGAGCTATCCGGCGTATGCGGGACCGATTCCATCGAGACGGTTGCGATTGGTTCGGCGGTGGGCAACTGAACGGCTACTTCTGCTCGGCTCGGCGACGGACGGATCGGCTGGGGGACAGCGGCATCGGTCAAGTCGCCTCGGAGCTGCATGGCGATTTCGCCGGCCTGTGCGGTGGATGCCAGGGAGATCTGAATTCGATCGGACTTGCGGAATGCCGAGGCGATGGAGGTCGTTACTTCGACCACGTTGAGAAGCATCATCAGAAGCAGGTGCACCAG
>WBZR01001680.1_pt1 | contig 26297 bp, 25 predicted proteins | sample 5204231 | NCBI WGS metagenome assembly WBZR01 (sample SAMN12412403, study PRJNA552823) | activated sludge metagenome | isolation source: activated sludge from anammox sidestream of wastewater treatment plant... | place: USA: Virginia | collected 2017-08
GTCGATCGCTCCCCCTCGGTTCGCCCTCGACTTTGATCGTGTCGGGCTTCAGGTTGGGGATCGCGGAGCCCACGTCGGCCGAGGTGTCGTTTCCCTTGATCGCTCGGTCGCGGCGGTCGACTTTGCCGCCGCCAACGGAGCCCATCTCCTCGTCTCCCACCATCCCCTGATCTTCAAACCCTTGGATCGGGTGGTCGCCGACGATCACGTTGGCAGGACGATCCTCTCGCTCGCGTCGGCCAGCATCGCGTTCATCGCCGCGCACACGAACTGGGATGTGGCGAAGGGCGGAATCAACGATGCCCTGGCCGCGCGCCTCGGGCTCCTCGACGTGCGGCCGTTTGGCGTCGCAGCGGAGACGGAGCGACTCAAGTTGGTGGTGTTCGTTCCCGAGGCCGCGTTGTACAACGTGATCGATGCGGCGGCGAGGGCGGGTGCGGGGATTATCGGAGCCTATGAGCGGTGCGCGTTCTGGTCTGGAGGGACGGGATCGTTTCTGCCTGGGTCAGGATCCCATCCAACGGTCGGCGAACCGGGCACAGTCGAGGAGACGCCCGAACTACGGCTGGAGATGGTGGTACCTGGATACGCGATGCGCGACGTCGAGCGAGCCGTGCGGGACGCCCACCCTTACGAGGAGCCGGCGATCGACTTCGTTCGTCTCTGCAGTCGAGACGAGATGCCTTTAGGCAGAGTCGGCGAGCTGAGGGAGCCGACCTCCCTCGCGGAGTTCGCCAAGTTCGTCGGGTTGGCTCTGGGGACGTCGTGTTGGACCTGGGGCGGCGCAGAGCGAAGGATCCGGACGGTCGCCGTCGTTGGCGGAGCGGCGGACGACGAATGGCGAGCAGCGCGGCACGAAGGCGCCGACGTTTTCGTGACTGGGGAGGTGCGGCAACATGTCGCCCTCGAGGCCTCTGAGTCTGACTTTGCGGTCATCGCGGCCGGCCACTACGCGACCGAGCAGCCCGGATGCGCGGCCCTACGCGATCGGCTTGCGGCTGCGATTCCCGAGGTCGAATGGCTGCTGTACGAGCCCGACGCGGGGATCGCGGGTCGTCCGTTCTAGAGCGGCTTTCGTCGGATATCCGCCCACGTTCTGGGATACTCCCTGGGCGTCCGAGCCTTCTTGCGAAAGAGCGGGACCACACGACGCACGTCGGTCCCTGGCAGGTCGATCTCGATGACTCTCTCTAAGTTCAAGCCAAGCACGTCCCGCAGTCGCTCGATCTCCGGAAGGTCGCCCGGCGTTCGGAGCGGCACGACCAGTCCTCCGATCTTGCAGGGTCTTGCGCTCACTTCGAGCTGCACCGAAAGTGGGGCCAGGGCGCGCCCGGTCACCCAATCGAAACGCTCCGCGACGTCCCAATCCTCCGCACGATTCTGAACGACGACCAGGTTCGGCAGCGGATGGTCGCGTAGAAACGCCAGCATCTTGCCGTTCGAGTCGAGGGCCGTGACCTGCAGATTCGGAAACGCGCAGGCAAGGGGCCAAGCCGGGAAGCCGGGTCCGGATCCGATGTCCAGTAGCCTCCCGGCCGGTTCGATCACCTTTGCCAAAAGCAGGGAATCGATGAAATGCCGGGTGGCGCACTCTCGCTGTGGAACCCGGGTCAGGTTGCGAGTCGTGTTGGCCTCGTAGAGGCTGCTTTCGAAGGCCTCGAAGGCATCGATCTGATGCTCGGACAGCTCGATGTCAAGTGCTTTGAGATCGAGCTGGAACTGGTCCCGATCCATCAGGCGACCCGCCGCGCGCCGGCTGCCGCCTTGCATGCAAGGAAGCGCCCCTCGATCCCGGATGCCTGGCGGTATCGCGGTGCCGCCTCTGCCAAGAACTCGTCGAGATCGCCGGACTTGACGAGGGCGACGCAGCAACCACCGAACCCTGCGCCGGTCATGCGGGCGCCCACGCATCCGGCTGCGCTCCGGCAGGCTTCTGCCATCGCGTCGAGCTGGGGGCAGCTGACTTCGTAGTCGAGCCGGAGGCTATCGTGGCTCAGCGTCATCAAGCGCCCGAGTTCGGGGAGATCGCCGGCGAGCAGAGCATCCGCGTAGAGCCGGCATCGAGCGTTCTCGGTGATCACGTGCCTTGCTCGGCGGTAGACCGTATCCGGCATGAGGTCAGCCGCATCTTCGAGCTCACCGAGCCGAGCGTGTCGAAGCGCCCTCACATCGAGAAGGCGAGCGGCCTGCTCGCACTCGGCTCTCCGTTCGTTGTACTTCGACTCCGCGAGCTGTCGAGACGTGCACGTGTCCGCAACCACGATCGTGAGCTCCGCAGGAATCGGAACGGCCTCAATGTCGAACGTAAGCGTGTCGAACAGGAGGGCATATCCCTCACGGCCACAGGCCGACGCCATTTGGTCCATCAGGCCCGTTCGGAGGCCGATGAACCCGTTCTCGCAACGCTGGCCGATTTTCGCGAGTTCGAGGGCGGGCAGGTGCAACGCGTCGAGCTCGTTCCAAGCGGTGGCGAATGCCATCTCGATCGCTGCGCTGCTGCTGACACCGGCCCCGATCGGGACGTTGCCGGAAACGACCGCTTGGAGGGGAGTCGGCGCCAAACCTCTCTCGCGAAGGGCCCACTCGACGCCCTTTGGGTAGGCCTTCCAGTCGAGGCCGTCGCCATCTCCCTGAGCGTCGAACTCCAGGGAGTGGAACGCCGACTCGCTCGCCCGGGAGGCGGCGACCCAGACAAAGCGATCGATCGCTGCCGGAAGGACAAACCCCTCGTTGTAGTCGGTGTGCTCGCCGATCAAGTTGACCCGACCGGGCGCGGCCGTCACGAGTTCCGGCTCGCCGCCGAACCGGCGCTCGAACTCGCGCTTGACCGCTTCGAGGGACATCGGGGCGGGGTTTACCCGACGACCCGGTAAGTGTGCCTGGCGAGGTTAAGCCGGACCGTGGCACAAGGACCTTGGCACGGATTGGGGTTCCTTCTTAGCCGCCCGGAACCCCATCTGGCCACTCTAGCGACCGACGATGACCGAGGTCGTTCCCTTGCTCAGCCAATCGCTTGCGAACGCCTTCGCACGCTCGAGAGGCACGCGGAGCATGTCGTCCAACAGGGCTTTCCAGTTCCAAGACCGACCCGTCTTTGCGCGCCAATACGCCTCGAGATAGGTGCGGTCCTCGAGCGACTGGGAAAGGGGACGCTCGCCAGACAGCGCGATCACCCCAAGCGGCAATCCCAACTCTTGGGTCGCTCGCGCGAGCTCGATCGCCCTGAGACGCTCTGGCTCGCCCCACTTGGAGACGTCATCGGCAAGTTGGGAGCGCGCCTTGTCGGCAATGTCAACCACTCCGTCGCGGAGGGACGTTCCAAACACCAGCCCTGCCTGAAGCCCGTCTTGACAGGGCACCAGCATCGCTTCTTGGCGGTAGGACCAGCCGTTTTGCTCCCGGAGGACGCGATAGGCGGAGCACCCTTTGCCCTGGCCAAGCATGACGCAGGCGAGCGCAGCTTCCGCCAAGGAGTAGGAGTCCGACGGAGCGGTCGAAACGGAGGGAATCGGCCGGACGACAGGCCCCCACATCGAGATCGTGGTCATCGGGCCTGGACGCGTCGTTACCGGCTCGACCTTGGCGCCCCGTCTCAGACGTCCTGGGTCGGCCGCTTGCCATGTGGCGAACCGCTCGACAAACGTGCGTCGAGCCTCACCTTGAGGCAGCACGCCGCCGATGGCGATCGAGACGTTGCCCGGCCTGAAGATGCGCCGATAAAGCGAGACAATGTCGCCTCGACTCAACTGCTTGGGGTCCATCTTCAACGGCATCCAAGCCTCGAGCCAAGGCGTTCGCCGTCGGAAGGGAAGCTCCTCGATGGCGGCGGTGACCCCGTCCTGCGGGATGAGCGCTTCCCGCAAGAGCTCGTCGGTCAGCTCGAGGGCGAGTCGAAGGTCGCCGGCGGGAACTGCGAAGCCGATTCTCAGATGGTCTTGACCTGCGACGATCCTGATCGGATCGCCTGCCAGAGTCGCGTAGGTGAGAAGCTGATAGGCGGTGTAGTTATGGGTTCCTTGCGATAGCACGCGTGCAAGCACATTCGCTGAAGCCCAAGTCTCGCGATCTTGCTCTGGAAGCCCGGCGACGATCTCGACCCGGGTCACCTTCGCGGAACGATCGATGAGCTCGGAGACGGTGACCGCGGGTGTCGCCTGCTGATGAATCGCCAGGTAGAGGCCGACTGCGATCACCCTCTCACCCCGACTGCGATCACCGCATTGGCTTTCTGGAAGCGAGCGAGCGCTGCCTTAAACTCGGGCCACCCCGTCTTGCGGATCGCCTCCAAGAGCGCTTCCGGTCGCAGGGCCGCATTTTGAGCTTGCAGATATCCCCGCAGGTATGCCGCTCCGGCTGGCGTGCCCAACTGACCGACGAGCCAGCGCTCGGCGAGGAGCTTGCCGATGGGGAAGATCGCTGCTTGCTCACCCTCTTCGAGCCCGTCGATGAACTCGCCGACGGTGTTGTTGGCGTCGAGCCTGCCGACGATCACGAGTCCGGCTTCGCCGGTCGGTGTGTAGGTCACATAGGCGCCGTCGAGGCGAGCGGCGATCCCGTAGGCAGCGCACAGAACCGCGCCGGCATCGCCCAAGTTCTTGACGAGGCCACCGCGGACCTCGCCAAAGCAATCGTCCGCCTCAAGTCTGCCCGGTTGGCCGCTTCTCATGGGACGTGCTCCGTCCTCCGGTCCCTCGAGCGCCTCCAGCCGTTTGCGCAGAAGGGCTGCGGTCTTTTCAGGCTCGATCGGCCCGCTGACTACCAGGACAAGGTTGTGCGGGGCGAAGTGCCGCTGGCGAAGCTGCTCGAGGCCTTCAGGCGTCGCCTTGGCGATGGCGTCCGCATCCCCCAAAGGGTCGATGCCGGCGTCGCCGAAGGCAGCCTGCCATGCGGTGCGAGAAAGCTTTGCCGAGTCAGCGATTCCCGCAAGTTCGTGCCGCATGATCGCTGTCTCGCGTGCGATGGACTCGGGCGTGGCCTGCAATGGCTTGAGGATCTCGCCGACTGCGTCGAGGATCGTGTCAAGCCTGTCGGTCCTGCCGGTGAACTCGACCTGGATGGCATCCCGGAAGGTGCGTCCTGTAAAGAAGACCCCTTGGGACTCCATGCGGTCGTCGAGCTTCCCGTCCGCTCCCTTGAGCACGAGGTGCTCGAGCAGATGACGCCATCCGTGGGTCTCGCGCGATTCGGACACTCCTCGAACGCCCGCGAACAACTGAATCGAGAGCGCTTTGGCGTCCGGAAGCCGCTCGGCCAGCACGATCGCTCCGTTTTCGAGGATCAGACGCCTCCGCGGAGACTCGTCTTGCGGAACCGCCGCCAGAAGGACCAAGCCAAGAGCGGGAGCGAGTGCGATCACAGACCGACGGACAGCAACTCCACGTCGAAGAGGAGGGTGGTGTTCGGAGGAATCGCGCCAGGAGCACCGCGCTCGCCATACGCAAGGTGGCTCGGAATGGTGAGCTTGCGCCTGCCGCCGACCTTCATCCCTGCGACTCCCAGGTCCCAGCCCTTGATGACCCGACCGGCGCCGAGGTTGAACGTGAAGGGGCCACGGCCGATCGACGAATCGAACTTGCGGCCGTCTTCAAAGGTTCCCGTGTAATGGACGGTCACCTGTTTTCCGGCAACGGCTTCGTCTCCAGCACCAACGACAACGTCTTCAATCACCAAATCGGACATGGGGACATTATGGAGCATCCCGATAAGGCAGCCCTTCACCAGAACCGAGGGCAGGCGTGAAGGCTCCGAGCCAATCGCCCTGAACGACGGCGGTGCCCTTCATTCCTTCACCGCAGCCGTGCCACACCGCCGCGTTTGTACGGAGCTCGAGTTGGCGGCCTTCCGCGGGCTGGATCCGCACGAAGAACTTGGTCTTCGGGTCCTCAAAGTCGAGGTCCTGTTCGCTGAAGAGGGTCTCGCCAAGCCGATTCGTCGCGAATCGGGCGGTGATCGTCGAGCCGGGAATCTGTATCGCAGTGGACGCGCTCTTCGCTGAGCGTTCGGTGTGGAGTCCGGAGAAGACGACGTACCCGATCATGCCCAGGCCGACCACGAATCCGACGCCTCCGAGCCCAGCCAGCGCGGCCATCGACGCGCTGCCGCTGAGCACGGTCAGGAAAAAGGCAATGACGGCGACCGCAAGCCCACCGCCGCAGGTCCAAACGCCCGCGGTCATGATCGTTCCAAGCCGGGCGTCGTCCTTCCGAATCATGCAGCCATTATAGAAACTCCGACCGTGCTTGGAGCGTCGAATCGAAGGATGAAACGAATCGCGCTGATGGTCCTCCTCGTGAGTTTGGGACTCGCGCAGGCCCTCGCTCAGAACACGGGCGTGGTTTGGCGGTCCTATCGATCGGGTGCGACCGCAGTGTCCCAGACGGCGGATGAACGCGTGATCCAGAACCAAGGGGGATTCGATACCTATTGGAAAGAGATCGCAGGCGACGTCAATGCCCCGAAAGACGTGGACTTCGCCACCGAGTTCTTGGTCGCGGTTCGCTTGGGCCGACGCCCATCGGGTGGGTATCGCGTCGTCATCCGGTCGATCGAGCGCACGCTCCCGGGTCAGATTACGATCACCTACGAAGAGCGCAAGCCGGCTCCCGGATCTCCGACGATCGCGATGATGACGAGCCCGTACGACATTGTGCGCGTCGATCGAAAGACTGCGGTCGGTGGCTTCGTCTTCAAGAAGCGAGAGGCGTTTGACAATGTAGGGGGTCCGACCTCGGGTCTACTCGGGTGGCGCACGTATCAATGCGACGTTGTCGGCGGCGGGTCGAGCGAGTTCACCCGAGTGATCCGCGACCAGCGTGAGTGGGAGACCTATTGGCGGACGATCGATGCGGGGCGCGCGCCCCAAGACGTCGACTGGACGCAGGAGATGATCGTTGCGATTCACCTTGGGACGAGACCGACGACCGGCTACGACGTGCTGATCGACTCGATCGACGCGATCCCTGGCGGATTCGCCGTCTGCTTCGTCGAGAAGGCGCCATCGGCAGACCAGAAGGTCAGACGGTCGCCCACCAGCCCGTTCGTGATCCTCAGGGTCCCCCGCCTCCAGGGCTCGATTCAGTTCCGCAAGCGCGTCTGGCGTAGCGACGGCTAGCCGCCGTACTTCGTGACCATGCCTCGCAGGAAGGCGGCCGGGCCCATCGGGTTGCCGGTCGCTCGCTCGACGAGTTCACTCGGCCGGGAGCGTTTGCCCTGGCTGTAGATCGAGTCGACCAGCCATCCGAGAATCGGCGCGAAGTCGCCACGCTCCATCCTCTGGTCTGCGTCGGGGACGTCCTTCAGGAGGGCCTCCCAGACTTGCCACGAGATTAGGTTCCCCATCGAGTAGGTGGGGAAGTAGCCGACCGATCCGCGTGACCAATGCACGTCTTGCAGGCAGCCCTCGGAGTCGTTTCTTGGGGTGACCCCAAGGTATTGGCGGTACTTGGCGTTCCAGGCTTCGGGCAAGTCGGCGATCGACACGTGCCCCTCGAGGATTTCGCACTCGAGCTCGAATCGGACGAGAATGTGGAGGTTGTAGGAGAGTTCGTCGGAGCCGATCCGGATCGGGCCTGGCTCCACCCGGTTGATCGCCTCGTAGAACTGTTCGGCGCTCACACCGGCAAGCCCGCCGATCGCGGATTGCAGGTCGGGTAGGAACCGTTTCCAGAAGGGAAGCGAGCGCCCGACGATGTTCTCCCAAAGTCGGCTTTGGCTCTCGTGAACACCGAGCGATATCCCACCGGCGAGCGGGGTGCGATCCCAGCCCTTCGGCGAGTTCTGCTCGTAAAGGCCGTGACCCATCTCGTGCAGGGACGAGAAGACGATGCCGTTCATCCGCTCGTTCGGCCGGGTCGTCATCCGCACATCGCTGCACGAGAAGTTCGTGCAAAACGCATTGGTGGTGATATCGAGGCGTCCTCTGCTGAAGTCGTATCCGATCGTTTGTGCAGTCTGCTGAGCCCAGTTCCTGAGGGCAACCTGGTCGTCGCACAGGAGCATCGCCGTCGTATCCGGCTTCCCAGCTTGGTGATCGATCAGCTCGCGGGTCGGTCCTTTGAGGGCATCGAACATCGCCCGAGCCTGGGCATAGGTCGCACCTTCCTCAAATAGGTCGATCAGCGGGTCATACACATGATCCCGGAATCCACGCCGCTCCGCGGTCTCCCGAGCGATCGCGAACAACTCGGCTAGGTGGGGAGCAAGTTTCGGGAAGTCGTTCTCGGCTCGCGCTGCGCGCCATGCCTGATAGGCGTCGCTCGAGACACGGCTCTTCCGCTCGACGAGTTCCGCCGGCAGCGCTTGACGCACGTCGATCTCGCGCTTCACGGCGCGCACGGCAGCCGCTTCGTCAGAACCAGGCGCCACCTCCCGCTCCGCTTCCTCGGCAAGTCGCTTTGTCTCGTCGGCGACCAGCACCTCGTGAGCCATTCTCCCGAGGCGTGCAAGGTGGGCCGATCTTGCCGCGGTGCCCCCTGCCGGCATGAGGACCTGTTGGTCCCAGGCCATCAGGGCTTGCGCTTTGCTCAGGGCGTTGAAGTCGGTAAATCTGGCTAAGAGGCGGTCATATGCAGGCACGAAATGAGTCTACCGGCCTATTGGGAACACGACCGGCGTGGGCATCGGTAACCATGAATATCAGGATGAACCGGCGACCCGAAATCGCCGGGACACGGAGGAATCTCGCACCATGCTCACATCACTCAAACTCGCGATGACCGCTCTCGCCGCTGCGACCGGTGGATACGCCCTTCAAGGCGCCCTCGAATCGAAGGCGCCCGCACCCCAGCCGAAAGCGCAGACTGCGGTCTGGACGCTCGCCTCGATGCAGGACGGCGACCAGAAGTTGGACCGCAAGGTCAGTGGCCACATCGAAGGGACTGTTGCCGAGGTGGCTAAGTGGCTCACAGAACAGGGAGTGAGCTTCGTGATCGCCGACGAGAAGGTCGCGAGCCGCAAGATCATGGTTAACCTGGTCGACCAGCCGCTCAAGGACGCGATGGACGCGATCGGCGACGCGCTCGGCGGCAGCTGGGAGAAGAACGGCGGGGTCTACACCTTCCAGTCCGGTGCACACTTCTTTCCGATGCAGGGCGGCGACGTCAAGGTCTGGGACGGAAAGGGCATGAAGGACTTCAAGGTCGAGATCCCGAAGATCGACGGAAAGGCCTTTACTTGGACGGACGACAAGGGGCAGGGCAAGACCTTCACGATGCCGAAGATCGAGATCCCCAAGTTCGATATGAAGGAGTTCAAGTTCGACGCGAAGGACCTCAAGATGAGCGAAGCCGAGCGCAAGGCGTTCGAGAAGCACATGAAGGACGCCGGCGAAGCGATGAAGAAGGCGCTCCAGAACTCGAAGCAGTGGAAGGTCGAGATCAAGGATCTTCCGAATGGCAAGGAGTGGAAGAGCCTCGACCTCAAGGAGCTCAAGAACCTCGACGAGCTGAAAGAGCTCAAAGAGTTGAAGAAGCTGGAGGGCAAGACCTTCACCTTCGACCACGCGGACATCCAGAAGCTCATCAAGAGCCTGACGCCTGAGCAAAAGGATAAACAGAAGAAGCAGGGTTATCTGACTCCGGCCGACCTAACGGATGCCCAGCGCAAGATGCTGGGTGGAAAGAAGGAAGGCTCCTGGTCATTGACCTTCGTGCAGGACGGTCAAACCCTGACGATCAAGTCAGGCAAGTAAGGAGCCGAGAACATGGAACACCCCACGGCAGACGCCGTGGGGTGTTCGGCTTTAGGCCTCGACGGTCTGCGGTGTGTGCGGGAACTCAACCCGGAACGTCGCACCGTTACCAGGTCGGCTGTCGATCGACACCTTGCCGTCGTGGGTCGCGGCAAGCTCGAGAACGATCTTTGTCCCCCAGCCCGACCCGCTTCCCTTGTCCCATTGGCTGCGGGCGGTTCCGGCCAGGATCCTCTCGGCCACTTCCGCCGGCAAGCCGGGGCCGGAGTCATGGACTTCGATGATGTGCTTTCCGTCCGCGAAGCGATAACGGACGAGCACCTCTCCGAAGATCGCGTCGTCGCCTTCGTCGATCTGATCTCGCCAGTCTTCAGGCAGCGTCTCCTTCACCGCCTTGATCGCGTTCCCGACCAAGTTCTGCACGATCCTGAAGATGTACTGCTCGTCGTGATAGGTTGCCGGAGCATCCTGTTGGATGTCGTAGCGGATCGCCACGCAGCTCTTGCGTCCTTCGCTTTCCAGGTAAGCGGCCGATGTCTGAATCGTTTCCGCCATCGGCGCGAGCTTCTTGTTGGGCCTGAGCTCTCGGCCCGCCGAGAGGTCGCTGATGAGGCGCGAGTAGCCAACGATCCGGTCGACCGATGCCTGCATCTCCTTCAACATCGAGTCAAGGGTGTCGACATATCCGACGGCGGTCTCGTTCGGCGAGAACTCGTCCTTCATTCCCTCGAGAGCAAGTTCCGTGAACTGGATATTGGCGAACAGACTCGCGGCGAGGTTGCCGATGTCGTGACTGACCTTGCCCATTCCGAGGAGGGACGAGGCTCTCGTCGTTTCCTCGAGCAAACGCGAGTTCAGCGAGGCCATCGTGCTGATCGACGACACGGTGTCCAGGACGGCGACATCGGCCTCGCTGAAGTTGCCTCCGTGCTTGTTGATCAGCTGGACGACGCCGATCGGTTCCTCATCCTCCATCATCAGAGGCACGGTGATCATGGTATGGACCTTGACCCCGGTCGAGGCTTCGACGTTCTGCCGGGTCTGGTCGAACTCGTCGGTGAAGATGCTGACGACGGTCTGGCGTGAATGGAAAACTTGCCCAGCCATGCCCCGATCGTCAGGAATCTCATTGAACGGCAGTCTTGCCGCGACTGCCTCGGGAAGGACGTGATGGAAGCGCAGCGACTTTCGCGAGGCATCGTGCAGGTAGATCGTGCCACCGAAGGCGCCCACCGCTTCGATGCAGACGATCAAGACCTCGCGCAGAAGTTGATCGAAATCACCTGCGCTAACGAGCTTTCTTGCCGAAAGTTGGACGGCCCTTAAGAGTCGTTCGTTGGTTTCCATACGGAGAGCGCCAAGTGTACCGTTGGACCTCCAACATGGGAACCGACGGGCCGATACTTGTAGGTGGCATGGGAGAGCCGCAGGGAAGGCCGGTGACAGATCCAGGCCTCGAACTGGAGCGCGTGATCGAGGTATGGTCCGAGACCACCGAGAGGTGGCGTGCGGGACTCGCCGGCGTGTCAGACGAGGCGCTTTGGTGGCAGCCGTTCAGGAAGTCGCACAGCATCGGCGGCATCTTGCTGCACGTGGCCGACGTCGAAGGTCAGTGGTTCGAGGAAGGGCTGCATGGCACTCCCCGCTCTCAAGACGAGCTTGAAGTCGTGTTCGGCGGGGAAGTGCGACCCCCTCGTGGCGAGTGGATCGAGCCTCCCCACTGGCCGCTCGAGCGGTACATCGAAGTCCTTGACTGGATCCGTGCACGATCGCTCGCCACGATCCGCCGGGTCGGGGATAGTGACCATGTGTTCGAAGGTCCTGACGGCCAGACCACGATCGCCAAGGCCACGAGGTTCATGGCATATCACGAAGCCTATCATGCGGGCCAGGCCATGCTCCACCGTCTCCACTTCGACTGGGGCGGCGTCGAGCCGGCCTAACGTAAACTCGCCGAGTGATCGCGATTATCGATCAGGTCTACCGAGATGAAGCAGGCGTCGAGTTACGCTATGACTTCTTTCGTCCCAACGACGAGCAAGTGGTTCCCCTGATCGTCTGCCTTCACGGGGGCGGGTGGATCTCAGGCGCAAAGGAAGACGCGAGGGAGATTGCGGTCGAGTTTGCACGCAACGGATTCGCTACGGCCTGCCCTAGCTACCGCCTGGCTCCTCTCCATCCCTATCCGGCCGCGGTCGATGACTGTCGAGCGTTTGTCGCCTTCGCGCGGTCGAAAGCCGCCGAATGGGGCGTTCGTTCCGCAAGCATCGGGTCGATCGGCAACAGCGCCGGGGGCCACCTGTCCGCGATGGTGGGGCTTGCCGATTCGGACGACGAAGGGGTCAACGCCGCGGTCGACATTTGTGGCTTGACCGATCTGACGCGGCCTGTCGAGCAGCATTTCCCGATCGCCTGGGGCTTCCTCGAGCAGTTCATGGGATGTCCCTATGACGGAAACGAGTCCGTCTGGCAGGCGGCGAGCCCGCTCTGGCAGCTTCGTTCGGGCCTCCCTCCGTTTTATGTGATTCATGGGGTCGACGACGACGTCGTGCCCGTAGCCCAGAGCGACACGTTCGTCGCGGCGCTCCGGCGGCTCGGCAACGACGCTGAATACTTCCGCGTTCCTGGCGAGGACCACAGCTTCAATGGGGGCTCGTTTGGGACAATTTTGCGTGGCGTGATCGGCTTCTTCCGTGATAAGTTGCCGACAGCCTAGGGCTCCAGAAACGAAGCCACCACGTCGTGGACGTTCATGGCTGGCAACTTCTCGTGAAGGGTGCGCTCGTCGAACGGCAACGACCCCTCTTCGCGATATCGTGAGCTGAATCGGAGCGCCAAGCCGCCATGGCGCCCAGGCGCGACGATCAAGACGTCGACGGGGGCATCGTCGGGTGCGTCGAGCCAACCGCGAACCAGCGTTCGGTCGATCTCCTGGATCATCCAGGCCGATTCTTCGAGCAGCCCTCGATTGCGGAAGGCTTCGATCTCCTCGATCACGATGATCGCCACCTCGGGATCGAGATCCGCCAGCCGTTTCAGCTTGACCGCCGTTCCGCGACCGAAGTCGCGCACGCGGCCGTGGTGATACCCGGCCAGTCGGGCAAGTCCGGCGAGGCGGAGAGAGCGGCTTTCGACGCTTGCCCTCGCTCCCCGCGAAAGCCAAAGGTTGGGCAGTGTCGGCCTCATTCCGTGGCCCCAGGGCCACAAGCAGTTCAGGGGAGGGAGCTCATCGTCCAAGCGTCTGTGATTGAGCTCGAGATCTCCGAGCAAGTTGACGGAGTCGTCGATGAACCGGCGCAGCGCCGGCTCGCCGTCACCTTGAGGCAGAACACTTCGGTAGGTTTGCCCTTCGGCGCGGTCGGGGGACGTTGTTCCCAGGTCGAGTGAACCGCGCTCCCAGACGAGTCCGTGGCTGGCTCCTTGCCCTTCGACGAGCGTGAGAGTCGATGTCTCGAGTCTCTTGGCGGCTTGGACGATCGATGCCGCATCCTCGTCGGACACATCGTAGGGAAGGGACTTCACACAGCCATCGACGACCGAGACGATCGACACATGGAAGTGGACCGAACCTTCAGGCGGGTCAGCTCCGAACGCGGCGACGACGAGTGGTCCTTCGGAGATCGGATGTTCCGCGGGGTCGAGCCCGATCCAGGCTGCCTCGAGTGTCACCTCACTTCCGGATGCCGCCAGGGCCAGAACGCGGCCTTGGACGGCAGCCTTGGCAAGGCCCGGCGGATGCTCCGCAAGGAGCGATTCGCCTAGCGGATCGAGCAAACCGGGAATGATCAGAACGCGTTTCGACACGGGCGGTCGAATTGTCGCTCAAAACGGAACAAATCGGCGTCGAGGACCCGTCATAAGGGTTGACGGACCACAACAACCGTCACCCCCATATCCAAACATCGAGCCTTCATAAAACATCATACTGGCTCGCCTTCTATTGGCCCCGCACCTGCGGGGCCTTTTTCATGGTGCCAGGAGTTGGAGGCGCTCCAACAGGGCCGATGAAAGCACCGCGTCAGGGTCCCACTCGTGCTTCGCATCGCGGAATCGCTGGAGGGTTTCGGCGCCCAGGTAGCGGACGGCGTCTTCAGTGCGCAGGGTTGAGTCCTTGGCGAAGTAGAACCGGCCTCCCGCGTCGAGAACGAGATCGTTCATCCGAAGGGCTAACTCCCATGTGCGAACTCGGTTCGCTTCCGTTAGCTTGAAGTCGAGCGCGAGCGAATAACCGTCCACCCCGTGCGAGAGTAGGAACCGGTCGCGGCGGTGGCGCTTCATCACCGCAAGGAACGACTCCAGCCCGGCCTCCTGTTGGAGGCGAAGTTGAGCGGAGAACACCTGCCGCGCCGCTTCCTTCGGAACGAACGACTGGTACTGGATGAACCCTCCGGGCAAATAGGCCTTGCGCCAGTTCGGCACGTAATCCAGGAGAAACGAGAATGCGACCAAGCTCTGGCGAACCTCTTTGCCATTGCCGATGAGCCGCCCGCCGAGCTGCTTGGCCGCGTTGAGTGCGCGCATTCCAATCCGATTGTTGAGCGGCTTCAGGAAGCGCCAGACTTGCGACTTGGGAAGCACGCCGAGGATGCGTGAGGGCAGATCCTGATGAGTTGCCTGGAGTGTCGAAGGCTCGCCCTCGGTATGCCATGCCACGTGGATCTGACCCCGGCCCTCGGATGACCCTCGGGCAAAGGCGTCGATCCAACTCACGACGTAGTCGGCCTCAGGGACGTTGCGATCAAAGGCCTCGAACTGCTCCTCCCAGTTGCGCGCGGAGAGCGCCAGCACCCGCAGGTCGCCCGATTGCACCCGCTTCATCTGCAGCTTGACCCGCACGATGCAGCCGAGGATGCCCGCCGAGCCGATCAGGTCGTCCATCCGTGGGTCGCCGGCTTGAAGCGACACGAGACGTCCGTCGCCGCTGACGACGTCCAGTTCCTGAACGTGCTCGCCGATCGGGCCGGCTTTGAATGCGTTCTTTCCATGGATGTTCATGGCGAGCCCTCCCGCCAGAGTCGGGAACATCGTGCCGCTAACGACCGGCGGCCACCATCCCTGAGGAAGGCAGGTGCGCCAAAGGTCTTCGATCGTCGCCCCTGCTTCGGCCTCGAGGAGTCCGGAGTCCGGGTCGAACGCGAGGATTCGACGCATCTGCGAGATGTCGAGCACGATCGCCTCAGGCAGGATCGCCGCGTCCCCATAGCTCAAGCCAGTGCCGCGCAACACGACTTTGCGGCCGGTCTCGCGAGCTAATCCTAAGACTGAGACGACCTCGTCGACGGATACCGGCCGGTACACGTAGCCGTCGGCATAGCCGTTCATCCCGAAGCCGGAGAGCCTTGCGATTCGGCTGGGATCGACTCCTCGACTCAAACGTTGAGCCTCCGGAACAGAAAGCTCGGGATGTTCCGAATGACGAGAAAGGCGAGCCAATGCACCGGAGACAGGAAGTGCTCGCCTTGGCGCCCGGCTTTCTTGAGGATCATCCGGGCCGCAGTCTGGGCAGGCATCATCTTCATCCCTTTGACGTGAGCCGTCATCGGCGTCGCAGTCGGGCCGGGCTTGATCGTGACGACCTTCACTCCCTTCTTGGCGAGCCGATTGCGCAGCGCTTCGAGATACGTCTTGAGAGCCGCCTTCGAGGCGTTGTAGACGGGCTGACCTGCACGCCCACGTTCACCCGCGACGCTGCCGATCCCCACGATCGTGCCGGCCCCCACGTTCCCGAACCGAATGGCCGCTTGGTTCAGCCAAGCGACCGCGCCCGCGAAGTTCACGTCGATCATCGCGCGGTCCTTCTCGAAGTCGAACTCGTCGGGGCCGACTTCCGGCATCACGCCGGCGACGTAGAAGATCGCATCCAAACCGCCCAGGTCCTTGGTGATCGCCTGGAACAGGCTTGGGACCTCGTCGGGCTGCGTCACGTCGTGCTCGTACCCGATCACTGTGCCGCTGCCACGGGGATGTTCCATGTTCACGCCCCTTCGGGACACCAAAGCGACGACGTCGCCCCGCGCGACGAGCTGACGCACGAGCTCAGCCCCGATACCCGAGGACCCTCCGACGACGATGACTTTCATTTCTCCAGCAAGGGTATCCGCATTCCGGAGACTGCGAGGATCGCCGACAGCATGAACAGCGCGACGCAAGCCAGCAGTTGCCTGTCCTTGAACAAGAGGTCTGCGGGCTCGCCGCCCTCGTCCTGGCCGAGCACGATCAGCACGTACCGGGCGATCCCGAAGAAGACGAAGAGGGAGGTGACGACGATCGCCGGATACCGGGCTGCGGTGGCGCTGTCGACCGTGTAGATGCCGTAACAGATGGCCGCCCCGGTCGCCGTCATCGTAACGAGCGCATCGAGCCCGGATCGCGTGTAGCCGGCCAAGCTTTCGCGACTCGACGTGCGCTCCTCCGCCTGCGTGATGAACTCGTTCCGCCGTTTTGCGAATCCAAGCATCAAGGCGAGGGCGCCCGTGCAGAAGAGAAGCCAACCCGAGATCGGCACCCAGACTGCGGCTGCCCCGAGCATCGCCCGAATGATAAAGCCCAGGCTGATCGTGAAGACGTCCGCGATGGGAATCCGCTTGAGAGCGCTGTTGTACAGCACCTGGAGGGCCAAGTAAGCGAGGAGCAGCACAAGCGACGAAGTGTTGAGCCAATAGGTCGCCCCGAGCCCAAGCGCCGCCAACAACGCCGCTAGCCCAAGCGCCATCCCAGGCGAGATGACGCCTGCTGCGACGGGGCGGTTCTGCTTGACCGGGTGCTTTCGGTCCCGGTCGACGTCCAGAACGTCGTTCACGACGTAGGTGGCCGAGCTGACGAGGCACATCGCCCCGAAAGCGATCGCGGTGGACTTGATTGCGTTCGGATCGCGATGAACCGCCGCGAAGATGGGAGCGGCCAAGACCAGCAGGTTCTTGCTCCACTGCTTGGGTCTCAGCAGCTTCCAGATCGCCTCGACGGAATTCATTGGGCCGTTCGGTCTAACACGCGCGGCTCCGCGATCGTGCCCTCGTTGTAGAGAGACGGATCGAAGGGGAAAAAGGGAGATGGTAGCGGCGAGTGGATTTGAACCACCGACCTAACGGGTATGAACCGTGTGCTCTACCGCTGAGCTACGCCGCCACACTCAAGTTCAAATCGCCTTGGGAACTCAGTTCCGGGCAGATCGAACCGTTGGGACTCATTTTACCTCCAGTCGGCCCAGCCTATCGACGCGGATCGCCGAGGCGCGCGCAGCGACGAGGGCTCGACCTGGATCGGTCGAGCCCTCGACAACTGGTGAGCGATCAGGCTGTCGCCGTAAGAGCCGACGCAACTTGCTGGGGTTGATCGACTCGTGCCCTTTGCGGGTTCAGCAGCGCGAAGAGGCCACCGAATGACAGGATGAGGTTCAACCCGACACCCGCGCTGCGAACCCAGTTCATGGTCGCCCACTCAGCTTGGGCTCGGCGGATCGCCTCGAGGCCAGCTTGCATCGGCGCCTCGAACATGATGTGGTTCCGCGGATAGAAGTAAGCGAACGTGAACATGTCGCTCAGCACAGCGATCACGAGCGCTGCTGCAAACAAGGCGCGGACCCGGCCTCCAGCCCTCCAACACAGGGCCAGCGTCGCTAGGGCGATGACCTGGTTGATCGGTGACGCGAAGCGATAGAAGTCGCCAGGGTTGCGGGAGCTGAAGTAGTCGCGGGCGGTCTGGATCGACCCAGGCAGGGCGCTGCCCCAGCTGTGAGCGTCGATGACCGAGTTGTACACGTTGGTGAACAGCAATCCGGCAGCAAACGTCACGGACAAGGCGATGGCGAGCGGTTTCGAGTTTCTTCATGGTTGGTGGTTCTCCTGAAAGAGTTGGATGAATGCCCCCTCGAGGCGGGCAAAGTCGAGATGAGTGGCCAGCGCTGCTTCTGAGAAGCCTGCGCCTCGGAATGCGAAGGTGACGACCTCATGCAGCATCAGCCCTGGATCGTCGTATGGGAGCAGTCGCCGTTTGGGCAGCGAGAACAGGGCGATCGTTCCGATAAGGTGGTGGATGAGGTAGCAGAGCCGCTCGCCGGCCACAGGATCGACCTCGAGGTCACCAGACTGATGAGCGTTCTCGAGCCCGGCGGCGAGGTAGGGAACCATCGGGGCGAAGAGGCTCTGCAAAATCGCCTCTGCGAACGCGCCGTCGCCCAAAAGGCTCTGCCCCATCAGGCGATCGATGCTGTCGTCCTTTGGGCGGGCAGGCGGCCCTTCAATGACGAGTCGAGCCAGGCAGTAGATCGTTCGAACGAAGCTCTCCGCGCCGGGCGCCCCAGAGGTGAGCTTGGCGATCAGTCGGTCCTTGTTGGCGCCCAGCAGTGAAGCCAAGTCCTGATACATCGCTTCCTTGGTCGGGAAGTACTTGTAGAGTAGGGCTTCTGAGACCCCAGCTTCCCTTGCGAGCACTTTGGAGGTCGCCCCCTCGAACCCAAGGCGGGCAAAGACGCGCAGTGAACTCGAAAGGATCTCCTGCTTTCGCGCCGCTGCCGTCATTCGCCGCCGTGTCTTCATGCCAAGGATTGTATCTCAATAAGTGAGTGTTCACTTATTAGTGGGTACAAGGAACTAGTGGAATCGGCATGTGGGGCTTCCTGAAAGGGTGTGGTGAGCCACGGCAGTAGTGCGCCGTGGCTAGCCAATGGGCGAGCCTGTCGCTATTGGACGGGAACGGGAGCCGCCTGGAAGGACACGACGGCCGACTCTCCGGCCAGCTGTCGTGAGGCGACATAGGTCGCCCGCATCGAACATGCCGGCTGGTCCCTCTCGAAGACCGTGACGTCGAGCTCGAGCTTTGCCCGTCCTCGACGGCTCAAGCGAGCTTCGAATCGCTCGATCTCTCGGTGGCTGGGCGAGGTGCACACCGCCTCGAAGTCCCCTTCGATCGGCCGGCTGAACTTCATCTGGACGTCACGGATGACGATCTGATTGGGTGGCCCGATCTTGAGCCGTAAGCACACCCAGCCCGCAAGAATCGCCAGGGTCGCGAGGCTGCCGCCGAATCCGGTCTCAAGATGGTTGACGTTGGGACCCAGCGGCGCAGACAGGCGCACCTCGTGATCGTCGGCTCGGGCGACGCGCACCCCCATCGCCCGGGTCAGGGGGATGTTCTCGTGCAGGAAGATCTCGACTTCCGGAGCCGTCACGATGCTTCGAGCAAGGCCTCGTCCTCCACCACCGGTTCCTCCAACGACTCTTCAACTTCCGCGTGCCGGCGGGCGCCCAGCGCCTCCGCGTACAACGCCTCGTACTTGCCCGCGCTTTGGGTCCAGGAACTGTCGAACGACATCGCCCGGTCCACCAGCATGCGCCACTCCAGCGGCTCGCGATAGAGGGCGAACGCCCGCTCGCATGCCCGCATCAGCGCGGTTCCCGACGAGTTTGAGAACGTGAATCCGTTCTCGAACTCATGAACGGTGTCGGCCAGCCCGCCGGTCTCGCGGACGATCGGTACCGTTCCATAGCGCATCGCGATCATCTGGCCGAGTCCGCACGGCTCGAAGGCGCTCGGCATCAAGAACATGTCCGAGCCTGCATACACCCTTTGTGCGAAGTCCGCGTCGAAACGCTCCACGAATCGGAACCGATCAGGGCGGCGCGCTTCGAGCTCGCGGAAGCGGACGGCGAGTGAGGGGTCGCCGAGCCCCTGGATGACGAGCAGCGCGGGCATGTCGAGCAGTTGGTCGGCGACTTCGAGGATTAGGTCCATCCCCTTCTGGGTGCTCAGCCGGCTCACGACGCCGAACAGCGGCATGCCGCTGTCTCCGGGGAAGCCGACATCGTGGAGGAGCGCTCGCTTGCAGACCGTCTTGCCACTTAATTCGGAAGCCGAATATCGGGCGAGCAGATTGCGATCTCCGGATGGGTCGAACTCGTGCTGGTCGATCCCGTTCAGGATTCCTGAGAGCCGGCCACTTGCTGCGAGGTGCCTCATTAGGCCATCCAATCGGCACCCGAACTCAGGTTCCTGGATCTCGTGGGCGTATCGCTCGGACACCGTATTGACCCGGTCGGCGAAGACGCATCCGGCCTTGAGGAAGTTGACCGAGCCGTACGCTTCCAACTCGTGGTGGTTGAACATCCGACGCGGAAGTCCCGCCCGATCGAGAACCTCGGGCCCGAACTCACCCTGGTAGGCGAGGTTGTGAATCGTGAAGACGGAGGCTACGTCCTCCCAGCCGGCGTCGGTGCGCAGGAACACGGGCAGGAAGCCGGTGTGCCAATCGTTCGCGTGCACGACGTCGGGCTTCCAGTCCATCCGGTTGCAGGCCTCCAAGACGGCCCTGGCGAAGAACAGGTGCTGCTCGAATCCCGGCTGATAGACGGCGGCACTCTCCGTGGCGAACTCGAATCGAGGATCTCCACCGATCAGCAAGATATGCGTGCCGGCCACCGTCGTCTGCCAAAGGCTCGCGAGCACGGTCCAACCGGGACCGACATAGACCGGGAAGTCCTCGACGACCCGTTCGACTTGGTAAGCCGGATCGTCGAGCACCATCCGATAGGCGGGCATGACGACGCGGACTTCGTGCCCTCGTTCGACGAGAGCGGAGGGAAGAGAGCCCGCCACATCGGCGAGACCGCCGACTTTAGCGAGGGGAGCGACTTCGTGCGACGCGAGAAGAATCTTCACCAACGACCTACCAACCACCAGTCTCCGTCGATCCGAGCTCTTGAGAACGCGGTCTGACACGGGGCTGGAGTAAGGAATCCTTTCCCGCCAGCAGAGTTCCCCGCGAACGGCAATTGTGCTTGATCGGCGCACCGCCTCGCAGGACGGTCAAAGATCCTGCAGCGCGGCGATGCCGGGGAGCGTCTTGCCTTCGAGAAATTCGAGGCTCGCTCCTCCACCGGTCGACACGTGAGACACCTTGTCGGCGAACCCGAACTGCTCGATCGCCGCCGCCGAATCACCGCCTCCAACGATGGTGACCCCGGAGCAGTCGGCAAGGGCTTGGGCGACCCCGCGCGTGCCCGCCTCGAATGGTTTCATCTCGAAAACCCCCATCGGTCCGTTCCAGACGACCGTGCCCGCGCGACGCACCGCCTCTGCGAAGAGAGCGATCGACTTCGGCCCGATGTCGGCGCCGATTTGGCCAGCCTGCATCGCACCGGCCTCTACGATCGCCGTCTGGGCGGTCTCCGAAAGCTCGGAGGCGGCGACGATGTCGATCGGAAGGACGAGCTTGGGCGAGGAGACCACCGTCTTCGCATACTCGAAGTTCGTCTCGTCGAAGAGCGACTTGCCAATCTCGAACCCTTTTGCCTTCAAGAAGGTGAACGCCATGCCTCCGCCGATCAGCAGCTTGTCAACTTTCGGGAGGAGGCTGTCGATGACGGCGATCTTGTCCTTGACCTTCGCTCCCCCCAAGATCGCCACGAACGGCCGCTTTGGGTCGTCGAGCGCACCACCCAGGTAGGCGATCTCCTTCTCGATGAGGAAGCCGGCACAGGCTGGAAGCAGATGGGCGACGCCTTCAGTCGACGCGTGGGCGCGGTGTGCTGTGCCGAAAGCATCGTTGACGTAAGAGTCTGCGTTTGCGGCGAGCTGGGCGGCGAACGCAGGGTCGTTCGCTTCCTCTTCCGGATGGAACCGGACGTTCTCGAGTAGGACGACCTCGCCCTCCTTCAACTGACCACAAGCTGACCGGACGGCATCGCCGACACAGTCTCCAAGGAGCGGAACGTCGCAGCCAAGCAACTCTGCAAGCCTGAGCGCGACCGGACGCAGGCTGAACTCGGGGGTGACTCCCTTGGGCCGCCCTAGGTGGCTGCAGAGCACGACGGCGGCGCCATGGCTGCGCAGGTACTCGATCGTCGGCAAAGCCTCCACGATCCGGCGGTCGTCGGAGATCACGCCATTCTCGAGCGGCACATTGAAGTCGCAGCGAACCAGCGCGCGCTTGCCGGTCCAGTCAAAGTCGCGAACGGTCTTCTTCTGCAGGGCCATGCTTCAATTCTGAAGTGGCCGGCGAGGCTCGCGCTGAGGGGATCGGAACCCGCCGGCCCACCTGACGAACAGATACGCCCCGGCGGCATCGAACAGCAGATCCCATGGCGTTCCGAATCGCGACGGCACCATGGCCTGTCGATACTCGTCGAAGCAGCCGTGGGCTAGGGAGAAGGCGATCGCCGCCCATGGCAGTGGAGTTCCCAGCGCCCTCGACCCTCGATAGAAACAGAGCGCGAGGAGACCGTAGAACACAATGTGGACGGTCTTACGAAACGCAGTCAGCACAATCTCCGCCATCAGCGGTGAAAGCCAGTGCAGGAGGCTCTGACGCATCGGATCGGCCGCTCCGCGATCTCCGCTGACCCACCCGACGAAGACTCCGAGCGCGATGGCCGGCAGGAACCATCCGAAGGATCGCCTCACCTTGGCATCGACCCAGAGCACCGCTGAGATGAGCGCGAGCCCGGCGATGACGAGAAGGAGCATCGTCGCAAGTTGCCTCGCTTCGATCGCCTTCGGCGTGATCGAGGCCCGCAGAGATGCCATGTAGACGACGGTGAACGCGCTGCCGTGAATCGTCGCGAGCAGCGGCGTCGACTGCTCGAGCCGGGGGACCCTGGCCAACAAAAGGCCGCTGGAGCCGATCAAAAGTGCCACCGGCCAAAAGCTCACGTCCATCGCCGCGAAGGTGAGCGTGAGGGCCGCGCTGAGGGCGGCGACCAGGACGAACGCGACGACGACCCGCATCGCTCAGACCGCCGTTCGGCCCTCGAGGCTCCCGCGCAGGGACTCCACCATCTGCCGATGCGTCCAGTCGAGGGTGATGGGCGTGATCGAAACGAACCCTTGGCTGATCGCTTCGACGTCGGTACCCGGCTGATCCGGGTCCATCACGACGACCCCGCCCTGCCAGTAATAGGGTCGGTTCCAAGGGTCGTGGCGGACCTCGACCCGGTCTTCATAGACCCGTTTGCCCATCCCGACCACCCGGTTGCCACGAAGTTCGGCGTAGTCGATCGACGGAACGTTGACGTTGAGGAACGTGAGCTCCTCCAGCTGCGCGCCGACAAGGAGGTCCCAGTTCTCGCGGAGCCATCGTGCTCCCGTTTCGAAGTGAAGGGGGGCGCCGGAGACGAAGCTTGCGATCGACAGGGCGATCGAGTGAATGCCGTTGATGGCGCCTTCCATCGCCGCGGCGACCGTGCCCGAATAGGTGACGTCGAACCCAAGATTGGGTCCGTTGTTGAACCCGGACAGAACAAGGTCGCACCCGTCGGGCCACGCCAACGTCAAGCCGACGTTAACGCAATCAACTGGCAGCCCGCCGACCTCATATGCTTCGACGCCAAGGCTTTCGAAGGGTCGAGCGCGCAGCGGGTCGTGCAGGGTCATTCCATGGCCGCATCCGCTGCGCTCGAACTGGGGAGCGGCCACCTTGACCTCTCCGAACTGGCGGGCGACGTCGAGCAGCGCGAGGAGGCCAGGGGCGCGAATCCCATCGTCGTTCGTGAGGAGGATTCGCATGGGCAATGGTGGGTGTACCCTCTGGGCGCTACAGGTCGCTCATCGAGCCGCCCGCGCAATAGGTCAGCAGCTCGATCCTTGCCGCGCCCCCTGATCGGAGTGCGCGAGCGCATTCGCGAGCGGTTCCGCCGCTGGTCACCACATCGTCGACGAGGAGGACGGTCAGCCCCTGGACGGGTGCGGCGAGCGCAAACGCATCGCGCAGGTTCCGAAGCCGCTGTTCGGGTGTCAGGCCAACTTGCTGACGGGTGCGCCGCGTCCTGACGAGCACGTCTTGTCGCACTCGGGAAAGGCCTTCGGCGAGCACCTCGGCCTGATTGAAACCGCGGAGGCATTTGCGCGACCAATGGATCGGCACAGGGGCGACCACATCGAACGTCTCGACGACCGGGGCGATGCGCGCCGCGAGCTCGTCTGCCATCGTTGTGGCGTGGGTGAGGACTCGCTCGTACTTCAATCGCCTGACCGCCTGGGCTGCTCGACCTGTGTAGGGGTGAACCGAGCGGACGGCGTCGAGGTCCTTCAGCCGAGGCGTGTCATCCTCCTCGAGCGGCGTCATCTCGGACCGGCACACCGAGCAAATCGAGGCATCGCCGAACTCGCCGCAGAGGGCGCACTTCCTTGGATAGGCCCACTCGAGGAGCTGGGCGACCATATTTCAGTCTAACACGAGCCAGTCCCCTTCGGCAAACTCGCCTTCAACGGGGGACATCGTGTTCGGCAGACCCCAAAGTCGGAATCGGACGGTGAGCGAATGCCGATGAATCGTCGAATAGAAGTCGTACGACTGCATAGGATGCCCAGGATGGACCATGCAGACGATAAGGGCCTCATCCGGTAGGTCGGCAAGCTTCGCTGGGTGCGTCAGCGCCTCAGCCGCCAAGTCGATGGCTTGACGACTGTCATCCGAACGAACCATCCCCACGGTGGCTAACCACGTGTCGACCAACGTTTCAAGGCCGGTGGCCCCCCAGACGCGGACGGGGCCCCTCTCCAACTCGGCACAAGCCTCGGCCAGGCACCCAAAGAGGGCTGCAGCAAGGCAATCGCGCGGTTGAAGAGCCGCTTGGATGGACACGTCGCCCCATCGGACGGTGCCATCCTCGGCTTCCCAACCCCACGGCCAATCGCGATGCCGAAGTGTCATACGTCACCTCTGACGAACTCGCTCAACTTGACTGGTCGACCTTGGGCCTGAGACCGATAGGCCGCCTCGATGACCGACTGCACAATCAAACCGTCCGACCCACCGACCTCCATCGAACCAGTTCGCACGCCCGATGCAAAGCGCTCCACCATCTCGACACCCATCGGCTTCATTGCTGGAAGCGGCCCGAGTTGCTGCCAGGTGCCCGCCTCATAGCCAATGCCTGATCGAAGACTGTAGACCTGGTCGGGGCGGCCAAGGCGCAGCGACCCGTCCTGGCCATAGAGTCTGAACTCGGGGCCGTGAGGAGCCATGCCCATGGTGCAGGAGGAGACATTCACTGTCGCCATGGCTCCCCCTTCAAATCGAATCCACATGGTAAGGCTGTCTTCGACTTCACTCGTTTGGTCGGCCAGGCTCGAGTAGGCTGCTGAAACCTCGACCGGGTTCTCTCCGGCGAGGAGTAGCAGGGCATCCAGGAAGTGGATGCCGTTCATGATCAACGCGCCGCCTCCCGCCGTGACCCGCTTGGCTCTCCAGCCGCTCGTTCGGTAGTAAGAGAGGGGCTTGAAGAACTGGTAACTCAGTTCCGCTCCCCGAAGCTTGCCAAGCGCTCCAGCACGGATCAACCGTCGAGCCTCGACGATCTGAGGCGTGTATCGGAATCCCAACCAGGTCCCCAGTTGAACTCCGGCGGAGGCGACCCCGTCGACCAAGGCGGCAGCGTCGTCGTAGCTCGCGGCGAGTGGCTTCTCGACCAGGACGTGCTTCTTCGCGAGAGCGGCCATGACTGCTTGCGGACGGTGAAGGTGATGTGGAGTGCAAAGAAAGACGGCGTGGACATCGGGATCGGAGAGCACGGCCTCGAAGTCCGTCCACATGCGCACTCCCATCGCGGTCGAGAGCTCACGGGCGAGCTTCTCTTGGGTGTCCATGACTCCGACAAGGCTGCAGCCTGCCGCGTCGACCACATCTTGCGCGTTCAGCTTGCCTTGAACGCCGCAGCCGATGACGGCGATTCCAACGGCAGGGTTGGCGCTGGCAACCTGGGGTCGAGGTGCGGTCGGTGGTCCGGACGTCTCATAGGCGAGGGGGCGGATGTCAGGGGCTCGTGGGCTCCTCGGCTTAGACAGAAAGGGCACGCGCCGGGAACGCTCTTCCTTTGGCAACTTCGTCCAGTCGATGACGAGGCCGAGTGCCTTGTAGCGTCCATCCGCCATCTCCAAATAGAATTGCGGCGCCTCTTCGGGAGAGATCACACGTTCGACGAGCCCATCCATGTCCAAGACGCCAGAGCCTGCGGCTGCGATGACCTGGTCGGCAACGACCTTCGCATCGTAAACGCCAGGAACCGCGCAGGACAGCATGCTTGCCGTATGGGCGCCAACGAGCTCGATCCGACGATGCGCGAGTTGAGCGAAGTCGACGCCTTCCGTGAGACCCCGCGAACTGCCCAACAAGACAATCCGTCCGCCGTCACGCGTCAGGTCGACCGCGGTTTGAAGAGCTGACGGACTGCCCGTCACTTCGAATGTGACGTCGGCTTCAACCGACCTCCAAGCATCTCCGTCTTCGATCGAGATCACTGAGTCGCAGAAGCGTCGGAGGCTCTCGGTCTCGAACAGTTTGCTTCTTGCGACCGAGACAAGCGAAGCAGGGTGTTTGGCACGAACGATCTGACAGCAGAACTGGCCAATCATCCCCCTGCCAAGAACAGCGACCTTAGACCCGCGTTGAACGTCGGCCAAGTGCACACCATGCCAGGCTATCCAGGCCATCGTGTGGAGGCTGAGCGCGTGCCCGAGATTCTCGGGAACTTTCGCGATCTCGCTTGCCCTTGCGAGCCCAAGGCTGGCATGAGGCGACCGGGTGGCGACGAGGTCTCCCACCCGGAACTCGGTGACACCGCGTCCGACCGAGAGGATACGGCCGATTGCCGAGTATCCCGGGCAAGAGGGGAAGACG
>WBZR01001682.1_pt1 | contig 26268 bp, 15 predicted proteins | sample 5204231 | NCBI WGS metagenome assembly WBZR01 (sample SAMN12412403, study PRJNA552823) | activated sludge metagenome | isolation source: activated sludge from anammox sidestream of wastewater treatment plant... | place: USA: Virginia | collected 2017-08
GACACCCGCGACGCTGTGGCATACCTTGCCGACGATGCCAAGGGCCTGGCCATCATCAAACGCCCTCGTTCCCCCACCTTGACTTCTCCCTCTCCAGCTTAACTTGTGACGGTATGGCTTAGACTACCACCAAACATGACATCTGCGCCGTTCTCGGCGTCACCCGGCCGACGCTGGCCGGGTGCGCCGCGAGAGGAGGCCACATGGCGAGTGATCGCGCTCGTTGCCGATCCAGCGGAGCCGCCGTGGTTGCGCTGGTGTGTGGGGCCGTGCTGGCGTCGTGGCCCGTGGTCGTGCTGTTGTCCGCTCTCGATGAAGGTGGACTGCGCTCCAGGGAGTGGGGCGTGGCCCACGCATCGGGTTGGCGCGATCCGCCCGACGGGTCGCCCGCGCAGATCTCTGCCCTCGCCACGCCGCCGTCGCCATCGCTCGACGGCGACGCCACGCAGGTCGGCATCGAGCTCTCCCCCCTCTACGACGACGACTACACCGTCACCAACGGCACGCCCGCCCCACCGCAATCCACCTGCAATCGGCCGTACCTCTACGTCGGCCCGGCCGACACCCGCGGCCAGACCATCCGCCATCGGGCCATCCTGAGGTTCGACCTCTCCTCCATCCCGGCCGGCGCCACGATCGACGATGCCCGGCTGCGCGCCTACGCGGTGATCCCGCTGGGGCAGGCGCGCATCGCCGCGGCCGAGCGCGACCCCGACATGCCGGAGCAGATCCCGCCGTTGACGGTGCAGGTCCGCCGCATCGGGACCGACTGGAGCTGTCCGCGCACGGCGGTCCCCGCGTCGAGCAGCGGCACGATCTACGCCACGCACAGCGTGCCCTACCAAGACCTGTACCTCGCGGAATGGAACGTGACCACGCTGGTGCGGGAGTGGGCCGGCGGCACAACCCCCAACCATGGCTTGAGCCTGTTCGACGACGGCCAACAGACCAACAACGTCCGATACTTCCTCAGCCAGGACGCTTCCGGCCCGACCCACCGGCCCAAGCTGGCCGTGACCTACCAGCGCATCCACCCCGAGGTCGGCATCACCATCGAGGGCCGTTGCGGCCAGACGTTCGTGCGCGGGTCGACGCCCGCCAGCCGCGACGTCATCGTCACCACGAACACGGCCGGCACGTTCACGCTCTACCGTCAACCCGGCAACGTCCGCGTGTCCGGGCCCAACGCGGTCCCCGGCGCCGGATCGCGAACGCTGCGCGTCACCGACCTGACGCTGGGGCCGGCGGGGACGTACTACTTCGAGGGCCGCTTCACGGCCAACGACCAGACCGTCACCAGCACCTGCCCGTTCGACATCGTCGACCCGACCCTCAACATCACCATCGGCGGCAGGTGCGACGAGCGGTTCCGGGTCGGGCAGACGGTGAACGTCGAGCACTGGAGCAACGCGTCGGGCACGCTGCGCCTGTGGGACATGCCGGGCAACACGCGGTTCTACAACGGCCAGACCGTGGCGGGCCAGACCGGCGTCCACCCCTACACCATCGCCGCCGCCGGCAACCGCTACATCCTGGGCGAGCTGTACGTGGGCGCGGTGCGCGTCGAGTCGCGCTGTGGCTACGAAGGGTGGGCGCCGACGCCGACGTTCACCGCGACGCCGACGGCGACGTCGACCCCCACGCCTACCCCGACCTCCACGTCGACCCCCACGCCTACCCCGACCTCCACGCCGACGCTGACACCGACGCCTACCCCGAGCTCTACGCCGACCTCCACCCCGTCACCGACGCCGACGCCCTCGCCGACGGCCGCCCCGACGGCGACGCCGACCGCTTCGGCGACGCCGGACCCGGCCACCGTGCCGTTCACGCTGGTCGGGCGCGTGATCCTGGAACGGCGCGCGAGCAGTGCGGGCGCGCGGGTCTGCGTCGACGACGCCTGCGTGACCACCGCCGCCGACGGGAGCTACCGTCTGGGCGGCGCGCGGATCGGCCGCGTCGTCGAGGCATCGCACCCCAGCTATCTGCGCGCCGTGCGCACGCTGACCGAGCCGCCGACCATTCCCTACGGCGAAGTGCGGCTGCCGGACGCGACGTTGCTCAGCGGCGACATCGCCAAGAACGACGTCGTCGACATCGTCGACGCACGCGAGATCGGCATCCGCTTCAACCTGGTCCTCGACCCGGGCGATCCCGACCCCATGTGGTCCGACGCGGCCGACATCAACGGCGACGGCCGCGTCGACATCCTGGACATGACTGGGGTCCAGTTCAACTTCGGCCGCAACGGGCCAACGACGTGGACAGCCTCGCCATTGGAACCCCCATCGGACTGACTCAAAGGAAAGGAGCACGGCGATGAGACATCGATCCCTGGCGGCCCTGATCGCCGCCGCGTTCGGCGGGCTCGCGCTGACGGCGGCACCTCCGGCACTCGCCCACGACGGCACGGCGCCGGATTCGACGCGCGCGTTGGCCGCCGACGTCCTCGGCGTCAAGAACGTGATGGTGCTCCGGGTCTATTTCAACGACTACAGCGCCACATCGCGCTACAGCCGGACGCAGGTCGAGACGATGATGGGCCAGATCAGCACGCTGTACGCCAACACGTCGTACGGCAAGGCCTCGACGAGCGCCCGCGTCTCCGATCTTTACAAGCTGCCCAAGAACCGCAGCAGCTACATCGACGACTTCGCCGACGGCGACCTCTCGAACGGCAGCAAGTACGGCCTCGTGCTCACGGACGCCATCGCCAACGCCCCGGCCGGCCTCGACTGGACCAACCTCTCGGCGATCATGGTGGTGATGGCCGAGACCAACGCCGCGCAGTTCCACCGCGGCCAAGGCGGCAAGTGCACGCTGCCGCAAGGACCGGGCGGCAGCTCCAAGCTCGTCGGCTGCGCCATCTTCAGCGAGAACCCCAGCGACGCCGACATCCGGGTGTGGGGCCGCTGGGCCCACGAGGTCGGCCACGCCTTCCAGCAGGCGGGGCCGGCCCATCCCAGCAACTACAACAGCGCCTTCGAGCTGATGGACGCCAACTACCCGGGTCAGACCGGCGTGTTCGAGAAGGAGTCGACGCAAGGCTTCCCGGGCTGGCTGCCGGAGACCAAGTACGTCAACTTCACGAAGTCCGCGGCGGTCGGGCCGCCCGGGGCCGGCGTCGGGGGCGGGGTCGCGGACGTGTGGGCCATGGAGCACGACCCCGCCGGCAAGCCCAACCCGCAGGCCGTGCGCGCCTTCATCACGGGCGGGCTGTACTACCTGATCAGCGTCCGCCGCAAGGTGCTGGGAGACGACCTCAACGGCTTCTTCACGCCCAACGGCATCCCGGACGAAGGCGTGATGATCGAACGGGTGGTCCTCAACGGCGACACCAGCGTCAACGACTGCTCCGCGACCGATCCGTGCTACCGCTGGGTGGCGCTGCAGCCCCCGCCGGGAGGCAACGCGAACAAGCTCTGGACGTGCGGCCAGACCTACAACAACAGCGCGGACGGCATCTACATCACCGTCAACTGCGTGGGCGCCACCGTCAGCGACCCGGATCGCCGCTACGTGACGGTGCGGTTCGCGGGCGGCGGCCAGCCCGACGTCATGGTGGTGCCGTGGCGCTCCCGACCCGCCAACGCGTGGGAGACCTCCGACATCTGGGTCGACAGCCCGGTCAACGGCTACGGCACGTTCCGCTACGGCACGTGGGCGTCGCTCTACGGAGACTCCGTGCCGCGCGGCAACGGCGACGACCCGGCGGTCGGGCAGGCCAACCGCATCTACGCGCGGGTCCGCAACATCGGCACCAGCTCGGCCAGCAACATCGTCGTGCACTTCGACATCACCGATCCGCCGGGCAAGGGCATCAACGGGTCGAACGGGTTCAAGCTCCTCGGCAGCGTCGACAAGAACACGTTCCCGGCCCTGGCGAACCTCGCGGCCGGCACCTACACCGACGTCTACATCGCGTACGATGCCGACGTCAAGATCGACGTTCCCGGCGACCGTGCCGACGCGCTCGATCAAGGCCCCGGCGTCTACGCGTTCCACACCTGCCTGCGCGTGCGCATCGACGCCGTCGCCGGCGAGACGGTGCTGGGCAACCAGGACGGCACCGACGAGCAGGAGAACATCGGGTACTTCGAGATCGTCAGCGGCGGCGGTGGCCTGGCGGACGGCCCGCAGGCGGCCCAAACCCTGAACGACAGCTTCGTGCTGCGCAACTTCGACGCGGCCAGCAGCCGCAGCTTCCGCCTGGCGTTCGACCCCGACGTGCCGGCCGGATGGGGGGTGACGATCAACGGTGGGAACCTCGACATCGACCTCGCGGCGGGCGAGGCGAGGCCGGTGCCGGTCGTGATCGAGCCGCTGGCGCCGCTGCCGCCGGTCGGCAGCCGGTTCGACGTCGACATCGAGGCGATCTACGAGCGGGAGCTCGTCAACACCTCGCTGCCGCTCTCGGCCCGCAAGCATCGCGAGTACAAGTCGCTCGGCGGCGTGACCGTCGAGGCCCGCGTGGTGGCGCCGTCGAGCCTCGAGTGCCGCGGGCTGCGCGCGCCGGATGGCAGCATCTGGATCTCCGGGACGCTGACGGCCGACCCGGCGTACCGTCACGAGATCCTGCGCGTGATGCTCCAAGGCGCCGCGGCCGGGCGTCGGCCGCTGCCGCCGACGTCCAACGTCGTCGTGGTTCAATCGGACGGCCGATTCGAGGGCTTCTTGTTCGGCGACAACGTGCTGCCCCAGGTCAACGAGGCGGCTTGCTTCTTCGCCGGAACCTCTCGCCTGGCGGCCGCGCGCGCCTACGGGCCTGTCGACGGCACGGACCTCCGCCGGCGGCTCTACTTCGAGGCCGGCCACACCGTGGTCGGCACCGGCGAGACGGCCGACGTCGAGGTGCGGGTCCGCGACGTCCAAGCCCTGTATGCCGGCCAGCTCGACATCCGCTTCGACCCGGCCATCGTCGAGATCGTCGACCAGGATCCGGTCCGCGCCGGCGTGCAGATCGAGCCCGGCGACTTCCCGGCGCCGGACCAGATCTTCCGCAACAACGCGGACAATGCCGCCGGCCAGCTCCAGTACTACTTCAGCCTGCAGGGTCCGAAGCCCGGCGTGTCGGGCAGCGGCCGCATCGCGCGCATCCGCGTGCGGGGCAAGCAGGTCGGCGTCAGCCCGCTCGAGTTCACGCAGGTCGTGCTGTCGGACCCGCAGTCGGCGCAGATCGACGTGCCGGCGTCGAACGGGCGGGTTACGGTGGTCTACGGCGGACCGCCGGTCTACGCCGTTCGTGGCAAGGTGCGCCTCGAGCGGCGCCAGAGCAACGCCGGGGCCCGTGTCTGCGTGGACACGAATTGCACGACGACGGATGCGGCCGGCAACTACGTGCTGGCCGACGTCGAGGATGGGAAGACGGTCGAGGTGACGCACATCAGCTACCTCCGCTCGCTCCTCAAGCTCAACCATCCCGGCACGCCGCCGGGCGAGACCGTCGACCTGCCCGACGTCAAGCTGCTCAGCGGGGACATCGTCAAGGACGACGTCGTCAACATCCGCGACGCCCGCGAGATCGGCATCCGCTTCAACGTGACGGCCGGCGACGCGATCTGGCGCGAGGCGGCCGACATCACCGACGACGACAGGATCAACATCCTCGACATGACCGGCGTGCAGTACAACTACGACAAGACCGCGCCGGCGCCGTGGCTGCCGTTCATGAGCCTCGACCGTTCGATCGTGCCGCCGGACGGCTTCGCCCGCCGCCCTCGGGCGGGCGGGCTGCGGCCCCGGCCCGAACCCGCGCCGGCGGCGAAGCCGGGCGGCGCGGCGGTTCCTGACGCCGCGGACGGCCCGAGCCAGGGCACGGTCGTCAAGATCGAGCCGGCGACCAAGAAGGCGGGCCTGAACGTCGACGTGCCGGTGGACATCGTCGTCGACAACGTGGCCAAGCTGTACGCCGCCGAGGTGGTCGTCACGTTCGACCCCGCCATCGTCGAGGTGCAGGATGCGTCGGCGTCCGAGTCGGGGGTGCAGATCCAGGTCGGCCCGTTCCTCGACCCGATCAACAACTTCGTCCTCATGAACGACGTCGACAACGTCCAGGGCCGGGTGCGCTTCGCCATCACGCAGACGCGGCCGGCGACGGCGCGCAACGGCAAGGGGGTGCTGGGCACGATCGTGTTCCGCGGCAAGGCGGCGGGGACGAGCCCGGTGCACTTCGAGGGCGAGATCCTCGTCGACGACACGCTGCCCGAGGGCCTGGTCATCCCGGCCGGCGCGACCGACGGTGAGATCGTCATCGCCCCGGGCGGCTACCTGAAGAACATCTCGACGCGCAGCTTCGTCGACGTGGGCGACAAGGTGATGATCGGCGGGTTCATCATCGAGGACGGCCCGGCCAAGGTCGTGGTGCGCGCCATCGGCCCGAGCCTGCCGAGCAACCTGATCCCCAACCGGATCGCCGACCCCAAGGTACGCCTCATCCGCATGAGCGACGCCGCCGTCATCGCCGCCAACGACAACTGGGGCGATTCGCCGCAGCACGCCGAGATCGCGGCCGATCCGCTCAAGCCGGCCAATCCCAAGGAGGCGATGCTCATCCTGACGCTCGAGAAGGGCGCCTACACGGCCATCGTGGACGGTGCGGGCGGCGCCACCGGCGTCGGGCTGGTGGAGGTGTTCTACGTCAGCGGCGCGGGCAGCCTGAAGAACATCTCGACGCGCGCCGGCGTGCGGACGGGCGACGAGGTGATGATCGGCGGCTTCATCGTCCGCGACGGTCCGACCGAGGTGGCGATCCGGGCCATGGGGCCCAGCCTGCCGGCCAACGCGGTGCCGGATCGGCTGATGAACCCGACGCTGCAGCTTTACAGCGGCCAGACGATGATCGCCCAGAACGACGACTGGGCGCAGGCCCCGAACGCGGCCTTGATCGCGGCGGACCCGCTCAAGCCCCAACAGCCCCACGAGTCGATGATGATCACCACCCTCGATCCGGGGGCCTACACCGCCATCGTCCGCGGCGTCGGCGGCACGACCGGGATCGGTTTGGTCGAGGTGTTCAAGCGCAACCCGCCCAAGCCGGCACTGCTGTCGGTGGGAGGCGCGCGCTTCGACTGGCTCGGCGGGGCACTGCGCTCGCTCTGGCCCGCCGTCTTCGGGCGCACGTAACGCAGGCGTCGCGCGCGGCGACGGCCCGTGTCTGCGACGGCCGGCCAGGAACGGTGCGGAAGGACCGGGGTGGGCGTGGTGCGGATGGGATGGGGGGCCTCTTGCCCTCACCCCATCCGCGCCACGGCCGCCGCGGCGTCGTCCATCAACGCCGACGGGCTGATCCCTGCCCCCACCGCGCGCCGCAGCCACAGGTCTGGCGTGACCCGGCCGATGGCGCAGATGCGGCGGGTCTCGGACGCGAGGTCCCGGCCGCGCATGTGCGAGCGGATCTGGTGGGCCATGATCTGGCCCAGCGCGTAGTCGGGCAGGTAAAGCGGGTAGGCGACCATGTGCGGGTAGGCGCCGAGGGTGTGGTAGCGGTCGGGCCCGAAGTGCGCGCGGTAGTGGCGGTCCCACACCTCGGCGGCCAGGCGGATGACGGTGTCGCGCAGCGCGGCGGCGTCGGCATCGGGGTTCTGGTACAGCCAGCGCCAGGCGTAGAGGTCCACCAGTGCAGGGCCGGCGATCTGGCACGCGCCGAGCGCGGTCTGCACGGCGTCGACGTCGAACGGGTCGGGCGCGCCCGGCGGGGACGCGAAGCCGACGACTCTGCGGCCGAGGGACTGGAACAGGAACGCGAACGCCTCGGTGCAGGCGGTGTTGGGGACGCCGCGCAGGGCGGGCTGCTCGATCAAGGTCAAGCTGCCGCCGTGGGCCACCACCAGCGAGCGGGCGATGGCGAGCCCAAGCCCGACGCCGCCCCTCTGGTGGCTGCGCGAGCGGTCGGCGTGGTAGAAACGGTCGAAGACATGCGGCAGGTCCTCCGCGGCGATGCCTTCGCCGGTGTCGCGGGCCGCGAGGACCACCTCGGCGCCGTCCGCCTCGGCGCTCAGCGTCACCACGCCGCCCGCCGGACTGTGGTGCAGCGCGTTGGAGAGCAGGTTGTGCAGCACCTGCGCGATGCGCCCCGGGTCGACCGACACCGCGGGCAGCTGCTCCGGCCGCTCGAGGTCCAGCCGGATGCCCTGGGCCTCGGCCACCGGGGTGAAGGTGGCGGCCGTGAAGCGCCCAAGGTGTCGCCACCGTGGCGCCATCGTGGCGCCCACCCCCTTGCGCCGCGGGCTGCCAATCCGGTAGACTGGCAGGGCCACCCACCCCACCCAGGGGAGCTTGGCCTTGCCCACAGGTCTCGCGGCGGCAGGTCTCGCGGCGGCAGGTCTCGCGCCGGCCGGCCTGTACCGCCCGCGCCGGGCGCTGGCCTCGCCGCTGCACCGCCTGCTGTCGGACCACTTCGAGGGCTTCCGCGGCCGCTACGAAGACGCGTTCGAGCGCCGGCACGGCCGGTGGCGTTGGGTGGTGGACGCGGTGGTGGAGCGCTTCCTGGCGTGCGGTGTGCTGGAGGCGGGCTTCGCGCGGGTGCGCTGCGACACGTGCAAGGCCGAGTACCTCTTGGCCTTCAGTTGCAAGACGCGCTGCTTCTGCCCAAGCTGCCACGCGAAACGCGTGGCCGAGTGGACGCTGTGGCTGGGCGAGGATCTCCTGGCCCCGGTACCGCACCGGCAGATGGTGTTCACCGTGCCCAAACGCCTGCGGCCGTACTTCCTGCGGCGGAAGCTGCTGGGCGACCTGGCGCGGGTGGCGGCGCGGACGGCGACGGCCTTCGTGCGCGCGACGCTGGACGAGCCCGGCCTGTCGGTGGGCATCGCGCTGTGCATCCAGACGCATGGCTCGCTGCTGAACTGGACCCCACATCCACGCCCTGGTCACCGACGGCGGCTTCCGCCCCGACGGCATCTTCGTGCGACTGCCGGCGCACTCGGCCGAGGTGCTGACGGAGGCCTTCCGGCGGGGCGTCCTGAAGCTGTTCGTGGAGAAGGAGCTTTTGGATCCGGAGACGGCCGCGGGGATGCTGGCGTGGCCGCACTCAGGCTTCAGCGTGCACGACGGCGTGTGGCTGGACCAGGACGATGCCGCGGCGCATGAACGTCTGGCCCGTTACTGCGCCCGCTGCCCGGTGTCGCTGGAGCGGCTGGCGTACGACGCCGAGGCCGGCACGGTCACCCTCGCGTCGGACAAGGCCGAGGGCCCAACGGCCGGGCGGCACAGCTTCGAGGCGGCCGAGTTCATCGCCCTCTTGGTGGCGCAGATCCCGGACAAGGGGCAGGTGCTGCAGCGCTATTACGGCTACTACGCCAACCGGACGCGAGGCGAGCGTCGCAAGGCGCAGGGGGAGGCGGCCACAGCGGGCATCGATGGCGATGGCGGGGAGCCGACAGGTGACCCGAAGCGGCGGGAGAGGCCGGATCTGCCGGAGGGCGGCGTCACCATCGTGGAGCGGGCGGACTTCGCGCGGCGCAACGCACGGCGGCGCTGGGCGGCGCTCATCCGCCTGGTCTACGAGGTGGACCCGCTGGTCTGCCCGAAGTGCGGCGGCCAGATGCGGGTGATCGCGCTGATCCAGGAGCCGGCGGTGATCGACCAGATCCTGCGGCACCTGCGCGAGAAGGGGCGCGATGCGCGGGCCGGGCCCTGGGCGACGGGGCCGCCGGGGGGTGCGGCGGGCGCCGAGCAGGTGTGATGGGCAGGTGTGATGGCCGGCCGCGTGGCCGGGCAAGCAGGGCAGGCGCAGGCGGCAACCGGCGGTCGGGGGACCGGCGGCGAAGGCGGCCGGGCGACGGGGGTGGCGCTGACGGCCGGAGCGGCGGCCGGGAGGGCTGTCGCGGGCGGGACGGGCGACCAGAAGGGCACCGGAAGGGCTCGGGCGGGCGTGAAAGCCGGGTGGGAGCAGGCAGGTGGGCGGCCGGGCGGGTGGCGAGGACGTGACACCGGCGTGGAGAGTGCTTGACGCGGGGCGCGCGGGGGTGTTACGTTGGGAGGCGTGGTATTGAAATTCCTATCCCCCTATCAGCCGGCCAGGTCGAACAAGTACAGGATAGGGACTGTTACCACGGCGGTGTAACAGTTGATCCAGGTGTTGGTGTCTCACATGGCGTAATCGTAACATTTTCGTTAGGAAGCAAAGCGAGTGAATCAAATCGATCCTTGGAAAGTCCTCCAAAGTTGCCTGGTTCTCCCGAGCATGCCTCGAATTCATACCAGAACCCCGCAACGGGATTGTCACTCCCATCAAACCCGAATTGACTTAGGGTCGCGTCTTCGGCGGTCATTGCGACCACCCAAACTGGATCGCTGATACCCAACGCTTGGGAGCCGAACATCCATTTTCGAAATGTATCATCCGTAAGTAGGCGAACAACGGAATCTGTTTCCGTTACGTCAGGTGGCCAGTGTCCAATCCGCACTCTATCCAATGCATCTTCAGCGGTATAGATAGGCCCAGTCGGCGGCTGCATTAACACCCGATGCTGTTGTCGGTTCGGCAAGGCGCCACCGGCTTCTCGATGCGCTTGTACTTGCTCAACTTGCCTGGGCGCGACATTTGGCAGCGTGCTGAATGCAAGGAACGCAAGGAGTATTCCACCGATGACACCCAGGATCATTAGCAGACGGTACATGTTCCCACCTCGTTCTTCTGGTCTGGGTCGGATGTGCGAACGACAATGCTCTGGAATGTTCACCAACAAGACAACAGTACTCGCATTATGGGTCATTGCATGGCGAGTCTGTTACAACGTTATCCTCATGCCCGCAGACGCCAAACGAAAAAGTCGAATTGGGATCCGCGTCATACGTCTGAAAACCAGGAGACTCAATGGGAGAAAAAGACCATTGACTCCAGGTGTTGTTGTCAACCGATCTAGCCCCACTGTCAATCAAGTGAGCATCAAACGCTGCAGTGCTTGATTGATTTGCCCATCCTCTACCGAAAACCCATTGGACACCCGGGGGGGGATTCGAAGACATTGTGCGCGATATCCACCTGCAACCCGTGCCACATCGAATCTCGAATCCCTGAGAAACTGGATGCAAAATTGCGAACAGAAACAGATCAGTTGTGCCGGTAGGGAGTGGTATGCCACAGGGTAGTCCCCATGATGCCATCATGATTCTATTACTTAGCTCATATGTCGTATAGATGTACTGATTTCCCACGTGTGCTTCAGCTGGCGGGTTGAAGTTAGCAACTTGCGTGTGTCCCCAGGCACCCACACCAAGATTGTAGACATTGTTCAGATCGTCGTATTCCGCACACAGACGCTGGTCTCGGACCCAATAGAACGATCGAATTGGGCTTGCGTTTTGACGTGCGTAACCCACCATGTTTATGAATTGGGCGCCGTTTGGTGCTGAAGTGTCTTTGAATCCCGTCTCGATGTTCTGTTGCCCCACGATGGGATCAAACTGACGGAATAGAACCCCTCCTTGATGACGAACTCCATCGATTGGACCTGGAGTTGCGCCCCCTTGCGCAATGAAACTCGCGGCGTATGCATCCCCGGGAAGACAAAGTGAGATCGCCGTGGTCAAAAACCCGGTAACCACCGCAACATACAGCACGTGTAAATTTGAGCGCATTGAATTTCCCCTTCTACGTTCACGTTGAAGGCGCGTTGAGTTTGGATGAGATAGCCTATGGTTGGAATGCGGTAAGCGTTCACAGGGTTGCGCGGACTGGAGAGGTGGTGTAGGCTGTCAGGCATGGTAGTAACCCGCGGCCGTGTAGCATCTGTGGCGGCGGAAGCAGCGGAGTTGCGTTCGGAGAACGCAGATCTGCGCGCTGAAGTCGCGCGGCTGCAGGCCGAGAACGCGACGCTGGCCGGGCGGATTGCGGAGCTGGAGCGGCTGCTTGGGCTGACATCGCGGAACTCGTCGAAGCCGCCGTCGACGGATGGCCCGGCTGCGGGGCGGCGCGGGCGGGGGAAGGGCAAGCGGCTGTGGGGCGGCCGGGACGGACATGAAGGCAAGGGGCGAACGCTGCTGTCGGCGGAGGACGTGACTGCGTTGGTTGACCACCGACCCGAGCGATGCCGCCGCTGAGGTGAGGCGGTGCAAGGCACGTATGCGACGCCCGAGCGCATCCAGGCGTTTGAGGTGCCCCCGGTGCGGCCCGCGGCCATGGCCATAACCCGAGACTCCCAAGACCGCCACGGGAGCCTGCGACCTCTACCAAGCGCACGAACACGGTCTCACGTATGGGCGAGGCCATCTTCCGTTCCTTTTTGACGGTAGCCCCAGGATTCCGTATCGCCAGTATACACCCGCTTGTCAAGCCCCGCGCCTGGTAACCGAGTGTCACTGATCAAGGGGTTCAAGGACGGAAGGTGGCACGCCTCGTGTGGCCCTACTGCACAAGACGGCCAGCCGAAGACGGCCCAACACCGGCAGCCACACCGGTGTTGTTGGATTCAGCCTCGCACCGGTCGCCTGCTGGCCCGCTCGGCCCACTCACGTCACCGTGACACCGTCCGAGGCGTCACGTCGAGGCGATCGGCGATCTGCACGTGCGCCAGCCCGTCCTCAGCACAGCGGTCCACATCCCCTACCGCCCTCCCCAGAAGCGCGCGGCGGGGCACGGCACGTCCACGGCGATGCTCGCGTAGATCGCGGCGAGGTCCTCGGCATCGGGGGCGCGGAAGAAGAACGACGGCCGGCTGGCCATCGCCTCGAGGGCTTCGAGGTCGAGGTCGTCACCCAGGCCGATCGTGTACACCACGATGCCGGTGTCCTTGGCCCGCGCTGCGAGATCGACGGCTTCCGCGACCGGGCGAGGGTTGGAACGGCCGTCGGTGAGCAGCACGATGACCGGCGTGTTGCCGTCGCGGCGCCGCGGCGGCGCCAGCTCGGCCGCCGCGGCCTCCATGGCGCACGGGATGCAGGTCTGGATGCCGAGGCTGGCGTCGCGCAGGGCGGCCTCCAGCGTCGGGCGATGGCTGGAGAGGCGCTCCACAATGCGCGCCGTGGCATCGAACGTGACGACGGCGGCACGATCGCCGTCCTCGAGCTTGAGGAGCGCCAGGTAGCCCAGCGCGGCCTCGCGGGCGGCATCGATCTTGCGTCGACCCGCTCTGGTGGCGGCGGACATGCTCGAGGACGTGTCCAAGACGAGCACGACATCCTGCCGGATCTGGTGCGGCAGGCACTGCTCGTTCAGGGTGACCGGCAGGTAAATGGGGTGCGGCGGCTCGGTCGGCGGCGGGGTTGGCGTGGGGGTGACGCTGGCGGTGGCCGTCGGCGACGGCGTGGCCGAGGTGGTCGGCGTGAGCGTCGGCGTGCCGGTAGCCGTCGGTGACGGCACACCTGTCGGCGTCGGGGTTGCGGTGGGAAGGTGACCGTTGGTGGTCAGCACGTCCATCACGAAGGCCGGCTCCCAGCAGGGGCGCAGATCGCGGGTGGTCTCAATGCGCGACCCACCATCGGACACGGTCATGTACGCTGCGAGGGGGTCCGTGGCGAAACCGACCGGACCGAAGACTGGGTGATCGACCGCGGCCACGATCCCCGCTCCGTCCGCTGCCCAGTCCAGCGCTGCGGGAAGGTCCGGCATCGGGCCGTACGTCCACCTGCTCGTGCCGCGTACGACGAACGCGCCGCCGGCGAGGGTGCCGACCCTCACCTGAGACTTCACCGACGCTCCCGGCACCAGCCGCCGCTCGGCGGCATCCATCACCTTCCTGACGTTGATGGCAAGCATCCCGTGGTTGTGGGTGCCGTGGCTGAAGGCGACGTCCATGACGGCGTCGGCATCGTCGACAGCAATCGCCTGGGCGGTCCCGGACGCCAGGTCCGCGACGTTGAACTTCGGCTGCATGCCCGCGGTCGTCGCGACCGTGCGCCCGTCGGGATGCAGCGCCATCAGGGGGAGGTAGTGCTCCCCGAACGTCCCGACCCAATCCGGCAACAGAATGGGAGGGGACACCTCGACCATTTGGATGGGATCGAGGATGTGGAGGGCCAGCGCAGCCGGGGCGGTGGGGTTGAACGGATCCTGCAGCGCCCTGGTGAGCGCATAGACGCGCGTTCCCTCGCCGCTCAGCATCAGCGCGACCGCGGGCCGCGGCAGCTCGAGCTGTCGCCGCCGTTGGCCGAAGCGGTGCGAGCCGAGGCGATCGGGCCCGACCGGGATCGGTGCGATCTCCGCGAGGCTGTACTGTTCGATCCTGAACGGGGCACCGCGGACACGGGCCTCTCCACGCCCGATACGGACCGACACCCATTCGGCGGTGGCGACGAGCAGCGTGTCGTCATCCGGCAGGATCTCGATGCCATGGTAAAGGGGCGGGCCGACGACGGTTGTCGCGATGGACCATCGGTCGACATCCTCGCCCAGCCGGCGCATGATGTAGGCTGCTCCCCATACCTCGCCCTCGTCGGCGGTGGTCCCGAACCTGAGCGCGGCACGCAGCGTGTCGCTGAACGGCTGACTGAAGAACTCCATGCCCGTGCCCGCCACCACCGTCCGCAAGTGAGGGCTCGCCCTAAGCGACGCGAGGCTTGCACGGCTGTACCGGTGCTCAAGGGCCCACTCGTCGGTCTGTTGTCGCACGGCGCTGACGGCACTCTTACAGCGTGAAAGAACGACGTCCGATCCATAGTTGAAGGTGAAGAAGGCGAGCCCATCGAGGTTCGTGTCACCGTTCTGCTCCGCCGAGGCGTCGACGGCCATGCCGTGTGGCGCCACGACGACTGCGACCGAGCATAGCGCCGCAACGACTGCCAGGCCACGGCGAACACATAGGGGGGGTGAGTACCTCATGCTGAGTCCTCCGCTGGACAGATCGGTCCCGTGATGGTAGAGGCTGCCGTTGACAATAAGAGACTGCGTGATGTCCTTTGCCACTCCAAGGCTGTGCCAAACAAGATGGGCGCGTCGCCACCACTATAGCAACACACAGCTCGATCAGGGCTTGGGTGTGACCTCCTCACCGCCGCCATGACCGGAGACGAGCTTGGTCACAGCGGCGGTGAGTTGATCGCAGCCCACGCCTACTTGTACAGTGAGTCTCCTCGCGGCTGGAGCAGGTAGTCCTCCGTTTCGCCGATCTCATACCCATCGTCGTATCCGCGACCATCACCGGCGGGGGGCGCCGTAGTTTCCGCCAAAGTAATGCGCATCCACGTCTCCGCTTCCGGATCAACGCTCCGGAAGGCAGGAGTCGTAATCGTATGGATACCCGCTCCCAACGTAGTCAGCTGATCCTGAACTACCCACTCAGACACGGTGTGCACCTGACCCTGGTCTTGACACGTGAAGGTGTCACCCCACTGACCGTTGTGATTGAGGTCCAACCAGGCGTTCGTGTACCGGTCTCGAATGCCAGACGCCACCCGCATTCTGTACGTGAACTGGGTCATCTGGCACGGCGGCAGGCTCACGGGGAACTGGACACCATCGTCCGCTCCATCTCGGTTGGCGACGTCCGTGGGCGGATCGAGGTTGGTAACTAGGTCCGCATCGGGCAGCAGGTCTGCGTCTTCCTCGTTCGTGACCGCATCGCCAAGCCAGCTGTCCTGGCTAAGAAGTCTGTGGAATGGCCCGGCAGGAAGGCCAGTGGCGAGATCGCGCACAGTCGGGAAGGCCGCGGCCACGCCAGCGTACGCTTGCATCGTCACGCTGAAGTGGTTTGTGCTGTCAGGTGCGTCACCCAGATCCCGCTCGTCTTCGCCCGTGCAACTGTTACACTCATCGCTCGCGAGATCGAGCACAGCGGCGGCAGCAGGCAATGGAAAGGTCGGGACTCCGATGCCGGTGGCGGGGTTGACGAGGTTGAGCATGGCTCCAGCAAAGTCCGATCCCCAGAGCCTACCCATTCCATCAAACGCGAGCCCGCTGAAGTTGTTGCGAGGAGCTGCGGGTCGAGGGTTCGTTTGGGCACCATTCCCGCGGCTGATGGAAAACGGGTGCCCAACCGCCATTCCGACAGCTTTCGCCTCGCCAATCAGCCCGAAGCGCCCAGTCGCATCGCACGCAAGGTCCGAACCGCCACCCCCCACGTACGGAAAGCCACCGGCGCCGACGAGGTTTAGTGGATCTGAGAGGCTTCCGGCCGTCGGAATGTCGCCCCCAGCGAAGAGCTTTTGGCCATCGCGCGCAAGTCCGTTGGCGCCGAGTGCGATCCCGGAGCCGCAGGGCACCGCCGGGAGCGGCGGAAATCCCGACGTGCAGACCTGCGCACCCCCAGGGTTGCCGTAGGTCAGGTTGGGCTGTGGTCCGGTGGCAACGGGGGCCGCCGCGACAGTCTGCAGTCCGGCTGGCGCGCCGACGATCGGCGCGATCGCGACAGCCCCGGTGCACGTGTTGATGCGCAGGAGTTGATTGCCAACTCCAATCCCCCAGATGATGCATGCCGTTCCGTCACAGTTCAGACCTGGCACTGTCTGAGCCGCCACCGGAACGACCGGTGGGCTCGATTGAACGGCGCCGAGCAAGACGATGGCTCCTGTCAGAGCGGCCGTCAGCCACATCCGACGGAGGGCTGAGACGTCATCAGGGATGCGGCCGACCGTGTTGCCACGGATCGTCGAGAGCCCGGTGAGGTAGCGCAGTACGTAGCCTCTAGCTGAGAACACTGTGGAACTCCATGGGGTGACTGGCGCTGATAAGATGCTCTGCCTTCACGGGCGAGCTTGACCTAGAGTCAGTGAACCACGGATTCAAGGTTCAGTGAACCACGGATTCAAGGTTGAGCGGCAGGGCATGAGCAGTGATCTGAGAGACAAGGCCATAGCGATGCTCGATGGCCTGCTGCAGGAAAGCAGCCAGGCGACGGAGCTTGAAGGGCAGGGGATTGACGCTTCGGCCGGCACGACCACGCCGCAGGAGCTGGCAGTAGGCGAAGCGCAAGGTCACCCAGACGTTGCGCAGGACGAGGGCCAGGGCGAGGTACACGAAGCGCAGAGCCGGATTGCGGGTGTTGGTCTTGATCCGAACCTGGCGCATCTGGCGGTAGCTGGACTCGATTCCGAAACGACGACGATAGTTGTCACGGACCTGATGGGCGGTGAGATGACCGGCGATCTGTGCGAAGGCCATCCACTCGGGCTGGCGTGGGGCATTGGGGGACTTGCGGCGATGGACAAGGGCCACCTGGATGCGTGCAGCTCCGTAGCCGGCGCGACGGAAGGTGTGCTGGGTGGTGTAGCTCCGGCGGCCGGTGCACAGGGCGCGGACGCCGCCGGTCTTGCCGCGGATGGTGAGCGCGACAATGGCAGGAAGGCCTTGAAAGCGCAGGAAGTCGAAGATCTCGACACTCTCGAAGCCGCGATCCATCCACAGCCGCCCGATGGTGAGCCCCAGCTTCCGCACGCGCTCAACCATGAGGCGCACGATCAGAGGCAGATCGAGCGCGGGCGTCACAAAGACGACTGCCAGGGTGACCCGCACGCCCCCGAGCATGACGTAGGCGCTGGCGATGCGGAAGAAGCGGGTGGTGCCATCGCGCGCCTCGCCGCGACAGGCCTTTTCCCGCAGGGCGGCGGTCTTCCCGTAGAACGGCTGATCGTGCAGGTCCAGAGCGATATCGAGCTTGGCGCGCCGCACCTTGCGCGGCAACTCGGCACCGAGCGCTTGGTTCATCCGATGCTCCAGGATGTCGAGCTTGGCGTCGGTGAGCTGCCCATTGAGGTACTCCCGAGCCGTGTTGGCGTCGGCGACCGACAGCAGATCGTCGCACGCACCTTCGACCGACCGGCCCGTCGCCGCCGCATGCAGCAGCACGTCGATGAGCATGTCGGCGTTCACACTGTAACCGCTCGCCGTCAAGGACAGCGCCCCCTTGAGCCGAGCGTGAGCCTCGGTTCGCACATCGTCGGCGGTAAGGCTAAGATTGTCCTTCGTGGGTCCGCGCATGGGGCTTGCTCCTCTGATAGGGTGATAGCTTCAGAGAAGTATCCCTCTGCCGGACCCATTCTCCTAGGTCGCCGCCATTGCGCCAGACCCTCCAGACCCCGCCCAACCCCAAATCCGTGGTTCACTGACACTTCCCATCGGGGAGCCTCCCGAGTCTTGATTGGGTCTCGATAACCTCAATCTTACCCGCTTGGCTCCCCTTTTCAGTTCTTAGCTTGATGCCTATGGGCAGGTTTCAAACCTGCCCCTACCGGGTCCGGGTCATCGTCGGCGGCATCCGCAACCGCGATCACGCCACCATCCAATGGCGATCTCATTTCCAGGACGCCTGCGTCAAGTTCAGCTGCGCACGGTGACCGCACGCGTCAACTCCATGCGGTGATCGCCCGGATTGACAGCTGGCAAGAAATGTGTAATATAGTGCAAGCGATGTGTTCTGAGCATCACGCATGAAGGTCGCTGTCGTGAGGTGAGACTGCGCCCTTGATGTTGCACAAGGGTGAAAGCCCTCACTGTTGCGCTCAGTGCCTCAGGCCATGATAATGGCCGCACATGACGATGCGGGAACTGAGGAGAGGTTGTCATGACGCCCGACCAGGACTCCCAGGTGGCTTTCGAACGGGCCCTCATCGCGCAATTGCGATCGGAAGCAGAACACGTCAAGCAGTGCTTCACAACGTACTCCTTTCAATCGTTGGCAATCTCAGCCACCGTGCTGGCGGCGTCCATCGGGGCGATGTCTCAATACGATGCGGCACGGTACGTTCCGCTACCGATGATCTTCCTGCTGATCACGGTCTGTCGGATCGGTATCTACAAGTACGGGACGGCGAACCGGGCGTACGGGTTCGAGCTTCATTTGGCTCGGACTGCTCAGATCAACCGGCGCTTGGCGTCGGGTGTGCACGAGGCGGATGCCGTCGCTGCATCTTCAGCGGCCGCAACGAGCACCGGAAGTGTTTCGCACCTTGACGGGCCAGCCATCGACCCAGACAAGATGCAGTGGGACGACTCAATGCGCCGGATCACGTGGGAGGAGGCTTGTCGCGCCTGGCGGATTGTCCAGTCCACCATGTTCCGTAGACTCTACGTCGTACCACAAGACGACGAGCCAGTCACAAGGGGTGTTAGGTATTGGGTGATTGGCTGGTGGTATCGGCCGATCATGAGTTACTTCGGCCCTAAATACTATGTGTATCGTCGAGATATTCGGGAAAAGATCGCCGAGTATGTACGCCGAGATGACATGGACAGTCAGTACCCTTGGTTCTCGTTGCCGGATCTGATCAAGAAGCGTAATTACACTCCAGCCAGAGCCTCCGGAAACGACAGGCTTGTCCAGGCCACATACGCAGCAGGAACTTACCTGAAGGTCATGATGGGCCTCCTGTTCACGATGCAGTTTCTATTATTACTACCATTGGTGATTTCTATTACGAAGCACCTGTTCGTGCCGGTGATAAATCTGATCGGCGTGCCCGATGCCTCTATTCCTGGCCGCTTGAATGGTTGGGTCTGGGATGAATTCTTGGTCGAGTTCAACAAAAATGCTCGCATCAATTGGGTGTCACTAATCGATGTGGCGATCGTGATTGCCGTGGTCATTATTGTCCTCGCGCGTTTCAGACGTACCACAAATCGGAGAATCATTCTGGAAGACGGACTATTGTCTATCCACTCATGCGCGGTCACCTGGCAAGCGGTCGTTCTGGCGCACTACAGGGCAATTGAGCGCACAAAGTCAACCTACCGCCACTACACGGAAGAGTTGGTACTTGACGCCATCAGCGCTGCAGAGAACGTGCTCTCGATCCACCAATGGATGAACGCGGACAAAGGCAAAGTGCAAGCCGAAGGCAATTGATGCTCCCTGGACGTATCTTGACGGCTGGCCCATCCGGACGGCTGGCACGTAGCTGGCCTCTGTGGATTATCCCACTCGCATGCCACGGTGCGGCCCGAACCCCCGTGTCCGCACTCACGCAGAGTCCAGGCACCGTCACCCGAACGCCGAGCTTCGACACGTACTTTCCCGACCTCGAACACGCAGGCCCCGGACACAGCGGCCAAGACAACACACGCGCTGACGAGCTAGTCGTTTCGGCCACCGACGACGGTCCGCCCGACCACACTCTGGCGCTGCTGCGCTTCGAGCTTGACGATCTGAAGCAAGGATCCTTGCCCGAGTCAGCAACGTTGGTCCTGTATCTGACCTATTGCCAAGCCGACGAAACAGGCGAGTTGACGTTGTCCGTCGGTCGGGTTGATGAGGACTGGCTGCCGCACGAGATGAACGGGCTCAAAGTGCCGGCGTTCACCATCGTCTCGCGTCGGCCGATCATCCGGCGCAGCGATGCGGTGAAGCAGATCACCAACCGCGAGCTTCGGATCGACGTCACGAAGACGGCGGCCGAGTGGTTGGGCGGGCAAGCCAATAGGGGTCTGATGCTCCTGGACGAGGAAGGAGGGCTCGGCATCTTCCATCACACCTACTGTGGCATCGGCAGCTCCGAGTCAGACACACCGCCTGAGCTTCGGCTTACCTACCCGGTCGCGGGTACAGCATATCTACCGGCGACCGCCAACCGCTGTCCATGGCCTTGTCGGGAGCCTTAGGGACCTCACCGCTGTGAATCTTGGCGTTGAAAGCGGCTGGAACTTGACGCGGGCGTCGTGGACAGTGACACACCCTTGGAGTGCGCCTCGGCTGCGGTCGACCCACCCAAAAAGAGAGCGCGCGGTCCCTCCGGACGATCAGGCTTGCTCGGGCAGGGGCAGACCTGGGACCGTCGAGACAGCGCGCAACTACAGTGTAGCCGCCCGGCACGGCGGCGTCAATGGCCGTTCCGGCCAGGCGTTCAGGCCGCCGGCGTCGCGCCCGCCTCGTCGCGCAGCCGCAGCGGGCGCATGCCGTTGGCGATGACGAGCAGCGACACCCCCATGTCGGCCAGGATGGCCAGCCACAGGCTGGCGGCGCCGGCGAGCGCCAGCGCCACGAACACCAGCTTGGTGGCCAGGCTGAACGCGACGTTTTGCACGATGATCCGGCGCGCGAGCCGCGCCAGGCGCACGGTGTACGGCAGCCGGGCGATGTTGTCGGCCATCAGCACGACGTCGGCGGTCTCGACGGCCTGGGCGCTGCCGGCGCCGCCCATCGCGATGCCGACGGTGGCCGCCGCCAGCGCCGGCGCGTCGTTGATGCCGTCCCCGACCATGGCCACCGGCCCGAGCTCGGCCTCGATCTGCCGCACCGCCGTCAGCTTCTCGTCGGGGAGCAGGCCCGCCCGCACGTCGTCGACGCCGACGGCGGCGCCGACCCGGCGCGCCACGGCGTCGTGGTCGCCGGTGAGCATGACGGTGGTGAGGCCGAGCCCGTCGAGCCCGGCGACGACGGCGCGGCTGTCGTCGCGCACGCGGTCGGCCAGCGTCAGGTAGCCGCGCACGGCGTCGCCGTCGCACACGAGCATCACCGAGCGGCCGGCGGCCTCCTCGTCGCGGGCCTGGGCGCACAGCGCGGCGTCGTGGGGGTGCTCGGCGTCGAAGAGCGCGTGGCTGCCGAGCGTCGCCAGGCGGCCGTCGACGCGGCCGGCGATGCCGCGGCCGTGGATGACCTTGAGGTCGTCGGCGGCGGCGTAGCGCGCCGCGACGCCGCGCGCGTCGGCGGCGGCGACCACGGCCGCCGCCAGCGGATGGCCGCTGCGCCGCTCGAGGGCGGCGGCGAGCGCGAGCACGTCGTCGCACGCGTCGCACGCCGGCCCGCCCGGCGGCGTGGCGGCGTCGATGACGCACGTGTCGCCGTCGGCGCACGCCGTGGTGCGGATCGACGTGACGACCGGCCGGCCCTCGGTCAGCGTGCCGGTCTTGTCGAAGGCGACCGCGCCGACGGTGCCCATGGCCTCGAGGAAGGCGCCGCCCTTGATCAGCACGCCGTGGCGCGCGGCGCCGGTCAGCGCCGACAGCACCGTCACCGGGGCGCCGATGACCAACGCGCACGGGCACGCGATGACCAGGAGCTGGAGCGCCCGGTAGAGCCAGCCCTGCGTGCCGTCGGGCGCGGTCCAGAACGGGGCGCCGAGGACGAGCGGCGGGCCGGCGGCGACGAGCACGGCCGTGGCGACGACGAGCGGCGTGTACCACGCCGCGAAGCGGTCGACGGCGCGCTGGGTCGGCGCCCGCACGCTCTGCGCCTCGGCCACGAGGCGGATCAGGCGGCTCAGCGTGTTGTCCTCGGCCCGGTGGGTCACGCGGACGGTCAGCGCGCCCCCGCCGTTGATGCTGCCGGCGAACACCTCGTCGCCGACGGCCTTGGGCACGGGCACGCTCTCGCCGGTGATCGGGGCCTGGTCGACGCTGCTGGCGCCGTGGAGCACGGTGCCGTCCATCGGCACGCGGGCGCCCGGGGTGACGACCACGGTGTCGCCGACGGCGAGGTCGGACACCGGCACGCTGTCCTCGCGGCCGTCCCGCAGCCGGACGGCCGTGGGGGGGGCGAGGTCGACGAGGCCGCGCACGCTGTCGCGGGCGCGGTGGACGGCGAACGCCTCGAGCGCCTCGGCGACGGCGAAGAGGAGCATCACCGAGGCGCCTTCGAAGGCCTCGCCGATGGCGACGGCGCCGACGGCAGCGATCGACATCAGCAGGTTGATGGTGACGCGGCCGCGGGCGAGCGCCCGCAGGCCGCTGGCCGCCACCGGCAGCCCGGCGACGGCGAGCGCGGCCAGCGTCATGGCCTCGGTGAGGCGTGCGCCGGCGGCCGCGCCGCCGCCGTCGGCGGCCGACAGCACGGCGCCCGCGACGTGGCCGACGGCCAGGAGCGCCGCCCCGGCGGCCGCAAGCCGGCCTTCGCGGTGGCCGAGCATGTGCCGGGCAAAGGCGGCGGCGGTGGCGCCGCGGCCGCCGGCGGGAACGTGCGGCCGCGGGCCGGGCACCGACGCGGGGATCTCGCAGCATTCACAGGTGGTCATGGCGCCGTCAATGATACTCGATTGCAACGCCGGCGGAACCGACGACGTAACAGATGTGACATACGTTGTCGGCGGCGACGGTCGGCGCCGGCTCAGCCAGCGCACAAGGAGGCATGGGATGCGGCAGCAGCGTCACACGATGCGGTTGGTGATCGGGGCGATCGGCATCGTCTCGGTGTGGGCGATCGGGGCGTCGCCGGCCGCCCGGCCGGCGGCCTTCCTGCCCGGGGCAGGCCGCCTCGCGGCGCAAGCGGTGGACGAGGTCACGGTCCAGCTCGGCAGCGACGCGGCGTCGATCGCGCGCGGCGAGTGCACCCGGCTGCGGTGGCGGGTGGGGAACGTGGCAGCGGTGCGCCTCGACGGCATGGCCGTCGCCGCGGCGTCGAGCCGTTCGGTGTGCCCCGAGGCGTCGCGGACGTTCGTGCTGGAATGGCGGCGGCTCGACGGCGCCGAGGGCCGGCAGGAGCACCGCGTGACGGTGGCGGGCCCGACGGCGGCGCCGCCGGGCCCGGACGGGCCGTTCGTCGCCTACGCGGTGCCGGCGGGGACGGTGGGCAACCAACCGCACGACGGCCCGCTCGGGATGGCCTTCGACGTGGCGGCGCCGATCGCGATCTCGCACCTCGGCGCGTTCGACAGCGGGCAGAACGGCCTCATGCACGCGATCCGGGTCGCGATCTACGACCGCGACGCGATCCAGCCGCTGGTCGCGGTCAGCCTGATCGGGCGCGACGGCGAGCTCGACGGCGGCAGCCGCTTCGTCGCGCTCGACACGCCGCTGTCGCTTGCGCCCGGCTTCCACGGGGCCGTGGTGGCCACCGGCTATGGGTCGGCCGAGCCCAACGGCAACGGCATCGGCGGGCCGGTGCGGTGGACGACGAACGACGGCGGCGGCCTGATCGCCTTCACCGGCACGTCGGTGTGGGGCTATCCCTGCGGCCAGGACCGGTTCGGGATCTTCGGCTCGTGCGCCAACGGCTTCCCGCTGATCGCCGACAGCGGCCCGCACAACCGCTATGCGGCGGGGACGTTCAAGTTCACGCGGCGGTAGGCGCGGACGTGTTCGGCTGCCGTCGTTCGGGGGCAGCCACGCCACAAAGCACAGGGGCGGCCGTGCGGCCGCCCCTGTTTCGTATCTCGCACCGGCCCACGGTCGCCGTGGCCGGTCGTCGCCGACGCGCCCGGCGCCCGGGCGCGGTCGGCCGTTGCCGCTCACACCGTGACGGTCGTCCCGTCGAACTTGGTCAGCGAGTAGCCGCCGAAGGCCTCGTTCATCAGCATCTTCTCTTCCATCAGGTAGCGGATCGCGACCGCCTCGCCGAGCTTGAGCGACTCGGTGGCGTCGGACCGCCAGTGGACGCCGGCGATGTTGCGGCCGATGGCGACGTTGCTCGCCACCTTGTTGAGCTCGCCGCCGACGGTGAGCGCGGGGCCGGTGTAGGGCACGAGCGCGGTGCCGTCGGCGTTGGCGACGACGGGGTTCGGGATGACCCAGCTCTCGTCGAACATGGCCTTGAGCACCGTGACGCACGCGCCGGCGACGGTGGCGTGGCCCGCGCCGTAGGCCGGGTGCGCCGGGCAGCCCTCGGCGAACGCCATCGGCAGGAGGTAGCTGCCGTGGGTGCCGAACACGGCGTCGAGGACGTCGGAGCCCAGGATCTCAGCGTGCAGCGGGTACGAGGCGGCGCCGGTGACGTGGTTGTGGATGCGGCCGGCGAACGCCTCGGGGCGCAGGCGGCGATGCACGAACCACTTCTGGTGCCACACGGTCTGCAGGGCGTGGCGGGCCACGGCGCACAGCACGCTGGCAATGTACGGTGGACCGAACGACCCGAAGCCGCACTGGTTGCTCGGCACCTTGTACGGGTTGCCGTCGTCCATCGGTGCGCCGAGGCTGAAGAGGATCAGCATCGCGTTGAAGTAGGCCTGGAACAACACGTCGATGTGGACCCACTCGCCGAGGTCGCGGCCGTTGCGAATGTAGCGCGGGACCGGGTCGTACGTCTGCGGGCTCGATGGCGCGATGCCGCGCTGGATGGCGAGCCACTCCGGGTAGGCCGTCATGAAGTCGACGCCCGGGGTGGTGGTGCGCATGCGGCGGCTGATGGGCTCGGCGCCGAACGGCGTGTCGAGCCACATGAACTGCGAGACGTACGGGCCGACGGTGCAGCCGGGCTCGACGCCCCGGAAGAGCGTCCCCGGGGTGACCTGGCCGCCGCTCTTCGGGGCCTTGAGGTTCGAGAACGCCGACAGGCTGGTGGCGGCCGCATCGGCCATCGGGTCGGTCGCGTAGTCCTCGAACGGCACGTCGCGCAGGAGCGCCATCCAGTAGTTCTCGGCGATCTCGGCCGCGATCTCGGCGCTGGCGAAGCGCGGGGCCGGCGGCTGCGCGAAGCAGGCGGCGTCGGCGCCCTGCATCGTGAACGGCAGCCCGCCCTGCGGGTTCTTGAGCTGGAGGGTGCCCCCCATCGGGATGGCGGCCCAGTCCGCCGGCTTGCCCGACTGGGCGGCCTTGAGGAACGCCGTGTACGCCGCGGCGTCGACCTCGCCGAGGTCGTTGTGCGGCAGCCCCTTCGAGTAGTTGCCGATCCGGTTGGGATACAGCGTCTCGTCGCCGTTGGGCTGCTGCGTGGCCGCGCCCATCGCCATCTCCATCTGGGCGGCCTGCATGCGGATCTGGTAAGCCTTCTGCAGCCGGGTCTGCGACGGCGCGGGGACGTAGCTCGAGCGCGGGGTCGGCCGCGGGGTTGGGGTCCGCACCTGCGCGGAGGCGGGCACGGGCTGCCCGAGCGCCGCGCTCGACGCGCCGAGGGCGGCCGCAGCCGCGCCGGTCAGGCGCAGGAACTGACGACGATCGAGGGGGCCGGACGTGTCTGCGGCATCGTGCTCCGGCGGCGGCGGTGCGATGGGGTCGGTATGGCTCATGTCTCCCTCGTCAAGCGTATGTGCGTCGCCGACGACGGGAGTGGCTCGAATCGGCAATCCATTCCAAGCGGCTCCCAAACGTTTCGATCCGTCAATCGCCAACGACGTCGAATGCAGTGCCCAACACAGCCCAAGGTCAACGACGCGACGCACCTGCGTCGCACACTGAATTAACAGTATTAACGTCGTGGGCGCGTGGCGGATACGGGTCGAACGGGAAAATGGGGTGAATTCCCCATGCGGGGCGGGGGATGGCGGGTGCGTCGGCAAGCGCCGAGGACGCGGGAGGTCGCGAGCCGGTCTGTCGCGTGCCCAACAGAGGCGTGGGCGGGGCGGGTACGACCAAAGTCGTAGTGCTTGGGGCGAGAAGGTCGCCGGTGGGATGATGACAGACGGGGGCTGGGGGGGTAGACTGGAGGCGATCCGCGGGGCCCCGAGGGGCCGCGGCCGGGTCGAAGGCGTTGGAAGCAGCGATGGGCCGGTCCCTCGGCACGAGCGAGACAGAGAGGAACACGAGACATGAAGAAG
>WBZR01001684.1_pt1 | contig 26264 bp, 17 predicted proteins | sample 5204231 | NCBI WGS metagenome assembly WBZR01 (sample SAMN12412403, study PRJNA552823) | activated sludge metagenome | isolation source: activated sludge from anammox sidestream of wastewater treatment plant... | place: USA: Virginia | collected 2017-08
CGCCGTCATGGGCTTCCTTGAGAGCCCCCTGAACCTGTTGCTCGTTTCTTAGTCGTCGTTCGACGTCCCCTGCGTCGTCGCGATCTTCGATTCGATCTCAATCTCCGGATGAGACGCCGCGAACTTCGCGCTCATTTCATCCATCATTGCCCGAAACGACGGCGAGAACATGATCGTGCCGTGATCTCGCTCCGGCTCGATAATCACACGCGCATCTGAGCCCAGCTCGGCCAGCGATTTTTTCAACAGTTCCGTTGCCCCATTGAGATAGAAGTTGTCGGCATTCCCGATGATGACCGTGATTTTGCCCGTTAGCTTCGGGCCCAGCGTCTTCCACTCCCGCCGAAGTTTATCGGTGATGTCATATCGCCGCCACGCCTTGACCACCTTGGAGTCGATCTTCCCCGTACGCCGATCCCAAAGCGGCATAGGCGCGCCATCCTTGCCGCGCGGGCCGAATACCGCCTCAAAGGACTGCATCTGCCCGCCCGGCCCAAGCACATCTTCCATCCTTGCGAAGTCCCTTAAGAGCAGCTTGATGGAGCCGCCCTGGCGCATGATCGGCCACGGCGTTCCCGATGATTGCGTGAAGAAGTTCGTCTTGGCGTCGTATAGATCGAGCCCGCAGAAATCGCGAAAGTCCACCGAGTCCGGCGACGTGGACCACGTCCCACCAAAATACTCGGGATACGTAATTTGCAACCACAGGCTGCTCCATCCACCCGACGAGTGTCCTGTGAGCAGGCGCGCCGTCGGCTCCGAAATCAACCGAAACTCCTTTTCGAGGTGCGGAATTAGTTCTTCAACCAGCGCCCGACCATACGGCCCGTTATTGTCGGAGTCTGCGAACACATGGTGCCCGAGCGGACACATCGCATCCAGACCGATGCGCACAAATGGCGTTTTCGACGATCCCAGAAAACTCGAATACATCATCGCCTCGCGTTCGTCCCCGCCGAATCCGGGAATCACGTAAAGCGCTGGGAACTTCTCCGTCGGGTTCTCTCGATAGGCCATCGGAAGCGCCACCATGCATCGTAGGAATACATCCCGCCCATGAAATTTCGAAAGGCATTCGCTGCGAATCCGCATGCTCTTGGCGTTCTCTGTATCGACGTCGTGTCGGTCTTCCTTCACCTTCCGACCGATCCTCAGCCGAATCACGCCGCTCGTGCTAGCATCGAAGTCAATCGTCTGGGCCCGCGAATAGAGATTGCCCGCCGCCCTCCCCGAATGCGGTCGGTCAATGTTCGTGTGCATCACTGCCTGCACGGCGTATTTTCCCGTTGGAATCTTCCCCAATTCGTAAGGGTACCCTTGCAGGCGCTTGAGCTGAAGCGGTTGTCCTGGCGCCCAGTCGCTCACGTCCTGGCTGAGTATCGGCTCCCGGCTTAACCAGTTATGGGTAAGCCTCGGCTCGCCGCTTCGTTCCGCGGAAAGGAATATCAATACTCGCCCGGTAAACGGCTCGTCCCGCAGTTTCCGGTCGAATCGAACTTCGAAAGCGGCTGCGTCACCGGCGTCGGCCCGCGCGACGCCGCCCATACCGCCCAGCGCTGCAACGAGTAATATGGCCGCGTTGGAAAATCGTCGCGATTCAACGTGAGTAAGCATCGTCCGTCTCTCCATTAAACCGATTCCCAGGAGACGTTAGACTACCGGCTGAAAAGCGACAAGCGAGGACAGGAGCCCAAGCCCCATGACCATGCAAGCAAATAACGAACTCCTCGCCGGCATGATGGAGTCCATCATGCTCAAACGATCGGGCAGTCAGCACGTCACGATGTGCAACGATTTGCGGCAGCGCTGCGCGTCAAAGGCGCTGGACCAGGCCGGCGCGGCGTCCGCCGAGGTCCTGGCGATGATCGCCGCGCTCTCCGACACCGAAATCGACCGGCTGCTCAATTCGCTCACCCTCCAGTTCCACCTGCTCAATCAAGCCGAGAAATGCGAGATCATCCGGGTCAATCGCGACCGCCAGCGCGTCGCGACCGATGCGAGTCCTCGCGCCGAGTCGATCGCCGACGCCGTCCGTCAACTCAAAGAACTGGGCCTGAACATCCACGACGTCCTCGCCGTCGTCGCCCGGCTCGACATCCGTCCCACCCTCACAGCCCATCCCACCGAGGGTCGCCGGCGAACCATTCTTCGAAAACACAAGGCAATCGCCGAAGTACTTCTACTGCTGGACGATGCTTCCCTCGCACCGGCCGAGCGTAAGCGACTCATTGACGACCTTCGCGCACTGGTGCTGACTCTTTACGTCACCGAGGACATTCGCAGCGAACGGCCCACCGTCCTCGATGAAGTGCGCAGCGGCCTCCACTTCCTGACCTCGACCATCTGGGAAACCGTCCCGCTGCTCTACGAAGACATCGCTGCGGCCCTCGAAACTTACTACGACTGGAGCGGCCCGCTCCCCATCTTTCTCCGTTATAGAACCTGGATCGGCGGTGACGCCGACGGCAATCCTAACGTCACCCCCGACGTCACCCGCACCGCACTCACAATGCAGCACCAGGCCGCTGTCCAGTTGCACATCCACGCCCTGGAAGACGTCTTCGCCGAGCTCAGCGTCTCCGATCGCCACGCCGAAGTCCCCGAAGAGTTACGACGCATTGTCGCGCAGGATTCGAATCAAAACCTCGTCCCGCAGGAACTGCTTCGATTCCTCGCCCACGAGCCCTTCCGTCACCGCGTCGCCCAGATCATCGGCAAGCTCCGCCTCGCGTTTGACGATGCCTCAATCTATCCAGCGGCCCGTTTCATCGAAGACATTGACCATCTCCGTGATTCTCTCGAGCAGGCCGGCCTGCCGTCTCTCGCTCGAAGTGGAAGGCTCGCCCGCGTCGAACGCAGCGCCAAGACATTTCGCTTCTCAATGGCCGCGATGGACGTCCGACGCCACAGCGACCTGCACGAGTCCGCCGTCGCCGAACTCCTCCGCGTGGCCGGCGTTTGCCCGGACTACGAATCAACCGATGAATCCCGTCGCATAGAGATTCTCGAGCAGGAACTGGTCACCCCGCGCCCACTGCACGGGCCGTCGATGCCCCTCTCCGATGACACACGACAGATCCTCGACGTCCTTGATGTCCTCAAGTCCGCCATGGCGATCGACGCCGAAGCCATCGGAAGTTACGTCGTCAGTATGACTCACCAGGTCAGTGACGTGCTCGAAGTGCTTCTGCTCATCAAGGAGGCCGGCCTCTGGGAGACCCGGGATGGTTGCCTCACCGCCTCACTGGACGTAGCTCCGCTCGTAGAGACCGTTGAGGATCTCGAAAATGCCCCGGCCCTCTTGGAGCGCCTCTTCGCATCAACCGCCTATCGAGCCTACCTGCGCGCCCGAAACGATTTTCAAGAGATTATGCTCGGCTACTCCGACAGCAATAAGGACGGCGGTTACTGGATGTCGAATTGGGCCCTGCAAAAAGCCCAGTCCGTCATCGCACAGACCTGTCGCCAGGCCGGCATCGAGTTGCGTTTCTTTCACGGCCGCGGCGGTACGGTCGGTCGGGGCGGCGGCCGCGCCAATCGCGCAATTCTCTCGTCGCCGCCTGTCAGCAGAAACGGTCGCATCCGCTTCACCGAGCAGGGCGAAGTCATCTCCTTTCGCTACGGCCTCCCGCAGATCACCCGTCGCCACCTCGAGCAGATTGTCTCCGCGATGCTCGTCGGTACGGCGCAATCCGAGGCCGACCAATCAACCATGGCCGGTTTCGCCGGCGCCGTCGGCCCGCAACACATTTCCGTCGAGGACCGAGTCAGAATCATGGACGAACTCGCCGTCCGGTCGATGCAGGCCTACCGCGAGTTGATTGATGACGACCAATTCTGGGAGTGGTATTGCGGCATCTCGCCGATCGAGCACATCGCCGGCCTGCCGATCGCCTCTAGACCCGTTTCAAGAAACGCCGGAGGCTTGTCGTTCGAAAACCTCCGCGCCATTCCCTGGGTCTTCGCCTGGACGCAGATGCGCTACAACGTGCCCGGCTGGTTTGGCGTGGGCTCAGCGGTGGAGTCATTGATCCACGATCGACCCGAGACCGCCGACTCACTTCGTCGCCTGTACCAGGAATGGGAGTTCTTCAAGACCATCATCGACAACATGCAGCAGGAAATGACCAGGGCTCGCCTGCCCGCCTCACGCCTCTATGCCGATGCGAGCAAGTCCTCAAGCGATATTCACCTGCGCATCAGCGCGGAGTTCCAACGCACGGCAAACGCCATCCTCTCAATCACCGGGCAGTCTCGCTTGCTCGACAACAACCCCGTCATCCAATCTTTGATTTCCGCGCGCAATCCCGCGACCGACGTGCTGAATATCCTTCAGGTGGAGCTGCTCCGCCGCTATCGAGTTGCCCCCGACGCCGCCCGCCCGGCCCTTCGCCTCATGTTGCAAAGAAGCGTCAATGGCATAGCGGCAGCGATGCAGAGCACCGGTTGAGCCTCAATTTTCACCCGGGAAGTGCTGTTAACCCTGATGCCGGCTCATTCAGGAGTCGCCCGCGCCCGGCGGTACCAATGTCTTATTTCACCGGCGACCCTTGCAATCATCGATTGTACAGATTTATACTAAGCGAATCATAGGAACAGTGACGGTCTCCTCGGGCATGCGCAGTCATTTCAATTAGGGAGGCACTCATCGTTCCCAAGGAGCTGGACGATGAGGCCGTCTTGTTCTTACCTTAAATGCGTCGGAAGACTGGCAACGATAACCATGCTCTTTTCTGCATCACCGCTCTTGGCGGATGATGCGGAGTGGTCGCAGTGGAGGGGCGGAAAACGATTCGGAGTCAGAGCCGACGGCGCCACCCCGACGAGTTGGAGTGACAAGGATGGACTCCGCTGGAAGACGGTCGTACCTGGACAGGGCCATTCCTCTCCGATCGTCGTTGCAGATCGCGTCTATGTCACGACGGCCTACCCCTCTGTTCAAATGGCTTGGGTCGAGCAATTTTTCTCATACGGATTGACGGCGCTGGCCCTATTGGTTGGTCTCGTATTTGTGCGAATTATCATTCGGAGCAGCCAAACGAATTTCCCGGGCTATGGAATCGTTAGTCAAGTCACAACCATGGCTGCATTCATCGGCGCCGCTTGCCTCATCTGGTTCTTTGTCTTCTTTGCGCCTGCCGCAATCGACTACGAAAGATGCGTCATCCGTGCCTGGCTCGGCTCAAGCATTATGGTCGGCCTGTGCATTCTCCTGATGGAATACCACGCCGCGCCGGGCTCGATCTGGCGCATCGTGATGGGCGTCGCCGGGCTTGTCTTTGGCGTCATGGTCTTCATCTTTTCCCCCTCCAAAGACCATGCGTTTCGCGGAGGCTACTTCGGCGCCAGTGCAATAGTGGTTTGGGCAAGCGCGGCGATTCCCTTTCTCAGTGGCTTGGCCAGCCTTGTAAACTATGGCATGACGCGCCGGTTGGTTTCTGCCGAACCTCAAGGGATCGCGAGATCGACCATGCTCCGCCGTTCATCATACTTTTATTCGTTCGCCGTTGTGGTGGGCCTCGTCATCAGCACCGTAATCGGCGCAAAAATCGTTCGTCAGAGACCACTCCCGGGCGAGGAAACCTCATGGGGCGTACGCTCCGTTCCTATGGATGAGTTGGCCATTTGGATGTGTGGCGCTATCCCAATCGTCTTTGGACTTGTCCTCTTGATGAGAAGCGGCATTGCAAGAACGGAACAAGACTCGGCCCGCTGGCCAGTCCGTCGATCGCTTGTGGTGTTTGCTTCTTCCCTCTTCGTATGTGCCGCGGGACTGATGGTCGCTGCGTTTGTTCTCGATTCTCTCGTGGCGAAGTCACCGTATTTGACGTACCACCTGGCCAGGCCGAAATGGATTCCGATGAATGGCTGGTCCACACTCATCGCGGTGCTTGCGATCATGTTCGCTTACGCCGTCTATGAACTTGTGGTCCTTTGTAGGTCCGCAGCCGCCCGGCCGATTGTTCCAGGAACGCTTAAGCCGCTCTTGTTGGCGGTCGCAATCTTTACCTTCGTTCGGGTTAACTTTATTTCGAACGATGTTGTCTACGCCCGGGCGATTGTCTGTCTGGACAGCAAAACCGGTGAGACGGTTTGGACGACCGAAGGGCTCTACGCCCCGGAAGGCCAATTACACAAGATCAATTCGCCAGCTACTCCCACATCCTGCCACCATCGACAGAAGTTGTATTCGTTCTTCGGTTGCGGTGGGCTGATGTGTATTGACCTGCATGGCAAGTTGCTGTGGGAAAACAAGAAGGTGCTATTTAAGAGCATTTACGGCGTCGGGGTGTCGCTGACCGCAAATGAGGATTTGCTCTTTGTGTGGCGCGGATTGTGGAATCGCCCGCAATTGACTGCTGTCGATTGCAATACCGGTCAGGTGCTTTGGCAGGAACTGTTCGACACCAACCCGAAGGTGGCGGAAAGCGGGAGCAGCAGGACCCCCGTGGTCGATACGATCAATGGTCAGCCGACTATTCTCGTATGGGATTTCGTGGGGCTGACGGGTCTTGACGTTACCACGGGCAAGAAGAAGTGGCACCATCCCATCGACTACAGTTTCGACGGCGACCTGGTCGCAAGCATTGTTATGGATGACGATCGTATTTACTGCGTGGGGTCCAAGCGAACGACGGCCCTCGCCAAGTCTAAGCTCGGCTCCACCGATGACCCCGAAGTGTGGAGCGTGATCGTTCCGTCGTCGAACTGCTCCTCTCCAATTCTCACACATGGAAAGCTATACGCGGTGACCGACGGCGGAGTCGCGGTCTGTCTGGATACCGCGACAGGCGAGAAGCTATGGCGAGACCGGCTCGGAGGCATGCACTATGCGTCTCCGGTTGCCTCCGGCGACTACGTCTACTTCACCAATGATCGGGGTTTGACCACCATCCTGGATGCGACTCAATCTGAGTTTAGCGTGGTGGCAAAGTGCGACATCAAGTCCCCGACATACGCCTCGTTCGCGATACTTCCCGACTCGCTAATTGGACGCACCGAGGACTTCGTCTTTCGTGTTGATGGCAGCAAACCCTTTGCCAGTCGAAATTGAGTCCGGTTCGACGTTGGTCTCCCTCAGCCTGAGATGGGCCCAACGTGCGTGACAAACGAGCACGCCTCTTAGAGCGCTGCGGCCCGCGTGATCCGATCCCGTACCCAGTCCAGCGTCACGCCCTTCTCATTGAGCATCTGCGAGACGAATCCGTCGGGTTCTCGTAAGAGCGCCAGCAGAAGGTGCTCGTCGCGGATCTCGCCGTGGCCCAGGCGATTGGCCGAGTCCACAGCCTGAATCAGGCGATGCCAGAACTTCGGCGAGCGAAATGCCTTGGCCAGCTCCTGCTGATGAATCCACTCGTGACCATCATGGCCGGAGGCCGTCGCCATGTGGCTCTCATCCGTCGCCGATCGCAGAAGCGTCAGAATCTCCTCTCGCAACGCCTCAATCTTGACGCCGCGCGCCGTCAACGCCGCCGCCGCCAGGTTGGTGTTTTCACGAAGGATTCCCAGAAGCAGGTGCTCTGTTCCGATGTACTTATGGCCCACCTTGCGGGCTTCCTCGATCGCGAAAAGGATTACTTGGCGGGTCTCGGCGCTCTGCGCCAGCTTCGCCTGGTGAAGCTCCTTGTTGCCTGGCTCAACCCGCTTGGCCAAGTCGGCACGCATCGCCTCAATGTCAACATCCAGATTGTGTAGGGCCAAGACCCCCACGCTACCGCCGACATTCAAAAGGCCCAAAAGCACATGCGTTGGGGAAAGGTTTTCATGATGAAGTTGGATGGCCTCGAGGTTGGCAAGCGCCAAGGCCCGGCGGGCTCGATCGCTGAATCGTTCGTGCATGGTGGCGACCTCCGAATGTGCGATGTATCACAAATCTTGACGAGGATGAGTCGCGAGTTCGCGCTCTACCAAAGAAGGGACGACTCCGCGCCGTCCAATCTTACTTCTTGGCCTTCTTCGCCGCCTCGACGATTTCCACCTGGATCGACGCCGGGACGCGCTTGTATTTCAGGAACTCCATCGTAAACGAAGCCTTGCCCTGCGACATCGAGCGAACGTCTGTCGCATAGCCGAACATCTTCGCCAGCGGGACCTCCGCATCAATCACAGTCAGCGGGCCCCGATTCTCCGTCGCCAGAACAAGTCCGCGCCGGCTCGCCAGATCGCCGATGATCGACCCCTGAAACTCCGACGGCGTCTCCGCCTGGACCTTCATGATCGGCTCGAGCAATACCGGCTTGCTGGCCAGAAACGCCTCGCGGAAGGCGTCGCGTGCACAAATCTGAAACGCCATGTCGGACGAATCCACCGCGTGGCTCGACCCGTCTTCGAGAATCATCTTCACGCCTGTGATCTGATAGCCCGCCAACGGCCCCTTCGCCAGCATCGACTGATATCCCTTGTCGACCGACGGAATGTACTCGGTCGGGATGCGTCCGCCGAAGACCTTGTTCTCGAATTCGTACCCGGTCTCGTGGTCATCCGGCAGCGGCTCGAGCGTTCCGACGACGTGGGCATACTGGCCCGATCCGCCGGTCTGCTTCTTGTGCTTGTAGTTGTACGGCACTGCCTGCGACGGCGCTTCGCGGTAGCTGACCCGCGGCTGACCGACCACCAGCTCCACCTTGTACTCACGGCGAATGCGCTCGCAATAAACATCGAGGTGCAGTTCCCCCATGCCCGAGATGATCGTCTCTCCCGTCTCGGGGTCGCTGCTCACGTGAAAAGTGGGGTCTTCCTTCGCGAATCGCGATACGGCCTTCGAAAACTTGTCCCGGTCGGCGCTGCGCGCCGGTGACACGGCGAGCGAAATCACCGGGTCCATCACGTGCATCGACTCCAGCGAGTAACTCGCGCCCTCGCCGCAGAACGTGTCGCCAGAGACGCAGTCGATTCCGACCACCGCCACGATGTCGCCCGCGGACGCGTTGTCGATGTCTTCGCGATCGTTCGCGTGCATCCGAAGGATTCGGCCGAAGCGAGCCGGCTTGCCCGTTCGGGAAATCGTGTAGCGCTCGCCCCGAGTCATCTTGCCCTGGTAGATGCGCATGTAGGTAAGCTGCCCGAATGTCTCATCCACCAGCTTGAACGCCAGCCCCACAAAGGCAGCGTCTGGGCTCGCCTCAAGCGGAACTTCGGCCTCGCCGTTGTCCATGTCGTACGCGAAGATCTCGCGATCGAGAGGGCTGGGCAGATACCGAATGATCGCGTCAAGCAGAAGCTGGACGCCCTTGTTCTTATAAGCTGATCCCATCAGCACAGGTGAGAAATCGCCCGAAATACAGCCGCGCCGAACGATGGTGTGGATAAGTTCCTCGGGAACCGGCTTCTCCTCCAGCATGATGGAAAGCAGTTCGTCGTCGTGAAGACTCAGCGCATCCAGCATGCCGGCCCGTGCGCTCTGGGCCTCATCCTTCAACGATTCAGGGATCGGCTCCCACCGAATCCTCTCGCCGCGATCACCGTCGAAGTAGGCCGCCTGCATCCGAACCAGGTCGATGATTCCCTGCAGGTCGTTGCCCAGACCGATCGGGAGCTGCATCTGAACGGTCGTCAGGCCGAGCTTCTCTTCGAGGCCCTTGATCACGTTGACCGGATCGGCGCCCTGACGATCGAGCTTGTTGATAAAGCAGATTCGCGGCACCCGGTACCGCTTCATTTGCCGATCGACCGTGATCGACTGCGACTGCACACCGGCGACGCCGCACAGTACCAGGATCGCCCCGTCCAATACGCGAAGCGACCGCTCGACTTCCACCGTGAAGTCCACGTGCCCCGGCGTGTCGATGATGTTGATCGGGTTCTCGTTCCACTCGACGCGCGTCGCGGCGCTGGTGATCGTGATGCCGCGCTCGCGCTCCAGGTCCATATAGTCCATCGTCGCGCCTTCGCCGTCCTTACCCTTCACCTCCTGAATCTTGTGGATTCGGCCGGCGTAATACAGAATGCGCTCCGTCAGCGTGGTCTTGCCCGAATCGATATGGGCGGAAATCCCGACGTTGCGCAAATGTGATAGGGGCGACGCGTTCATCTCATCACCTTCGGTCGTAGTCCTGACTTTCGTCGAAACGGCCATCTCGTCAACTCCGCATGTCTCGACATGCACATTCATTCCAATTCAGCCTGCCGCTAAAATTGCGGAGCTGAAACCTTGCCGCCCCGCGACGTTTTGCGGTTCGGCGACGATCTTCCCTTGGTATTTCAAAGGGGGAGAATCGATTCGGCGGTCTGATCGGCTGGTTAAGGCCGAGCCCCTTAGTATATCCGGTCCATAAAACACCAGTCAAACAAAATTTTGACCTTCGTCCGAGAAAAGGCCTCCGCGCTTACCTCCTACAACCGCTGTCCCGACGCCGCGCGCTGCCGCCGCCTTTCTATCGGGCAGTCGCCGTCCCGCCCCCAAACCACTCCGGACGTCTGCGGAACTATGTCCTTTGCACGTCGAGATTTGTTTCCGATGCTTTGGTTGGCGGTGGCCCGATCTGTGCCGAGTCCCCGCCATGGCCGAGAAGATTGCCAGGCGAAGAATCGCTGTGCGAGCACAGACCGTCGCCTCCCGGGCCCCGGAGCAATTGGAAGTGACACCAGATGAATACCCGCACACCAGTACCGTCCAACTCGCCAAGGCCGTCCATAGGCATTCGCCGGTTTCCGTTCGTTTCGATCCTCGCTCTCGTCTGCACGATTCCGATGACCGCTCATTGGTGCCCGGCGGCTGTGGTCTCGTGGATTGGTGGCTCAGGAAGCAACTGGAGCACCGCCGCCAACTGGTCCGGCGGAAAGCTGCCGACCACCAGCGACGTCGCCCAATTCAGTGCATCGGGGACCAGTGACGTCACGATCAACACCAACGTCAGCATCAACGGCCTGGACGTAAAAGCAGGCTACACCGGCACCATCACCCAGGCAGCAGGGGCCCAGCTCACCGTCGGCAGCACCGGAATACTCTTCGCCGACGGGACCTTTCGCGGCGGCGACGCCATGATCGACTGCAACGGCCCCTTCATCCAAAGCGCGGGAACCTTCCAATCGACCTCCGGCACGTTTTTTGTACTCAGAAATCTCACCATCTCCGGCGGCACTTTTCTTCACAACGGCGGTACTGTGACCCTCGACACCTATGACAAGTCCGTCAACGTCGGCTCCGCCGTCCTCAACAACCTCACCATCGCCACCGGCGGCAACAGCGTCACGACTACCGGAACCATTACGCTTGCTGGAAATCTGGTCATCAGCTCCGTCAATTACATGAACGGCGGAACCATCGCCGTCGCCGGAAACGTCACCTCCAACGACACCGCCCTGATTGGCTATCCCGGTACTGTCATCTTGTTCAACGGAACCGGCAACCAATCCCTCATCGCCGGTGTTCCCAATGCCTTGGTTCCAAGCGTGAACATCGACAAGCCGAGCGGAACCCTCACCATCAACGGACCGATCGGCGTCTTCAATCACTGGACCCACTCCGCCGGTCTCGTCGATCCCGGTACCCAGCCGCTCCAGTTCGTCGGCTTCGACAAGACCATCGTTCCAGGCTCAATGACCTACGGCGATGTCGTCTTCAACACCGGCGGCAACAGCATTACGACGTCCGGCACGATGGACGTGAACGGCTCATTCACCATCCAGAGTGTCAATTACATGAACGGCGGCGCCATCAATGTGGCGGGCAACGTCACCTCCAACGACACCGCCCTGATCGGCTATCCCGGCACCGTCATCCGTTTCGATGGCGCCGGCGATCAGTCGCTCACCGCTGGTGTTCCAAATGCACTGGTTCCCAGCGTGGATATCAATAAGCCAGGCGGAACCCTGACCATCGCCGGGCCCATCGGGGTCTTCAATCATTGGACCCATACCGCCGGAAACGTCGACGCCGGCCCCCAGGCCCTTCGTTTTGTCGGCTACGACAAGACGATCACGCCGGGAACCATGAGCTACGGCAATGTAGAAATCAGCACCGGCGGTAACAGTGTCACCGTCAACGGGCCGATGGATGTCAACGGCAGCTTCACCCTGACCAGCGTCAACTACTTTCAGGGTGGAACGATCTACGTGGCCGGCGACATTTCAACCGCGGACTCGTCAGTCCAAAGCTGGAATGCCGTTACGCTGGTCCTCGATGGAGACGGCGATCAGACCATCGACACCAACGGCGGCGCCGGCAAGCTCCCCCGAGATATCACCATTAACAAGAGTCGCTGCGTGGCCGGCTCTGTCAAACTAAATGCCGATCTCGTCCTCAATCAGTATTCGCAGGACCTGATCATCGCCGAAGGCACGCTCGACCTTCAGGGCCACAATCTCACCGTGAACGGTAGCGCCGGTAAACTCATCGTCGAATCCGGCGGGATTCTCCGCTTCGACGCCGCCTCCAGAGTCACGACCAACACGAATTGTCCTGAATTGCGCTGCGGCAGCATGGTGAAGATCAACGACGGCGCCACTTATTTCTTCCCCTCACACACCGCCTCGGATGTCTCCGGCCTCGCGGGCAACTCCGGTTGGACCGTCGTCGGTTCCTGCGCAGCGAGTGATTCGCCCTCCGACTGCGAATCCACCAAGACGAAAATCGTCAAGTGGCGGGAAGTGCGTAACAGTTCGTCATAACAACTCCGTCATCGCGCCGAAAGGGCCGTGGGGCACGCCCCGCTTTTCGCGTTTCCCCTTCAAATCCGGCCCTCTTTCTTGACCCGATCTCACAAACTCCGTTAGACTGTCAACTAGTCGCAGGCGGAGGGGGAAACTCATCCCGCACACCGGGGGCCTGGCGACCGACGGCGTCATTGCCGCCTCGCAACCGCGCTCATGCGCTCAATCGCTATCGCGACAGGGGAGAATTGCATCATGCTCGCTGGACGGCGCCGTTTCCTCTTTCGGCTCAAAGCCCTGCTCTGTGCCGCCCTCATTCTCAACATCAACTACTGGGCCGGCTGCGGCGCAAACAGTTTCGACGCCGCCCGAGCCATCCGGATCAACCTCACCCCCAATCATCCACTCACACTCGAACTCAACAACACCGCCTTCGGCGGCGCCATCGCACTCGAAATTGACCCGTCCTCCAACCAATTCCGACTCATCTACCCCGAGCCCGATCGAAACATCCAGGGCGGTTACGGTGAAGGCCGCGATGGTCTCGCACTGACAAACCTCGCCACCAGCCGCCGCGGCAAGAACACCTCCATGGAGTTCAATCCCAAGACAAAACAGGTCACCCGCGTCATCTCCGCACGGGGCGACCAGTGGCAGCCGGAAAAAGTCCTATCCGCCCGAGAGCTGCCCGTCGGCCTTACCGGCGTCGACGCCTACGTTGCCGCTAACCCGGAGTTGATGAGTCTCGTCGTCGATCCCACGAAGGTCGACGAAGTCCTGAGCCTCAGCGGCAAGGACAACAGCGCCCAACTCGTCATTGACCCCACTGTCATTCTCCTCGCGTTTCTCTTCCAGTTCTGTCCCGGCTGTCTCGGCTATCTGCTTCTCTTCACAATCTTCCAGATCATCGCCGACGTCATTTTCAACTACCTCTCCCAGCAGCCCGACGACGGCGGCGACGACGGCGATGGCGGCTCTCAACCGCTCCCAACCCCCGCGCCCCCGATCGCCCGGCCCGACGCTGCCACTACGCCCGAAGACACTCCCGTCACCATCGACGTGCTCGCCAACGATGAAGATGCCGACTTCGGTCTCGCCGTCTCGTCCGTTCGCATCGTCCTCGCCCCCGCAAGCGGCACGACGAGCGTAAACGCGATGACCGGCGCCATCACCTACACACCCAACACAGACTTCAACGGTCCCGACGCCTTCGCTTACGAAGTCTGCGATGCCGGAGCGGTTCCCCTCTGCGCCACGACCGTCGTCTCCGTCACCGTCACACCGCTGAACGATCCGCCCATGGCGTTCAACGATGTCGGCGCCACCTTCGAAGACGATCCGCCCCTCAATCTCCCCTTCGCGACCCTGCTCGCCAATGACACCGACGTGGACCTGCCGACCGGCGACATGCTCACCATCTCCAACGTCACCGACTCATTCGCCGGAGCCGTCGTCACCATCGTCGGCACCAACGTCATCTACGATCACACCGGCCTCTTCCAGAGCCTCTCCGCCGGCGCGAACACAACCGACCTCTTCACCTACACCATGCAGGACCTGGCCGGCGCAACCAGCACCGCCACAGTCACCATCAACATCACCGGCCGCAATGACGACCCCATCGCCGCGGACGACGAATTCGCGGTCGACGCCGATGGTCCCGCCACGACCCAGCCCGCCTCCTTCTTCCTCGCCAACGACACCGACATCGACGCCGACGACGTCCTGACAATTGTCTCCATCGACGCCGCAAGCGCCACCGGCGCCGTCTCGCTCGATAGCAACGAAGTCACCTACGACCCCGGCGAAAGCTTCCTCGAACTCGGCGCCGGTCAGAACGCCACCGACACCTTTACCTACACCATCGACGACGCCCACGGCGGCCAGGACACCGCCGTCGTCACCGTCACGGTAAACGGCGTCAACGATCCGCCCGTCGCGATGGATGACGAAGGCCAGGCGACGGAAGACGGCGACCCCGTCACCCTCTTCGGCCCCGACCTCCTCGCCAACGACTTCGACATCGACATCGGCGACAGCATCGCCATCTCCAACGTCACCGATTCCGCCGCCGGCGCCGTCGTCTCCATCGTCGGCGACGACGTCATCTACGACCACACCGGCCTCTTCCAGGAGCTCGCCGCCGGCGCAAACACGACCGACACCTTCACCTACACAATTGAGGACCTCGCCGGCCTCACCGCCTCCGCGACCGTCACCATGACCGTCACCGGAGTCAATGACCCGCCCGTCGCCGAAGATGACATGGTCGAAGTCCTCAAGGACGCTCCGCCGCTCGTCATCCCGATCGCGACGATCCTCTCCAATGACTCCGACATTGACATCGGCGACACATTTTTCATCTCCAACGTCACCGACTCCATCGCCGGGGCCGTCGTCTCGATCGTCGGCGACGATGTCATCTACGATTTCACCGGCCTCTTCAATGATCTCGGCCAGGATGAATCGACCACCGACACCTTCACCTACACCATCGAAGACACCTTTGGCGCGCAAAGCACCGCGACCGTCACCGTCACCGTTAACGGCTCCAACGACGAACCCATCGTCGCCGAGCCATCCGTCTTGAACGTAGACGAAGACTCCCAGGACAACCCCCTCAACATCGTCGCCCCCACCGACCCCGACGTCGGCGACATGCTGACCATCACCGTCACCGGCCTGCCCGATGCCATGCTCGGAACCGTCACCCTCGCCGACGGCACGCCGGTCATGGTCACCGACATCCTCAGCGAAGCCGATCTCACCGGCCTGCTCTTCGACGCGGCCCTCGATGCATCAGGGCCAGCCGGCGACTTCGCCTACGACGTCACCGACGGCCTCGTTACCGTCGGCAGCACGGTGACCATTAACGTCGCCGCCGTCGCCGATGCCCCCAACCTCACCGTCATGGACACGTCGGGCCTGACCAACGAAGCCATCGCCCTCGACATCACCGCATCGCTGGTCGACACCGACGGCTCCGAAACGCTCGAGATCGTCATCACAAACGTGCCACTCGACGCGACCCTCTCCGCCGGCACCGACAACGGAAGCGGCTCCTGGACTCTCGCTCCCGGCGACATCGCAGGACTTACGCTCACCGCGATGACCGCCGATACATTCATGCTGAGCGTCACAGCGACAGCGACCGAGACCTCCAACAACGACATGGCTTCGACGATGGACACCCTCACCGTCACCGTCGAAGCCGAGAACAACCCGCCACTGGTAGACGAACCTTCGGTCCTCAACGTCGACGAAGACTCTCAGGACAACCCCCTCAACATCGTCGCGCCCACCGATCCCGACGTCGGCGATATGCTCACCATCACCGTCACCGGCCTGCCCGACGCCATGCTCGGAACCGTCACCCTCGCCGACGGTACGCCGGTCATGATCACCGACATCCTCAGCGAGGCTGACCTCACCGGCCTGCTCTTCGACGCGGCCCTCGATGCATCAGGGCCAGCCGGCGACTTCGCCTACGACGTCACCGACGGCCTCGCCACGGTCGGCAGCACGGTGACCATCAACGTCGCCGCCGTCGCCGATGCGCCGAACCTCTCCGTCATGGACACGTCGGGCCTGACCAACGAAGCCATCGCCCTCGACATCACAGCCTCGCTGGTCGACTCCGACGGCTCCGAAACGCTCTCCATCACAGTCGAAAACGTCCCGCTCGACGCGACGCTCTCAGCGGGAACAGACAACGGCGGCGGCTCCTGGACCCTCGCCCCCGGTGACCTCGCAGGCCTCACCCTCACCGCGATGACCGCCGATACAGTCATGCTGAGCGTCACAGCGACCGCCACCGAGACCTCCAACAACGACATGGCGTCGACGATGGACACGCTCACCGTCACCGTCACCATGCAGGCCCTGACCCTCTTCACCGAGGGAAACGACGCGGTCGATTTCAACACCCTTGTGGCCGGTCAGTTCAGCAAGACTGAGTACTACGACGCGCTCGGCGGGGATGACATGGTCACGCTCCCGGACATTGGCTCCGGCCCGTCCGATTTCGACAAGTCGATCACCTTCTTCGGCGGCGACGGCAATGACACGATTCAGGGCGGCAACCGCGCGGACATGATCGAGGGCGGCGACGACAACGATATGCTCTTCGGCGGACCCGGCGCGGACACCCTCACCGGCGGTCCCGGGAACGATATGGCCGCGGGCGGCCTTGGGCCCGACTTTTTTTTTGCAGGGACAGGTAACGACACCTACATGTCCGACAGTCGAATGACCGGCGGATTCTTCACGGAGAACGGTTCCGACGCCTTTGACGGCCAGGAGGATTTTGACGTTCTTCAGCTCAGCGGCGGCGGCTGGACGGTGACGGTCATGGGTGTCGGCACCCTGACACCCGGGGACTTCATCGGCGGGTCTTACACCCAAGGCGGCGCCGCATTCGGCGGAATGGTCTCGGTCACGTTGTCCGGCTCGGCCGATCCCACCCAGGATGGCGTCCACGGCATCCAGTTCGTGAACATCGAAGAAATCCGTCTCGTCGACGGCAGCCTCAAATAACCCCTCTCATCAGCCAGCCATTGCCCCGCAGCCGGGCTAATTCACCTCGGCCAGCTCCGTCTTCACCGGCTCCGCTACCAGCGTCTGCACCGCCATCGCCAGGAAGGGCGGATACAGTTTGCGGATCGCCTCGCGGTACTGATCGGTGTTGATCTTCTTGATGATGCCCGCGACCGGCAGGAAGTCTTCCTTCTCCACAACTGTCTCGTCGGAGATCAGCGATCGCTCGGCGAAGTGAAACCCGGACTTCTCGCCCTTGGTCACGCGCATGATCGACCACTTCTCCATCGACGCCACCTGGCGATAAACGCTGATTCGAAATCGCACGCGCAGCGCCGCGTCCGCGCCGGTCTCCTCGATCAGGTCCTGCTCCACCTGCTCCACGGTGCGCATGTCGTTCGTCCCCAAGATGACGTCGTAGCCCGTCGCCGGCTCGATGACGAGCAGCCGCGGCACGCCGACATCCGTCCCGGCCACGTTGAAGGCATGGCCCAGGTCGTTGTGGCCCGGCTCGCCGAGGACCAGCTTCTTGTAAGACGGCGCCGAGCGGACGGCCTCCTGCGGGATCAATTCGTAGCCCTCGGCCTTGAGCAGCCCGACGAAGTGGTCGTGCAGCTCGTCGGGGAACTCCTTGCGCAGTGCCTCGTCGATCTGAATGCGAATCCGGCCTGCACCGGCCATCGAGGTGACGAAGCCGATGGGGATGAATTCGTGGATCACCACGCCGGGCTGGTTGTCGGAGAGCGATTCGAGCTTTTCGGTGACGTATTCAATCGCAAATTCGACCAGGGCGACTTTGCGATAGCCGGTGGGGGGGATGTGCTGGGGCTCCTGCTCCCAGTATCTGGGCGCCGAAGTTTTTTGATTCTCTGCGCCGTCGAGCTTCGCCTCGCTCAGCTTGACCGGCGGCTCGTGGCAACCAGCCGCCAGAATCGTTAATCCAATGAGGACACGCGGTGCGATCCATTTTCCGAAAATCATTCAGTCCTTTCCAAGTTGGCCCGGTTCGGGGCCTTGTCCGTGCGGGTCGGGCATTATAGTCATCGGCCGCCCGGCCGCTGCCGCGCCACGCGCCGTTGGGCTGAAACGCCGTTTCGGGCGTCGACAAATCCAGGGTGACAATAGGCGGGAAAAAGGGGCCGAGGGAACGAGGGGCCGAGGCGCCGAGGGTGAAAACAAGGGCGTTGATCGCGCGCAAGTGCTGCAAAATCGAAGGTGACATAAGGTGACACATGGTTCTTGGAAATCGTGCCAACACTTGTGGAGGGCATGAGTTGGGGCGCTTCGGGTTTTTGGCGGTTTTTCGTGAAAATGCGCAAGGTGAAACACGACCGGTACATGCCCGAAAGAGCACGGAAAATTTCGGGGAATTTCGTTTGTAAGTCTTTGAAAAATGTGCCGGGAGGGTGACACAAGAAGGGGCCGAGGGGTCGAGGTTCCAAGGGGCCGAGGGTCTTTTTTCGAGTGCTCATCGCGCGGCACCTCATGCGCCAGGGTCAAATTGGGCTCCATCTAAGGATTCTTGCTCTATGTGCGCGCAGATTAGGCCGGTTCTTCCAGAGGCCGGGCTTTAGCCGGCCGGTGTTTGCAACCGGTTTCAACCGGTGGTGGGCGGGCCGATCTCAAAGCCGCTCGTGCGAGAATTCCTTCTCGCACGAATGATTTTTCGCCCCGAAGCGGGTGACGGATTGTAGCCACGGGTGGAGCGAAGGCGGCGCATGCCGCCGAGCGCAACCCGTGGAATTGATCGCGCAGCGCTCCCCGCCCCGGCTAGGGGCGGAGGAAGCTTTCGACTGGGCAGAGGTGCATCAATCACACACATACTTCACGTCGAACTCGACCCCGTGCGCCCTCAGCAATCGCAGCAACTCCGATCGAAAATCTTCACGCCGATGATGCTCGGCCTGATTCGCGATGTATTTTTTAACCACGTCTTCCTGCGACTTGCTGACCGAAAAGGCGGAGTAACCCTCCTGCCATGCAAACGCGGCGAGCTCTGGAAACGTTTCATGGACCCATTTCGACGACCGCGCTTTCACGACTCGCATCAGATTTGAAATCGACTCGTCCGGCCGCCAGCGCAAGTACAGGTGCACATGATCCTCCATGCCGCCGACGTCGAGCAGTGTCCCCTTCTCAGTGCGAATGATCCCGCCGATGTATGGGAAGAGACGCTCTGCGATCTGCGCACTGATCCATTTCTCGCGATGCTTGGTGCTGAAGACGACGTGTAACAGAACCTGCGAGTACGTGCCGGGCATGCGACACCTGCTGGTCAACGGAGACTTCCAACGCCCCTTCGGGGCTTATCATACTCGTCGAACCATTCCACGGGTTCCGCATCGCCAACGGCTGGCGCCTCGGCGATGCTCCACCCGTGGCTACATTCCAACGCCCCCTTGGGGGGCTAAAAATGGAATCCCACGAGACTTACTTGCGATGATGCTCTCAGGCGTGGAGTGCGAATTGGAAGGGCATCAGGATCAGTTGCCGCAGGCGCGGGCGCGGAGCAAGATTTCATATATGGAGCCCAATTTGACCCTGGCGCATGAGGTGCCGAGCGATGAACACTCTAAGACCCTCGACCCGTTGCCTTGTTGACCCCTCCCCGACTCTAGTCCAGGGCCGCATATCTCGTGCCTTTTTCACCGAAAAACCGCCAAAAACCTGCACCACCCCAACACATGCCCGCCACAAGTGTTGGCACGATTCTCGAAGGCCTTGTGTCACCTTATGTCACCTTGCGAAACTACGGCGTTGGTCCATTGTTTCGGCCATGGAGAGCAAATTCGCAGATTCCGACGGAACCGGCCCCCGGGCTCGCGTCTTTTATATGGCAGACAGCGGAAGGAAACGCATCATTTGACCCGCGGATTACAAGACGCCAGGAGTCGGACCGTGCAATTGGCCATACCCATTCCTCAGACTCACCTGACCATCGATGATGCCGAGGCGGCCCTGGTCGAGCGGGCGAAGCGGGATCGGGAGGCCTTTGCCATTCTGTACCGGCGGCACTACGGCATGATCGTCGGCTACATTCTCCGGCGGATCGGCGATGCCCATGCCGCCGAGGACCTGACGGCCGATGTGTTCACGGCTGCCCTTCGATACCTGCCGCGATACCGGCAGCGGGGCGTGCCGATCAAGGCGTGGCTGTACCGAATTGCGACGACCACGGTTAATCGATGGGTGAGAAGGCAACAGCGGCGCAGCGTGATCGAGGGGTTCTTCGCCGCGATGCGCGGGCCGACGGATGGCAACGGCGCAAGCAGCGGCGGCAATGGTTCGGTCAGACACGACCTGCCCGAGACCGATGCCGAGCGAGCCCGGTTGGCGCTCTTGGAGCTGCCGCCGAAATTCCAGACTGTCTTATCACTGCATTATCTCGAGGGTCTGAGTCTGCAGGACATCGCCGTTGCTGTTGGCTGTCGGCTGGGGACTGTGAAGTCCCGGCTGTCGCGCGGCAGAGACGCGATGCGCGAGCGGTTATTGAAACGCCGGCCGCCTGAAGCCGGCGCCGCGAGCAGCGGAACGAGCCCTTCGAATGTTGCTCCGAAAGGAGACGTATCAGCATGAATCGCGATCGTGACATGGTAGATAGCGCGCTAGGTTCCCTTCGGTCCGTCCAGTATGACGGGCCTTCGTTTGACCCCCAACTCGAGGAGAAATTGATGAAGGAGTTCGATAAGACGACGGTTTCGCGACGATTTGCTCATCGCCCGGCAGTGGCCGCGGCGCTGGGGATTCTGGTGCTCGGCGGCGGCGCGTTCGCGGCCGGCGGCGGGATTGATTACATCAAGAGCCTGTTCGTGACGGTGGAGATCGACGGCCAGCAGTTGGACGTTGAGCTTCAGCCGGTCGGCGACGGCACACATGAGGGCGAGCTGGTAACCACGCTCGCCGACGGCCGGGATGCGCATGTGCAGGTTCGCAAGACGGAGAACGCCGATGCCGGCGAGCACGAGATGCGCGTGCAGGTCAACCTGGACGACGGAGACCAGATGACCGAGGACGTGAACGTCTCCAGGCGGCGCGTCAGCACGGACGGCCCGATCGCGGCAACGATTGAAGATCTGGGCGATGCCGAGCCGGTTCATGAGTGGACGAACGCGGCCGGCTCGGATCGGGCGCTCTATCTCATCGAAGATGAGTCGGGCGAGAACCTGAGCGTCTTTACCACGGCCGTTGAGGAAGGTGGCGCATTAAGCATCAAGCGACTGGCGACACTGCCGGCAGAGAAATTCGATGGCACGCCGGAAGTCTCGGTGGAGGATAGCGGTTTGATTTCCATCAAATGGACCAGCGGCGATGCGGGCAATGAGAACGTCCGCCAGATCAAGCTGATGGACGTCTCCAGCAGCAATCCCGCGACGATGCACGTCGAGCTGAAGGACGCGCTCGATCAGGCGATGGAAGACAGCCCGGTCAAGGTGAAGGTGACCGAAGGCGAGTAACGAATCGTCGTCGGCGATCAGTGGATCAATGAGGAGCCCGTGGACTGCCCGTCCATGGGCTTCTCTCGTTGGGTGCTACTTTTCGCGGGAGGCGAGAATGGCCTTGATCAGCTCGGGCGGTACCTCAATGTCAGCCGAATCATCGCGACAGCACTTCTCCAACTTGATGGTCGTCTCATAGGTGTCGAGAAACGACACGCATGGAGGGCACACGTCGATATGGATTTGAAACTCGCGGCGCTGCTCGGCCGGAAGTTCGCCCGTTCGGTAGGCCTCGATGAAATCGATGACTTCACGGCAGGTCAAAAGCGGCTCGCGCAGACCGCGCCGGGCCCCGAACAAGTGCAACTTTGCGATCATGCGAGACCAAAGTCCCATTACGGCCCCTCCCGAAAATGGGGATCGAGCAGGGTCCGCAGGGCCTGCCGTGCCCGATGAAGTCGCGTTTTGACAGCGTTGTTATTAATTCCCAGCACCTCACTTGTTTCCTCCGTACTCAACTCTTCGATGTCGCGGAGGAGCAAAACGGTACGGTAAATCTCGGGTAGTTCGTCGATGGCTGCCCGGACCAGCGTCCGATTTTCCTTTCGCTGTGCCTCTGAATCGCCTGTTTCCCGCCAGGCCGAGGCCGGGGTTGCCGGATGGCCGTCGGACAGGAACTTCGGCAGCAGGTCTTCGATGGATCGTTCCTGAACCCGCTTGCGGGAGCGCAGTTTCATCAGTGCGGCATTGACGACGATTCGATGCAGCCAGGTGGAGAGCCTTGAGCCGCCTTCGAAAGACTTGATGGCCTTGAACGCGGAGAGAAAGGCCTCTTGAAGTGCGTCGCGGGCATCCTCTTCGTTGCCTACGATTCGCCGGGCCACGGCCAGCATCGGGCCGGCATGTTGGTGCGCAAAAATCGTAAAGGCATCATCGTCCTCGGCGCGAAGACCGGCGAGGAGGGCTTCCTCGGATGTCTCGTCGACGGCACGGTTCGATGAAAGGGATGGCATAAAAACGGGATTATTCTACATCGCCACAGCGGGGGCAAGACGAATCCAAATCCATGATGGGGGGAGAGGGTCACTGGCCACAAAAAGATACGCCTGGCAGTCTCGCGAACGAGACTGCCAGGCACGCCCGCCCAAGGGTGGAGTGGGAGTGGGTTTTGGGTGGGCGCTGAGTCTTTCGGTGGGGCGCGGTACCTGCTCATTTAATAGCGGAGCCCGCAAATGCAAAGTCCGGGGTATTCGGCCGGAGGGAGTGTCTTGTTTCTCGAAGCAGTCTTCGGCATCAGCCAGCTCAAAAGCGCGAAGACTGTCTGGAAATGAGAACCGGTTCCGCGGTTCGTTTGTTCCCGGAATCCGCAGATTTTGTGGGGAAAGCGCTGGATGGGGACGAACGCAGCCTTGAAGAAATGCGACAAGGGGAGTTGCGGTCGGCGTGAGCAAGGGTGGGCTACTTGCCGGTCATATCCACGATGGTCACGTCGTCGGGAAGCTCCACCAGGAATCTGTCGGGTTTGATGTCGGGTTTCAGGTTGATCTGCGACAGGGCGGTGAGCTGAATGCGGCGGCCGGTCTTGTCATGTCCCGTGCTTTTAACGCGGAGGCCGGACTCCTTCTGAATGTAATGAATGGTCTTGGCGGGCTGGTCGTCGGAAGCGGCCTTGGGAGTAGCCTCGATGACCCACGCTTTCTTGCCTTCAATGTTTTGGTCGGGCAGGACGCGGAGGTCGTATGACTTCTTGAGGCTGGTGAAGAAATTCTCATCGGCCACGATGTTTTGGCCGGGCTGGGCGATCGACTTCGTGACTGTCGGCTTGCGTCCGGCCTGGGTGGTGATTACGTAACAGGCTGAGCCGTCACTAATGGTCAGGACGGTTTGTTCGGCCTTTCGGGTTTGTCCCTGATGCCTTGAGGTGACGACGTTGTTGAGGTCGATTCGAAAGACGATTCGGTTGCCATGCCGCTGATGCTCGTAGGTTCCGTTAGACTCACTTTCGATGTCCGCATCACCCATCTTCACCAACGTATTGATTCGCATCTTGGCGCTGACGGCATCCACTTTCTCCGCTGCGGCGATCGCCTGAGCCTCGATGGAAGGAATCGATTCTTCCGCGACGACGGCACTATTCGTGATGAGCCAGACAGAGCCAACGAACCAAAGTGCGATCGTTATTTTCCTTCTCATCAAGCACCTCTTCGTTCCGGCGGGGATCGGTCCTGGTCCGTAACAATGCATCGGCTGGGCCGGCGGCAACGCCCCGGGAGACTCACGATCCGGCGTCCATATTACCTCAAATAGACATGGGTCTCGGGCGGGCCCGTGACATTTTCTGTCCTGGCGAGCCGATCCTACTCAAGGAGTAGTGATCCCGACTGGATTGAGGCTGCCTTGGGGGATTCCGGGGCCTGGGGACTATGGGACTCGCGATAATCTGGGTAATTCGAAAGAATTAGGGCGGGGGGCAGGAGGCGAATATCACCCCGGCGGAAGAGGGGTTTGTGGACAGGATCCGGACCCGTACGGGCAGGATATGAGAGTAGTGGTAGTTGCACGGCAGGCGCCGGTGACGGGAGATAACATCCGTTCTTACAGGTACTTATGTGTCAGAGGCCGGGGGGTTTAGCGACATGGTTTTGGGCTGGTGGGGTCGGATAAAACTACTACCAAAAAAAGGAATTAGGGTCCTGCAAAGCTTGACTCGGACCAGCGAGACGTGGTACATTGCGGTTCGAGTTCAGTAAGCAGAACTCTAAGGAATGGGTCAGAAGTAATGTTCGCCCAGAATGGGCTGGCAGAAAATCGGAGGAGATGAAATGCGGATCACAGCACTTATCACTGGAATCGTATTGATGGCCGCGACGTCGGCGAATGCCGTCTTCGTTGGCTTTGACACGGCCGGCAACAACACGTTGGCGACAGCCGATGTGCTTGTCAGCAATACGGCTGACTGGAATGATGGCTCCTGCGCGTTGAGCGCAGACGTCGGCATGGCCAGCCTTTCGGCAGGCGACGTTGACTTTTATAAGTTGACGATTCCGAGCGGGTGCATCCTGACGGCTATCACCACGCCGCTTGGTGTTTTCCCGAGCTCGCCTGACACCGTCATGGGTGTCTGGGATAGCCTTGGCCTCGCGAACGACAATGATGATGCCGGTGACGATGCTTCCTGGTCGACTGGCCCTGCCGGTCCGACCCGCGGTAGCGCTGTTCGCTATTCGAATGACAGCGGCGTTGCCCAGATGGTCTGGCTGTCGGTTTCGGGTTATGCCGATTTCGACTTCGACGGCATCGACGACATCTTCGGCGGTCCGCATCCTGAGTCGGGTTCCTACCTGCTGACCGTCAGCCTGACGCCGGAGCCTGCGACGCTTGGTCTGCTGCTTGGCGGCCTGGTGTTCTTCGCCCGCCGACGCAAGTAAATATCAACCGGAGCTCTCGGGCTCCTTCAGGTTTCACTGTGATCAAAGTACCGCGGCTGCCTTGTGCAGTCGCGGTATTTTTTCTTTTGTAGATCCCACAACTCCACTCCAGGACTTTCCCTTCCCCGCGCCTCCGCAACCACAATCCACTCTGTGTTGGCTCGAATGTCATCGCGGACAGACGGTTGATCAAACGAGACGAGACGACAGGGTCAATTGCTTCCTATATCATCCCCCGTTCGACCATTAGATGGATTGCGATCGAGAATATTGAGGGGTGGACATACGCCCTTCCTCCTCCAGCCATGCAGGATTCTAGAAACATGAAACCACAGTCAACCAAGGAGGAGCCCGGCCAATCGAGCGACCCGATGCACCGCGTGCGGAACATCGGGATTGCCGCCCATATCGACGCCGGAAAAACGACAACGACGGAGCGAATCCTCTTTTACACCGGGCGGACGCACAAAATCGGAGAGGTCGATGACGGAACGACGACTACTGACTTTGACGAGCAAGAGCAGAATCGCGGCATCACCATTTTCAGCGCGGCGGTGACCTGCCCTTGGCGCGATCACACCATCAATCTGATTGATACGCCGGGCCACGTAGATTTCACGGCAGAGGTGGAGCGCAGCCTTCGGGTATTGGATGGGGCGATTGTTGTCTTCGATTCGAAGGAAGGCGTCGAGGCGCAATCAGAGACCGTGTGGCGACAGGCGAAGAAGTATGGCGTCCCGACGATCTGCTTTCTGAACAAGATGGACAAGATCGGGGCCGATTTCGAAAGCTCGGTGGCGTCGATTCGAAAGCGCCTCGAGGCACATCCGGTTGCGGTGCAATTCCCGATTGGGGCGGAATCGGGGTTCAGCGGCGTCATCGACCTGCTCTCGATGAGAGCACTTCGATTCACCGGACAGGAGGGAGTTACGGTTGTTGAAGAGGCTATTCCAGAAAGCCTGATGGAGACGGCGCGGAGCCTTCGCCACGAGCTTGAGGAAAAGGTCGCCGAGACGGACGACGGGCTGATGCACAAGTATCTGGAAGAGACGCCGCTTGAGGTTTCGGAGATCAAGGCGGCGCTTCGACGAGCGACGATCGGCAATGTGCTGCAGCCGGTGTTTTGCGGGTCATCGCTGAAGAAGATCGGTGTGCAGCCGCTGCTGGACGGCGTGCTGGACTATCTGCCGTCCCCGCTCGATCGGCCGCCGGTCCAGGGAGTGAAGTCGATTAATGATGAAACGGTGGTGATCCGGCGTCCATCGAGGAGCGA
>WBZR01001687.1_pt1 | contig 26224 bp, 22 predicted proteins | sample 5204231 | NCBI WGS metagenome assembly WBZR01 (sample SAMN12412403, study PRJNA552823) | activated sludge metagenome | isolation source: activated sludge from anammox sidestream of wastewater treatment plant... | place: USA: Virginia | collected 2017-08
GTCAATACTTTTTTCAAAATATTTTACTGCTGTCAAAATATTTCCTGCTTTGAGATAATATTTTGCAAGATAAAAGCCGGCAATTGTTTTATCATAATAGGAATTTATAGCATCTAAAAAAGTAAATGCCCTAAGCAATTTAGTTTCAATGTTTGGAGTATTATCAAACTGAATTTCGCTGATTGAAATTAAAATAGACAGCAAGATTTCATCAGTTTCATTTGATTCATCTATAAATCTTCCCGCCAGATCATAAAAATCGATAGATTTTTGGGCATTACCTGTATAATAATTACACTCACCCAAAAATTGGTAACTAAGAAAGATAAAATTACTGTTATTTAATTTTAGTGCTGATTCATTAATTTCTTCAGCTAATTTTAATCCCGATACATAATCTCCAGTTTCAAAATACAGTGAATACTCTGTCATTTTAACAAGAATTTCAAAGATTGGTGTTTTAAATTTATTCAATAAATCTTTAGATTTTATCAATAATTCTCTGGCTTTGGAATATTTTGCTGAACGTGAATATAATACAGTAAGGTTGCCCATAATAACAATTTTTTTAAACAAACCTTTTGTTTTATTCAGTGCTAATTCATAATAATGATTAGACTGAACAAAATCACCATTGGTAATTTTAATATTTCCGAGCAAACTATAAATTTCATGTTCCAGCTCATGATTAGGGTGAACACTGCAAATTTGAAGAGCTTTTTCCAGAAATGACTCGGAAATTTCAGATTTATGGATATTAAAATATGCATTTCCTAGCAAGAGATAAGTTTTTGCATTAACCACCTCAGCAGTCTCTTCTGTAAGTATATTATTTAGAAGTTCAATTGCTTCATTAATTCTGCCTTTACCCAAAGTTAATAATATACTTGCTTTAGCCTGTGTACATAAAATCTTAAAATTCAAATCATTTTCATTTAGGTCTAATGCTGAATTATAACAATTTAGTGCTGTTTCTATTTCACCTTTATAAAATTTTAATAATATACCTTTGTAGTATAACAGTAATTTATTTTTTTCTGTAAACTCACTTTTAAAAGCAGAAATACAATTCCATAGCTTTTCAAAATTACTTTGCTGAAAATATTCTTCAAAAAAAATACATAACTGTTCAAATGCAGATTCATACTTTCCAGCCAGAATATAATAATCAAAAGCATTAGCAGGAAGATTTATTTTCAAATACTGTTCAGCGATATTATTATATATCTTTGTTAATTCTTCATCAGAAAGTTTACGTGCAAGCTGTCTCAGGAAATTTCTGAATAATTGATTATAGCAGTATTTAACTGAAGGCAGATTATTGTTATCAATGCTCCTTATTGTTTCAATAAAAATATTACGCTTGGATAGATTTTCAATTATTTCTCTGCTGTTATTTATACCTAGGAGTTTATCGCAAAAATCATTGTCAAAATCTTCCAGAAAAGAAGTTTTGAGCAGAAATTCCTGAATTTTAGCCGAAAGTTTTATAAAAATTTCTGATGCAAAAAAATCAAATAAATTTTCAGGCAGTTTATTTTCGTTAAAATAAGCTGCATTCGTATCCTGCTCTGAAACCTGAAGCAGCAAGTGAATACCGGTTACCCATCCACCCATATATTTAACCAGATTTGATGCTTCTTCATCTGAATAGTAAATATTATATAATTTTTTTGCCAGTTCAGAAAATTCAAGTGCACTTAAAGCAAGATCTTTTTGAGTTATTTCAAGCATATTCCTTTTTGCTTTTAAAGATGAAATGTTAAGATCGTTTATGTACCTTGTGGTGATTACAATTTTCAAATTATCAGGTGTATCGCATAAAAAAATTTCTAAGAAATTTTTAAGCCAGCTTTGTGAAGAAAGTTCGTGAAGATCATCAAACACCAGAGTTATTTCATTATTAAAGAACAAAGAATACTCATTACTGAAAGTACTAATAATACTAAGTAAAGCAGATTCTTGTGATAAAATTTTTTTAGGTTCGCTACCAAGAAGCTCGAGGGTATTAAGAGTTTCTTTACCAAACTCATTGTTAATTTTTCTAAGAGCTGTAATTATATATAGAAGTAAAATATAAGATGAATCAATATCTGAATGAAGCCTGATCCATCCAAATGTACTTTTATTAATATGAAGATAGGAATTTACAAAAGTAGATTTTCCAAAACCTGCCGGTGCATTAAGCAATACAAGCTTTTTCGACAATCCATCATTAATTTTTTTAGAAAGTAAATCCCTATTAATTATACCAGTAGGGGCAGAAGGCAATGCTATTCTTGTATAATTTATTTGAACTTTCATTCATTTAAATGTAGAATTTACATAAATATAACTATTCTAAAATTGAAAATATATAAAATACGGAAAACTCTAGAGTATATCTTTATAAATTTAAGAAAAACAATGAGTAATGATATGATAAGGTTTCTAATAAGGTTTTTGTATGCTCTGAATTTAAGTTTGCATAAGAAGTTTTTTTAAATAAACTTAACTATCCCACTAAATAAGTGGAGGGAGATCAAAAGAAATGAAAAACATAATATTCAAATTCACAGCATTTGTTTTTTTCTTTATCGTTACAATTCAGGCAGACTCTCAGTATTTTGTAAATACTTATGATTATCCGCCATTTGGCAGTAAGACCGATTATGGTTACTCTATTGAGAAAAATTTTGACGGTACCTTGATTGGCAGATGGTCAATAGCAGGGGTTTCTAACTCAACACCTAATGCCGGAAGTTTTGACTGGATGTTTCTAAAACTTTCAAATTCAGGTGCAATAAACTGTTCTGTTTTACTTGGATTTACTCAAGCTGATTCTTGTTTTTCACATGTTCAGTTTTCTTCAGGCGCAAAGAACATAGTACTTGCAGGTTTCTATAGAAACGCCGTAGGAAAGCAGAAAGCTTCATTTTCAATGATTGATACTTCTTGCGGACATATTGTATCAAAACAAATTTCCGATTCATTGAGACATGAATACAGACAAGTTGTTAAAAACCCATCTGATATATTTACAGCTGCGGGTTACATACAGAGTTATATTTCACCCGGAGTATATCAAAATCATATTCTTGCTTCTCAGCACTCACCTTCAGGTACATTGCTATGGGCATATAATTATTTACCTCCTTTCCCCTGGGTAGATGAAAAGGCTTATTCAATAGTATATCAACCGGTTGACGGCAGTTATGCAATAACAGGTATAACAAACAGATTCACAGGTCCTGGCGGGACTTACCAAACATTTATTATGAAAATTTCACCTACAGGTGTTCCAATCTGGTTTTTTGGCTATTCGCCAATACCTGGCATGCATTCAGAAGGTAAAAAAATTATTGCACTACCTGATGGCGGTTTTGCAGTAACAGGTAACAGTACAGCATTTGATCCTGCAGGGGATATATATATGCTTAGGGTTAGTTCTACGGGTATAGTTATTTGGCAAAATGCCTATGGAACTCCAGGAGTAACTGAAAAAGGAGAAAGTTTGATATTTCAGTCATCGGATGCATCATTGGTTATTACCGGAAGTTTAAAAGCTGCAGCTACAGAAGATGTTATCCTCTCAAAAGTAACATTAGCTGCCGGAGCTCCTGTTTGGATAAAAAGATTTCCCAATTCTGCAGGAACTGATATTGGTTATGATCTAAAAGAAGCTGGTTCACCTTCAGGCTACACTTTAACTGGAAGATTTTTTAATACTTCAAGTGCAGGGGAAGATGTACTTTTTATTAAGACAAATTCAGTTGGGAATGTAAGCGCAGTGTGCCAGGATTCATTAATGTACCAATTTATTCCCGGTCAATGGATGGAAAATTGTGCTAGACAAATATTAGCATTAAATGAAATTACAGTAACACCTGCAGTAACTCGTCCTGTTCCTGTATTAAAAAGCGTTTGCGGCAGTATTACGGGTTTAAACGGGAATAGCGAAATTGTTTCTGAATATAAGCTCAATCAAAACTATCCTAATCCGTTCAATCCTTCAACAAAAATTGAGTTTTCTCTTCCAGAAGGCAATAATGTTTCAGTAAAGGTATATGATATTTCTGGTAAACTGGTAAAAACACTTTTAAATAATTATGTAACCAAAGGTAGTCATAGTGTTGAGTTTACTGCAGATGATCTTTCAAGCGGAATATATATTTACGAACTTAAAGCAAATGGTTTTACAGATTCCAAAAAGATGATGCTGATCAAATAATACCTCCGGTTCATCATCACTTTTTGCGGTTAAAAAAGGGGCTAAATGCCCCTTTTATTATTGCATAATTTTGAACTAAACCAGATACTTAATGCAGCAACCGGTATTGAACCAACCAGATCAATTAAGTAATGCTGCCTTAAATATAAGGTAGCCACTGCTAATAATGTACCCAGCAGTAACGTGCAAAACCAGAAATATTTTCTTAGGTGTTTGAAGGCAAAATAGTTTGTAATAAGGATAATACCAAAGTGCATACTTGGAAAAGTATTTCGCACAAACGATTCTTTTAAATATTTTCCTAAGTTTTCAAGGTATGCATTAGTCAAAGGTGAAAGTCCTTGCAGAGGAACTGTATAATGTTCGGGAAATGCTATATCCGGTCCTGCAGCAGGAAGCAGCAAGTATAGAATGAATGCTCCGTACCATCCAATAACAATAGCAAGCAAATAACTCCTGACCTTTTGAAATGATAACGGATCTTTCTTTATGAATAATAATATAAATGTAAGAGTTGGCAGAATATAATATGAAAAATATGAGAGAGTTAGAATTTCCGTTAACTGTTTACTTATAAAATGTTCAAGCCAAACAGTAATATCAAATCCAAAAAAAGTATAATCCAATTTAAGAAGCAGGTAATCGAAATCGTTTGGGTTAAGTTTATGAATAAATGCTTGAAAAGCTGAAAAAATTATTCCGTAATATGGTATATGAAGATAACTCCTTAAAAACTTAACTGCATTGGAAGAAGTTGAACTTTGATAAACCATAAAAAAAATCAAAATCATTAATGATACAACTGGTGTTATAATTACATTTGTATCACTGATATCACCGGTAAACAGAAAATAAACTATAGTTAAAATTATAGCTAAAGAAAAAATAATAGCAATAATATCTTCCGGAAATAATTTTAGAGAATTTAAGCGTTTGGTGGATTTAATTTGCACTTTTTTAACGTGAATTCAAAGCTTCTTCCATTTGTTTAAGCTGCTCAACTGAATTCACACCCGTTACCTCTAATTCATCATTGGTAACTACTGTGCCGGTCTTTCCTTTGGGGATGAAATTGAATATATCTGTCAGATAATACTCTTTCTGATTGTTTTCTGGTGATATTTTGGATAATGTTTCAAATAATAATTCAGCATTTACAATATAAATTGCCGGATTTATTTCCTTAATCATTTTCTCTTCATCAGTTGCATCTTTTTCTTCAACAATTTTGCTGAATCTGCCATCTTCATCACGAACTATCCTCCCATAGCCAAATGAATCTTTAAAAACTGTAGTAAGCAGTGTTGCCATGTTCCCTGAGCTTATATGTTCTTCAATTAATTTTTTAATTGTTTCATATTTCAACAGAGGCACATCTCCCGATAAAATAAGAATATCTCCATTGAAATCCTTTAACAAATCTTTAGTCTGAATCACTGCATGTCCCGTTCCAAGCTGTTCAGCTTGAACTACGTACTTAATATCTTTTCCTTTAAATTTATCATCTAAGTAATTTATTACCTGCTCACGATGATAACCAACAATTGGAACAACCAAGTCAGCATTTATTTTAAAAGCAAGCTCAACAACATATTCTATCATGGGTTTGTTATTGATCTCAAACATTACTTTCGGTTTATCAGCACTTTTCATCCGCTTGCCTAATCCGGCTGCAAGAATTACAACAGCAAGCTTTCTTCCCGTATCCCTTTCGGTTTCCTTAACTCTTTTCATCAGTTCTGCTAATTGATTTTCTAAAAATGCAGAATTTTTATTGTTAAAATCAGTATCTGTTATCGGCATTTTAAATTAAAGTAATGTACAGGGTTCTTTTTTGTACTATTGGTTTTTAAATTTCAGAAGATACTCTTTTGATTTGTCTTTCCAGCCTGCCTGTGATTCGTAGTCAACAAAATATATTTTCAAATCAGCTTGTGATTCGTAATTGACAAAATACAGTTTAAAATCTGCCTGACTTTCATAACTAACGTTATACCATAAACCGTCTTTATTTGCCTGTGATTCATAATCAACCATGTAAACCTTCAGGTCAGCTTGAGATTCATACGAAACAACATAAACCTTCAAATCAGCCTGCGATTCATATTGAACTTTATACATCTTTTGTGTATAAAGAGATGTTGTGAAAATAAAAGAGAATATAAAAAAAATTGAAATGGTTTTTTTCATAATGTTTTTCTAAACTTCAATAATTTCATTTGTGTGTTTAATATCTTTTACTTTGTTATCCTTATCAAGCAGAATAATTGTTGGTTTAAAGGTCTTTAGTTCTTCTTCTTTAAAATTCCCATAAGTTATAATTATAATATGATCACCAACTGCTGCGTTTCTTGCGGCGGCACCATTAATGCAAATAACCCCGCTTCTGCGTTTTCCTTCAATAGCATAGCTTTCAAACCTTGATCCATTATTGATATTTACTACCTGTATTTTTTCATACGGCATTATATCTGCTGCATCCATCAGGTCAGCATCTATAGTAACACTGCCTTCATAGTATAGCTCTGCCTGGGTAACTACCGCCCTATGAAGCTTTGATTTACACATTATTCTTTCCATATTTTTGCCTTTCTATACCACTAACTATAAATATTAAATGCTTTTTGCAAAATTAACGCTTAATTATAATATTATCAATTAACCGTACTTTGCCAAATCTAACTGCTAAACTTATCAAAATTGATTTTTTTTTGTTGTTTTTAAATGATTTTATCTCCTCAAGCGTATTGTAATCATTAAACGAAATATAATCTATTTTTGTTGCCGTTTTTCTTGATTTTATAAGTTTGCTCATTTGTGAGCGAAGGAAATCTATATCTTTATTATAATTATCTAATTGTATTTTGCGTTTCGCATATTCAAGCGCTTTATTCAGATAAGGTGCATCCGCTCTTTGTTCTTTTGTAAGATAAATATTTCTTGAACTCATTGCTAAACCATCTGTTTCCCGGATTGTTGGTGAGATAATTATCTTTGTATTAATATTAAGATCTTCTGACATCTTTTTAATTACAGCAGCTTGCTGTGCATCTTTCTGTCCAAATACCGAATAGTGGGGCTGAATTATATTAAGCAGCTTAAGCACAATTGTAGTAACTCCTTTAAAATGTCCGGGTCTAAATTTTCCTTCTAGCCCTCTCGTTAGGTTTTCAACAACCGCATAAGTTGAGTATCCTTCTGGGTACATTATTTTATCTTCAGGATAAAAAATATAATCAACACCTGCCCTACGGCAAAGCATTTCATCGCGTTTTAAATTCCGCGGGTATCTTGATAGATCTTCTTTGGGTCCAAATTGCAGGGGATTTACATAGATACTCAAAAAAACTATATCCGATTTTTTTTTAGCTTCCTTTATTAGAGATAAATGTCCTTTATGAAGGTAGCCCATAGTAGGAACAAAGCCGATAATTTTTTTCTGCTCCCTAAGTTTTGTTGTTAGCTTTTGAGCATAGTTTATAGTTCGTATAATTTTCATAAATAGCTGGAATTTATTTTATTGTTATTCCGGTTATTTACCATGCATATAAACCATAAACTGGTAAAGTTTATCTTTCAGGTCTTTTCTGTTAACTACACTGTCAAGAAAACCATGCTCCTGAACGAATTCAGCATGCTGAAAACCTTTGGGTAGATCTTTGCCCGTAGCTTGCCTAACAACCCTTGGACCTGCAAAACCTATTAGCGCATCAGGTTCAGCAATATTTATATCCCCAAGCATTGAAAAGCTTGCCGACGCTCCGCCTGTTGTTGGATCGGTTAAAACTGAAATATACGGCAGTTTATACTCGGCAAGCCGGGCAAGCCATGCAGAAGTTTTTGCAAGCTGCATCAAAGAAATTGCCGCTTCCATCATTCTGGCTCCGCCTGATTTAGAAATTATTATAAATGGACATTTTTCCTTTATAGCTTTTTGAATTCCGCGTGCTATCTTTTCTCCGACAACAGAGCCCATTGAGCCGCCAATAAAATTAAAATCCATTGCACATATTACACATTTCTTGCCGTTAATTTCACCTATACCGTTTCTTATTGCGTCAAATAACCCGGTTTTCTTTATTGTATCATTAATACGGTCTTTATATTTTTTGGTATCAACAAAATCCAGCGGATCTTTGGAAATAACCTTACGGTCTAATTCTTTAAACTCTCCGTTATCAAAAAGTATCTTAAAATATTCTTCGCTGCCTATCCTGAAATGAAAATCACACTTTGTGCAAAGGTAAAAATTATTTTCCCATTGCTTCTTGTGCATAATTTCATCACACTTCGGACATTTAACCCAATGTCCTTCTTCAAGCTCCTTTTTTTCCTGAGTTTCTATGTTTTGTTTTGTTCGTTTAAACCACGACATCTTTATTTTACCCTGATATTTTTATTGTTTTTAAGGTTTCCTGAAATTGAAATCTTTAATATAAAGCGGTTTTACCGCTGCAGAATCTTCTGTTTTACCTTTGGTATATCTTTTTTCTGCAAGGTCAATAAACGAAACAAGTTCACTTTTGCAGTTTTTAACATTAATATATTTAAAATAATAATGTTTTAATTGAGTTTCATCGTTAAAATCTCCCACAACTACAGCATCATTAATGACAATTTTTTTAATATTTTCAAGATTTACTGTTCCATTTTTGATAGCTTTCAAATTTTCGTATTCAGCAAAATAATATTCAGGTAACTTAGCTTCAATAATCGGAATATAAGATACGGTATTATTTCTTTCATTCAGCCGGTTTAACAATATATCAAAATTGTTTATTGGAATTAATTGTTTACCTGAACCGAATGCAATTCCTTTAGCAAGAGCTAAACCAACTCTAATACCTGTAAAAGAACCGGGACCAATTGTAACTGCAATTGCATCTGCATTGTTAAAATTATGGCTCTTCGAAAGTTTGTTAAGGCAGTGAACCAGCTTATCGGGTTTTTTAGAAGTTGGTGAATCTTCAACATGATAAAATTCTGATGAAAACACAACATCTGTATTACTTCCGCTGCTGTAAAAAGCAGCAAATGCATTTTTATCAGATGAATTTATTAAAAGCAGATTCACGGTAAGTATATTATGGTCTTTCTATTTTTATCCAGCGGCAATCTTCACATTCATCAGAGTGTGATAGGTGTATTTTAATTGTATTTTCAGGAAGTATTCTTTCTGCATGTTCGGGCCATTCAATAAGTATAATTCCGCGGTTTTCCATATAATCATCATAACCCATTTGCAGAACTTCTGCTTCAGATTTCATTCTGTAAAGATCAAAATGGTAAATATTACCTGCAGATTTTGAGTGATACTCGTTTACTATCATAAAGGTTGGAGAGTTTACCATATCATTAACTCCCAGTCCCCTGCAAATTCCCTTTGCTAAGCGTGTCTTTCCTGAGCCCAAATCTCCGTATAATGCAACAACATCACCATTCTTTAAAGTTAAAGCAAGTTTTACACCAAGCAAAATGGTTTCATCTTCATTTTTTGTTGTTACAGAAAAATCCCGCTCCATTATTTTCTAAACTTTGGGTTCCATAGTTATAATCGGCAATATAAGTTCTTCCATTGAAATACCGCCATGCTGGAACGTATTTTTATAATGACTCAGGTAATAATGATAATCAGTTGGATAAACAAAATAAAAATCTTCTTTTGTAACAACATAATTAACAATGCCGCCGCGTTTTGGAAGCTTGTAATCCTGCGGATTGCGGATAAATATTGCCTGACGGTCATCAATTTTAACATTTCTGCCATATTTATATCGCAGGTTGGTGGATGTTTCCCTATCTCCAATTACTTTAGAACCTCTCAAACATCTTATACTGCCATGATCGGTAGTGATAATAATCTTTATATCCTTTTGCTGTGAAAGAATTTTAAACATATTAAACAAAGAAGAATGTTCAAACCATGATTGCGTTAATGAGCGGTAAGCTGATTCATCGGGAGCAATTTCCTTTAACACTGCATTATCTGAACGGTTATGTGCAAGTATATCAACAAAATTCACAACTATTGCATTAAGATGTGTATTTGTAAAACTTGCAATTTTATGTTCAATATTTTTGCCAAAATCTGCATCAAGAATTTTTACATAGCGGAGCTCGTTTTTCAGTTTAATCCTTTTACGGTCAATTAACTTTTGCAGAAATTCTTTTTCGTAGTTGTTTTTGCTGTTCTCATCATCTTCTCCCTTTGCAAAGAGTTCAGGGTAATATTTTTCTATTTCACTTGGAAAAAGTCCGCTGAATATAGAATTCCTAGCGTATGGAGTAGCTGAGGGAATAATTCCATAATGGAAATCTTTTGATATTTTAAAATTATCATAAAGCATTTTTTCCATAAGCATCCATTGATCTAGCCTAAGGCAATCAATAACAAAAAAGAAAACTGATTTATTAGATTCAAGTTCAGGGAAAACATATTTTTCAACTATTCCGTTTGAAAATACCGGACCTTCTTTCTTTCCGTGTATCCACTCAAGGTAATTGCGTTCAAAAAAACGGCAGAACTCTGCATTACACTCTTTGCGTGTAGCAAGAACTGTATCTTTTAATCCAAGTTCCGGATGTTCATCAAGCTCCATTTCCCATTGGGTAAGATCACTGTTTATCTTTATCCAGTCATTATAGTTCAGCGGCTCCATCATAGCCATATTGATCTTGTTCAGCTCCTGAATATAATCTCTTGAAACCGTTTCACTCTTTATTCGCTTGCCTTCCAGAAATTTTTTACATACTAAAAGTATCTGGTTTGGGTTAACGGGTTTTAAAAGATAGTCTGAGATTTTTGCTCCAATGGCATCTTCCATCAGAGTTTCAGTTTCATTTTTTGTAACCATAACTACGGGGATGTTTGGCTGTGCTTCTTTAATAGAAGCAAGGGTTTTTAATCCACCCATCCCTGCCATCATTTCATCAAGAAATATCAGGTCAAAATCTTTTGCATTTACCAAATCAACCGCATCTTCGCCATTGGTAGCTTTTTCAACATAATAGCCCTTATCTTCCAGAAAGAGGATGTTAGAGCGTAAAAGCTCTATTTCATCATCAACCCATAGGATTCTGTTTTTCAATTTTTCCATTTTTATGTTTTTTATTAAAAATCAGCTTATTAAAGCACTGTTTAAAATAGTAAATTGATTTTCTTATAATATATGGCTATTTTTGAAATTACGTTTGAATAAAACAATAATAAACCTATAATTTTAGTATAAAAAGGACAAAAATTAGATGCCATTAAGACATAAATCAGCTCAAAAAAGAGCCAGGCAGACACCTAAGAGAACTGAATATAATAAACACTTTAAAGCCAAAATAAAATCCGCTTTAAAAAATGTTTCTTCTGCAAAAGATAAAGATACTGCAAACAGCGAACTTAAAAAAGCTGTAAAAGTACTTGATAGAGCTGCCGTTAAAGGCATAATCCACAAAAATAACGCAGCAAATAAAAAATCTAAACTTACAAAAGCTGTTAATAAACTGAAATAATTTCAACTGATCCGATGATTTTGAGACATCGGATGAATATACAAAGTATAATACAAAAAGGAGCTACTTGGCTCCTTTTTGTATTTCATCTATTTTTTCTGTAATCCATATTCCATTGGCTATGGTTTTATCACTTTTTACCAGTTTCCTGATCTTCTCCATTTCAAAATCATCGTTTGATCCCATTGCCTTTAAAAGACGACTCATGCAGCTTACAAATTTGATATTGTTGCTCCTTAATATATTGCTTACATGAGAGTTCTTTTCGTAAAAATGTCTGGTTGTATCTAGAAAGCTCTGCAAAGTTTCAAATTCTTTCATTTCGAAATACGTTCTTATATATAGTGTCTTTACGTATATTTTATCAAGTGTATCTATGAACTCTACTTTGCTGAGATATTCAAGAACTTTTCCGTATTCTTTCTGAAGATAATACAGATGGGCATAACAAAGCATTTTTGTCGGTTTTTGATAGGATGGCTTAAGCTTTGGAGCATACTCTTCTATATATTTTACAGCCCAATCATATTCCTTTAAATAAAGCGCATTACCAAGTATCTGCATAAATGTAACCTTTGGCAAAATTCGGCTTATTAAAACAATTTCCTGTTTAAGCTTAAGCTTATCTAGCTCAAAGTTTGCATGCCTTAAAGAAGCATCCCCTTCATTCACTTTCTGTACACAATAATTTGTAAGCTCTGCTGCTACCAAATGTTTTTCTTCTTTGGTGAAAAGATGATGGTTTTGTTCAAATAGCTCCATAAGTCTGAAAAAATGTTCCTTATTATTGTATTCCAGAGATAGCATTATAGTTTCATGGTATATATCCAGTACTGCTGCATATTTAAATTTAGTTTTATAAGCATACTCAACAATTTTATCAAGTTTAAGATTTGTAATAAATTTATAAGGCATTAATTCTTCATACGGTTTATTGTACATGCTTTTGCTGGTACGCATACTGCCTATAATATCAGAAATTTCCCTCATAAAGTGCAGGATAATGTAATTCCCCTTTTTTTCGACCAGCTCAGGAAGAAATTTCTGTGTATCTTCAATAAAATGGTATGCCATTCTGCCTTCCTCCAGTTCTGCTTTTTGTCTGAAATATGCTGACCCGATCCCAAGGCTGTCAAGCGCAGATTCCATTTCATTCAGCTTTTTTTTATAATATGAAGAAAGCCTCCTTTCAAGGAATTCTTCAGCTACCTGCCGCTCCCTTCCGAATTTATCTCTTCCTAAAGAAACATACATTAAAAAGTCCTCGCACATTGCAAGCATGGAAGAGGACATATTCCAGATTATTTGTTTATTGTACTTTTTGCCCGGGTAAATTTTAGAATAAATGTATTCCGGGGTCATTTTCTCATCATCAAATTTGGGGTGGAATTTCTTGAGCTGGTTAAAAAAGGGAATGTAATTTCTTCCCCTGTTAAAAAACGGGGATGATATGAATTTTTCGAACTCTTTCATTTCGTTTTTTGAAAAAGTCCTTAATATATTAATGAGTTTTAAATTATTCACATAATTATCCTGTTTAGTCTGATTTCACTAAAAACCTTAAAAATATGCCTAAAATCAACACTTCCAACATCATAGAAGTTAAATTTACTGATTAGTTTCCATAAATAAATTATTTGCTGAACCTGCATGTTAAAACTATCTTTGATACAGAATTGAAAATTATAAAATGAAAAACAACAGCAGAAAAAAATTCAGCAAGACTTCAATGCAATCAATGATCAGAATTGCGCAGATAAACGGATACAGTATTAAAGAAATTCTGCCGAAAATATTAAACCGGGAATCAGAGAATATAAAAAAAATAAAAAAGAAAAAATACTATTATAAAAACACAATTAAACAGAAATATCAATAAAGAATAAAGAAGGGAATACAAAAAAATGAAAATCGTAAAATATTTAAAGCTCATGTCACTGCCATTAATTTTACTGGCAGTTATTATTACGGGTTTTTCGCTGAATAAAAGTGATAACAACAGCTTTGAAAGGCAGCCTGCGGCTGAGTTAAAGCAGGTGGAATTTTTATCTGAGTTTTATTATAAACCTGCCGGAGATTCAAGACTGTGGCATGTAATAAACAAATACGGCAGTGATTCAAACGGAATATATGTGATGAATAATTCAGCATACACATTTACCGCAGATTCCGTAACAGTAATAAATGAAATAGCTTCAGTGCCTCATTGGGAGCCATATATATCAGGTTTGATATTTAAAAAGAACTGATTTTAAAATAAATATAATCAATAAAACAAAGAAAGGAATAAAACAAGTTGAAACAGGGAATAATAAAACTTTTAATTGGGGGATTAATGCTTACATACCTGCTTATCACAGGATGCAGCAACAACGGACCAACTGATCCTTTAAACAATTATAACGTAACTTTTCAGATATCACAAAGGATAAATCCCAGCGGCAGTGTGCAGTTTACCTTCCAGCCTTCGGCTGATGCTAAAGTATCTTCAGTAATTTGCAGGTACCGTGCAGAACAATTTACAGATTCACTAGTATACGGCAATCCGGAATATATATACAGCAAAGACAGTGCATATATAATAAATAATTATACCGGTGTCGTACAGGGGCAGCAATGGCAGTTTGAGTTCAGCGGGAAAGCACCATCAGCCAATAATACATTTAAGGTTACAACTGATTATACAGTTCAATAAATAATTAAAAAAAAATATATCAATAAAAAATCAAAATTGAAAGAAATAAAATGAAAAATTTAAAAACCGTTTTAACATTAATTTTCGCAGTATTCACAATCACAGCAGCTTCATTTTCTCAGCAGGGAGTATCACTTGGACTTGAAGGCGGATTAAACCTTGCAAATGCAAATTTAAAACCAACTTTAAACAACGGTTCAAAAACAGGATTTATGATAGGCGGATTTGTGGATATCGGAGTTTCAAAATATGTTTCAATAAAACCTGCTATAAGGTATATCACAAAGGGCTTTGAGTTAAGAAACAATTTTGGAGTTACATATACAGAAAACTTAAGTTACATTGAATTTCCGATGCTGGTAAATGTAAATCTTCCACTAAACCAGGTTAAGCCATACTTTGAACTGGGACCAACACTTGGCATTCAGCTTTCAGCTAACGAAGAAGCTACAGACGGCGTTAACTTCCGGGAAACGGATGTTTCAACAGCTTATGAATCAATTGACTTCGGACTTTATTTTGGAAGCGGTATGGAATTTAAAGTTGCGGATAAAACCGATCTTTTTACGGGAATTGGATATTCACTTGGTTTTTCAAACATTCTGAAAGGAACAATAACTGCTAAAAATAACGGTTTCAGGTTTACTGCCGGTGTAAAGTTTGGTTTATAAATATCAGGGAATACTATGTTGCAGCAAACAGGGGCTTAAAGTCCCTGTTTGTATTTTATTAATGTTTAAAGTAATTTTCTTTAAGCTTAACATAAAATTCTTCTTTTTCTTTAAACTTTAAGAGTATTATATACTGGTACGAAGTTGTAATAAGATGGTTGTTGACCGGTTTTTTTTCATGTAGCCGATTATTTTATTTATCATATTAATATCAAATTCTATTTTATTTCCCTTGCAAATATGTATCATAAGGTTATAATACTGGAACAGGTGAAAAATAAGATACTCAAAGAAACTGTCAAACTCAACAAGAATACCGGAAACATTGCTGGGCTTTTGGAAAAGGTCAACAATCTGGCTTTCTACAATAAGAAGATAATTGTTGTTAGGAACGGACTATCTTTAAATTCTGTTTTATTGAAGCTTTCCTCAAATGCCCTAACCAGTTTTTTATGAAGATTAAACTATTCTCTAAGTCGTAGCTGAACTATCAGGTTGTAATTGGGTACAAAATTGGTGGAGGGGTTTGGTATATATTTTAAGAATTCCAAACCAAGCCCGTAAAGATCGGATGATATATTTTTTATTTTAAAATAATCAAACTTTTCATCAGGAAAAACCTTACCGAAGATCTGTTTTTCGGTTAGATTATCAGAATTAAAATCAGGATAAAATTTTAAAATCGATTCTTTAAGATTTTGTACATTCTTATTTTTATTGAAAAAGGAGGAAGAACAAAATCGCGGAATTATTTAATTTCAACCGGAGAAAATGTATATAACAAAGATATTAATTTAATGTTTATCATTAACTTAGTGTTTCTTTATTTTCTAAACCACCGCATTTTGCCAATTAAATTTTCTAAATATTTTAACTTAAAAAGTTTAAATTGATTAAATATGCAAAGTATTATATATTTTACCCTAAAAAATTTTCTAAATTAAAAAAATTTTAGTTTTTGAATACATTGCATTACATATTAAGTTTGTATCACTTAAGGCGAAACGGTATTATTTAAATCACAATTTATTTTACTCCTGTCAGCTATCAAATTTGCTGATACTGTTTCGCCGACACATCACAGCGAATAAGCAGTAAGAGTAATTTTATTTACATTTATTCTGTTTAATTGAAAAAAAATATTTTTAATAAATAATTAATTTTGTGAATTAAAAAAATTAAACCCATGAAAACAAAAATATTACTCAATTTACTATTTGGAACATTTGTACAAGCAACATTTACCCAGTGGCAGCAAGTTAACGGAACTCCGTATGTATATTCGTTAAACTCACACAACGGCAATATCTATTCCGGAACCGGATACGGATTAATTATATCAACTAACAGCGGAGCAAACTGGTCACAAACATCTTTAACTGCAAGCACTCTTTCATTTGCAGCATCTGAAAATAATTTTTTTGCGGGCACATCAACTGCTATATACCGCTCAACAAATGCCGGAGTAAACTGGACAAATATCAATTCCGCGTCGCTTGTCAGGACTATTGTAATTATTGGAGGAAATGTTGTTGCGGGCTTTTCAGGCGGAGTGAAGGTTTCAACTAATAACGGTGCTAATTGGGTACAATCAAATCTTGCATTTGATGTAATGGCTTTGACTGTGAGCGGAACAGATATTTATGCCGGTACATTAAGCATGGGTGTTTACAGATCAACCAACAACGGCTTGAACTGGAATCAAACATCTTTAAATATTGGATATATGCGTTCAATGTCTTCTTCCGGTAATTATATTTATGCGGGCTCTTTTGGTTCGGGGATTTTTATTTCAACAAACAACGGTGCTAACTGGAGTCAGTCACTTATCGGCAATAATATTTATGCACTCGCATCAATAGGCGGCTCTGTTTATGCTGGTTGTGATACCGGCGTTTATGTATCAAATAATAACGGTTCATCATGGGAAAGGAGAAACGAGGGCTTGGGAAGTTACATACGCATGGGCAGCCTGTGTGTTTTTAACCAGGATCTTTTTGCAGGAAAGGAATCGTTATCTGGTATAGGAATTTACAAACGCCCTCTTATTGAAATTTCAGTTTTAGAGCAGATATCAAATGAAATCCCATCAGCATTTAAACTAAAACAAAACTACCCCAACCCCTTTAACCCTGCAACCATTATTGAATTTTCTGTTCCTAAATCATCTTATGTTAAGCTTGCAGTATATGATATGACCGGCAAAGAGGTTGATGTGCTTGTTAGCCAAAACCTGAACGCAGGAATATTTAAAACCAATTGGGATGCCTCAAAATATTCAAGCGGGGTTTATTTCTATACAATAAGGGCAGATGATTACCATGATTCTAAAAAAATGATTTTAATTAAGTAAATTATAAAACATGAATTTAATAATAACAGTTTTATAAAGGTTTTAACACTAAACAGCCGGGTCAATTCCGGCTTTTTTTTATTATTTCCTCAAGTTTAAGTATTATCCATTCTTTATGATAAAAATACTCAGAATCTTCAACTTTATTTTTCAATTCATCTGCTGCGCGGAAATTTCTGTTTATTTTAACACTATTTAATTCCGTAATAAATTTAATGAATCTTTTATTGCCGAAGTTCATTTTTTCCCATGATGCAAGTTCATTGTATATAAAATGTCTGTATGAATCAATTTGAAGATACAACTCTACAGAATAATCTAGTTCGTAATAACATTTCAGTATTATTTTTTTAATGTCATTTTTCATATTAAACCATTTAGGATTAATATTTGATAATAATTTAAGTGATTTTGCAAAATTCCCTTTATCAAATTCAATCAATCCCAGGCAATAATTAATTATTGAAACTTTTTGAGTTGGGTGCAAATTTACTTTATATTTATTGATAAACTTTTCAGTCCAATCAAATTGTTTGAGATAAGAAGAATTACGCACAATGTTTGTAAATGTGATTGGTTCTGTTGCATTGTTATTCATTAGATCTTCCTGAAGTATCTTTTTGGAGAGCTCAAACATGATTTTTCTGAATTCTGATTTACCTTCACCAATATTATATATACACTGATCTATCAGAATAACCATAGCATTATAATTGTGTTCCTTTTCCACCTTGTCCGAATTATTGTTTCTGAAATTTACAAGTTCATGAAAATAGTTGTTTTCTTTTGTGGTTAAAAGTTTAATCATTAGATAATAATAATTAATTAAAGGTTTTGCCCTGTATTTAGAATCAGCTAAAAAATTTATTATAAACTTAAAAAACTCAATATTTATGGTATCTTCGTAATCTGTCGAATTAATTAAATGACCCAGATGTTCGTTTAAAATTACTGTAAAAAAATATGAGTATATTTTATCCAGAGATTTAGTATTTTTCTCAAATTGTGAATTCATTCCCTTATAAATTAACCGCTTTACATTTTCAACTTTATAAATGTATTCGTAAATTTCCATTGTCTCAACTGAGCTTTCAAGAATGTTAATATAATCAGTGTATTTTTTATTGTGAAGGTTAAATAACTTTCTGTTTGTAAGCGCCTCAATCAATTCCAGGTTATAATGCAATTTGTTTTCATTAATTTTAATATCAACAATAAATTTTTGAAACAACTGTATTGTTAAAGATAATACCTTTCTCATTTGCACATCACTGTATTTTTTCCCCGGAAAAACCGTACTGTATATTTTCTCTTCTGTAAAGTTCTCGTTACTGAAGTTGGGATAATATTTTTTTATGGAATCATAAAATCTTATCACTTCGCTTCGATTATTGTGGTATGGTGACTTTACGAATTTTCCGAATTCTTTGAACTCAATTTTATCCAATGTGTTAAGTGCTTCAAATAGTTGTTTATTTTTCATATTTATTATGCCACAGAATTTTTATAAACATTGCTGAAATTTATTTAATTTTCAACATATTTTTGATAATATTTTATACTACATGCCACAATTGAATTAAAATTTCTTTTATATTTTTTTAAATGGTTCTTATATTTGCTGCGGTCGTTCTCTATCTCAATATAAATTTAATAAAATATTTAATTTCTCTGTCTAAAACAGAGAGCGACCAAGGATAGGGGCGCTGTGGGATTTTTCACAGCGCTTCATCTGATTAACGGATTTCAGTAAATTAATCTAATATTATTATGAAAATCAGATTATTTGCAGTCTATTTTTTGTTAGTATTTAGTCTTTCGCTGGGATTTGGATCGTGCTCCGAGGATCCAAATGCAGTTCTTATTAATTTTATTCATTATTGCTTATCCGGAATGTGGGCACCTGGAGATATGGGTTCGAGTAATATATTCACTATAGCAGTTGGCAATAATGGAGTAATTTTAAAATCCGATGGTACCGACACTATACATTTTTTTCACTGTCCCAGCGTAACCACTCAGAATTTAAACGGTTTAAGAATTCAGCCTACTACCTACCAGCCTTTGGTTATTGCTGTGGGTAACAACGGAACTATAACACGCTCATCTGACATTGGTGAAACATGGATTTCATCATCCCCGATAACTTCCGCTAATTTGTATGGTGTGGATTTAAACAATTCATATTCATATGCAGTCGGTGATAATGGCACAATTCTTTTCGGGCAAAACGGTGGAGCAAACTGGATGCAAGTTACCAGCGGCACAACCAGAAATCTTAAAGCAGTTAGTATAAGCGGCATAGGGGGAGGAGTGCTAGTTGCAGTCGGCGAAAAAGGAACGATATTAAGAACAACCGACTCAGGATTAAACTGGTCAAATGTCAGTTTATCAGACACAACAGTTAACTTTTATAGTATAACGCAGAGGACAAGGCAAAATTTTTATATAACAAATTATTTAATTGCAGGTTCACAGGGTAAAATTTACAAATCAACAGATAACGGAGTAACCTGGATATTAAAAAACAGCGGAACAACTAATACTCTACGTTCAATATTTTTCAGCGGTAACGATAGTGGAGCAGTCTCCGGAGATAACGGGACAGTAAGAATGACTACGGATGCGGGTGAAACCTGGTTTTCTGACCCTTACTTTAATAATGTTACAGGAAGTATAACATCAATTTCACTTATGCCAAGAAGCGCCCGAACATTCACTGCGATATCAAATAATACTAAATTGTATGTAGCAAGCGAAGATACAAATCTGGTAATAATTGGAATAAAAAATATAAGTAATGCTATTCCGGATAAATTTATTTTAGAGCAAAACTTCCCTAATCCGTTTAATCCAGTTACCAGCATTGTTTTTAAAGTAAAACAAAACTCTGATGTTAACATTGTAATTTTTGATGTTAATGGCAGAGAAATTGAAACCATTGTAAATAACAGATTTACAACAGGTACTTACTCTGTAGATTGGAATGCTGCTAATTTTTCAAGCGGTGTTTATTTCTATCAAATGACAGCAGGAAATTTTAAAGAAACTAGGAAAATGATATTAACGAAATAAATTATAATAATTATGAAAAAAAAATCAATTCTTTTTATTTTACTCATAGTGAGTTTTACCTCGATGAATTTCAGAGGATGCAATTTTGAGATCGGACCATGGGATTTATTTTGGGACACGATTGGCAGGGCGTTTACATCTTCTTATACAGTATATCCTCCACCCGGGGATAACCTGGATGATACGCTGTTTTACTCTTTATCGGTTGGAAGTAACGGTAAAATTATAAGAGGAACAGGTAAATCTAATTTGATATTTCAATTAATACCAAGCGGTACGACACAGCAATTAAACTGCGTAAGAGTTTCAAATAATTCATTTCAGAATAATGTATCAATAGCAGGCAACAATGGCGTCGTACTGGTTTCAAGCAATACCGGGTTAAACTGGGTAACTAAAACTCCTGTTACAAGCGCAAATCTGAATGCAGTTGACCATAACTATTGGTTGTTTGCTGTTGGTGATAACGGAACAATTCTATATGCCAATGAAATGTTTACGGGTAGTTTAGTTTCACGTAACAGCGGAACTACCAGAAATCTTAGAGGCGTTGTAATATCATCTGTTAATAACCAAAAAATAATTGTTGTAGGAGATAAGGGTACAATATTAAGAAGTACGGATACGGGCAATAATTGGGAAAATGTAAGTATTCCCGATACCTCATTTAATTTTTATGCCATAAATCAAAAAAACGCTAATCAACTGAATTCTGGTGACAGGTTTATAGCAGTAGGCAGCGGAGGCAGGATAGATAAATCTACTGATATTGGCGCTACATGGCAGCAAAAAACCAGCGGTACTACAAATACTCTGCGAAGTGTATATTTTCTAAATCTGGATAGCGGTACCGTTGTAGGTGATAACGGAACAATAAGATTTACTACTAATGGCGGAGAAACATGGTTTACTGATCCGTTTTTTAATTCACCATCTTCCAGAAACTATAGATCAGTTTCCTGTATTCACATGCAATCCCGAACATTTTCGGCTATGTCTGATTCAATTTTTATTGTTTCAGATGACCCGGTTTATTTAGGAATTAATAACGTATCAACTGAAATACCCGAGGCATTTTCTTTATCACAAAACTATCCTAATCCGTTTAATCCTGTTACTAATATTAAATTTTCTGTTTCGAAGAATAGTTTTGTAAAACTAACTATCTTTGATATTAACGGCAGGGAGGTTGAAACTATTGTTAACCAAAATATGCACGCTGGTACATATAATGCAGACTGGAATGCATCCGGTTTTTCAAGCGGTGTTTATTTTTATAAGTTGATTACGGATGATTTTGTTGAGACAAAAAAGATGATATTGATAAAATGAGTTTTTTAACCTCTCTCCTTACGCACCGAAAACGGCGGTAACTATATTGGATGTCTCCCCCCTGTCTGCATATTGCAGGCGCCTGCCTGCTGTGGCAGGCTTGCCTGCTTTGGCAGGCAGGGGGAGAGGAGGGGTAAAAGATTTTATTTTGCTATTTGGTTAGTTCATTCGCTTTTTCCAGCAGCCATTCGTTTTCAAGAACGTTTGGGTGTTTATGGAGAGCAACTATTAAATCATCTAAATCTTCTTTTGAACTGTTCTCTTTTACTTTAAGCAAACGTGCGTAGTATTTCATAAAATTGGTTTGCCTCTCATACCGTTCATCTGTATAATCTTCTTTAACAGAGGCAATGAACTTTCTGTGGGAAGAAAGAAGATATTCTGCCTGGTCGTAGTATGATAATTCATAATATATCATAAGCATCAGATTTCTGAGCGCTGCTTTCAGGGGAATATTCATAAAAGTTTTAACTTTGCTTACGGTTTCGAGAGCTTTCTCTAATTCTCCTCGCTCCATATATAACCGCCCTTTGCCGTAAGCCACAACAACTTCCCCGCTGTCTTCGGGCAAATCATTTTCGTATTTTTCAATAAATGACTCAGCCCAGTCAAATTCTTTCAAACGAATTGCTACCAAAGAAATGTTACCAAATAATAGTGTATCAAAATAAACGTGGGACTTTAATCTATAAAAACCTTTTTCCAAAGCAAGCTTATAAAGTTCGTGCCGCTCCCGCAAAAATTGTTTCTCACCGGCCATCATTCTGTCTAGGCAAAATTGTTGGAGAATTGTGTTAAGAGTGAATTTTTTATTCTGTCCGATTTCCTTGCTTTCTTTGAACAGAATGTCTTTCAGAAGATAAAAATATTTATCAGTCTTTTCTTTAAGAAGCAGGACTTCATAAAGATGTAGCCGTAAGTTGGTATTTTGAATAAAATCGTTATCTGTGTTTAAAAGAAAAGAAATTACATTTTCAGTAATGCGTTCGTCAAAGGCGACTGGCGTTTGCTGCCTTCTTGCAAGAATGCTTCGGTAGGTTATCAACGCATCCTCAAAAAAATAGTGCGCAAGGGAATTGTTTGCATCAGAAAGAGAAACGTTGTCAAACTCTTTAAAGTTTTTATTTTTAAACCTGCTCCATTCAATGTAATCAGTCTTAATTTTTTCAAGAAGGTAGTTGTAATAGTAATATTTTTTTTCGCCAACCGCCTTCATCACTTCTATTTCCCTTTTTGCATCCGAAAGATTTTTAATCAGGAGTTTTTCCAGTTTTCTTTCATTTAATTCCCTTGCCGTAAGCAGAGATTCATAGACGGGCATTTTCTTTAAGTTTATTAGTTTTAAATATTCTTCGCTAAGCTCTGTAAGTATGTGTGTAATTGTTTTCATAAATCCTTCACTGTATTCTGCCTTGCCGAAAATTGTTTTGTATATTTTTTCCTTCTCCATTTTTTTGGAATCAAACTCAGGGTAACATTTCTTCAGGTAACCATATAGTCTAATTGCTGATTGGTTTTTATTGAAATATGGAGAGCGTACAAGTTCACCAAACTCACGCATTTCTTTTGTCGTGAACGTTTTGAGAGTTGATATTAGGATAGAATTAAACATTTCTTCTGTAAAAGTAGTTAAAAATTATCAACTAAAATATAGCTAAATATTTCATTTTTTGCATATTTTCTAAGTTTTTGACGTGTTTCAATTACAAAATCATCAACTAATTTAAAAAACCTTACTTGGCAAGCCCGCGTTTGGAATTATATATTTGAACCATAATGACAAAGACAAAAACAGAAACTAATAATTTAGATAATAAAACTGCATTAAAGGTTTTTGCAACAAAGGGTGATAATTCTGGTGAGATAAATCTTCAATGGGATTCTGTAAAAAACGCCACGGGTTATGCAGTGCAGCTATGTAAAGTTAACGGCAGAAAAAACTGGAAGCACTTCGACATAGTTTCAGAATCTTTTTGCACTATAAACGGACTCAAAACAAAACAAAAATATTTATTCAGGGTAGCAGCAATTAACAACAGAAGGCAATTTCCCTGGAGCAATGTAACAGAAAAGAAAATTTAACGATATTAACAATTTAATAACATAAACAAAACTAAAATGAAAACAATATACTTTTTTATCGCGCTTTTATCTTTATGCGTTTTATCTCCAAGAGAAACTCAATCCCAATGGCTGCAAACCAATGGACCATACGGAGGCACTATGAGCTGCTTCGCAGTATCGGGAACTACGCTGTTTGCGGGCACTTTCAACGCAGGTATCTACGTTTCAACCAGCAATGGCGAAAACTGGATTGCATCCAACAACGGTCTGACCGATGATGATATCAGGGAGCTGGTTGGTTCCGGCTCAAATATTTTTGCAGGAACATACGGGGGAGGCGTATTTCTTTCTACTAACAACGGCTCAAGCTGGACGGCAGTAAATTCCGGACTAACCAATCTTTTTATCAATGCAATAGTAGTTTCCGGCTCGAATCTTTTTGCAGGAGCATACGAGGGGGGAGTTTTTCGTTCCACCAACAACGGCGCAAGCTGGACGGCAGTTAATTCCGGACTGTCCAATAATAAAGTTCAGACATTAGTAGTTTCCGGCTCGAATCTTTTTGCAGGAACATACGGCGGCGGCGTTTTTCGTTCTACCAACGTCGGCGCAAGCTGGACGGCAGTTAATTCAGGCCTGACTCACACTAATATTTACTGTTTAGCTGTTTCAGGCGTTAATTTATTTGCCGGAACTGCTACCGGCGGCGCATTTCGTTCTACCAACAACGGCGCAAACTGGACGGCAGTTAATTCCGGACTAAACCATGGTACGGTGGCCGCGCTGATTATTTCAGGTTCTAATATTTTTGCAGGAACAAGCGGTGCTGGTATTTTTCATTCCACCAACAACGGCGCAAGCTGGATGGCAGTTAACTCAGGCCTGGGGAGCATGCGTGTTCAAGCATTAGGTTTAGATATTTCCGGAAGTATTCTTGCAGGAACCGACGGCACAGGTATCTTTCGCTCAACTAATAACGGTGGGAGTTGGACAGACATCAACACAGGCATAACAAATATTACTGTCAACGCTTTTGCGGTTTCGGGCGCGAATCTTTTTGCGGGAACAAACGGCGCGGGAGTTTTTCACTCCGGCGACGGCTCTAACTGGTCGCCCGTCAACTCCGGCTTAACTGAGAAAGGAGTCAGGGCGCTGGTTGTTTCCGGATCGAATCTTTTTGCGGGAACATTCGGAGGCGTTTTTCTATCAACTAACAATGGCTCAAGCTGGACGGCAGTTAACTCCGGACTTTCCGATGATGATGTTCAGGCATTAGTTGTTTCCGGCTCGAATCTTTTTGCAGGAACATATGGCGGAGGCGTTTTTCTATCAACTAACAATGGCGCAAACTGGACGGCAGTTAACTCTGGCTTAACGGACCTTGATATATATTCATTAGTAGTTTCAGGAACAAACCTTTTTGCAGGAACATACGGCGGAGGCGTTTTTCTATCAACTAACAATGGCGCAAACTGGACGGCAGTTAACTCTGGCTTAACGGACCTTGATATATATTCATTAGTAGTTTCAGGAACAAACCTTTTTGCAGGAACATACGGCGGAGGCGTTTTTCTATCAACTAACAATGGCTCAAGCTGGACGGTAGTTAACTCTGGCTTAACGAACCTTGTTATATATTCACTTGTAGTTTCAGGAACAAACCTTTTTGCAGGAACATACGGCGGAGGCGTTTTTCTATCAACTAACAATGGCGCAAACTGGATTGCTGTGAACACAGGGTTAGCTGCTAACAGCAGCGTATACTCTTTATCTGTTTTTGGTTCTAATCTATTTGCAGGTGTTTTAAACGCCGTTTTTAAGCGTCCTTTGTCTGAGATGTTGGCTGTAACAAATATTTCCACTGAAATTCCCGAGAAATTCAATCTTAGCCAGAACTATCCTAACCCCTTTAATCCAAGTTCAAAAATCAAAATGCAAATATCAAAGTTAAGTAAGGTGAAATTGGTGGTCTTTGACATAACCGGACGCGAAGTTGAAACTCTTGTAAACGAGCAGCTAAAACCCGGTACGTATGAAGTTGATTTCAACGGCAGCAAATTATCAAGCGGGGTGTATTTTTATAAGATGATTACGGATGATTTTGTTGAGACAAAGAAAATGGTTTTGGTAAAATAATTAATTTGTAATAAAAAAAGGAGCAATTTAGCTCCTTTTTTTATTTTTAAATTTTTTTCCTTTATAGCAAATTTAATTTTTCAACTAAAACTTTTCAATCATATCATTCAGCCAGAATTTAATTCCAAAATGATTTTGCTGATTCATTTCTATTTTTTCTCTGAGAAGGTTTGCATCCTGTTTTT
>WBZR01001688.1_pt1 | contig 26220 bp, 20 predicted proteins | sample 5204231 | NCBI WGS metagenome assembly WBZR01 (sample SAMN12412403, study PRJNA552823) | activated sludge metagenome | isolation source: activated sludge from anammox sidestream of wastewater treatment plant... | place: USA: Virginia | collected 2017-08
AAAAGAAAATAGAAAAACACATCCTAATCCAACCGAAAATCTCCCTTTTAAAACCCAAACATGAATCCCACCAAATTTCCCCCTTTGGAGGGGGCCAAGTGGGTGGACAACGGAGGGGGCCAAGGGGTGGACATCGGAAGTGGCCCAAGGGTGTGGACAACGGAGAGACCCACGAAGTGGACATCAGCCATTTAACCTCCTTTACTAACTCCGCTGAGTTCCCTTTGGTCGATTCATGAAATTATTTTCCGATGGATTCGAGGCACAAGCCTCGCCTTTGTATAAATATACTACAAGAGGCTTGTAACGCAGAAGACACGCAAAATAATTCAAGCCTTAGAATAAATTGTGTTTTTTCAACCAGATTTTACACGATATTGATTTACAATTATTTATATAAGATTTATGAATAGCGGTGAATAAAGCAGGCTAAGGCGAGAAGGGGAAAGCAACAATAAACTAACGACAAAAATCAGACAGATAAGTAGCGTCATAAGTAGAGTTTTACCTGAAGTCGAAATTCCGGAACTAACACAAAAAATGGGTATGAATCGTAAAACGGCTCATACCTACGCCAAGGAATTTAATGAGGATTACGGACAAGTGAGAGATGTGGTAGTGGTTGAAGCGACTTGGTTAGGCTACTACGAGCCATACACAACAAAAACCGTGAGTTCATTCATATACGAGATGATGATCAAGTCCGGGCAGCACGAAATGGCTTCAACGTATGGTTTGCTACCCTTTGAAGTAAAAGTATTGGAGCCTAAACGGACACTTTGCGAAAAAATAATGAGCTTGGTAAGGTTTTCGTACACCGAATCTCCAATAATAGATTTGCAGATTAAAATTCGACACACATACGACTTGTATCAACTTTTGAAAAACAAGGAACTTGCTGCTTTTTTCAATTCATCATTGTTTGACGAAATGCTACTGAAGGTTGCAAATGATGATGTTTCGAGTTTCAAAAATAATAATTTTTGGTTAGTTCATCATCCAAAGGAAGCATTGATATTCCGGGAATTAGGAACCCTCTGGAACGAACTACTACCAGTTTATAATGGAGATTTCAGGAAGTTAGTATTCGCCGACTTTCCTCCAGACATGGATATTTTAAGGACACTACAGCGGATTAAACAACGACTCTCTAACATTGAATGGACAATAAAAATTGAGTAACTCCATAATTACTGAAAACAACCACCATCGATATATTATCAGCAGTACTGACCCGAACAAAAGTGAATAATAGACAGGGAAGGACGGACGTTTGTTTGACGGAGCGAAGCTATTCAAACAGTGTAGTTTCCATGTTTCTACATGAATGTTCGCCAATAAACGGTGAAACTTCCACAATCCTTCGCGAATCTTCGACATCAAACAACCCATTTTGCACTCACAAGGAGCAATTTTATGCCAAAATTGCTATTTGCAAGGAGCATTTTCTTTTTTGTGATTAAAGAATTAATCTCTTTCAGTTGGTCAAATTGACGAGAACAAAGGCCCAAAGGGCCGACTGATCAAAGTCAGGGGTGAAGCCCCGGGAAAAAACAGCCCTGAAAGTGGCGACACAACAATTAATCTCTTAACCATAGGGCAAAGTCTCCGTAATTCTGAGCAAATATTCGAAAACAAATGATGAAACCCTAAAGCAGTTCGTTTTGCTACTTACAAGGATCACTTATACATTAATATTGCTACTTGCAAGGATTATTTCTGTATCAAAATTGCTATTTACAAGGAACATTTTGTATTTTTGTACTTAAAGAATAGGCAATTATGGAATCATTGCGACGTGTATATCATCGATTAATCAGTGAAATTCAGGTTGAGACCTTCAGATATTTGTATGATCAAATTAATTGGTCAAATCGTTTGATAGGAATTCTTGGTGCGCGAGGCCTCGGCAAAACAACCTTAATTTTACAACACATTAAACAGACTTTCCCGGATCGGGATAAGGCGCTGTATGTGAGCCTGGACAATATATGGTTTAGTAAAAACTCCCTATGGGATCTCGCTGAAGAATTTCATAATTACGGAGGAAGTCATCTCTTCATAGACGAAGTTCATCGCTATAAAGATTGGTCGGTTGAGATCAAAAACATTTATGATAGTTATCCGGATATGAAAATCGTTTTTACCGGCTCTTCTATTTTGGAAGTGTATCGTTCGCAGGCGGATCTCAGCCGCAGACTTGTGTCTTATCACCTGCAGGGCCTCTCTTTTCGGGAATATTTACGATTTGAGGAAAAACTGGAAGTGCCACGGTTCACCCTTGAAGATATTTTGACAAAGCACCAAGCTCTGGCGGAAGATATCAGTAAAAGGGTAAAAATCCTACCGGAGTTTAGGAATTATCTTAAATATGGTTATTATCCGTTTTACAATGAGGGAATAAAGGATTTTTCATTTCGGTTGCAGCATGTGATTAATCTAATCATTGACAATGATTTGCCGGCAGTTCAGAATGTTGAATACGGAACTCAGCAGAAAATCAAGAAACTGCTGTTAATTATTGCCGGGCTCGCCCCTTATTCACCTAATATATCAAGCTTAAGCGAGGATATCGAAAGTAATCGCAATGCTACTTTAAAATATCTTGAGTATCTCCAAAAAGCTGCATTATTGAGGTTGGTATATCCATCTACGACCACTATAGGTGCGATGCAAAAACCGGAAAAGATTTTTCTTGATAATAGCAACTTGCTTTTCTCGCTTGTCGAAAATGCCAATATCGGTAATGTTCGGGAGACTTTTTTTGCAAATCAACTTGCAGTTCACCACCGCTTCACCTCTCCGCAAAAAGGAGATTTCCAGATCGGCAACAAATTCTTGTTCGAAGTGGGAGGGAAAAGTAAAGGTTATAAACAAATCGCAAAGGTAAAGCAAAGTTTCATTGCTGCCGATGACATTGAAATCGGCTATGGTAATAAAATTCCATTATGGCTCTTCGGCTTTTTATATTGAAACCGTATGGTTATAAACAGCGAAACTTCCACATTGCTGCATGAATCATAAGACTCCACCCCTTCGAGTCCTTACATGACGCATCAGAATTCATCCGCGTCATCGAACTGCGGCAAGGGTATAAGATTGGGTGTGTTGAGGAGGTGGCGTGGCGTAAGGGCTTTATCGATCAGGCGCAACTGGACAAATTGGCGGAAGGGTTGATAAAGAGTGGGTATGGGGAGTATTTGAGGAGGGTGAGGAAGTAGTTGAAAATGCTGAAACGGAACGGATGTCGCACGCTGGTTGGAGCTACGGGAAGAGTTGAAAATCCGATATTACATACCGTGAGATATCGGGGTAAATGATGGAAGTTTTCCACAGCCTTAAAAGTGGCAACACAATTTTTTATAGCTTAATTTGATAACAGAACTAATCAAACGACGCTGACCGCATAATGTCTTTAATTCCATTTTTGAAACACCCTTATTACAATCATGCCCGAGACAAATCGCATTGAATATAAATCCAAATTGACTGACAATCTAGAAAAAGAGGTTGTTGCCTTTTTAAATTATCCAGGTGGAGGGGTGATTTATTTCGGTATAGGAAAAGATGCGAAAGTCCTAGGAATTACTGATCTTGATCAAGTACAATTACTTATTAAAGACAGACTGAGAAACAACATCATTCCATCGTGTCTCGGATTATTTGATATTGTGGCTGAAAAAAGGGATGGACAAGACATCATTAAATTAATAGTAGCAAGTGGGTCTGAACGGCCGTATTACATTAAAAAGTACGGATTGTCTGAAAAAGGAACATTCATTCGTTCAGGTAGCGCAGCGGAGCCAATGCCTTCTAGAATGATAGAAACATTATTCGCCAAACGTACAAGGAACTCTATTGGGAAAATAAAATCCCCTCGAGGCGACTTACGCTTTGAACAACTTCGGATTTACTATGATTCTACGGGAAAGACACTCAATGAACAATTCGCTAAAAATTTGGAGTTGCTCAATGATGATGAAAATTATAATATGGTGGCGTTTATACTGTCTGATAACAATACGATTTCTGTAAAAACCGCCAAATATTCCGGCCTCGATCGTGTAGATTTGATAGAAAATAATGAACACGGTTTTTGCTCTATAATTAAGGCAACCAAAGCAGTATTGGATAAAGTAGATATCGAAAACAAGACCTTAACTCGAATTACATCCAGAGAGAGGCAGGATAAGAGGCGGTGGAACCCGATTGCATTGCGGGAAGCAATCATTAACGCAATTGTGCATAACGATTATACTCGTGAACTTGGACCAAAATTTGAGATTTTTGAGGATCGAATTGAAATTACCTCCAATGGTGGATTACCCGATCCATTGAGTACAGAAGAATTTTTTATTGGAGTGTCTATCCCTCGAAATAAAGAACTCATGCGCATTTATCGAGATCTAGAAATGGTTGAACAATTGGGTTCAGGCGTACCACGTATTTTGCAATCTTATGGTCAGGACTGTTTTGTTTTTTCGGAAAACTTTATCCGGATGATTTTCCCAATTGATAAAGAATTAATGACAAATGAGGGATTAAATGAGGGATTAAATGAGGGATTAAATGAGGGATTAAATGAGGGATTAAAATCATTGCTGATAGCTATAGGTAAGAATGAGGGCATTCGGGCTAAACAATTATCTGCCTTATTAGCTAATCGATCAATTAAAACTTTAGACAGACAAATCTCTATATTAGTTAAGAAAGGTCTTATAGAAAGAAGAGGAAGTCGAAAGACAGGAGGGTATTTTATATTAGCCGTAGAGGCTCCAAATATAGATGATGATTGACAAACCACAAGTAAGAAAAATTAATTGGGACGAGTCTCCCCCTTTTAAAACCCTAAACATCCACAACACATTTCCCCTCCAAAGGGGGACAGCATCAAACAGCATAAACAGTACAAAAATTCATACTTCTAAACTACCGAAAATATCCCTTTTAATACGTAAAACATGAATCCCACCACATTTCCCCCTTTGGAGAGCCTGTCCCGAAAGGAGGAACGACAAATCGGGAGAGCCAAGGGGAGACTTCAGAGGAGACCAGTGATGGACATCCCATGCACCTCCTTGCTCGTAAAAATGATAAGGTAAGTCATGCATTTTCCAATATTTACCTAGCAGCAACTCACCAAATAGTGGATTTTGAGAATGTGTGGGAATTTTTGACGTAAGTTTGCCCCTTTGTTACAAATAATTTTGAAAAAACTGCCGAAAGTTCGGAAGGAAATTTACGTGTACTGACGCAATTTAACTAAATTCGGTCAGCCGAGTGACGCAATTTAGCTAAATTAAGTCAGTTGGATGACTGAATTTTGTAATATTAAAGATAACAAGTTCAACGACGAAGGTAAAAGGGCAATAAGCAATAAGGCTATAAGATTGGCTGTATTGAGGAGATTACCTGGAGAAAGGGATTTATCGATCCTGGACAATTGGATAAATTGGCAGAAGGGTTGATTAAAAGTGGGTATGGGGAGTATTTGAGGAGGGTGAGGAAGTAGGTGAAAATGAATGAAAGTCTTGTCTAATTGATAATACTAAATGTCAGAAAGACCTAGAAGCTGATCAAATCATTATCATTACTCCCTATATATTCGACTGATGACTCAACAAGAACTACATAAAATCTTAACTCAAGGCGAAAATATCCATATTGAGTTCAAAGAAGCACAGAACGGTGTGCCGGACTCATTCTATGATACCGTAGCATCTTTTCTCAACCGTGAAGGCGGAGTTATCCTTCTGGGTGTAACTGACAATGGATCGGTATTGGGCCTTAGTAGTCAAAACATAATGGGCCTCAAGCAAGACATTGTTACAGCATTGAACAATCCAGAGGTATTGAATCCTCCTTTTCCATTGGCTGTAAATGAGATAGAACACACTGACGGGAAACTTCTCTATATTCGTGTACCAGTAAGCTCATTTGTGCATAAACGCGGCATAGTAGTGTATGATCGAGAAAATGATAGTGATTTTCGGATTACTGATGAAGCACGCATTGCGAAACTCTACGCTCGGAAGCGCAATGTATTTACGGAGAACCAAATTTTTCCGCATCTAAAAATAACCGATTTAGATACCGCTCTGTTTGATAAAGTTCGCTCTCGTTTAGCTTTAGTCAATACGAATCATCCTTGGTTAGAAGCTACCAATGAGCGAATATTACGAGATGCCCGATTCTTAAGGAGAGATTTTACCACTGGAGAAGAAGGATTGACCCTTGCAGCTGCGATTGTATTTGGTACAGATGAAGTTATTGGCAATATACTCCCTGCTTATCGCATAGATATCCTGGAACGAAGAGAAAATATGAATCGCTAGGACGATCGGTTACTGCTCAAAACCAATTTGATTGATTCTTACTTGCAAGCATTGTCTTTTATCAAAGACAAATGGGCAGAGAAGTTCTATCAGGATAGAAATGGTGAGCGTAAAGATTTACGAGAGCTTATCTTTCGGGAATTGGTGGGCAATATCATTATTCATCGGGAATATAACAGTGCCATGCCTACGGAAGTTATCATCTACAAAGACCGAGTAGAGGCGACCAATCCAAACCGTATGCGTTTTAGAGGGCCTCTTGATTTGAATACATTTGATGCAGAACCTAAAAATCCAAACATCCGTGCATTTTTCAATGTACTTACTTGGGCTGATGAAATCGGTTCAGGTGTAAAGAATATGAATAAATTTGTAAACGCCTACACAAGAGGTGCGCAACCTTTTTTTATAGAAGATGAGCCATTTCTAAGCGTTATTCCTATGGTTGTTTATAAAATTGGGGATTTCTATCATTTGTATCTTTTACTCAGCCAATTAACAGAAGAGGTACTCGGAACTGAAAGAATTAGTAAATTACAAGATTTACCACTTGATTTGAGTCTGAAAGATTTAACAGAACAGAAGGAACTTATTTTAAAATTAGTGGGGAGTTGGCAAGAAAAAAGTGAAGAGTTAGAAAATCTTAGATTCCTGATAAACAGCGATATAGAAATTTATGAGCTAAAAAAAGTGGAGAGTTGGCAAGAAAAAAGTGGGGAGTTCCTCAAAAGACGAGGAAAGGTTTTGTTGGGTACATTATTACTTTCTCTTGTACCTATTTCTTTAGAAGAGTTGGCTTCCGTTTTGGGCTATCGGAGCAAAGAGCGATACCGTGATGATTATGTTAAGCCACTAAAAGATAACGGTTTAATAGCATATACATTAGAACAGGCAAACGACCCGTATCAACAATACAAAATCACCCAACGGGGGATTAATTTCTTGGTGGGAAGTGGCATTTAACCTCCTTTACTAACTCTGCTGAGCTCCCTTTGGTCGATTCATGAAATTATTTTGTGATGGATTCAAGGCACAAGCCTCGCCTTTGTATAAATATACTACAAGAGGCTTGTAACGAAGAAGACACGCAAAATAATTCAAGCATTAGAATGAATTGAAATTTGAAATTTAGAAGATTGTGTTTTTTTTTCGCCGATTCTCACATGACATTGATTTACAATTGTTATTTTAGATTTATGAATAGCGGTGAATAATGCAGGCTAGAGTTTCAAAATACACGATTTGGACCCGCTTCCCGTTGGTGGGGCAATGTCAATGGCCGCTCCGGAGGCACAACGTTTGAAATAGATGTGGTCGCTGAGTCATTAGACAAGAAAACGCTATTGGGCGGAGTGTGTAAGTGGAATAAGCACCCGATCAACGTCAACAAGCTGATGAATGAACTTCAGGAAAAAGCTACCATGCTCCCTTGTGCTCAAGGCAAAAAGATATTACCAGTCTTATTTTTGGAGCGAAGTTGGGGAAAAGAAGGGTAGTTGGTGATTAACCCTGAGGAGGTAGTTACCGCCGGGGCGGATGTGTGTGGGTGTATGGACGAGGGCTGGTGTCTGATTGGTGGATACGTGCTAGTCAAGCAATAAAGTTAAGCAAATGTTGCTGGTTTTGTATTTCTTTGCGAATCATCGAAATCAAACAACGAAACAAACAAATGACGAAGTCAACAAATGGAATCACTTCCAAACATTTCAAAGAAGATGTTTGCTGATATAATGCTCATTTGATATAATCATGAAGCTAAAATAATCTAATTTTAAGCAGGATTCCAGCCCAATATAAAGGACAAGAAGAAATAGAAGTCTCCAAAAAGAGACAGGAAAAGATTATTCGATAGTGAAAAATACAAATTTAGAAAAGTAGTTGAGCGGATATTTTCATGAGCAGACAAATTCAGAAGAGCTGATATGCAATACGAATGGTATCAGGAAATATTTGTCGCATTCAACTTATTGCCATCATTTTGATAAATTTAAAGGATATATGCTAAATTTGTTTTTATAATCTACAATTACTACATAATTGAAAATAGTTATGAAGCTGGAAGATTGATTTCTGTTGATTGTATATAACCCAATAACAAATGGAAATACAAAAAAATAATAAAGTAAACGATGTCAAATTAAAGGATCTTTTGATCACATTTAAGGTGTTCTTATCCGAAATATTAAAATTTTGGTGGGTTCTACTTATAGCCGCTATATTGGGAGCAATTACTCTGGGGTATAAGGCTTATAATTCGCCTCCTGAATACACAGCAAAGCTGACTTTTATGCTTAATGAAGAAACAGGACAGACAATTAATACAGCAGTTACATCGCTTTTAGGAAGATTTGGCGGCGGAGCCTCAAAATATAATCTAGAAAAGATATTGGCCTTATCTAAAACAAGAACGATCATAGAAAAAGTTTTATTTGCTAAGGCAACCATCAATGGCAAAAATGACTTCATTGGTAATCATTTCATTGAAATCTATAAGATTAATGAGAGAAATAAAAAGAAAAATAAACCTCAGGTCAAATTCATAAATTCCGATGTTGAGAATTTTAAGGATAATGAAAATTTTCAATTAATGAATGTTTATAATTTACTTGTAGGGCCAAAGGGGATTCTGTCGGCTACAACCAATGAGAAATCCGGTATAATGACCCTGGAAATTTATACAACAAATGAAATGTTAAGTATTGTTACTGTTGATACTTTATATAATAAATTGAGCCAATATTATATTGATAAAGCAATCGAGAAAGAGCTGGTGACCTATAATCTGCTTAAACTGAGGGTGGAGCAATTATATTTACAAATGAATAAGCAGATGACAAGTGCCGCAGTTGCCGAAGATAAATCTTTGGGTGTATGGGAACAAAAGTCCAAAGTTCCTCAACTGAAATATGAAAGAGATACCAGAGTATCAACGGTATTATATGGTGAGGCTTTGAAAAATCTTGAATTAGCTGATTTTTCTCTGAAAAATAAAACTCCTTTTATACAGCTTCTGGATAGCCCTATTGCACCCTTAGAGGTAGATGAAAGCTCAATATTAAAAAATATTGCTATCGGGATTGTTCTTGGTTTAGTTGTTGCATCTTTATGTATTATTTTACGAAAGATAATAGCGTCAGCGCTGATATAGTTATACACTTACTGATTGTATAATATTCCTTATTAAAATCTTACAAAATATCAAATTGTAGTTGAAGTCAATGTCCTATTAACGTGAAAATTAAATTTTAATTTGACTAATCTGTTGAAATTAAAAACTATATCCAGAAAAATAAGGATAAACCTGGAGAGCTCCAAGAAACTCTTTAAAATATTATCAGCGGCATCTTTATCTACTTTAATAAAATCAATAACTAGTTTTATTATTGGAAAGCTCGGGGCTATTTGGTTAGGACCAGCTGGGATTGCATTAATGGGGCAGCTAGGCAATGTCGTTACTATTTTAAATACTGTTGGAGCTGGTCTGTTAGAAAGCGGAACTACCGCCCTGATTGCAAAAAACAAAGATGATCAGGGTCAGTTAATTAAAATTTGCTCGAATGTTTTAAAAATATCGTTCACCATTTCAGCTTTTTTGGGGATATTGGTAATCATTTTTGCTGATGAATTAAATAAGCTGGCTTTTCAAGGTCACAATTATGATAAGTATATCATCCTTTGCGGGATTTTTATTTTCATTAGCGCATCTTCTAATTTAATTTCTTCTATAATAAATGGCCTTCAGCAGTTTAAGCAATTAATATTGATAAATATTATTACCAATGTTATGGTCTTTTTTGTTACATTGATCTTAATGTACTTTTATAGACTAGATGGTGCTTTTTTCTCGATTATTGTTGCCCAGCCGATATGCTTTTATTTAGCTTATTTGCTTTTTAAAACAAGAATTCAACTTAAGCCAATAATTGTAAATATAAATAGCAAAGAATTTGATTCGAATGAAAGAAAGTCTGTCTTGAAGTACATTCTGATGGGCTTTTTTTCAACAATTGTTATGCCTGCAACGTCCTTTATCGTAAGAAGCATTATAATTTCAAATAAAGGGGTCGATATCGCTGGTTATTGGGAATCTATCGTTAAAGTGGGATATATATACTCTAGCTTTATCTTGATGTATATAAGCTATTACTTTTTTCCTCAGATAGCTTCAATAGATGACTATAGGGATATTAAGAAGCACATCCGATTGTTTATGACCTCCATTTTGCCTTTATTTGTCTTAGGGTGTATCCCTATTTATTTCTTTAGGAAGGAAGTTACTCTATTTGTATTCACAGAGCAATTTTCTCCTATTAATGATCTTTATTTAGTTCAGCTCGCTGGAGAGGTAATCAAAGTTATTAGCGGATTATATGTAATGGTACTATGGGTAAAGAATAATTTGTTTGACTTTATTATTACACAGCTTGTGTATTCGTTATCGTATATCGGAGTTACATATTATTTAGTCAATTCTTATGGAGAGAAAGCGGGAACTATAGCATTTTTTACTTCAAGTTTTATATATCTGATGTTATTAATAATCCTTCTTGAGGTTAGCCATAGAAAATACAAAATCAACAAAATATGAATTTAAAGACCATTGTCGCTGATATCCTGACCAATAGTTTATTAGGATCACTCATAAAGCGTTACTACAACAATGTCGTGCCTTTTTTTGAGGCCAGAATAAATGTTGATAATAAGTATATTAATAATAGAACGGTAGCGCAAATTTTCTGGAAAATCTACGAAAGCGCTGAGGTTCGGTTTATAAAAAAATATCTGGAAAAGGATAAAGATACTGTAGAATTAGGGAGTAGTATCGGTGGAGTTTCTTCGATAATTGGATTAAATAAAGACCCGGAAGCAAAGCTGTTCTGTTTTGAAGCAAATTCATTTTTGGTGCCAACTATTGAATTAAATTTGAATGAAAATGGCATCCAGAACCATTATGTTTATAATAATGCCGTTGGTCCGCTAGAAAGTGATGTTATCGGTTTTCAGCTAGGTGTATCGAATCTGACGAGTAAAATCTCTTCTGCGGGAAGTAGCTTTGAAGTTCCTACATTGGATTTGCGTTCGTTTATAAAAAAGAACTTTCTGCATGACTATAATTTTGTTTGTGATATTGAAGGCGCTGAAGTCTATATAATTTTTGAACAGACTGAAGTTTTAAATAATTGCTCGACAGCTATTATTGAATTGCACGAGACTGAATATGAGAATAAAAAATTCAGTATTGATGAATTAAATTCTCTTATCTTAAGTAGATGCTCTCTTTATTTAGAAGATCATTATGGTGCTGTTTATGTTTATAAAAAGAAATAATTTTTATGTCTAAAACAAAGAAATTAAATTGGATTGCAAATCAACCTACTCCTTACTATTACTACTTTCTATCTGAAATAAAAAAAGACAGATCAATTGATTTAAAAGTTTTTTTTTCCTTAAAAAGCTACAACCTGCTGCCGTTTACGGATAAAAACTATGATAACGAGGATATTATTCTTCCGGAATTGAAATTCTTTGATCTGATTAAGTTTTATCTTTATGTTTTAACCTCTTCGGACCAGTTTATTGTTACAGGGTGGAATAATAAATACCTTTTTAGCATATTGCTTATCAGAAGAATTATAGGATTACCTTATTGTTTTTATACTGATAGCATTGATCCAGAAAAGTATAAGAATGATAATCTTATTTGGCTTAAGAAATTTTTGTTGAAAAAGGCACAGTTTATTTTAACCACTGGCGAGTTCGGTGTTAAGAAAATGATAGAGGCTAAGCTATTTGAAAGAAATGATAGAATATTGAGTCTGCCCTTTTTTGTCAGACCTCCGCAAATAGAATGGCAAGCTCCAAAAAATAAAACTAATGGGATTTATACTTTCCTGGTGTTGTCGCGTTTAATAGAATGGAAGGGAGTGGACCTGGCTCTTGATGCATTCTCAATCTTGCAATCAAGGAATTATCAGAATATCAGATTGAACATAGGTGGTATAGGCCCAGATATGGAATATTTAAAAGAGAAATGCCGTTTGCTCAATTTGAACAATCTGGTAACTTTTCATGGCTGGATCGATGAAAGTAAAAAGAAAGAATTGATTCAGAATTCTGTTGCCTTGATACATCCTGCTAGAGGTCATGATCCTTTCCCTCTCGTAATAAATGAATGCCTGGCCATGGGATTGCCGGTTATAGGAAGCAGTAAAGCAGGATCTGTTGTTGAATTCGTTAAAAATGGATATAATGGGTTTGTTGTTAATAGTGAATCTGCGAAGGAGATCGCAGATGCAATTCTTAAATTTGTTGAAATGCCGTATGAGGATTATGTTTCATTTTCAAAAAATGCCAGCCTCCTGACCGTTATTTTACCTTCGAGCGCCGGTATTGATGTCTTAAAGACAATTCTTGTATAAGCCAAATTTGTGACGACCAAGAGTGAGTTTAAATATTGAATATATAGGGAAATATTTTTTGAAGGTATTGGCGCTTATAGGCATATTTATTTATTTGTACATCCCGATCGAGAATATATACCAGGGCAAAGTCGCTTTATCTATCTTGCTTTTTGTATCCGTGTTGCTGATTTATAGAGCAAGGAAATTTAAGCCGCTATCTATCATGTTCTTTTATTGGTTTACATATTCTTTTGTGCTTATAGATTACTATTGGAACGGCGTGGACATAAGCGGGGGCTATAATCATTTTGATCAAATAATATTGTACAATGAGACATTGAGGGTTCATCTACTTTTCGTCCTGTGTGTTTATTTTCTATTCCCGGATATTAAATTTCCGATCTACCTTAAGGATAGAATAAATGGATTAAACAATAACTTCTTTTTTTATTTGACCTTATTGTTTATGATGTTCATTCTTCTATTTGGAACTTCCGGTCAAAACATTTGGTCGTCCGGCGGGTATGGCAAATTTGACCCTGAAAATCTTGGTGGCACTTCCATCTTTGAGTATTTTGTTGTATTGGTGCCTTTACTTTTTTTATTTTCTACAAAGAATAAATTTCAACGATATGTTTTTTGGATGGTAATATTCTTATATTGCTTTAAAAGCCTTGGGCTAGGATATAGGAATCAAATTATTCAAGTATGTTTAGTTTGCTTTTGCCTTCTTGATAACCCCAGGATTAAATATCGGCATATCTTCTTAGCGAGCATAATCCCGGTTTATTTGCTATTGATTTTTGGAGCGATTAGACAGAACCCTTTGGTTCTTCTGAGTAATGATATAAATGACATACTATTTTTACCTTTTGAGGATATATTCAATGCTTTAGGTAATCAAAGTGATGTCTACTATAGTACCGTTAGAATGTATGGTTTTCTTGATATTGGTATTATTGACGATGTGCAAAGGTATTTAGCCGCTTTTTACAACTTTTTTGCTTTGTTTGTCCCATATTCTTATTTGCCTGAATTAGCTAATCTGGCAGCCTATAAAAAAGATCAATATGGCGCGGGCGGAGGTGGTTTAATTAGCATGTATTGGTTTGTTTTTGGAGGTTACTTTGGTGTTTTCACCATTGCTGCATATATAGCCTTTATCTTTAGAAAGCTGATTACCTCCCACAATATATTTTTTATTATTTATATGATACTTGTTTTATCAACATATTTGCGCTGGTTTGCATACAACCAGATAAGTTTATTTAAGATCTGTTCATATGGGGTCTTTTTTTATCTTATATTGTTACTATTGAGAAATGTTGTCAAAACTGTGAATCTTAGGGCCTGATTGTAGATCTTTAAAATTTTGCTCTTCTAATATAATCTTATGTGCGGTTTCTTTGGTAGCGTCGGGATAGAACTTGATCAATTAAATGTCAGTGAAGCATTAATTTCATTGAGCAGGAGAGGTCCTGATCAGCAGAAAGTATTTAGAGATCCAAATGGGAATATAATATTAGGGCATACCAGGCTTGCAATTATTGATTTAACCATGGATGGAAGCCAGCCTATGCACTCTACGGATGACAGGTACGTTATTGTTTTCAATGGGGAGATATATAATTACCTGGATATAAAAAAAGAGATCGGGAACGATTATCAGTGGAAAAGTAATAGTGATACGGAAGTAATTTTAGCTGCCTATGCAAAATGGGGTATTAAGTGTCTTGATAAGCTTCGGGGAATGTTTAGTTTTGGTATCTGGGACAAAAAAAATCATGAGCTATTTGCAGCCAGAGATCGGTTCGGAGTAAAACCTCTCTATTATGCCTTTAACCCGGACAGACGGTTTTTCTGTTTTGCTTCCAGGCCCAGAGTCATAGAAAATCTGTATAATAACATTGGCTTCGAAATGAATTATGAAGTATTGAATTGTTATTATTCGCACGGATATATTCCGGCTCCTATGACTATCAATAAACATATCCATAAACTTGAACCAGGGTGTTGTTTATTTTTGACAAATAATGAGCTTAGAACAGAAAGATACTGGGAGCTCAATGAGATAGGGACTAATTATTCTCTTATAAATCAATCCGAAGAAAGTTTATTGGAAGAATTGGATACCAGGCTCGCTGAGGCAGTAAAATTGCGAATGGTCAGCGATGTCGAGGTGGGATTATTTTTGTCTGGTGGTATTGATAGCTCCTTGCTGGCATATTATATGACCCAGAATTCAACCGCTACTATAAACAGTTATACCGTAGGATTTAACGAGAAAGAGTTGGATGAGAGCCAATATGCATCTGATATAGCTAAATATCTGGGATTGAATCACCACACACAAATCCTGAGACCAGATGATTTGCTTGAATTAATGCCGGCCTATATCCGGGAATTTGATGAACCATTTTATGATTATGCTGCATTTCCTTTAATGGCAGTAGCCAGGATGGCAAGCCGTGAGCTAAAAGTTTGTCTGAGTGGTGATGGCGGTGATGAGTTGTTTGGCGGCTATACTTACTATACTAACGCACAAAAGATCCATAGACTCTTCGGTTTGCCGAAATTTATACGTAAGAGCTTAACTATGCCTTTTACATCTTTATCACGGAATTTTCGACTCTTACACCATACAATAAGCCAGGATTCCATTTTCTCAGGATTTGGATTTATGAGAAGTGTAATTAAGAATGATACAACTGTATTAGATGATGCTATTATGCATCAAGGGATTAGGATGAATGGACTGTTTGAAAAATTCGCAGGCAAGCTGGATAATATTGATGAGATTGAGAAACTACTCCGTATCGATATTAAATATATACTGGCAGAAGATTATTTGCAAAAGGTTGATGTTTCAACAATGGCATTTTCTATTGAAGCACGGGAACCCCTACTGGATCATAAGCTGGCTGAATGGGCGGCTGCTCTCCCTTCGAATTGGAAAATTAGGAATGGTGAGAATAAGTATTTATTAAGAAAGCTGGCATATTCAAAGATTCCTCAGCATTTACTTGACCGGCCTAAAATGGGTTTTCGTGTGCCGATATCGAAATGGCTTAGGGGAGAATTAAAGCCATGGGCCTCGGATCTGTTTGGCAAGCTTGAGGATAAAAATGATTTTGGTTTAAATAAAAAAGAGATTTTGAAATTGTGGCAAAGGCATTTAAGCGGTGAAGATCATCATACTATACTCTGGACGATTTTAGTTTTATTGCAATATTTTGAGAATAGAACTGGAAATAAAATACTTAATTAAGTCAAATGGAAAAAAATAACCGGCTTGTATATTTTATGGTTTTTGTTTTAATAGGCTGGTGCTTTGAATGCCAGGGCCAGTTATCTGTAGTGGATTTTGGTGCTAAGGGTGATGGTAAAGCTGATGATACTAAAGCTTTTGAGAATGCAATCCTTTCTCTGGAAAAATCAGTATATAGCACATATAAAATGCCAAATTTGTTCAGCACGGGTTTATATATTGGAAATGCTAAGTATTTGGAAATTCCGGCAGGCGTATATAAGATCAGTAAAACATTAAAGTTAGGAACGTATATAAATATAAAAGGCGATAATGCAATTATTATTTCCGACCAAAAGGGGAGCATCGCACCTTACACCGCTTTCTCTGCTACAGGATGGCAGGCACAGATTAATGGTTTGCAGATAGTCGGGTTCAGAACAGGTATTTCCTTAAATAATAATAATTTAGATGTTGGGCAGATTGTCGTACAGAACTGCAGCTTTTTTAATTGTGATCTGGCTATTGAACTGAATGTCAGATCTTCGATATCTGTAGTGGAAAAATGTCGATTTAACTATAATAAGCAGGCATTAAATCTTATAACAGGTGATAAATTAATTTTTCAACAAAACTGGATTACTTCAGGGGAGATGTCTGGTAGTAATCCTGCTCAAATAGTTAATTATGGGGTTATGACCTTTAAGGAAAATATATTGGTGCCAAAGCCGATTTCAAGATCGGGAATTGAACCGGCCTGGATTAATAATTATGGTTCTTTAACCTGCGAAGATATAAGACAGGGAGGAGAAGACGGCTCATTTACGCTGGTGAATAACTTTGCTAAATTTGATAATACCTATCCGGTTATACCCAATTATCTGGTAGTAAAGAATTCAGAATGCTATTCGACCTATCGTTTGGATAACGAGCTGCAACCTGCCGTGATCAGGCTCTTTGAAATACCTAATCAGATAGTTCTGGAAGATATCCGTGGAGCTGTTGATGCGAAAGTAATAGGAGTCTCAAATACAAAAATTAAAAATCCTTCTCAATGGGCTAAAGCCTATTATTCTGAAAATAAGATTGTGAAAATAAGAATTGCGAATGTTGTGGGTGGGAACTTTGAGTCGTCAGGTACTATTTTGCCGGCATATTTGAAGCCTTTTGCAGAATCAGACTATTATCAGATAGCAAAGACAAAAAATATCGGATCTGAAGAGGTAGTGGTTCAGGAGAGAATATCCAAAAGTACCCAGAAAGCTAAAGAGACAGGTTTTACGTATTTATTTAATTTACTTGATATTGATGCCAACTATTTAGTGTCATTTAGCGGTAATCCTAATGTCAATGGTTCCGGATTATACCGAGGTGGGGTAATATTAGGCTTAAGATGTAATGGGACATACTACAATGGCCAGGTTTCCTACCAACTGGTATATGACATGATTTTAAATCAATCTGGAGGCTCTACAGGCAAAAATGAAGAATTTAGCTGCGAGGTTGTTTGGGAATCGACAGGTACGGTCTATAAGCCATCAAATGATAAGAATTTTACAATTATTCTGAGAGTTAATAATTCGACTGGCGTTGAAAAAGTCAATATAATTAATTTGAACGAACTATGATCAAAAGGTAATACTCAAAAAATACATGAGACTTCTTATTGATGCATCTAATTTATTAGATGGAGGCGGTGTAACACATTTGATAGAACTGCTGAAAATATGGGAACATGACAATGAAAATGAATTTTTCGTTATCTGTAGCAGTAGAACGAGTCAAATTCTAAAAGAATTTCGTTATCTTAAAACCACCGTTATTCCTGAATTCAATTCGAATAAACTTCGACGAAATATTTGGTTGTATAAGGAATCAGCAAAATGGTGTAGAAATCATAATATTGATATTCTGTTTAATCCTGGTGGGGGCTACATTGGACGATTTCGTCCCTACGTCACAATGTGTAGAAATATGCTGATCTTTCAGGCTGAAGAGCGAAAATTGTACGGCCTGTCCAAAACATTTTTTAGGCTAAAGCTTCTTGAATTTATTCATTCCTATAGCTTAAAAAATTCCGATGGGATCATTTTTATTTCTGATTTTGCTAATAAGTTCATTTCAGACAAAATTAAAAATTTACCTGTATCTGAGATTATTAATCATGGTGTTTCCTTCCAGTTTCAGCTGCCATTAAAGACCCAGCTGCCTATTGGCAAATATACATTTGAAAATCCCTTTAAATTACTTTATGTATCAATAATTGATGTCTACAAGCATCATAAGGAAATCGCTAAGGCGGTGGCTTTGTTGCGAAAAGATGGCTTCCCTGTAGAGATATCATTTGTAGGGGGGAATTATCCTCCTGCCTTTAATAATGTATTAAAACTGTTAAGTGAAATCGATCCGGACGGAGAATTTATTTCTTTGCCGGGAAAGCAAACATATAACGACCTCGTTGATTTTTATAAAAATTGTGATGGCTTTATATTTGGTTCGTCTTGTGAGAATATGCCGAATATTCTTGTTGAAGCGATGAGGTCAGGTCTGCCAATTATTTCTTCCAATCGCCCTCCTATGCCGGAATTTTTAAAAAATGGAGGATATTATTTTGATCCATATGATGTTAAGTCAATTTATGATAGTTTAAAGGAATACTTATTGGATCATGAAAAGCGTGAACATAATGCTTCTTTGTCTCAAAAATATTCCTTGAAATATTCCTGGCAAGATTGTGCCGCCCAAACTCTGAATTTTATAGAGGGCAGACTGGCTAATACTATTTATTAAAGTTTATTGAATCATGTGTGGTATAGTTGGAATTGTTCATCGGAATGCATCTGGATATATTCGTGAAGCTACGAATATTATTTCTCATCGAGGTCCTGATGATTTTGGTTATTTTTCTTTTGAGAATTTAGCATTAGGGCATAGGAGGCTTTCTATTCTTGATTTAAGCCCAAGAGGGCATCAGCCTATGCAAAGCCAGGATGGAAGATTTACAATTGTATTTAATGGCGAAATATATAATCATATGGAACTGCGCCATCGTCTTTTAAGTGAATTTAACTTTAAAAGTACTTCTGATACCGAGACCATTTTATACGGTTATATCAAATATGGACGGCAGTTATTCTCTAAACTAAATGGGATTTTTGCTTTTAGTATTTTTGATAAGGATACAAAGGATGTTGTAGTAGTCAGAGATCAGTTTGGGGTTAAGCCTTTATATTATGTCTCTAATAATGATTCTTTATTTTTTGCTTCTGAGCTTAAGGCTTTAATATCAATTGATTTTGATAAGGAGATTGACGTGGAGGCGCTTAGCAGGTATATTTATTTTTTGTATAGTCCTGGTGAGCAGACACCATATAAGCACGTTAGAAAACTTAAACCAGGTCATTTTATTGCTTTCAATATAAGCGCTCCTTCTAAAGTCAAAGTTGAAAAATACTATGAAATCCCGTTTAAAGGTAATTATTTTAAAAAAACAGAAGTTGAGCTAATTGATGACTTAATTTCAAATCTAAGAAGGTCAGTTGAAAGTCAATTATTATCAGATGTGCCGGTAGGCTTTTTCTTGTCCGGGGGCTTAGACTCAGCCTCTTTGGTTGCCTTGGCAAGAGAATTACACCCTGAAAAAAATCTAAATTGTTATACGATAGATACAGGAGGGAGCTTCGATAATTTTTCTGACGATCTGTATTATGCTAAGATATGCGCCAAATATTTAAATGTAAACTTAGAAATAGTTAAAGCCGATGTTCAGATTGTTGAACATTTTGATAAAATGATATGGCATCTTGATGAACCACAAGCTGATGCGGCTCCCCTGAATGTTTTATCTATTGCTCAGAAAGCAAGAGAAAAAGGAGATATCGTTTTGATAGGAGGCACTGCTGGGGATGATTTGTTTTCCGGATACAGGAGGCATCAGGCTCTGAATTTTGAGCCTTATTTCGATTTTTTCCCTGATTTTGTATGGAAAGGCGCCGATGCGTTTTTATCTATGCTATCACCCAAGGGCTCTTTTATTCGCCGTTTTAGAAAACTAGCGGCTCAGTCCGGTGTATCGAAATTAGATCGGATGGCGGGCTATTTTGGCTGGTTGGACTTCCCCCAGGTTGTTCAATTGTTTAGAGAGGCTTATCGCCCGAGCCTACAAAACGCCCATCCCAATAATTTACTTATCAGGAGCCTTGATTCCATCCCTATGGAGTCAAACAATCTGAATCAAATGTTATTTTGGGAGATGAAATATTTTTTACCGGATCATAACCTCAATTATACAGATAAAATGAGTATGGCAGAAGGTATAGAAGTAAGGGTCCCGTTCCTGGATTTGGATCTGGTTGAATTTAGTACTAAACTTCCTCCGGATTTAAAGATGAAGGGAGAAACCACTAAATACCTGTTGAAGAAGGCAATGGAGAGGTATCTTCCCAAAGAAGTGATTTATCGACCAAAAACTGGCTTTGGGGCTCCTGTCAGACAGTGGATAACCAAAGATCTCGATCCTATGATTTCGGAAAGGCTATCTAAAGATAATTTGCAAAAATGGAATATTTTCGATCCTGATGCCATTCATAAATTAATTAGTGATAATAAAAATGGCTATATCGATGCAAGTTATTCAATCTGGGCGCTGTTAGCAATACACTCCTGGCTGGAACAATTTTCTAAATAGATATATTATTTTAAATTTTAAAATAATGATTGCCTATGGAAAATATCAGATAAACATCCCCCTCCTACCTTAATTTTTTTTTATTTTAAAACTAAACAATGACTACCTCTGTAAGAAGTAAATGGATATTTGCATTTATTTTATTTAACTTATTGATTGTAATTTTTATTATCTTTTTGCCTCCCGGAATCAAAGTGGAAGTTAGGAATGCTTTTTTTAGCCACAAGACCGATGATACCTTTTTTAGAATGGGATTGCAATCATTTGCTAAAAATAAGGATTTCAAATGGAGCACTGACGAAATTCAAAAAGAATTTAACCGGAATACATATTTTAGAAAAAACATGTCAAGCTTGGTTAATTCTCATTTGGATGATAGTTTACTTGCTCAGAAAGTAGTGTTATTATTTTCAAAAAACGGAAGTGCTGAGCCAAGCGATTGTGGCCTTTACAGCAATAATTTAGAGGAAAATATTAAATGGTTAAACACAAATGAAGGCCATGGATGTTGCTCAGATCACGCTCAGGTTTTTATTGCTATGGGCTTACTTGCTGGTTTGCCTGTACGGGAAGTCCATAATGATAGCCATACCTTTAATGAATTCTGGGATCGTCAATTAAATAAATGGATTTGGATCGATCCTCAATATTGGCTGATGGCGAAAGATAGTAATGGTATTTTACTCAGCTTGATAGAAATTCAGGATGTTTATAGAAAGGGGCACAGGCCTAATTTTTACATGTTTACCAATCAGAGAAATTATTTGAATGATATTTCTTTGAATGACGTTTTTAATACTTACTACAGTAGTGATAATTTTAGGGTTATTAGAATGACCTTGGGCAATAATGTTTTTAGAGTTGATAAGTTTAACTCTTATTTAAATTTTTTACCTAAATCTTTAATTCAAACTATCTTATTATCTTTAGATATTCAGCCAGGTTTCGTATATTATGAGTACGAAGTGAATTTGGAAAGAAAGTACCATACATACCTATTTTTTATAATTCTATATGTTTTATTGATTCTTTCAGTAAATTTTATATTATGGCGAAATTTTAAAAAAAAGATATAAGATTAGTTTTTATATTGACTATTAACGATACATATAATCCAAGACACCAATTGAACTGGTTGTAAGTTTATTAAATATATAGCAAAAAGGTTTTCAGTAGATTATAGAAATAACAACATTTTTATAACTAAAATAAGAAACTACGTGGAAACCATTGCAAAGTTACAAAATTGTAGGAATCAAAGAATTCCTGTTTATATTTCTGAGGAAGTATTTAACGAACTGGTACTTCCTTATTTAGTAAGAAACAAAAGAGGCTCTCAACCAAAAGTAAGCTACTACAAGCTTTTTCATTACATTATTTACATTTTATACACAGGTTGTCAATGGAAAATGATTCCAATTGATGTCGGTCCAGATGAGAAGCCGGAGATACATTATACAAATATTTACAGGCAGTGGCAAAAGTGGGTTAAAAATGGGAGTGTCGAGAATATTTTCTGCAATACGATCAATAAATTACAATCATTAGGGAAACTTTCATTAGAAACAATACAAATAGATGGCACCAATACTGTAGCAAAAAATGGAGGGGATAAAACCGGATATAGTGGACATAAACATTAGAAAGGCAACAAGATCATTGCGGCAACTGATAAAAATGGCTACGTGCTGGCTGGAGCTAATATAGAGACGGTCAATCAATCTGATATGAGATTACCATTCAAAGCTTGAATGAGCTAAGATCAAATTTAAAGCCTTTTAAAGACGAAATTAAAGGCAGGTCAACAATCAATTTAGATTCTGGATTCGATAGCAGAGAAATCAGAAAACTGATTACCCAAGCGGGGTTCAGACCAAATATCAAAGAAAACAATAGGAATAGAAAGACTCCAAAAAGAGGAAGGAAAAGATTGTTCGATAGTGGCAAATACAAATTTAGAAAAATGGTTGAACGGACATTTTCTTGGGCGACAAATTCAGAAGGGTCGTTATACAATACGAATGGTATCAAGAAATATTTCTAGCATTCAACTTATTGGCCATCATTTTGATAAATATAAAGGATATATGCTAAATTTGTTCTTTCCAAAACCTGCAACCGGTTCATTTAAAAAGAATTAGCAATCATAATAGCAAATCCCTTATGCGACACTGTTTTTATAAGAATGATGGAAATGAGCGAGCAGTAAAATTCTAGTAACAACATGAACTCAAAAGAACTTTTAGAAATAATAAGCACTGGCGAAACCAGCAAGGTTCAATTTAAGAAAGAAATGGACAATGAGGATTCTATTGCTGCGGAATTGATTGCCTTTTCAAACTCAAAAGGTGGATTAATTTTGTTTGGAATTGAAGACAAAAAAGGAACTATATTGGGCTTGGATTATCAGCAGTTACAATCATACAACAATAGAATTGCCACAATCGCTAATGATAAATTAAAGCCACAAATATTTCTTTATACTGAAGTTGTGTCAATTCCTACTGAAACAGGCGAAAAGAAAATTTTGGTTGTGGAGATTTCGGAAGGAATTGCTAAACCATACAAAGATAAAAACGGCGCAATTTGGATAAAACAAGGTGCTGACAAAAGAAGGTTGACAGATAATAATGAGCAAGTAAGGTTGTTTCAACAGAGCGGAATATTGTATATGGATGAAATGATTATCCCGAATACTTCCATTGACGATATTAAGTTTTCAAAGGTAGTGCAATACATCAGGGCAATTCATAAAAGTGATGTAGATGATGAAATAGAAATATCAGAAACTTTATTGACGAATCTCAATGTTATAAAAGACCATCGCCTGACTTTAGGCGGACTTCTATTTTTTGGAAAGAACCCTCAGAAATACAGACCTGCATTTTGCGTAAAAGCAATTTCATTTTTCGGAAACAGCATTGGCGGAACAGATTACAGAAGTAGTCAGGATATTGAAGGCACTATACCGGAAATTTTTGAAGAAACAATGCGTTTTTTCAGGACAAATCTACTTCATGTTCAGGCAGGGCAGAATTTTAATTCACTAGGCATATTAGAAGTTTCGCAGACTGCATTAGAAGAGACACTTCAAAATGCTTTGGTACACAGGGATTATTCAAAAAACTCGCCTGTGCGTGTGATGATTTTTGACAACCGGATTGAGATTGTCAGCCCTGGTTCTTTGCCCAATAGCCTTACGATAGAGAACGTGAAAATGGGAAATGCTGTCGTAAGAAATAATCTTATCGTTTCTTATGGCTCTAAATTAATGAATTATCGTGGTTTTGGTTCGGGAATTACGCGTGCATTAGCATCACAACCCAACTTAGAACTAATCAATGATGCAGAAGGTGAACAGTTTCGAGTGATTATCCCAAGACCTGAGAAGAAGTAGAATCAATGTTAAGCCAGTTAGGTGTTAGGCATTACCGGAAGCTTATTCGTGTTTAAAGGCAATTTTCGTGCAGTCTTGATTAATTATCCGAATAGGGAGGAGAGGAAGGGATTGTATTGATATGAAAATACTTGTAACTATTCACCTAATAAGAAAGAGTTCGATTTTTCTTTATTCTACCACGCCTGTCCCGGCTGTCCGGGAAAATATGCAGTACGATAGACCTTTCGTGGTTTACATTGCAATTTAGTGGTTAAATAAATTTTTGGAGCTTTAGGTATTGATAAGCCGTAGATTATAGACAATTTTAGGTGAATAGTTACAAATATTATCACAGTGCCTATATTAAAGTAGGAAAGTTCTTCAGCGATACAGATTTGGTAACTGATGATGTCATTGAGAGAAATCTTTTTGAACAGTTTGAGATGATTTTTAAAATACTCCATGTAAAATATCTCCGGTTATTGGTAAAAGGCTATGCAGACTGGAGGCGTATTGAAGAGTATGAATATCCTGAGGATGCTATGAGAGAAGCCATCCTTAATGCACTAATTCACAAGGATTACACGGGAAGTCATACGCAAATGAAAATCTACCCAAATAAGATTATTTGTAACTATTCACCAAATAGTAACTATTCACCTAATAAGAAAGAGTTCGAGTTTTCTTTATTCTACCACGCCTGTCCCGGCCGTCCGGGGAAATAAACGAAATGACACGAAAGCATTTCGTGCTGTTTAGTGCCATTTCGTGGTAGAAAACTGCCTTAGCGGGTATTCTTTGGTTGCAATGTGATAATATTCAACAGGCTATTTCTTGGTCTAACGAAAGATTTCAGGATTCTCCTTCCACCACGCCTGTCCCGGCTGTCCGGGGAAATATGCAGTGCGATAGACCCTTCGTGGTTTGCATTGCAATTTAGTGGTTAAATAAATTTTTGGAGCTTTAGGTATTGATAAGCCGTAGATTATAGACAATTTTAGGTGAATAGTTACGATTATTTTATGGAATCCCGGGGCTTTACTTGAGGGCATCACCATAGATGATTTGAAAACTACTCACCAATCAGTGTTAAGAAACGAGCTGATTTGTAATGCCTTTTACAAAGCAAATCTAATCGAAAGTTGGGGTAGAGGCACAGTAGAAATTACAAAAGCTTGTTTGGAAGCCAGACTGCCAGCACCTGAATTCCGTGAAGCTTTTGGAGGTTTTGAGATTATTTTCCATCAGGATAACTTTACCGAAAAGCACCTACGAGAACTTGGACTAAATGATAGACAGATAAAAGCAGTGTTGTATTTAAAAGACAAAACTAAAATCACTAATGTTGAATATAGAAGACTGGTGGGGAGTTCTGAAAGGACAGCATCACGCGACTTGGCTGATTTGGTGATGCGCAACATCCTAGTACAAAAAGGAACAACAGGTAGAGGCACTGAGTATTTCTTACCATAAAGCCGCCAAATCCGCCATAAATCCGCCATAAATCCGCCATAAAGATAAATTAGAAAATCTCCTTCCAACAATTATTTCAGAAAAAGATAAAACCAAAATCAAGATTTCATTTGTTGAATTAAATAAACCCAACCTTAACTTAAATGAAGAAGTATTGGAATTACTTTTTGAGTAATTACTAATTTCAAATTTGTAACTGCATTTGAGGTAAAGATCAGGTTGTCTGAAAACTTCTCTGTACAAGTCACCGAGCAAGTCACCGAGCAAGTCACCGAGCAAGTCACCGAGCAAGTCGAATTGCTTACAAATATATTGTCGGAAGAAATGAGCAGACAAGAGCTACAAGATAAATTAAGTCTTTCGCACCATGAAAACTTTAGATCTCATTACCTAAAGCCTCCATTAAATCTGGGTTTGATCGAAATGACCCTTCCGGAAAAACCCAATAGCAGACTGCAACGCTATAGGCTGACTCCCAAAGGAAATGAATTAGTCCGTCGGCTCTCTAAACAATAAAATATCAATGAACATGTCATTAATTAAATCCTCCACGCTAATATATTAAGTCGCGTTACATTTCATTAAATGTGCAATTAATACTAAATAATGAAACAAATCATACAAGACCTCAAATCCGGCAATACCATCCTCGAAGAAGTACCCGTACCACAAGTACGCAGCGGCTGTGTATTAATTAA
>WBZR01001689.1_pt1 | contig 26215 bp, 30 predicted proteins | sample 5204231 | NCBI WGS metagenome assembly WBZR01 (sample SAMN12412403, study PRJNA552823) | activated sludge metagenome | isolation source: activated sludge from anammox sidestream of wastewater treatment plant... | place: USA: Virginia | collected 2017-08
CGACCCGAGATCGGTGGACCTAAACCTCTTGAAGTGCCCGGGCAAGGGATTCAGCCTCGAACGCGACAGGGAGCCTTCCCATATCCAAGCCTGGGCACCGCCAAGGAGCACCCCGCTCTGGAAGCAGGTGCACGAGGACGACTGGATTCGACACGTCTCGAAGATGGGATCTGCGAGCATCGTGTTCTATGACCCGAACTACCAACTGGGACTCCCGATCACAAGTCTGTCCAACCAACGGGCCTTGGGGCTCCGGCTAGACGGATCGGCGAAGTGGCGCGTGCGGCGGGGATCGTTCTTCCGTCGGGAATGGTGGGAGGATTGAGAGGGGGTGCGACAAGACAGGGCTCCAGCAGTTTTCACGACGACAGAACGAGGAGGATAAAACATAATGAAGGAAGACAAACAAAGTAACACCATTGCAGGCTCCGTGGCACGGGCACGCAAGAACCTGCTGAACGCCCGGAGCGAGTACAGGGTAGTGGTCCTCGTGGCTGTGGGAATGCTCGCCTCCTATGCGTTCACGACCGGTTGCACCTGGGGCTGGGCTGACAACAACTGTAACGACTCGAACTGTGTTGGTGCATGCTCTAATGGGAGCACCGTAGTGCTGACTAACACCTATTGCCAAACACAAGGCGGAGGACTTTACTGTTGCCAGTGCACCGAGGTCGTATACCGCTGTGTCACACACGGCCCGTGTTTGACGTCGTTCAACTACGATCGAACGCGCTTCGAGTCGCTCGAATCTTCGTGCGCGAGCGGCGAGTTTGGCTTGGAGTGCATCTTCTAGTTTGATTCAGGGAGGTATGCCCGTTGCGAAGCACTAACACCCTTCGGGACCGCAAGTGGCGCATTTGGATCGCCGGTGTGTCGCTCTTGGCCGTTTTCGGGGGTCTACTTTGGATCTCCGCCTCCCGTGCCCCCGCGGCGATGGCAGCAGAACGTCTCGCGGTGGCTATGGAACGGAGGGACGCTCGGGCGCTCTACGCCGCCTCTCTGCCCGAGGAACGTGTTGCTGGGCTGACCGAGGACCGTCTGCGGACGGTGCTTGCAGGACGGCCGGGCCAAGTGATCGCTTCACTCACGCCCGTTACCCCCAGAGAGACGACGGTTTCCGGCCTGGACTCTGGATCGGGAGTGACCGTTCGGTACTACCGAACTTCACGTGGCACGAGGTTCGCGGCAGGCTCGATGGCGGAGCTCACCGAGAAGGGCGGTAGCTGCCGGGTGCTCTTTTCCATCCTGACGTTCGCTTGGCGGGCCGATCTTTCCGATACGGGCCGCCCGATGGAGAGCGTGCAGGGCACAGAGGCAAAACTAACCGGCATCCGCCGCGACCGGGAGTTCCTGACCTCGGTGGGGCTGGAAGGGATGTGGCTCGGCCCTCAGGACGGGTTCCTCACCTGGGACGAGCTCGAGGCGCGGTACGAGCGGCGGCTCGCGCCGAAGGGCGCCCCCCCGGTCGCCGCCCGATAACGGAGCCGCCCTTCGCACCCGTGCGGGCACCTTGAACCGGGATCGAAGCAGGCCAAGCACGATGCCGAAGGTGCAAAATGGGCCCCGTGGAGTGGCGAGTTGACTGGGGCCGTAGCCGTTGGGGGCAACGGGCGGTGGTGGCCCTGGCTGCACTCGCGGCAGGCGTGGCGGGCACCGTTCTCTTGCAGAGCCCGATCGTGGGGGCCCTTGCCGTGGCCGCGGTGATCGCAAGCACGGCCGAGTTGTTCTTGCCTGTTCGGTACCGCCTCACCGAGGCCGACGCGCGATCCACGTGCGGTTTCAACACGAGCGTGATCCGTTGGGCCGATGTCAAGCGTCTAGTCCCTATCGAGGGCGGAGTGCGGCTCTCGCCGTTGGCCGTCACGGGCCCGATGGAGACGTTCCGCGGGGTTGTGTTGCGGTACTGCGGCAATGAAAGGGAAGTATTGGGCAAAATAGGCGAACTTTGGGGCGGCGATGCAGAGCTACTGGCTGAACGAGACGGATCCGACGAGGGAGGAGGCGATGCTGGATCGGCTCGCCCTTGAGGTCACAAAGCGGGGGCTCCACGTTCCCGCCGTGATCTTCCTCGAGATGCACAAGCCCCTGGCGAACGTCGCCGGGCACATGATGCTCGCAGCCTCCCCATTCGTCAGCCCGTTCATCGGGTTCGATCGCTTCGATGGTTATAGCCGGCTTCTCTCGCGCCCAGAGAACGTCGAGCGGCTCATCCAGCGCATCGAGAACGACGCTAGCCTGAAGCAGGCAGAACCGGAGAAACCCAAGGACTAACCTATGCAGTGGCTCGATACCGGCAAGATCGGCATCTTCGTGACTTTGTTGATGGTGGCCTTCATCCTCTTCAACATTGCAAGGGCGAGGAAGGGCAAGAAGGAGCTCTTCATTCGGCGAATACCAGGGCTCAACGCGATTGACGACGCGATCGGGCGGGCCACGGAGATGGGCAGGCCGATCTTCATGGTGCCTGGCATCGGCACCCTCAACGCGATCTCGGTCCAGGCTGTGAACATCTTCGCCCAGGTCACAAAGACCGCTTCCCAATTCGCGACGCCGATCCGCATGTGCATCGCCGACGCGGCCGTCTACACCGTCGCACAAGAAGTGATTCGGGACGTATACCAGCGTCAAGGGATGCTGGAGCGGTTCGATGTGGACTCGGTACGGTTCATCTCGGACCGCCAGTTCGCCTTCGCTGCCGGTGTGAGCGGACTCCTGCACCGCGAGAAGGCGGCCGCAACCTTCCTGCTCGGCGAGTTTTATGCGGAGTCGCTCATCTTTGCGGAGACCGCGAACAGCATCGGTGCGATCCAGGTCGCAGGCTCGACCCAGACCTCCCAGACCCCGTTCTTCGTCGCCGCGTGCGACTACGTCCTGCTCGGGGACGAGTTCTACGCCGCGAGCGCTTACCTCACCCGCGAGCCGGTGCTCGTCGGTAGCCTGGTAGGGCAGGACTGGTGCAAGATCATGATCACGGCCGCGGTCTTCTTGGGCGCCCTTTTCCACGGGGTTGAGCGCAGCCAGGTCGCCGCCTTTGAGTGGGCTCCGTATGCCGAGGCGAACGAGGCCGCCTTCTCCGCTTTGAGCGACGATGCCAAGGAGAAGGTCGCAGACGTGCAGGTTCAAGTGCCGTCTTCGGCCGAGCGCCAAGGCATCCAGGCGCTGAAGAAGGGCAACGAGACGATGCTATACAGGATCTTCAACCCGAACCCGAGCGCCGAGGACCTCGTGATCGAGCGCGAGAAAAAGCCACCACCTCCGGCAGCCGAGGGTGAGGAGGGGGGCGAATGATCCTCGCTCAGCTCGATCCCCGGCTCAATTTCTTCGGCAAAGCCCCTTACTCCCTCGAGCTCTGGGGTTACGTGACAGCCGTGGTCGTCCTCGGGATCGCCTTGATCGTGGCGATGACCAAGCTGCCGACACGGGCGCGCAAGCCCCTGATCTGGACCAGCACCTTCTTGGCGGGCGGCTTCTATGTGCTCTATTGGCTCTGGCCCCAGCCCGTGGGGCGGGGGCCGCTCGACCTTCCGAGAAACTCGGTCGAGGCAATGTCCTTCTGGATGAGCGACGCACAGGTCAAGGTCGCGGACGTCGCCAATATCCTTACCGCCTTTCTGCTCTGTCTCGGGATCTACTCCCTGCTTCGTGTCCATACGAACCGCATCCTACGCAAGCACGAGGACCGGTTCTTCAGCTGGGTGCTCATTGCGAGCATGTTCGGCATGCTGGTCTTGGGCTACATAGACTGGAGGCAAAGAACCTTCTTGGACAAGGACGGGAAGCTCCTGGAAATGGCGAACTGGGGCTTCGCCCAGTTCGGCAAGGACCTGCTCTTTGATGGCCTCTTCCAACAGATGGACGCGGCGATGTTCAGCATGATCGCGTTCTTCATCTTGTCTGCGGCATACCGCGCCTTCCGGATCCGCTCCGTCGAGGCGACCGTGCTCATGATCAGCGCCCTCATTCTCATCATCAGCATCATGGGGGCGGTGGTGTATGGCTGGAACAACATGATCACAAGCATGCTCCCGGTGGACTCGGCGCCCGTGCTGAACAACTTCAAGATCAGTGAGATCGCGAACTGGGTGAGGAGCACGCTCCAGACTCCCGCGATCCGCGCGGTCGAGTTTGGCGTCGGGCTCGGGGCCCTTGCCATGGGACTGCGGCTCTGGCTCGGGCTGGAGAAAGGAGGCGTGACCGTATGAAGCAGAACCGCTCCGTTTGGGACAAGCTACAAGGCATTGACCGCAGGATCCTGTATTCGATCCTGATGGTTCTTACTTCCGTCCCGCTTTTCATCACCGTGGCGTTACCGGTCGATCCGGACCCTTCCAGCAAGGACTTTTACGCCACGCTCATGGCGGTGCCGCCGGATCAGACGGTCTTCCTCCAGTCCGATTGGACGAACTCGACGCGCGGGGAGAACGGTGGGCACATGGAGTCCATCTTCCGCATCCTTATGTCGAAGAAGCAGAAGTTCGTGATCTATAGCCTTGCCGATCCCCAGGCCCCGCAGGTTTTCCGGGACGTGATGCTCCGGATCAACCAGGAGCGGGAGTCCCAAGGCTTGCCGCGATACAAACCATGGGTGGACTACGTGGATCTCGGTTTCTTCGCGAACGCCGAAGGAACCACCGTGAGCATCGGCAACGACGTGAGGCAGACGTTCGGAAGCCGCCGGGCAAAGGACGAGACCGGAGTCGAGCGCAACGTGTTCGAGTCCCCGGTGCTCCAGCCGATCAGCAAGGTCGGCGATGCGGGGCTCTTCCTCATCGTGACGGCGAGCAACACCATTGACTATGCCGTCCAGCGCCTGAGCGGCAAGGTCAAGATGGCGTGCGCCTGCACCGGCGTCATCGGCCCCTCCGCGCTCGTCTACTACCAGTCGAAACAGCTCGAGGGCGTGGCCGTGGGCCTCAAGGGCGTCTACGACATCGAGTACATGATGAACTACGGGCTCAATGTCCAGGGCGCCGACGGAAAGACGATGGTCAGCTTCAGCGAGAAGCCGACGGTCACCGCGCCCCCTCTCACGGAAGGTACGAAGTTCGGCCGTGGCTCGAAGTACTTTGCCTCGCTTCACGCCGCGCTGGGGCTCGTGATCCTCGCCGTGGTGCTCGGAAACGTGGGGATGTTCGCTAGCCGCAAGAAGGAGAAGCAATCGTGACGATTGACCAGTACATCGCCTTCAAGCTGAGCCTGGGCGTACTCGCGACGCTGGGACTCTACAGCGTGCTTTTCAAGGAGACCCGGTTCTATCGGTTCTTCGAGCACATCTTCCTTGGGCTGGCCGCGGGCTACACCCTCGTCGCCACGTGGACCGACACCCTCTATCAGGTGTGGTGGCAAAGGATGATGGGGCAGTTCCAAGGCGAGGGGCCCAAGATGGCCGAACCAGGCTACTGGGCCTATGCCGCGCTTCTGCCGATCGGGCTAATGGGTTACACCGTGTTCAGCAAGAGGAACAACTGGATGAGCCGAATCCCGATCGGGATCATCCTCGGAATGTGGTCCGGGCAACAGATCCTTGTGTGGTGGAACACCTATGGCCCACAGCTCTACAGCACGATGCAGCCCATTTGGCCGACGAACTGGTCCTCGATGACCAAGCCACCGGCCGCCGGTCTCAGCCCGGAGCAGGCCGCCGAGGTCGCTGCCAGTCTTTACCCCAGCCAAGCCTTGACCAACGTCATCTTCGTGCTGACCTTCCTGGCCGCGTTCAGCTACTTCATCTTTAGTTTTGAGCTCAAGAGCAAGTTCTTGCTAGGATTCAACAAGCTCGGAAGGTGGTTGCTGATGATCGGCTTCGGCGCGATCTTCGGAAGCACGGTCATGGGCCGGTTCGCGCTGGAGATTGACCGAATGGCGTTCATCTGGATCGAGTGGATCCAGTCGCTTCAGAACCTCCGCCCCTAAGGTGGCTGACTCCGTAGCGGAAGCGGTCGTGCTCTTGCGCAGAGACGTTGGCGAGAACGACCGCCTGCTTCACCTCCTCACCCAGGAGGCGGGCATCGTGGTGGCTCTGGCGAAAGGCTCTCGGAAGCCAGGGTCGAGGCTCGCCGGGGCCTCCGAGCCGCTCTCAGCTTCCAAGTTTGACCTGGCGTCGGCGCGGCACCGATCCATTGTGCGGGCCGCCCATCAGACTCGCGCCTGGCCCGGACTCCGAAGAGACTTTGGCAAGCTATCCGCCGCACTCTCGCTCGTTGAGATTGTGGATCGCTCCATGCCGCACGGGTGCCCGGCACCGGACGTTTATGCCTGGCTCATGGGGTCGCTGGCCGCGCTCGATCATAGCGAGGATTGGCGAATCGGGTACGCATGGGCCGCCGCCAGGCTCCTGGAAGTCGAGGGGCAACGGCCAGCGTGGAGCCGATCCGCGGAAGCGGGGGGTCCGCTCGACGCCAACCCGGCATGGATCAGTGCGGCAGCAGGAGGGCACGTTCCTATGGGACGGCACAACCGATTCCCCGATGCCTTCCTCACTCGTGCCGAAGCACTGATCGCGCTGGACAAACTCACCGACCTGGGTGCCCCGCCGCCTCGTCTCAAGTTCGCAAACGAGACTGTCACGGCGGTAGCTCGCTACTGGCTGGCTGTGATCGGCGCCCGCCTTCCGGCGACCCATGCAGTCATGACCTACGTCACCCAGGCTGCCGATTCGTGAGCAGACCGCGCATCCTCAGGTTGCCGCGCAGGACTTCGTTCCACTCGACCTTGGCCTCGAGACTGGCGGCCGTGCCTTGTGCCCTAGACCGTAGGTCTTCCAGATGGTCGAAGTTGCCGCCGTTCTGAAGCACCGTCCTTTCGAAGGCGGCGTTCTCCGAGTCGAGTGCCTTGGCCAGGTCTGCTGCTCCTGTAGGGTCCGTTCGCGGCAGCTCGCTGGGCCCCTTCACAGTGGCATCCACTTGCCAATCGCCAGGAGGCAGGGAAGGGGTGGTGCCGTACTCGGGTGCGGTGGGGGCGGTCCCGTCCGGAACCACCGTCGTTGCGCCCCCCGGAAGGGGCGGGGCAGTGGCCGGGCCTAAGGATGTAAAGAAGAAACCGGCAAGCACGAACGAAAGAAGCACGAGGATCAAGGCAATCACGGTCCAAAGGGCCGGCCTTCGTGGTGCCTTCCGCTCCCTGACCGCCCGCAAGGCAGCCTCGGCGATCTCCGGTGGCGCACCCAAGGAGTGGGCCACATCGGACAATGTGCGGCTCTCGGCAGGGGCCGCGAGCATCCGCTTGCGGATCTCCTGGGCCACCTGCTTCGCCTCTCTCGGGTCCAGGGGTTCCTCCGATGATCGGTGTTCGTGGGTCACGGCTGCCCTTGCGGGGCTGCCTGAGCCTCCAGCATTCGCTCTTGGAAGTACTCGGCTGCCCAGATCGCCCGCGTCGAGAAGGTCACACAGAGCCCCTCCAGGGCGCCATCGGCGTGGAGGGCGTTCGGCAGGAACGTGCGATAAGCGAGGAGGCCGCCGTGCATGCACCACGAGCCGAGGGTGTGACAGCGCCGATATTCGTTGCGCTCGTAGCTATTGAGGTCGAGGACTAAGTGGCCGATCGCTTGTGGACTCAGCTGCAAGGGTAGGGTCAAAGTCGCGTGGAGACCGTTGCCGAGCGAGGCGTGCGGCTCGTCCGCGCATACCTCCAACCGAATCAAACCTTCGCCGCACGGCCAGTCGTAGTCGGCGTTCAATCGGCTCTGGCCGTCCGTTTCGAAAGAACGGGCCTCCCTTTCCATCACCCAACCCGCCCGCTGCCATGTAGGGTCGTCGAGCCATTTGCTCGGACCGTCGCCCGAGGGGTGAAAGAGGCACTCCGCGTGGGAGAGCATCGCGTCCGGTTGGGCGCGGAGCCCCGCACTAGGATGACCGGAGGTAGCGGCGATCGCCCTGAACTCCGATTGGAACCGCCGAGCCATGGCCATGGCCTCGGAGATCTGGACGGCCACGGCGGCTGCGAAAGTCCGCTTGAGCCAGTCCACGTCGTCCCCAGTCGCATAGACTGCGGCATAGAGTCGGAACGTGTCGTCGGTACCGTCGTAGACCGGGCCGCTGAAAGTACACTCGTCCATGGCGGACTCGAGCGCCATGGCAAGCTCCTTGAGATGGCCCCGGCCCTTGATCATGTCCGTCTCGGCCGTGACCTTGTAGACGCTCTGCGAGCCGCGGAACACCCCCATGTCGGTGTTGACCCGAGTCGCCAAGTCGCACGCCCAATAGGTGAATCCGCTCGGGGTCGCGACCATGTACTGGTCGTCAATACGGAGAAGGTCGTGCGCCTCGCAGACGATGTCCTCGCCGGGAGTCTCTCGGTGCTTCCAAGCCATTCGTCGGTCTCCTTCCCAAGACTATACGGCCCGCCAGCCCTTCGGGTTCGGGTGCGAGTCGAATCATGGTAGCCTTTTTTCCATGCCTATCCGCCGAGTGGCGACCCCGGTGATCGCATTGGCCGCGTGTGTGTTCCTGGTCTTCCTCGTGCTCCGCTCGAGTGCCCAGGATGCGAACCGCACGACCCTACGGGCCATGACCTACAACATCGAGTGGTTCTCGGAGGATGCGAACCCGGTCCGCGTGGCCAATCTCAAGGCCGTGCTCGCCGATGTGAAGCCCGACATCGTGGGGATGGAAGAGATCCAGAGCCGAAAGGCACTGGAGCAGGTGTTCGACACCAAGCAGTGGCAGCTCGGCCTGGACGACGACCCAAAGGAGGCCCAGGAGTTGGCGATCGCGGTCCGCAGGCCCTATGTGCTGATCGGCACCCAGATGGTGTTTCGGGGCCCTGCCCTGGATCGCGCCTACCCCAACGATCGGGACGCCCTTCGCGCCGTGGTCCAAACGCCCTCGGGAGGGCAGATCGTCGTCTACGTCCTCCACATGAAGAGCCGCAGCGGGGGCCGACGCACAACGGACGTCCAGCGGGAGATGGCGTGCTCGCTCCTTTCGGCCTACATCGCCCACCGACCCGAGGAGCCCAACGTCCTCGTCATGGGGGACATGAACGACGCCCCGAACGACCGGAGCGTGAACATGCTCGAGACCGGCGACGTGCTCGCCCCCGCTGGCAAGACGAAAGCTCGAGTGCTCTTCAACCTCACCGAAGGTCTGGCAGAGCGCGACCAGGTCACGTTTGGCCTCAGTGAGCTCTATGAGGATGGGAAGCCGTTGAGCCCGGTGGTCAAGGGGGCGTATGCCGAGAACGAGCGGCTTCGCGGCCAAGACTACCGATACCCTCAGGACGTGAAAGTGGTGCAAACGTTCATGGACCAGATCCTGGCCTCGCCGGGAATGGCTCGTGCGTGGAACGGCAACGTGAAGGTCTACACCGGGGCGGCTGCGATGAGGGGTACAGGAGGCCGGACCCAACTCTCCAACGGTGTGGCCAACTACACGCAGAAGGGCGATCTGGCAAGCGACCACGCTCCCGTCTATGCCGACTTCCGTGCGCCCTGAGACAGCTACCCGGTACTTATGCTGGAAAAGTCTCGAGGGGCTAGCATTTGTCTGGGAACTCGTTCAGAATGGAAGAAGCACCTGATTGGTCATGGGCGCTCGCGCTTAGGGTGTGCCGCGAAATGCGGGACTGGCCACGGATCCATCTTTTGGAGACAACAAAAATGAAGAAGCAGCTATTTGTTCTCGCTCTCGCCACCGTCGGGGCCCAGGCCTTCGGCCAAGCCGCCTTCTGGAGCGGCGACACCACGGGTGACCCGGTCTGGAACCGGCCCGTATCGTTCACCTCGCTCTCGGGCGTGGGCACCGCGACTCCCTACGAGGTTCAGCCGTTCTACGTCAAGCAGGACGACCAGTACGTCTTCGAGGTCAACGGCGTCAGCCACCCTGACACCTTTATCCTCGTCTACGGCCCGTCCTTCAACCCGGCAACCCCGCTCGTCGGCCTCATCAACGGCGACGACGACTTCAGCGGCACCTTCACCGTGCTCAGCGGCTCGGGTCAAGGCTTCGCCTCCTCGCGCATCGCGCTGGGTGAGACCTCCAACTTCGACGGCGGCAGCGGAGGACTCTTCCTCACCGCCGGCGTGCAGTACTACGCGGTCGTCACCGGCTTCGGCAACACTGACTTCGGTACCTACGACGCCGGTATCGGCGGCCCTGCGGGCACCCGAGTCAATCTCGGCATCGTTCCTGAGCCGGCCACGATGATCGCCCTCGGCGCAGGCCTCGCGGCGATCGCCGCCCGACGCCGCCGCAAGTAAGCTAGATCCCTAGCTTCGGCTACATGGGGCCCCGTAGGTGACTACGGGGCCCCTTTCTTCACGTAGCCTGGCCCCTACGGATCGTGCGCATCGAGGTCACCGCCTTCCGAACGATCAAGACGGCGAGGAGCACCATGACTGCGACGAAGCCGATCCCGACAGCGGGGATGAATGCGGCCGTGAAAAGTCCGACCCCGGCTGCAGCGTCCTCGCCAAGACTCAAGGCGACGTTGGAGAACGGCTCCGGGCTGAGGTTCGCGGCCAAGCGCGTTGCCGACTTGCCCGCATGGGCAAGGAACGAGAGCCCGCCGCCCAGGAGCACCGCGATGGCCTGCACCGCAGGATCGGTGTCGCTAAAGGCCGACCAAGCGAGCACCGCGCCCGCCGGGATACGAAGAAACCCGTGCACGGCGTCCCAGGCACTGTCCACCGCGGGTACCTTGTCGGCGACGAACTCGAGAAGGAACATCAGGCCCGCGATAGAGAGCACCCAGGGGTTCTCCACGATCGCCATGGAGCCAGGAAGCTTCACATATCCGAGCCTGCCTAGCAAACCGAGCGTAGCGACCGCGCCATAGAGGCGGATGCCGCTGGCCCAGCTTGCTCCCAGTGCGAGTGCGAAGGCGGTGATACCGTCCATTCCACTCCCTTTGACGACAAACGGGGCGCTTCGGCTGCGTTCGACCTAGGGGATCGAGCGCCAGTCTGCAAGACAGATATCCTTGTCCTCGCCCGTGAGGGCTTCGGCCAGGGTAAGTGCAGCCTCCTTCGCCTGGGTCGCTCGGGGGTCGGAAAGGAGGCTGAAGGCCCTCGCTCGCGCCGCAAGGAGGAAATAGGCGTCCCACGGCTCCCAATCGTCCGCCCCCTCGGCAAGGGCATAGAGCGAGGCGTGCTCCAGCGCCAGATCCGCCTTGCCCGCGAGGAGATAGGCCCTAGACACTGTGCCGTGGGCGCGGGCGACGTGGATTGGGCCTCCCGCCTCGCGCCAGTGGAAAAGGGACGCCCAAGCAAGCTCCAGCGCACGACCGGCATCGCCTGGAGGGTCAATCTCAGCCCAGGCGGCATTGTTCGCCTCCACGGCAAAGAAGCGATGGGTCTGCTTAAGCAGCTTCGCGGAGTCCATCAGACTAGTATGATCGTCCCAGCCGAGTTGAATCCAAGGCGGGTCATGTGTCAGTATCGCAGTTGCCTGGCATGAAGCCGGGAGGAAGCGTCATGAAAGCCGGTACCCACCCTGTCAACCATCCTGTCCTTTTCGTGGACGGCGAGCACGAGTGGCAGGGCGTGAGCACCGCGACCAGCAAGGAGACGAGGACGATTGACGGCATCGAGCACTATGTCCTCCACTTGGACATCAGTGCTTTCACCCACCCGTTCTATACGGGTCAGAAGAAGATCGTGGACACCGCCGGTCGAGTCGAGAAGTTCATGCGTCGCTACGGGAACCAAGCAAAGAAGTAACCTTCGCGCCTCGCCCATAATGGGGCATGCCGAACGACGGGAAGTATCGGGATCGTTCCGTCCTCATCCACGGGAAGTTCCACAGCGCGAAGTGGGACTTTGAGGATCACATCCTCCCTCCGATCACGACGGCGGTCAGCTTCCGCCTACGCTCGGCAGAGCGCGGTGCCGAGGGGTTCCGCCGGTTTGCCAACCCTGAGGTGAATCGGGACACCAGCGAGCCCATCTTCATCTATAACCGGTTGGACGAGCCATGCACCGGGCTCTTGGAGGAGACCCTCGCATTCAGCGAGAAGGCAGAGTGCGCGGTCTGCTTTGGAACTGGCATGGCCGCGATCAGCGCGGCCATCGGCATCCATGTCCGAGCGGGCGACCACGTGGTCTTCCATCCCGCGATCTATGGCTGCACGTTCTCGCACATCACGAACTGGCTCGCTCGCTTCGGGGTGAGCAGCTCGACCTCCCGGCTCGGATCGCCCGAGGCGATTCGCGAGGCGATCACCCCCCAGACCCGCGTGGTTTTCTTCGAGTCACCGAGCAACCCGACCATGGAGCTTGTGGACCTACAGGCCGTCGCAAGGACGCTGAGGGAGGTCAATGAGCAACGGCCGGAGGACAGGAAGGTGGTGAGCATCGTGGACAACACCTTCGCCTCCCCGTTCTGCCAGCGACCCCTGGGGGACGGCATTGACCTCGTCGTCCACTCGCTCACGAAGCACATCAGCGGGTTTGGCGCGACGATGGGCGGTGTCGTCCTTGGTTCCCGAAGCGTCGAGACCGACCTACTGCTCTACCGAAAGGACTACGGCGGCTCGATCGCCCCCGACGCCGCCTGGCACATTCTCGTTTATGGCGTGCCGACCTTGGCGGTCAGGATGGAGCGGCAACAGCAGTCGGCTTTGAAGGTGGCGGCCTTCTTGGAGGCTCACCCGAGTGTGGCGCGGGTCCACTATCCGGGCCTGGCCAGCTTTGCCCAGCGCGACCTAGCGGAGCGACAGATGGTGGACTTTGACGGCGGCTTCGCCCCTGGTTCGATGGTGTACTTCGAGCTCGCGGGCGATCCTGCGACTGCGCAGGCGAGGGCCGTCCAACTTTGCGACCAGATCGCCTCGAACGCCCTGTCGGTCACGCTCGCCGTCTCGCTGGGCCAGATCCGAACCCTGATCGAGCACCCCTCCTCGATGACCCATTCTTCCATTCCCCCCGAGGAGCAGGCCGCTGCCGGGATTTCACCGGGGGGCGTGAGGCTCTCGATCGGCCTCGAAGACTCGGACGACATCCTGCGCGATCTTGCCGCAGGCCTGTCCGCGGTACAGGACGGGTCAGCCCCGAGGGTCGCCCAGCCCCGGTGACTGACGGCGGGGCGTGTTCGCTACAGCCTCTGGGCGTCTTGTGCTATAGTACGTATATGAGGATGCTCAGCATCATCCTCGCGGCTCGCGGCTCGCGGCTCGGGGCTCGCGGTCGTAGTGGCGGTTCTCGCAACGTCGTCCGTGCCTAGCGAGGCAGGGTACTCCTCGGTGTCCTTCACCAGCGGGAACGTCCACGTCACCGACGCCGACCCGCCTTGCGCGGAGGACTTTCCGTACCAGTCCTCCGGCAGCACCCGCAGCGGGGTGGGGATCACGGGAGTGTGCGGCACGCCGCCCGGACTGCCCGGGGCGGGGACGGTGGACTGCACGGGGACCTTGACCGCGACTTTCACGTTCGTGCCGGAGTGGGCGAACGAAGAACCGCCGCCCTATGCGGTGGTCTATGAGCTGAGCGAAGCCTCATGTGTCGGCGACTCGGGCGATTGTGCGAACGGCCTCGGGCACCCGGCGGTTCCTCCCATCGGGTTTGCGAAGACGAGCATGGGCGAGCGGTGGACTCTCCGCGCCAACCCGGGCTCGAGCTTCTCGATCACGGTCACGCCATCGGCCTCGTCGGTGTGGGCGACCGGGGTGTGCGGCGAGTCCGAGGGCGAGGCCTCGGTCTCGTACACGGCGGAGTGCTATCCCGTGTACGTGAAGCTGGAAGGGACGCTAAAGGTTTACGCAGGCTCCGTCCCCGGGCAGACCTCGTATGCGAAGCACGAGTGCATGATCGGGCAGCAGGTGATGGCGACGCTGGTGTGCCCGGGCTGGCCGGACAACACGAGGAGCTGGGCGGTGGAAGGGGGGAACCCCTTCGCCGATTACCAGGTGGCCCCTCCCGACGGGGACTCGGCGAGCCTGCTGCTCTACTCGCAGGGGCAGACGGGGCAGTACACGACTGCGATCTTCCGGGAGTCGGGGGCGGCGAAGTTTCAGTGCACGGCCTTCCTGGGAGGCCCGATCCAGCAACAGGTGACGGTGAAGGGGGACATGGTCACGGTCACTCCAGAGGATGCCGTCCTGGAATTCGAGCTGGGCGACGTGAAGCTTGGTTATCCAATGGGTGCCCTATGGTTTGGGCTACTGGACGCAGACCCATTGTTTGGCGAGTACCAAGACGAGCCCGCATTCGCAGGTATACGGTATCGGGGAAGGTTCGTGACTCCCGTGAGGCACCGGCTGGGGCCATACGTCGGTGGGTGGCATTTTGTCCAACTCGTCTCGCCAGGTCGGTTTCGACTCAATTGGGGCAATTGGCAGAACCTTCTGAACAACGGCATCCAGGGTTTGGACTTGAGATACCCTACCTTTCCAGAACCGCCAGGCTTCCCTCCGCCTAGGTATCCAGCTACGACGATCCGAGCCGTCGGCGGCGACGGGCCTGGCCAACCGCTCTTGAGCATCCAACCTAGCAGATATCGGACGGACGGCGAAACGATGAAGGTGTACGCAATGTACGAGCCTCCGGCCCGAGACGGTCTTGCCGTTCGGTGGGTGCCTTTGCAGGTGTTCTCCTGGGGGTGGGGAGGCGAGGTTTGGTGGGACGTCACCCACTGGGCGGGGCCATCGCCCAAAAACGCATGGGCGACTTTTAGCCAGGCTCACCCGCCTCATCCTCAGTGGAGCCTAAGACACCACGCTGGGAACCTCGTTTGGATCCCGTGATAAGGCATGCAGTGAACTCAAATGAAAAAGAAACGACGAAACGATCCGCAACGATGGTCGAGCCTGAGGGCCAAGCCGTCGCAAACTCGAGCGCCGCACTCTGCGGCTCTCGTCATCTCGGTTCTCATTCTGGTTGTAGGCTGCTCCTCAGGCGTAGGCGAGAAAGCCGCGCCGGGGTTCCAATCCCCGGCAAGGCAACCGATGACCGCCGAACGCTGGAACGAGGGAATCCGGCGAGGAACCGAGATGGAGCGCCACACCTCGGAGGCGAACTTGGCCGAGCTCGAGGGTCGGTTCGACGATGCGGAGCGGGTGTGGAAGTCGCTCGATCGTCCCAGCGTCTGGCGCAACCTGCTGATGCTCTACGTTCACGCCGAGAAATGGGAGGAGGCTCAGGAGGTGCTCGGTACGAAAGGGGGCGAGCCCGGCGTACAGTACGGCTTGGTGCCTTACGCGGCTTCGATCGTTCGGTACGGGCTCGGCGACCGGGCGGGCGGAGACGCCGTGGCACCCCACGAGACGGTGGACTGCGGAGTGTGGTACACGTGGGACCGGGACGCGCAGGAGGGAGACGAAGGGCCAAACAAGCCGGTGCTGGACTCGACCCGGAAGCGGGAGGCGGCGGCTTGGCACGGGTTGGCCGTCGAACAGTCAAAACTTGGTTCGGACCTTGCGAAGAAGCGCTGCCTCGTGTTCGCCGAGAAGGCGGCGAGGATGTTCCCGGACGAGCCCGCGTTCTCCTACGTCTACGCGAGGGCTCTGGACAGTAGCGGCTACGCCACCGGGGCGTTGGAGCAGTACGAGCGCTCGGTGAGGAACGGCCGCGGCTACTTCGTCGGTACGCTCGACGAGACGATTCGCGTTGCGAGGTTTCATGCCGGCAAGCCGTACGACCGCGGGCGGCGGCCCTAGTCGAACCCCGCGTGCCCAAGGAGGCCGGAAAGCACCCGGAGCGGAGCGGCGGGGTGGACGCCTGGCCCCCCGTCGGCTGGCGATGGTTCGCGTTTTGCAGTGACGCTGGGCGGACGCCCTGGCAACGGCGCGGGCTCATCGCGCTGGGCGTGGGTCGAGGCGTGCTCGGGACGGGTCACGGTGCGCCCAGTGCGCTCCCAAGACGGACCTTGGTGCCTCAAAAGTCCGCCACCGGGCACTCCGAGACGTCCACCGGGCACTCCAAGACCGCCCGCGGCGACCGCGATGGGAAGCGAGAGGCGGCGGAGAGCCCGTCGGTGGGTCGAGCTATGCCTGCCCTGCCCGGCAAGGCACGCCGATCCGAGGACCGGGAGCGTTGTATCATGGGGGAATGGCCAACGCGACCGGCGAGGTTCCCGGTGCATTTCCTCCAGGGATCGGCATGACCACGACGATGTCTCCCTTCATCGAGCGGGCCCAGGCGAAGGGCGAGGTCTATATCGAACAGCCCTACGACCTCTACTCGGAGGAGAACCACGAGACTTGGAGGCGGCTCTATGCCCGCATGCTCCCGAGATGGGAAAAGTATGGCAACGAACACTTCCTCCAAGGCATCGCGAACCTATGCCTCAACCCCGATCGCGTTCCGCGGCTCGAGGACGTGAACCAGTTTCTCAGCCCGCTCACCGGGTTCCGGGCCAAGGCCGTCAGCGGGTACGTCCCGGCCTTTCAGTTCTTTGACTGCCTGAGGAACCGCGACTTTCCGACGACGATCACCGTTCGCCACGGCGACAAGATTGACTACCTCCCCGAGCCTGACATCTTCCACGACATCGCGGGCCACGTGCCCATGCACACGGACAAAGCGTTCGCCGAGACGCTTGTGCGGTTTGGGGACTGTGCCCACACCGCCGCCGAGCTCGCCAAGGGGGTGACCGATCCCGAGGAGCGAATCCGCAGGCTCACCTCGGTGATCAAGGCGATGGCGCGCTTTTTCTGGTTCACGATCGAGTTCGGCCTCATGAAGGACCGCTCCGGGACCGGCTACAAGGCCTACGGAAGCGGGTTGCTCTCGAGCTTTGGCGAACTGGAGCACTGCATCGAGAGCCCGGAGGTGCAGCGATACCCGGTGCAGCTCGAATGGGTCGTCAACCAGTATTTCGAGATTGACCACTACCAGCCGTTGCTCTTCGTCGTGGACTCCTTCGACCACCTTTTCTCCCTGGTGGACGAGCTCGAAGGTTGGATGCGCAAAGGCAAGCTGGACAATGTGTCGCCCGGAGAGCCTGGGGTCGGCGAGGCGGACTTGCGGAGCTTCCTGCACGACTAGAGGGTTCGACGATCGAGCCAGGATCGGACCGATTCGGGCCTTCCAACCCACCTGAGCAACGGGCACTATTGGCCATAATTGGGCCTATGCCCGTCGAGATCTTGATGCCGGAACTGGGTGAGTCCGTCCACGAAGGCACCGTCAGCAAATGGCTCAAACAGGTGGGTGACTTCGTGAAGGAGGACGAGCCGGTCGTCGAGATCATGACGGACAAAGTGAACACCGAGCTGGGTGCGCCTGCGAGCGGATATCTCGTCCAGATCATCATCCCCGAGGGCTCGGACGTCGAGGTGTTCAACCCCATGGGTCTCATCGAGCCGGACGAGGCCGCGGCGAAGGCCGCACTCAAGGGTGGAACGCCACCCGCCGAGGCGACCCCGGCAGCCCCCACCCCCACCATGCCCGCAGCACCCACGGCACCGGCCCCGGTGGGCCAGCCCGTTCCCGCCGCAGAACGAAGAAGGCTTTCGCCGCTGGTCAGAACGATGGCGAAGGAGCACAGCGTGAGCGCAGAGGAGCTTGCCTCGATCCCTGGTTCGGGAGCAGGGGGACGAGTGAACCGACGCGACCTGGAGGGGTTCCTCGCCCGGCGAGGCGCACCTGGAACACAACCGACCGCCGCTCCCACCGTAGCCTCGGGACCGGACAAGGATACCTACGCGCTCACCGGAATGCGGAAGATGATCGCAGACCACATGGTGAGGAGCTCGCAAGTGCCGACGGTGAGCACGCTCACCGAAGTGGACGTGACCGCCCTCGTGCAGTTCCGCGCTGCGAACAAGGACTCCTTCCTAGCCCAGTACGGGGTGAAGTTTACGTACACACCCTTCTTTATGAAGGCGCTCGCGGAGTGCCTCACCGAGTTCCCGGCGCTGAACTCCTCGATTGACGGGTACCAGGTCACCGTCAACAAGAACGTCCACATGGGAGTCGCGGTCTCACTGGGAGAGAAAGGGGAGGGCGGCTTGATCGTGCCTGTCATCCGCGACTGCCAAGCCAAGACGGTAGTCGAGTTGGCCAAGGATCTCGAGGTCATCGCTGCCAAGGCCCGCACCAGCACCCTCGACGTCACGGACGTACAGGGGGCGACGTTCACCCTCACGAACCCCGGCTCGTACGGGGCGATCCTCGGCACCCCCATGATCAGCGCGCCCCAGGCGGGAATCTTGGGAACCTACGGCATCGTGAAGCGGCCCGTGATCGTGGAGGACATGATCGCGGTCCGATCCATCATGAACCTGGTGCTCACCTACGACCATCGGCTCGTGGACGGCTTGATGGCGGGCAGGTTCCTGCAGAGCCTCAAGGCCAAGCTCGAACAGTTCCTGTTCTTCCGCTAGTCGGGGAGACAATCCACGAGGTCGTCGTGGCCGCAATAGAAGTGTTGAGTGACCGTGCCTGGCCGAAACCAGACCAGTCCGGGCGGAACCCCAGGCAAGCTGAACTCGGCCACCGCCCTGCCCTCCTCCGGGGATAGCTCGCTTCCGTCCAATCGTGCAACGATGAGGTGCAAGAGGTCGTCCTCACCTTCGAACTGATAGCGGAAGTCCCCGATCCTCCCCCCGAAGTCGTTCTCCTCGATCCCGACGCTCGCAAGTGCGACGACTCCAGGCCGATCGTGGGCCGGGTCGAATGCGGGCAACCGAATCGTTTCCCCGGCCCGGGTGCAACGCGCGACCTGGGCGAGGACCGCATCTCGCCGTGCGAGTTCCTCGGGCGTGGGTGCCAACATTCTTGAGCCTGGCGGAGTGGGTGGGATTCGAACCCACGATACGGTTTTGCCGTATACGCGATTTCCAATCGCGCTCCTTCGACCACTCGGACACCACTCCGCGAGGCTCAGATTATGACCGGTCAGGCCAGCCCGTAGACGGCACGGTACTTCGAGGTGATCCCGGCAAGATAGTCCTCGGGCCCAAGAGGCTTGCCTGTGACCCGTTGGATCAGTTCGGTGGGTTTGTACTTGCTCCCGTGCCGGTAGACCTTCTCGACCAGCCACGCTAGGATCGGAGCGAAGTCGCCTCGGGTGAGCATTGCGTCGGTATCGCCAAGATCCCGCTGGAGGCAAGCCCAGATTTGATAGCTAAGCACATTGCCCATCGAGTACGTCGGGAAGTACCCAATCGAGCCGCTGCTCCAATGTACGTCCTGCATGCATCCCACGGCGTCGGTCTCCGGCACGATGCCGAGATACTGGCGGTACTTTTCGTTCCACGCCTCGGGAAGGTCCTTGACGTCGAGCTTTCCAGCGACCATGTCGCACTCGAGCTCGAAACGGACCATGATGTGCATGTTGTAGGTGACCTCGTCGGCCTCGACCCGGATCAAGGAGGGTTTCACCGTACAGTTCGCTTTGTAGACCGCCTCCGGCCCGACGTCCGGAAGGGCGGGGAAGGCCTCGCGTAGGGGCGCATAGCACCATTGCCAAAACGCCCGGCTCCTTCCGATGATGTTCTCCCAGGTGCGCGACTGGCTCTCGTGAATCCCCAAAGAGACGCCGCCGGCAAGCGGCGTTCTATCCCACGTCGCGGGGGAGTTCTGCTCGTAAAGCCCGTGGCCTGCCTCGTGCAGCCCGGAGTAGAGCGAGCTCGTCACGACCTCGTTGTAGCGGTTCGTGAGCCTCACGTCGTTCACCGAGAAATTGGTACAGAACGGATGGGGAGCGGCGTCTTGTCGGCCGCTCTCCCCACGGAAGCCCAACTTCTGGATCACGGCCCACGTGAAGCTTGCCTGCTTCTCGGCGGGCCATTGACCTACGAGGAAGCCATCCTCGATCGGGCTTGCCAGTTGCGTCTCCTCGATGAGCTCGACAAGTGGCTGGCGGATGCCATCGAACATTGCTTGCCAACCCGCCGCGGTCGCGCCTTCCTCGTACTGGTCCGTGAGCGCGTCATAGGGATGGTCGGTGAAACCGAGGTGGCCTGCCTCTTCCTTGCAGATCTCCACGAGCTCGCCCAGGATCGGACGGAACATCGCGTAATCGTTGGCTTTGCGCGCCTTCATCCAAAGCTCGTGGCCCTGGGTGGCGAGCAGAGCCTTGCGTCCCACCAGTTCGCTGGGGAGCTTGGTTGCAAGATCGAGCTCTCTCCTCACCACGCGGGCGAGGGCGCGATCGTCCTCAGACTCCGCCTCGGCCTCCGCTTGGCCGAGCGCAGCGCGAGTTTGGTCGCTGACCAGGGACTCGTGGAGCTTCGTGCTCAAGATCCCGACTTGCTCGGCCCTGGCCTCGGCGCCCCCGCTCGGCATGTTCGTTTGCTGGTCCCAGTCCATGAGGGCGAGGGCAACGCCCATCGCGTTTACCTCGTACATCCTATCCTTGAGCCTCTCGACGCCATACATTGCCTCAGGCTACCGCCTCGCGATCGCGGGCGCAGGACGTGGCTACCGCGTGAGCACGGGCTGAAGGATCGGCTGGACGGCCAAGAAGGCGTCCACGACCTCTGGCGCGAACTTGTGACCGCGATAGCTGGCGATGAGTCGAGTGGCCGCCGCTTCACCGTGCGCCGAGAGCCAGGGCGCCCCGAAGGCGTGAACGTCGAAGGCCTCGGCCAGGCCCACGCACTGCGCCAGGAAGGGAAGGCTCGCCCCTCGCAGCCCCTGAGGATAACCGCTCCCGTCCCATCGCTCGTGGTGGTTCCGCACGGCCTCTGCGACCTCGCCGCCAAACCCGGCTTCGAACAAGACATCACGGGCGAGTTCGGTGTGCTCACGCATTACAGCGAGTGACTCTGGGTCCACCGGGCCCCGCATGGTGAGGATGGATTCCTCGACCGCGAGCTTGCCCACATCGTGGAGCAGGGCCGCGCGGTGGAGCACGACCAATTCGTCGTCGCTGAACCCGTATCGCTCCCCCGTCGCGACCGCGTACACAGCCACCCGGTGAGCGTGCGCACGCTCTCCCCGAGAGTGAGCCTCGAGGCGCAGCAACAGGTCCCGAGCAAGGTTCATTTCCAAGGCTTCAGAAGGCAGGCTCACCCGCCGAGCACCCTACACGTGTACCGAACCTCGTCAGGGGTGGCCGTGCGAGGGTCGAGCCAAAAGTGCCCATCCTTGATGTAGCCGAGTACGGGCGGATCGGCCGCCCGGAGCCGCTGGGCAAGGGCGTCCGGCGACTCCGACCGAACCCGGCAAGCCCAGGACGCGACCCCGCTTCCGGGCAGGGAGCCCCCGCCCACGACCGTCACCGCCCTGACGGCATTTGCGGGCCCAGGGGAAGACTTCGCGAGCCGCTTCGCGTCGCGAAGGACCTGTTCCAGTGGCCTTTTCAACGAAGCCCATACCGGAATCTCGTCGTGACGACCCTCCAGGTAGAGCCGCAGGGTCGCGGCCAGGGCCGCGAGGGTCAGCTTGTCCACCCGGAACGCTCTCGCGAGCGGATGCTTTGCGATAGCGCGGACCGCCTGTGACGATCCCAAGATGAGTCCGGCCTGGGGACCCCCGAGCAGCTTGTCCCCGCTCGCGACGACCATATCCGGACCCGCAGCGATTGCCTCAGCGAGGGTTCGCTCCGAGGGCAAGCCATAGGCCGTGGTATCCACGAGGCATCCACTTCCCACGTCATCTATGAAGATCCCTGACCGTGCCCGGCACATCGCTGCCAAATCCTCCGGGGCGGGCGATTCGACGAATCCCACGATCTGAAAATTGGACGGATGGCAGCGGAGCACCGCTCCGGTTTGGTCGTGCCACGCCGCTTCATAGTCCGCCAACCGGGTCTTGTTCGTGCATCCCACCTCCCGGAGCACGGCTCCTGAGGCGGCGACGATCTCCGGGAGACGGAACGAGCCCCCGATCTCCACCATCTCGCCCCTAGAGAGCAATACCTCCCGGCCCTGGCAGTGCGCCGCAAGACACAGGACGATCGCGGCTGCGCAGTTGTTCACGACCAGGGCGTCCTCGGCACCGGTGAGCGCCACCAGGTACTCGCGAACACGCTCCTGCCGGTCGCCGCGTGCGCCGCTCGAGACGTCCAGTTCGACCACAGCGTGTCCGAGGCTCGCTTGTAGTATCGCCCCCACCGCTTCGCGGGCGAGGACGGCGCGGCCCAGACCCGTATGGAGGACGGTGCCGCTCATGTTCACCGCAGGGGCAGGGAACGCACCGCTCATGCGCGCGAGTTCTGCCAGGGCAAGTTCTTGGGCATCGCCGCCTGTCGAGCGCACTCGAGAGATCGCCGATCGTGCCGCCATGACTCGCAGGCGCACTGGCCCTTCGCCCAACGTTCGGGCCAAAGCGTCAACGCTCGGTGGTCGGTTCGTACCCCTCATCAGACCTCCAGTGGCAACCGATTGTAGCCAAGACGTGTACTATCGAGCAGCGATGAGCGTCACACCTCCTCCTTTTCAGGTGCAACAGGCCCCTCCGCGCTCCGGTGGCGGCAACAAGGCGTGCATTTGGGTCGCCGTGGGTCTTGTGGTGTGTTGCCTGGTCCTCATCGGGCTGGCCGCAATGTTCTTCAAGACGATGATGGGCACGGTATCGCCCTCGGTAGGTTGCATGGCGACCTTGGACGGCGCCGCCGATGCGCTCCATGCGTACGCGGCGGACCACAACGGCAAGTACCCGGCCGCGGAAACCTGGATGGACGATATTCAGCCCTACTACGAAAAGCAGGTCGAGGAGTTCAAGGACGCACCCGAGTTCGTTCGTGGCATGGCTCCTGCCGCCGCGGACAGCGAGCTGGGATGCGACTGGTCGAAGGGCGTTGTCACGGGCGTCTCCTACAATTCGAATCTCGCAGGAAAAGTCCGATCCGACATCCCGAATCCCACGACGACCCCGCTCGTCTACGAGGTTCCCACTGCTGCCCGGAACCAGCACGCGCCCTACACGGGCCCGCCCGCGACGGCCCCCCCAGGGGCGTTCGGGAACCCTCGAGACTGGGCGATCCACTACGTCGAAGGCGACAACGACTTTGGGATGGACTCGTCGGGCACGGGCTTTAACGTGAAGTCCGGGGGCCGAAAGATCGAGGTCAAAGGGGACCTTCACCAGGACGAAGGTGCCGGAAAGTGAACACCTCGGTCGAACCCTATCGTCTTTAATTATGGAACCGATACTATAATGGAAGCCATGTGGATCCTCCCGCTGTCGTTCATCCAAGGACAAGAGTGGCTGATCATACTGATCGCCATCCTCGTACTCTTCGGAGGGACGAAGATCCCTCAGCTGATGCGAGGGATCGGAAAAGGGGTCGGCGAGCTCCAAGAGGGCCTGAAGGAAGGGAAGCGAAAGTTCAGCGAGGAGTTGAACGACAATTCCCCCGAGCCCACCGAGAGCAAGTAGAGCCGAGGGCGGTGTAAGTGCAGTTTGCTGTACGATAGCAGCATGACCGCGATCTCCCCCGAGTCGCTGGTCGAGACCGTCCAACGTGCTCTCAGCCGGGTCGAGCCCTCTGCCGCGCTCCCCATCGGGCACCGGATCCCGTTCCACTGGCCCCCGCACTTGCTGAGCGGCGACTATCATATCGCCCCGCACGACTGGAGCGGGAACACTTCGTTCCAGGACATGGACGAGACGTTCGCGGTCGAGCTTGCGCACAACTCGGCCGGCGTGTTCGGCCGCACCGTGGACCTCTGGAACGAGGCCAAGGGCGCGAGCGCCGAGGAGGTCGTGGAGTTGCTCAAGCTCGGTGCCCAGCCGCTTCTGAACCGCCAACGCGCGGCCTCGGAGGCCCTGGGCCTTACTTCAAGGCTCACTGCGCCGATCCCCGAGCTCGAACCGCACCAATGGCTCTGCCTCCTGCTCTGCCGGGACCGTGACGTCGCGCACGACGCCATGACCCTCATCGAGGCCCATGCCAGCGAGGTTCCTTTCGGTCGCGCCCTGATCTTGTTGCTGCGAGATCGGCGGCACCCGTACCGGCGCGTGGCGCATTGGTGCGTGCTCGACATGTTCGAGGATCTTCCGTCGCTTTGCCCCAGTTCCACGCTCCAAACCGAGGCCGTGCGCGCGATCCGAGACCTCATTTGGGATGCTGAAGACGATTACGGAAGGGCGGTGTACAAGGCCGGGGTCGTGCTCGGGGGCCATATCTGCACCGCGGAATCGGCAGAAGTGTTGTTCGAGTGTGTGAAGGCACCGTCCAAAATCGGGCGGAGAAGCGCCCTTCACGCCCTCTTCCACGTCGCCGAGTGGATGCCAGAGCTGCGCGAGCGGGCCGTCGTAACCCTTCACCAGGCTGCGGAGGCCGACCCCGAACCCATGCTCCGCCAATACGCCGCTTGCATGGCGGCGGACGTCGAAGCGGGAGGGATTGACCACGTCGCTGAACCCATGTTCCCGGAGGAGCCGTGACGATCCTCGCCGCCTGGATCGCTGCCGCCCACACCGGACTCGCCGCCGACCTTGACCGAATCCTGGGTTCCTCTGTTTTCGAGGGTGCGACGCTAGGAGTTTGCGTGACAAGGATGGACGGCTCGGTCGTCTACGAACGGAACGGAGATCGGCCCTTGGTCCCCGCCTCTTGCCAGAAGGCGTACACCGCCGCGCTCTGCCTGTACCGGCTGGGTGCGGACTACCGGCCCGAGACCAAGATATGGCGCACGGAGTACGGTGCCTATGTCGAAGCCCCAGGCGACCCCGGACTGAGCGCGAGCCAGCTTCGCAAGGCCCGTGAGGAGCTCTCGATCCCCAAGGGGGCCACTGTGCGGGTTCGAGAGGCGTACCGACCGGGTCACGGCCCCGGATGGACTTGGGACGACCTGCCCTACGACTATGCCGCCCAAGTCTCGGCGTTCTCGGCGGACCACTGTTCGTTCGTGGCCCAGGCGACGGCAGGGAGGCTGCTCCCGCTCGATCCTGCTCTCAATATCCGCGTACGGCGGGTCGGCACGAGAGGCAAGTGGAAGGTGCAATACGACCCCACACGAGCTGCGATGACGGTCTCGGGTCGGCTTCCTCAAGCGGCGACCGACCTCGAAGAACTGGCCCAGCCCGACCCGAGTGCCTACGCGGCCCGTCTCCTGGGTGGCAGATACGAAGCGGCTCAGGAAGGGCCCCCCGATCGCCCGCCCGACCTTACTATCCAAGGAGCCCCGATCCACACCCTTCTCAAAGAATGTTGTGAAGAGAGCATGAACCCGTCCGCCGAGCACTTCCTTTTCCTCGGCTCGAAAGCACGGGATTATTCCGGCGCAGGACGGGAGATGCGCTCCTTCTTGGAGACCACCGTGGGCGTCGCCCCCGGTTCGGTGGAACCGGTGGACGGCTCTGGACTGAGTCGCCGCAACCGCACAAGCGCCGAGGCCATGTGCCAACTCTTCCGGTGGGCCGCTTCAGCGGGCCTGTCCGCCGAGCTCGAGGAAGTCTTGGCAGCGGGGGGCGAGGGCACGTTGGAGAAGCGGCTCACGGGGTCGTCGTTCGTAGGGAAGACAGGCACGATGACGGGGATCGTGGGCCTGTGCGGCGTTCTGACCGACGCCAGTGGCACAAAGCTTGCGATGACCTTCCTCGTCAATGGAAGCAGGGGGCCGGCAAGCAAGGTTCGGAGCGCTCAAGACGAGTTTGTCCGGACGCTGGAGGAGAGCACTGGAAGCGGAAGGGAAGTGGCGGACCTGGCTCCCTTCCCGGGCCCTGGGCCTGCTCGTAGCCGTCGCGACGATTGACCTCATCGCAACCGCGCTTCTTCATGCCAACGGCATGATTGTCGAGCAGAACCCGCTCATGCGCCCCTTGATCGAGCGAAGCGAGTGGCTCTTCGCCAGCGTGAAGTCCTTGACGATCCTAGGCGTGTACGTGGTGATGCGGGGGTACGGGCAGTCGAACCGGGACTTTGTCCGCAAGGCGGCGATGATCGGCGTGAGCGCCTATGTTGTCTTGTGGGCGGCTTGGTTCGCCGCGGGCACCGCGCACAACCTGAAGACCGAGGCCCACGTGCCCGAAGTCGTCCTGGTCGCTCCGGTCTCGCCTGCCGCGGCTAGGCACACGTTTTGACAGGTATCGGGCGGTATGGCTATAATCGCATTCGGATGATCCGGAAGCAACATAGAGGTGGCGACCGATAGCGCGCAAGTTCTACAGGCGTAGAGGGCCCGACGCTGGCCCGCCCATCAACGAACGCCTGCTCCGGATTCCCAAGCTTCGCGTGATCGGTGCGGACGGGCAGGCCCTCGGGGTGCTCGATTCACGGGACGCGCTGGAAGCAGCCAGGGACGCCAGCCTCGATCTGGTGCTCGTGGCCGACAAGGCAGACCCGCCGGTGGCGAAGATCACTGACTTTGGCAAGCACAAGTACGAACAGTCCAAGCTGAAAAAGGACAAGAAGCCCAAGGTCCAGAACGTCAAGGGTATAAAGAT
>WBZR01001357.1_pt2 | contig 26206 bp, 14 predicted proteins | sample 5204231 | NCBI WGS metagenome assembly WBZR01 (sample SAMN12412403, study PRJNA552823) | activated sludge metagenome | isolation source: activated sludge from anammox sidestream of wastewater treatment plant... | place: USA: Virginia | collected 2017-08
GTACTTCCGTCATTTCAAACTGTCTGTTTCCTTTTTCGATAAACACATAGTTTTTATTTTCAAAACGAACAATGGCATCATCGGGTAAAACAGTTGCATTGCCACCTGATAATTCTATCATTGCATTCATAAACATACCCGGCAATAATGTTTTGTCATAATCCTTAAAATGACAATGCACCTGTGTTGCGTTGTCGTTACTTAGGTTTTTGCTGATTAATATGATTTCACATTCATACTTTTTATCGGGATTACTGTTGGAAAACGTAATTACTTTTTGTCCGATAGCCAATTTGTTTACATCTTTATCAAACACGGTTAATGCCAAATGAATGTCATTGGGATTGACTAGTTCAAACAGCACATCGCTTGGTGTTACATATTTACCGATATTCACATTTACGGTAGAAACAAAACCATTGATAGGCGAATAGATGTTGATACTTTTTGTAATCGTATTGGCAGTAACAGTAGTTGGATTTAAACCGATTAATTTCAACTTTTGTTCCAATGATTTTATCAATATGTTTTGGGTTTGATAAGTTGCTTTTGCCTGCTCAAATACTTTATCACTTACTGCTTTACTTTCGTTGAGTTCTTTTTGACGCAAATATTCACTTTCATTGTATGCAAATTGGGCTTTGGCAGTTAAATAATCTTGTTGTAATTGAATGTATTGAGGGTCTTCCATTACAGCAATTACTTCTCCTTTGCTAATGTGCATACCGGGTAATAATTTTGTGGATTTCAGATAACCACCCAACGGCACACTGACGGACACTATGTTTTGAGGCGGAACATCAATCTTCCCATTCAATTTCAAAACTGAAAAAACATTTTGCATTTCTATTTTACCGATTTCAATTCCTGCATTTTTATATTGTGCATCAGTAAGATTGACAACATTTTCTTGTATTGGTACATTTACTTGTTCTTCGTTTGTTTGTTTATTGTTACAAGACGAAATAATAAGTAAGAAGCAATAGACAATTATCAATTTAAAATTGGCAATTAGCGATTTGCAATATGCAATAAAAGTTAGCTCATTGCCCATTCCCCATTGCTCATTGCTTATTGCCCATTGCCCATTGCCCATTGCCTGTTGCCCATTGCCCATTGCCCATTCCCCATTCCCCATTCCCCATTGCTCATTGCCCATTGCCCATTCCCCATTCCCCATTCCCCATTGCTCATTGCCCATTCCCCATTGCTCATTGCCCATTGTATATTTTATATTTAACTTTTTCATTTTTTAGACTATTTATTTAGATAATAATTAATTTCTGCAACGGCATTATTCCTGTTTCGTATGGCTTCAATATAATCGCTTTGAATACTAATTGCTTGGTTCATTAGCAATACCCATTCTAAATAATTGATTTCACCATTTAGAAATTGTTTGTTTGCAGTAGTTTTAAGTGTTTCAGCATTTTTTAGAGCCGTATTTTCAAAATATAAAACAGCATTTTGATATTTTTGATATTGCTTCATTACTTGTGCAAAGTTGGTTTCGAGATTTCTCAAATTCACTTGGTATTCATTGGCGGCTACTTGTTCATTTATTTTTGAAGCATTTATTTTTATTTTTTGACTACCGTTAAAAATAGGAATACCCAAACCAAACTGAACCGAATGAAAACGAAGACTACTGTTGTATTCCACATCATTTGCACCCATACCTTTCATTCCCATTATATTATAGCCAAATGTAATGTCTGGTAACAGTTTTGATTTTTCAACTTTTGTATTGGCAACAGCGATGTTTTGTTGTTGTTTCCAATACTGAACTAAAGGATGAGAAATAAACTCCGGGTTTTCCAATAAAGATATATTTTGAAAAAAGATTTCACTTTCATCAGGAACAAAAACTGTAGTTGTGTTGAGTAAATACTGAAACTGCAATTGAACAATTTCCCAATTTTGTTCTAATTGTGAAAGTTGAAGTGCAATTTGTCCTTGTAGATTTTCGGCTGTTGTTTTTTCTAAAATATTGCTTTCTCCTTTTTTAAATCGAAGAATGGATTTACTTAGAAATTCTGAAAACAAGCTGTCATTTTCCAATAATAGTTTTTTCTTTTGTTGGATATAAAGCAGATTAAAATAAACCTCTGTAACTGATTTTTTTAGTTCTGTTTCTTTTATTTTTAAATTCAAAACACTGCTTTTCCATTCTTCGGTTAGCAAATTTTTTTGTCTTGAATAAACAGTTGGGAAACTGAGTGTTTGTGAAATACCTAAACTCAAATCAGGATAAAAACTATTGATTTGTCCATACTGTCCGCCAATGTTTGTAGCTGGAATAGTCGTACCGGCTTTGATGAGTTTTTGATGATACTCTGTTCGTAACTTTTCATTTTTAACGCTAAGATTATTGACTAAAGCTGTATCAATAGCTTGTTGAAGTGTGATTTTATCTTGTGCATTTGAATAATTTGTAATAAGCACTAAGCAACAAGCAATTAGCAATTTATAACTAGTAATAAGCAATTTATAATTAGCAATATGCAATATGCAATATGTGATAGAATTGGCAATATGCAATATGCTATATGCAAAAATAGATTGTTCATTGCCAATTACCCTTTGCTTATTGCCAATTGCCCATTGCCTATTCCCCATTCCACATTGCCAATTCCCCATTCCACATTGCCTATTCCCCATTCCACATTGCCTATTCCCCATTCCACATTGCCTATTAAAAAACCTTTTCATATCAATATTTTTCAGGGTTATTAATTGCGTGACTAATCATTTTTCCAACTTCATCGTTTTGTGCTAATAAGTCTTTATAAATCGTTTCGTCAATGTATTTACAAGCAAATGCAAATTCAATCCAAACACCTGTTTCAGAATTTTCAGCATCACAATCTGTAAGCTTAGAAATGAAATGAGCAGGGTATCGTTTCTTTCTGTATGCTTCTGCAAGATTTGCACATACACTTCTTGAAGACCTACGAACCTGATCCGTTAATGAATATTTTTCCTCCTTAGGAAATGATTTGCTGATTTCAAAAACCTGCATAGCTTGTTCAAAAGCCTTTTTATACAGTTTTGTTTCTTTAAAATTATATGAAGCCATAATTTTTTGTTTTTTAATTGTTACTTATTGCTCATTGCCCATTGCCTATTGCCCATTGCCATTTCTCATTCCCCATTGCCCATTCCCCATTGCCTATTGCTCATTGCTTATTACCTATTCTAGCTATATTAAAAATGATATACAAAATAGGTAGAACGAAAAGCGTTAAGAAGGTAGCTACCAACAAACCACCTATCACTACAGTTGCCAGCGGGCGTTGCACTTCGGCACCTTCACCATGACTGAGTGCCATAGGCAGAAAGCCAAGCGATGCTACAAAAGCCGTCATCAATACAGGCCGCAAACGAACTTTGGTTCCCATAATCACAATTCGTTTCAGGTTTTTGTAACCCTCGCTTTTTAAGCGATTAAATTCTGCAACCAGCACAATGCCGTTCAAAACGGCTACACCAAACAATGCAATAAAGCCAATGCCGGCACTCACACTGAAAGGAATGCCTCTTATTGCCAAAGCAAAAATTCCGCCTATTGCCGATAGCGGAATGGCAGTATAAATCAGCAATCCTTGCTTTACAGAGCCAAAAGCAAAATAGAGTAGGAGGAAGATTAACAATAACGACACCGGAACAGCCACATATAATCTCGTCTTGGCTGCTTCCAGATTTTCAAACGCACCACCGTAAGTCATAAAATAACCAGGGGGTAATTTTATTTGCTGCTCTACTTTTTGTTGCAGTTCATGCACCGTGCTTTGAATATCTCTGCCACGCACATTAAAACCCACAATAATTCTGCGTTGCGAATTTTCTCTTTGAATCTGATTTGGTCCGTCTTCAACAGCAACGGTAGCAACCGTGCTTAATGGAATTTGTGTTCCCTGTGGTGTGGCTATCAGTAATTGTTGCACATCTTCCAGATTTTTTCTTTTACTGCCCGACAAACGCACTACCAAATCAAATCGCTTTTCACCCTCATACACCATACCGCTGCTTTCGCCTGCAAAAGCTGCATTAACCACCCGGTTGATGTCGCTGATGTTTAAACCATATTGCGCAATCACACTCCGATTGTATTTTACTACAATCTGCGGCATACCCGAAACCGGCTCTACATAAAGCGCTTCACTTCCGTCAACGGTATTACAAATTTTTCCTAATAGATTGGCGTAATGTGCCAGCGTATCTAAATTTTCTCCGAATATTTTACAAACCACATCCTGCCTTGCACCCGAAATCAGTTCGTTGAAACGCATGGCTACCGGATATTGAAAACCAAATGATACACCCGGTACTGCTTCTAATTCCTTAGCAATTTTTGATTCCAATTCGGGATATGTTTTTGCCGAAGTCCATTCCTTTCTTGGTTTCAGAATAATCATCATATCCGATGCATCCACAGCCATCGGGTCGGTGGGCACTTCGCTGCTTCCTGTTTTAGTAACGACTTTTTCTACCTCAGGAAATTTTTGTAAAATGATTTTTGACGCTTTTGATGCGGCTTCAATGGAAGTATTCAAATTACTACCCGGCAGCACCCTTGTATCCACAGCGAAATCGCCTTCCGGTAAAGAAGGAATAAACTCACCGCCTAAAGTTGTCAATACCAATATTGCCGCAACAAACAATCCAGCTATAGATGCTAATACAGTCTTTTGATAGCGCAATATTTTAGTGAGATACTTTTGATAAAACCGTTCTATACGATTCATCATTTTATCAGAGAAAGTTTCTTTGTGCGAAATCTTTTTACTTAAAAACAAAGAACTCATCATCGGAATATAAGTCAGCGACAATACAAAAGCTCCCAATAAAGCAAAGGCAACTGTTTGAGCCATCGGCTTAAACATTTTTCCTTCTATACCCTGCAAAGAGAAAATGGGGAGATAAACAATGAGGATAATGATCTGACCAAATACAGCACTGTTCATCATTCTGGATGTAGATGTTTTTACCTCGCTATCCATTTCCTTTTGGGTAATTTGCAATTTGCAATCTGCAATCTGCAATTGAGACTTATTTTGTTCATTGTCTATTGCCAGTTGCTCATTGCCCATTGCTAATTGCTCATTGCCTATTGCTAATTGCTCATTGCCTATTGCTAATTGCTCATTGCCTATTGCTAATTGCCTATTGCTCTTTTCAAATCTCCTATGAAAACTATGCATCACCGCTTCCACAATAATTACAGCTCCGTCCACAATCAATCCAAAATCCAATGCACCTAAACTCATCAGGTTTCCACTTACACCAAAAGTGTTCATCAGGATAATGGCAAATAACATGGAGAGTGGAATAACAGATGCTACCAGCAATCCTGCACGAAGATTTCCTAAAAACAATACCAACACAAAAATCACTATCAGCGCACCTTCCATTAAGTTTTTAGTAACGGTGCTGATGGCATTGTTCACCATTTTGGTTCTGTCAAGGAATGGCTCTATCACCACACCTTCGGGTAAGGATTTTTGGATTGAAGCAATCCGTTCTTTAATATTTTGAATCACCTCATTGCTGTTTGCTCCCTTCAACATCATCACTACTGCACCGGAAACCTGTTGTTCTCCATTGTAGGTCATGGCGCCATAGCGTGGGGCATTACCGAAACGAACTTCACCTACATCACGAATCAGCAATGGAATCCCTGTAGGAAGATTTTTTACCACAATGTTTTGAATATCATCTATCGTTCCCACTAATCCTTCACTGCGGATAAACAGTATGGTAGGTCCTTTTTCAATGTATGAACCACCGGTGTTTTGATTATTTTTTTCAAGAGCATTGAAAACATCGCTGATGGTTATTCCATAAGCCATCAATTTTTCGGGCACTACTGCTATTTCATATTGTTTAAGCAAACCGCCAAAACTGCTCACTTCGGCAACGCCTTTTACTCCCAACAGTTGTCTGCGCACTATCCAATCCTGAATTGTGCGTAATTCCATTGCATTGTATTTGTTTTCATACCCTTTTTTGGGACGAACCACATACTGATAAATTTCACCCAGTCCGGTTGTAACAGGTGCTAACACCGGAGTTCCAAATCCTTTTGGAATTTGCTCCTGTGCTTGTTGTAGGCGTTCTGCTACCTGCTGCCTTGCCCAATAGATGTCAGTTTTATCATCAAACACGATGGTAACAACCGATAATCCAAAGCGGGAAAAACTCCTAAGTTCAATCAACCCGGGTATGTTGTTATTTACCTGTTCAATCGGGAAGGTGATTAACCGTTCTACATCAGGCGCTCCCAATGCAGGCGCAATCGTTATCACCTGCACCTGATTATTGGTAATGTCGGGCGTAGCATCAATCGGAAGTTTTTTTACTTCATACGCACCATAGGCAATCAACCCGAGAATGAACAAACCTATGAAGAGTTTATTTTTTATAGAGAATTCAATTATTTTATTCAACATTTATTATTATTTCTTAGTTGTGGAATGTGCAATTGGTAATGTGCAATTGGCAATGTGGAATGTTTAATATGCGAATAGCGACAATGAGTTGCTTATTGCCTATAGCCTATTACCTATTGTCTATTGCCTATTGCCTATTGCCTATTGCCTATTGCCTATTACCTATTGTCTATTGTCTATTGTCTATTGCCTATTGCCTATTGCCTATTGCCTATTGCCTATTGCCTATTGCCTATTGTCTATTGCCTATTGCCTATTGCCTATTGTCTATTGCCTATTGCCTATTGCCTATTGTCTATTGTCTATTGTCTAATAAAAAACTAAGAAACTTTTGGCGGTTGCCAAATGCTGTTGAGGTAAGCGTTAGAATAATTTTGTTGTTGAAGTATAGGTGTCTTCAATTCTTTCCCAGCAATTTGTCTTGAAAACTTGATAAACAAAGGCTGAAAATATACTACTTGTACAGAATGTACATTAATTGTCTTAAACGGAAGTTTATCGTGGTCGTGATGATGATCATTATGGTGGTGATTAATGTCCTTTCCATAATGTTTTGCCAAAAAATTTATAATCGAATTGTTGTTATCTTCTTGAGAATGCTCAATATAATGGTGGATAAGTAAAGGCAACTTCAAAACCTCCCAAAATGCCGTATTGACACTTAAAAAAGTAAAAAGAATGAATATAGAAATTACCTTTTTCATACTGCAAAGTTCAGTAATAATAATCAATTAAATTATGACATTAATCAGTTTTTTGGTTGATGTTAGTATTTGATTGTATTTTTATTTTCAATCATTTTTAAAATTCCGTCTAAAACAGTTTTTCCGTCTTTTATTAAGTCTGATTTATGCCCCGACAATTTCCATTTTAAAACAGTCATTCTGATACCGCCAATTAAAATTGTCGTAAGCGTAGATGCTCCCATCAATTTGTTATATTGTCCGCTTTCTTGCCCTTGCTTAATATTGGTCTTTACATAGTTCTGCATCATATCCATTATTTCAGAAACTTTATTACTTAGATTTTCTTCATAATGAAAAATACTCTCGGCAAAAATAACACTGACAATTGCAGGTTTATTAACGAAAGTTTGTAATTGAGAATTGAAAATAGCTCTTAATTTATCAGCTTCGCTTGTTGATGGTTTAAACGGGATAGATTGAATACGGTTTTTCATTTCTGTTTTGAAATACTCCAATAAGCTCCATAGAATTTGGTTTTTACTTTTGAAATGACGGTATAATGCAGGTTCTGAAAGTCCAATGTCTTCAGCAAGTGTCTTTATAGTCAAATTCTGAATTCCGAATTTCGAAATTCTGTTGGTTGCCGCTTCCATTATCTCTATTTGTCTGTCTGTAAATTCTTGCATCTTCAAATTAAATCAAGTTAGTTAGCATTCACTCGCAAAAATAAATAAAATTTTTCATTCTGCAAGAATTATTTTAAAAATAAATTGAATTTGATTTGTTGATAGGAGGAAAAATTATTCTGAACGGGATAGTCCTGATTGCTACACGGACTCCACCACTGAATTTATCACCAAGCCCAAATTACTTGTTCGGGCTTTTTACATTCCCAACCAGAATGACGCACGAGCTTTGTTGCACCAATGCTTAAAAGGGTCTTACAATGAGCCACTACAAATGTATGTGAATCTGTCTGCCGGATGGCTCTCCCATTAGCATGAAAATTTATTTTCTTGCAGAAAAATGGGGAATGGCTTAAAACGGTTTTGACGGCTTGACGCAGGACGAATTTTACCGACAAGTGTTGATACGAAGTTAATACTTTTTCTTACGGCAATGTCAAATCGAAGCACTTTACTCGCCTTCGTTCAAACTGCTTGTTATAGCCATTGGTGATTATTTCTCATTTGTTTCAAGCAACCAGTTAAAAACGTTCAAATGTTTTATGCCACCTCGGTCTTGTGTAAATCCGTCTGTGGTCAATAAAAACTTAGGGTAGTTGTCACTTATCTTTTCTAATGCTCCAAATTCTCGTTCTATAGTTTTTTCATTTGTCAGTTGCCACGCTACTTGGTAATATTCAATGTCACCTGTTTTGGTTTTGCATACAAAATCCACTTCAGTATTACGACTTGTTCCTATCCAGATTTTGTTGCCTCTGCGAAGCAACTCAAGGTAAACAACATTTTCTAAAATATGTCCTCTGTCGATGGTGCGTTCTTTTCCTGTGAGAATGTTGAGCAAACCTGCATCCACCAAATAATATTTTTCTTGTGTAGCCAACTGCTTTTTGCCTTTAAGGTCGAAACGGTTTACTTTATAAAACACAAAACTCGCAACCAAATATTCCAAATATTTTTCAACGGTTACGTGATGTATGCTTTGTCCGTCTTGTTTTAATGTTTTAGAAATATTGCTTGGCGAAAGTGCATTACCAATGTTAGAGGCTACAAATTTTACGATGTTTCCAAAGGCACGTTTGTCATTTATTTTTTGGCGCTGCGTGATGCCTTTTTCTACAATGGTGTTATAAATTGCTTCCAAGTATTCGTAAATTTCGTCAAAACCACTTTCTCGTAATTCGATACCTTTGGGCAACGAAGTTTCCTTGATGTAATCAAAAAACAAATTTTCATAATTGAGGTATTTTATACTTGTGTCAATTTTTCGTGCGGTTAAATATTCTATGAAAGAAAAGGGCAAGATAGAAATTTCGATATATCGACCGCTCAATAAAGTTGCTAATTCGCCACTCAACAAAAATGCGTTTGAGCCTGTGATGTAAACATCTGTGTTTTCTGAAGCTAATAGCCCGTCCACCAATTTTTCAAATTGTAGAATGTTCTGTACTTCGTCTAAAAAAATATAGTTAGGTTTATCCGTTTGTAGTTTTTTCTTGATGTCAAAATAAATGTCGTCCCAATTTTTGTTTACAAAATTTTCGGGCAATTCAAAGTTATAAAACTGAGTTTGCCGTTTTGCCAATACCTTGTTTATGCAAGAGTTCACGGTAAATTTCCAGCAAAGTGCTTTTGCCCGACCTACGCAAACCACTCACCACCTTTATGAGGTCTTTGTCTTTGTAGGTAAGTAGTTTGTTGATGTACTCCGTTCGATTGGTAAAATTCTCATAGTACAAATATATAAAATAAATTATCAAAACTTGCAAAATGTGTAAGTTTTGATAATATTAAATAGTTTTGTAATTATATGTCAGTCTGATATTGGCACGGCACTGTACCATTGCATATAACGTTTTTATTTACGCCACAATGGCGTAAATAGACTAAAGGTATTCCTTTTTTTTCATAGATGCAAATCATCCGGAGGGCTATGGGTGTTGGACTTCATACGGTCGGTGATGTGGATATAAATGGTGGTGGTCTTGATGCTGTTATGGACTAATAGTTCTGGCATCGGCGGATATTATTTTGTAAATAATTAATTTTTTCATGACACAATATTATCAGTCAAACATAAGGTGTAATACATTCATATCGTGGTGATTGTGTTGATAAAAGGATTATTTACCGTAATATTACGATTATAGTGTAAATTAATCGTAAGTTTACGGTAAATGTATGTTTACTGCTGTGTCAAGTAGGCTTGGCTTCGAGATAATCTACTTTAACCCAAAAGCTCAACAACCCTAGGTCACTACGCTTCTACCCCTTTTTTATGGATTTTTGTACTCATCGTTTTCGTTTAAATTGCTAATTCGTTGTCCGGAATGAATGGCTGATTGTACAACTACATTGCGCCAGGGATGGGAGGCGGCACAACGTAAGCCGTACAGCCCGACCCGGCAGGGAGGCGCCCAAATAATAAACCAACCCGGCTGATCAATAATCCAACAAACGCTGTATGGCGGCTTCTACTTTGCTGATGGATGGTATGAAGGTCTCTTCGAGTGTGCTATTGAGCGGTATGGCCGGAAGATTCTCTGAGCCAATGGTCATGACAGGGGCATCGAGTGAGGTGAAACACGCCTCTTGAATGCGGCCCGCAAGGCTTTGGGCGAAAGAATTGTTGATGGATTCTTCGGTAACGACGAGGCATTTGCCGTGCTTACGGACAGTGTTGAAGACCGTATCGGTGTCGAGTGGATAAATGGTGCGCAGGTCGATTATCTCTACCCGACCGTTGAAGCTACGAGCTGCATTGAGTGCCCAATGAACGCCCATGCCATACGTTACGATTACGCAGGTATCCCCATTTGAAACCTTGTCTGCATCTGCTTCGAGCACGATATTTGCCATACCAAGGGGCAGAATGTAGTCATCGGCAGGCATGATGGTGCGTGCAGCATCGGTACCTTTGACCTTAGACCAGTAAAGGCCTTTGTGCTCAAAAAACACAACAGGATTGGGGTCGTAATAGGCTGCCTTGAGCATACCTTTGAGGTCGGCTCCGTTGCTCGGGTAGGCGATCTTGACGCCCCGAATATTGGCTACTACCGTCTCTACACTTGAAGAATGGTAAGGACCGCCACTGCCATACGCACCGATGGGAACACGGATGATGCAATTGACAGGCCACTTGCCGTTGCTAAGGTAGCAAGAGCGGCTTACCTCGGTAAACAATTGGTTAAGACCTGGCCAGATGTAATCGGCAAACTGGACTTCGACAATGGGCTTGAGGCCGACAGCCGACATACCGACTGTGCTGCCGATGATAAAGGCTTCCTGTATCGGTGTATTGAAAACCCGGTCGCTGCCGAATTTTTGTGCAAGTGTAGCTGCCTCACGGAATACGCCTCCGAGTCTGGCACCTACATCCTGGCCATAAAGCAAACAATCGGGGTGGACTTCCATCAGCTCCTGTACACCGAACAGGGCGCAGTCAACCATTACTTTCTCTTCGCCGCCCTCTGGTGTGCGTGTACCCGACTCTACTGTGACCGGTGTAGGGGCAAAAGCATGCGTAAAGAGGTCATCCGGTGTTGGGTCGGGTGCTGCTTTTGATTGTTCGTAGTCGGCCAGTACGCTTTCTCTTGCTTTAGTTTCGAATGCGGTTATCTGCTGTTCGGTAAAACCGTTTTTTAGTAGTGTAGTTATCAGTTTTGGGTACGGGTCGCGCAGTTTTTGTTCTTCGAGGTCATCGCGGTACCATTCCTTGCGTACGCCACTGGTATGGTGGTTGAGCAGGGGCACTTTGACATGTACGAGAAAAGGTCGACGCTCGGTACGGATTTTGTTGATGACTTCTTCTATTGTATTGTAGCAGAGTATAAAATCGGTGCCGTCAATACTACGCACCTCTATACCCGGGAAGCCCTGTGCATAGCGTGCAGCATCCATGGTACGGATTTCGGTAGAATAGGCTGAGATGTCCCATTCGTTGTCTTGTACGAGGTAAAGTATGGGCAGTTGTTTGAGAGCTGCCATCTGGAATGCTTCGGCTACTTCACCTTCTGTGACGGAAGCATCGCCCAGGGAGCACACTACTACAGGATTGATATCCAGTTGTTCTGCGAGACCGGTTTTCTCCTTGTACAGTATGCCCATGGCTACACCCGTGGTGGGAATAGCCTGCATGCCCGTAGCAGAAGACTGGTGCGGTATCTTTGGTTTATCATCATCGCGTAGGCTTGGGTGGCTGTAGTAAGAACGACCACCGGAGAATGGGTCGTCGCGTTTGGCCATGAGTTGGAGCATGAGGTCATAGGGACGCATACCTATAGACAGCAACATAGCATCATCGCGGTAATAAGCAGAGAGGTAGTCTTGCGGAAGCAACTGGAGGCCTGTGGCTATCTGTATGGCTTCGTGTCCACGAGAGGTGGCGTGTACGTATTTAGAGACGAATTTGAAATTTTCTTCATAAATATCTGTCATGGCTTTGGCAGTAGCCATCAGCCTGAATGCTTTTTCGAGGGTTTCTTTGTTCACTATCTGTTTTGATGCCATGATTGTTATTTAGCTTTAAATTTCTCTATAGCGTTTCGGGTGAAATCGGATAATACGAGTGTGCCACTTATTTCTGCTCTGTTGGCGAGCAGTGTGTCCCAGTTTTCGGTACCTTCCCAGCATATTTGTTTGAGCGACTTCATAGCCTCCGGGTTGGACTGGACCAGGCGGTCGGCGAGTGCATGAATGGCTGTGTCCATTTCATCTGCCGTTTCGTATATACCGGCATAGAGGCCTTTGTTCAGTGCCCAGTCTGCACTATAGAATGAAGTGGCATCAATGGATAACTGTGACATGGCAGAGATGCCAATCTTTCGCACTACTGCCGGGCCAACAACAAAGGGGCCGATGCCAACAGCGAGTTCACTGAGTTTGACGGAGGCAGCTTTGGTGGCGAAGCAATAATCTACGGCTGCTGCAATACCTACCCCGCCGCCAACTGCCTTGCCCTGTACACGACCTATGATAAACTTGGGACAGGTACGCATGGCATTGATAACGTTAGCGAAGCCGGAGAAGAAAATTCGGCCTTCGTCAATATTTTTGATGTTGATGAGTTCGTCAAAACTTGCCCCTGCGCAGAAAGTTTTATCGCCTGCGCTACGTAGTATAATCACCTTGATACTATCATCATTGCCAGCCTGAGTGATGGTATTGGCAAGAGCCTGCAACTGGTAGCCGGGCATACTATTGTGTGAAGGGTGAAAGAAGGTGATGGTGCCGATACCGTTATCTGTCTGCAGATTGACGTATCCGCCTTCTGTTGAGTTGAGTGACATAGTTTATTCCTGATTTCGTTTTTTAACCATAGTGAGAATGGTGGCAATGGCTACCGTTTCACCTGTTTCATCATAAACATCTACCATGAATTTTACAATTCCTTTGGCGATGTCTTCTTCATTTTTCTTTTCCTGGCTTACTTTTTCTTTAACTGTTAGCCTGACCCCAATGGTCATACCGGCATATACCGGTTTGGTGAAGCGGCATTCTTCGAGGCCGTAGTTGAGCAATACGGGTCCTTTGCCCGGGTCAACAAATAACCCAGCTGCAGCTGAGAGTACAAAATAGCCGTGAGCTACCCTTTGGGTAAATATGGTACCATCAAGCGATGTAGCGTCTGTATGTGCATAGAAGTGGTCCCAGCTTACATTGGCAAAATTGACAATATCGCTATCGGTAACGGTGCGTTTGTGTGTGATGACCGTTTCGCCTACCTGGAGGTCTTCGAAGTATTTTCTGAACAGATGTACACCCGGGTCTTTGAATTCTGCACCCGGCTGATAGACCCTGGTGATTTCTGTAATAGTTGATGGTGAACCTTGTATGGCACAACGCTGCATATAGTGCAATACACCACGCATGCCACCCATCTCTTCGCCTCCGCCGGCACGACCAGGGCCACCGTGTACAAGCAGTGGCATAGGGCTGCCATGGCCGGTACTTTCCTTGGCACAATCCCTGTTGAGTACCAGTATCCTGCCGTGGTGGCTGGCTGCACCAAGTGTATATTCGCGGGCTACAGCGTTGTCGTGTGTAATAATAGAACTGCACAGCGAGCCTTTGCCCATTTTTGAAAGCTCTACTGCCTCATCGGTAGATGTGTAAGGCATAATGGTAGATACCGGGCCGAATGCTTCTATTTCATGAGCTTCGGTATGTTTGAAAGGGTTCATTTGCAGCAGCAGTACCGGGGATATGAATGCACCTTTCTCCTTGCTGCCGCCTATTATTTCTACATCATTCGGATTGCCATAGAGTGTTTCGGCATTTTGGGCAAGCAGCCTGATTTTTTCCTGTACTTCCTTTAGTTGTGTACGACCGGCAAGTGCGCCCATACGCACACCTTCCACACGTGGGTCGCCGATGGTAGTCTGAGACAATGCTTTTACCAGAGCTGACTGTACATCACCGAGGAATTTTTCGGGTACAATTATCCGGCGGACGGCTGTACATTTTTGTCCGCATTTGACGGTTATTTCCTTACGGATTTCTTTGATAAAGATGTCAAATTCTTCGGTGCCGGGTGCTGCATCTGTACCAAGAACTGAGCAGTTGAGGCTGTCGGCTTCCATATTGAATGGGACTGCTTCGCTAATGATACGTGGGTGTGCTTTAAGCATCCTGCCTGTGCTTGCCGAGCCGGTAAATGTAACGACATCCTGGCTTTCGACGTGGTCAAGGATGTTTCTTGCCGAACCACAGAGGAGCTGTAGTGAGCCTTCCGGCAAAATACCTGAAGCCACGATATCGCGTACCATTGCTTCGGTAAGGTATGAAGTGAGCGTAGCAGGTTTCACAACAGATGGCATACCGGCCAGCAGATTGACGGCAATTTTTTCGAGCATTCCCCAGATGGGGAAATTGAATGCGTTAATATGGATGGCTACACCTTGCTTCGGCACCATGATGTGGTGGCCTATGAAACTGCCCGATTTGCTTAGTGGGGCGTAATCGCCATCTACGTAATACGGTTCGTCCGGAAATTTTCTGCGAAGTGAAGCATTGGCAAAAAGATTGCCTATTCCGCCTTCAATATCTATCCAGCTATCGACCTTGGTAGCACCTGTCTGATAGCTCAGTTTATAATATTTTTCTTTGCGCTCGAGCAAATAAAGTGCAAGTGATTTGAGCATGAGCCCACGTTGCTGGAAGGTCATTCTACGGAGAATTTTTCCGCCTGTGGTACGGCCATAAGCGAGCATGCTTCCGAAATCAAGACCTGCTGTACTTGCTGAGGCTATTACTTCGCCAGTTGATGCGTCTGCCAGTAACTCACCGTCATCTGTACCGCTTATCCATTGTCCGTTTATGTAATTTTGGAGTTTTTGCATCCTATATTAATTTGAGAAATACAAAGGTAATGAAAATCTGACGTAATTTAGAAACTGAAGGCTTAGCTAAGTGAGTGGTGCACCCATGCTTGATACATGTAACAAAAAAACCTGAAACTATGTAGGAATGAAGCTAAATGTACAATTCAATAAAATTGAAGGTAAAAACAGTTTATTTCTTGTCACATTTCACACACTATTTACTTTTCACCATTCACTTTTCACTTTTCACTTACCATCTGTGTGAGGGATAGAAGGCGGCACAACGTAAGCCGGATAGCCCGACCCGACAGGGGCACACCCTGAAAATAAACCCAGTTAACGCTTTAGGCTCTTGACTGCCAATCATGAGTACTACAAATCTGTTTGAAAAGCTTAAAAACCATAGGTCACTTTGCTATTATCACTTTATTATGCATTCTTTGGACTAAAGGTTTTGTATGGATTCCTAATCCGTTATCTGTCTTTGAACAACTGTTCATACCTTCTGAAGCTGGCTATATTTTCGGGTGTGGAGAGTGAGCGGTGAAGGTCGGCTTTCTCACGTTGTGTGAGGTGAAAGCTCATGGATGCGCGCTCGTTGATTTGCTGTGGTTGGTAGATGAACGGAAGTACATGTACATTGGCTGTGCCAAAATAATCCATCATAGATCGGATGTAATTGTCTTGCTCGTATTGCTGATGCTTGACGATGGTGCGAGTGAAACCCAGCGGACTGAAAAGGCTCTCGATGATTCCTTTGTTTGACTGGATGTTTTTTTCGGTGCGGGTGTCATTGGCTGCCATCTGGATGATGATGATACCGGCGGTGTTTTCTTTTAACCATTCTTTGTAGTTCCAGATGTAGCGGTAAGCAACACTGATACCAAAATTGTCATTGAATCCTGCATCCATCACTTCCATAGCAGGTATTGTGGGTAGAAAAACATTCGGAAGAATAAAGGGATAGGTACAGTTCATTCGCAGGGCACTTAGAAAACTCAGACTGTCGGCCTGCATGCTCCTAAAGTAATCCCTGAACTCGATACCGTCCTTTGGCAGACGAGTGCTGTCGGCATGATATGGTGCCTGGGTCATATAAGAAACGTCGAGCGGTGAAATGATAAGCCTTCGTCCGTCATTGATAATGGTAGGTGTTATGAAAAGCATCGGAATCTGTGCCTGCGATTCTGCCTCACGGAAAGAAGCGAGATTGCGATGGAGGAAACCAGAAGTATTTTCATTGAACTGTTGTTCAAATGCATAGGCCCGGTCTCTGAAATATGTTTTGCCTGAATAATTAAATCTTGAAAAATTGGGAAATATATCATTCGAGACCAGAGTAAATGATAGTGAATTGAGCATATCTTTTGAGAAGTCGGTTTTGTATGGGTATGTAGGGTCCAACAGGCGTTTATTCTCGAATATTGCTCTAAAGAAAGCCATGCCAAGTACACCACCGGAAGCGCCGCTCATCATTACTGTTCTATCAAGGAGTTCGTTAGTTGACATTTGATTGAGGCTATCCAGCACTTCCATAGCCCAGACACCGGCCCGTTGACCGCCACCTGATGCACAGAGAAACACAGCATACGGTTTTTCTGATTTTTGTTTGTCAAGCCATTTTTCAAGCACTCCGAAGCCTGATTTTTTATCGTTTGCATATTTTAAATCGTCATACTGTACTCCACAGCTGTCAGGATCATACGGAAGTGGTGTTTTTTGATAATCGATACCATAGGCTTGGTTAAAGTGGAGGAGGCGATCGTTTTTAGTGATAAAGTTGGCCAGGAGTATCAGTACCACAAATACCTGAAGTCGCCAGTTGCGAAACCAGAATGAAATAGCACTGACAATAGACAGCAGCACACTGAACAGAAGAAGGATGCTGGCCCCGGCAGGAATTCTAAAATACCGGTTGTCGCTTAGGAGCCCTAATGAAATCAAGACAACAATACCGATTATAAGCAGAATAATGGCGTTTTTGTGATTCTGCTTATAAACTTTCTGTAGCACTGTATAAGGATAATGTGCTACATTGCGCACCAGACGTGGTTGTAAAGATTCATTGAGATAAGTATGTACACGTCTTTCTGAGGAAGCATATTTCTGATAGGCGAGTTCGGTAGGGTCTGTATAGAATACTTCAGTTTCGTGCTGTTTGAGGTGTCTGGTGTATGTTCGGTAGTCTTTGTTAGTGGCCACAAGGTAAAGTGTCAGTAGGGCTATTACTATCATTACACCAGACACCCAGCCTATGATATAACCTGCAACTTCCATCCATGATTTTCCTTCAACGAATCTTTGCAAGTAAATGATGGATGAGAGTATTGCTACAAAACCGATGACCGGAAAGGTAAAATTGTTGATGATAAATTTGCTGAAAGGCCGTGCCAGAGAAGCCAGAAACGGAAACCGGAATGCGCTTAACAGGTAAGAAGACATGTGCCAAACCATGACAAAAACGCCGAAAGCAACACCCAGAAAGCCAAAACTGGCAGGCCCGACCTTGCCCATATATTCGGGGTCAGTAAACAGATACTGAAGACCGAATAGCTTACCTCTGTATCCGGTAACAAATACAATGGTAAGCAACCACAAAAGAAGCAACGACAGATTATTGCGAAAATGCAATATGGTTAGTTGCACCGGAAATGAGTACCAAAAATCCCGGATTTTGTCCTTCATGATAGTTTACTTGGCAAGTATTAAGCTTTCGAGCCCGAAATTATTGTAATAATACAACAAATTCTGTTCCTTTTTTAAAACGATTGAATTATTATTATGTTGGTTTGCACTTATTGTCGGATGCCTTAATGTTAAAATATTTTACCTTTGCATTTCAACTTATTATTTATGCTTACCAAATTAGAAGCAATATTCGATAAATACATGAGACTTGAAGAACAGCTCTCTGATCCTGAGATCATCAGTGACATGAGCCGCTACTCTAAAGTCAATAAGGAATATAAGGACCTGAAACCACTTATTGAATGTTATAAACAATATAAGGATTTAGTAGGAAATATCGCTACGGCACGTGCAATGCTCTCTGAGTCTGACCTGGAAATGAAGGAAATGGCGCGGGAAGAGCTTCAACTACTCGAACCCGAAAAGGAAGAGTTGGAAGAAAAAATCAAGATGCTAATGGTACCAAAAGATCCGGATGATGACAAGAACGTCATTTTCGAAATCAGATCCGGTACGGGTGGTGATGAAGCATCCTTGTTCGCCGGCGATCTTTATCGTATGTATTCAAGGTATTTCGAAAAACAAGCTTGGAAAACCGAGGTCATCTCCGTTAACGAAGGTACGGTAGGTGGCTATAACAAACTCGTACTTGGTGTAAGTGGTGAAGGCGTTTATGGCAAACTCAAATTCGAATCGGGTGCACATCGTGTACAGCGCGTACCTGATACCGAAGCCAAAGGCAGGGTGCATACATCAGCGGCTACAGTGGCTGTTATACCGGAGTACGAAGAGGACGACATCACCATCAACAAAGCCGACCTACGGATCGATACTTTCAGGGCAAGTGGTGCCGGAGGGCAGCACGTCAACAAAACAGAATCGGGTGTACGTATTACGCACATACCTACAGGCATTGTTTCAGAAAGTACAGAAGACCGCTCACAACACAAAAACCGCGACATCGCTATCGGTCGTCTTATGTTCGAAATAAAAGAAACACAAAGAAAAAAATTCGAGTCGGAACAGGCTGCCAAGCGTAAATCGCTCGTAGGCTCAGGCGACCGTTCGGACAAAATACGGACTTATAATTTCCCTCAAAACCGCGTCACCGATCACCGCATTGACCTGACCCTTTACAAGCTCGACCAGGTACTTGAAGGTGATGTCGATGAAATAATAGAAGCACTTGTAGTGTATGAAAATGCTACAAAACTTATGGAAATGGAAGGTGTGTGAGTATAGCAAATTTTACCAAAAAAAATAACCCGACTTCAAACTAATTGAAGCCGGGTTATTCATTTTGAACTCGCTTTGAACCATTAATGCCCTATGTCTTCAATATTCGGAATTTCGACATTCTTGTAGTCATACAGTTTATTGGCTTCTTCTTCCTTAAACTGTTGGACAAGATTAAGTGCTTCTGTGACTACATCACTACAGATAACGATAAGGCTTGCTTTTTTGGCGTGTTCTATAGCATACCTGATGGCTTCTGATTCTTTTGGGATAATGGTTACAGGTTTGTTGGCATCATGCTGATGGATACCGGCAAGTAGCAAATCAATAATTTCGTGGTCTTTCTTACCACGAAGATGTTTGTCTTGCCTGATGATGAGCTCGTCAAACATTTCGGCACAGATACGACCTATTTCCATATTGTCTTCATCTCGTCTGTCACCGATACCTGCTATGATACCTACCTTAGGTGTGTTGTCGATTTTGTTGATGAAATGCTGTAAAGCTCTCAGACCGGCAGGATTGTGGGCATAATCAAGTACCACATCAAAATTCTTGAAATTGAACCAGTTAAGACGTCCCGGAGTAGTAGAAGGTGATGGAATGAAAGATTCGAGTGCTGTACTTATGTCTTCTATCTTAAAATTATTGAGGAAGCCGACCAGCACCGATGGCAGAATATTCTGAATCATAAATCCGGCACGGCCACCGTAGGTAAGCGGAATATTGACTGCTTTGGCTACACGTATTTTCCATTCGCCCTTACAGATGGTAATAAAACCATTTTCGTACAGTGCCGAAATACCTCCGTTCTTCGAATGTTCTTTGATGCGAGGATTATTTTCATCCATCGAGAAGAGGGCTACCTTGCTTTGTACATTGTTGCGCATGTTATACACATTGTCATCATCCGCATTCAGTATCGAATAACCTTCCGGTCTGACGCTTTCTACTACCACGCCTTTTACTCGTGCCATTTGCTCTACTGTATTTATACCTTTGAGCCCCAGGTGGTCAGCAGCTACATTGGTAACGATGGCCATGTCACAGCTGTGGAAGCCAAGGCCAGCCCGGAGGATTCCTCCCCTGGCGCACTCAAGCACTGCAAAATTGACAGTAGGATCTTTGAGGACGAACTCAGCACTTGCAGGGCCTGTACAGTCGCCCGACATCATGAGGTGGTTTTGGATATAGACGCCATCCGTAGTAGTAAAGCCAACCCTGTGCCCCATCATCTTCACCATGTGAGCTATTAATCGGGTAGTAGTGGTCTTTCCGTTTGTTCCGGTGACGGCTACTATTGGTATTCTGGCAGTAGCACCCGGAGGAAAGAGCATATCAACAACATTGGCAGCCACGTTGCGAGGTAAGCCCTCGGTAGGAGCAAGGTGCATCCTGAAACCCGGTGCTGCATTTACCTCAAGAACAGCTCCGCCGGTGTCTGTCAATGGTTGTGATATATCGGAGGTCATGATGTCGATACCACAGATATCAAGTCCTATCAGTCTGGCTATCCTTTCAGCCATAAATACATTATATGGGTGAACAGCATCTAATACATCTTCGGCGGTACCTCCGGTACTTAGGTTGGCCGTATCTTTCAGGTTGAGGATTTCACCGTCAGGCAAAACAGTATCCAGTGTATATCCTTTCGAATGAATGATGGTCATAGTGAGATCATTGAAATCTATCTGAGTCAAAACTTTTTCGTGACCGTATCCTCTTCGAGGGTCGGAGTTGACGATATCTACCAGTTCTTTAATAGAGTGTTTACCGTCGCCTATGACACGGGCAGGCGTTCGTTTGGCTGCTGCTACTAGTTTGTAGTCTATGACCAGAAGTCTGTAATCTTCGCCGGTTACAAATTTTTCGACGATGACAGAGTTGCTGACACGTTTGGCGGCTTCGAATGCAGTAACTGCTTCTTCCCAACTGTTGATATTGACCGTTATGCCACGACCGTGATTGCCATTGATGGGTTTTATCACCAGCGGATATTTTACATAACTCACGGCATCTTTCAGACCTGCCTCAGTTTTGATGATTTCGCCACGCGGCACAGGTACTTCTGCTGCCTCGAGCAAGGTTTTGGTATCTTCTTTATCACAGGCTATTTCAACGGCGATGCTGCTGGTCTGGCTGGTGACAGTGGCCTGTATGCGTTTCTGATTGGCACCATAACCAAGCTGACAAAGTGAATACTTATTGAGCCGTATCCACGGAATGCCTCTTGAAATGGCTTCTTGTACGATAGAATCGGTACTTGGGCCAAGTCTGTTGCGTTCACGAAGCTCTCTCATATCCTGGATGTCGGATGCAAGGTCGTATTTTTCGCCATCTACAAGTGCCTGAGCTAACCTGACGGCTGCCCTGGCTGCAAAACGTCCTACTTCTTCTTCAAGATAGGCAAACACCACATGATACTGGCCAGGCACTCCGGTCTCACGTGTGCGGCCAAAACCTACATCCATACCAGCGAGCGTTTGTATCTCGAGTGCGATGTGTTCGATTACGTGCCCCATCCACGTCCCTTCTTCTATGCGATGGTAAAATCCGCCTGCATAACCTTCCGAACAGCGGTGCTCATAAAGACTGGGAAGCAATTCTTTCAGACGGTCGAGAAAACCCGGTATCTTGTTAGTTGGTCGGTCTTCAAGATCTTCAAGGTCGAGCCTCATGACGATGAGTTTGTGTCTTCGAATGGACCAGTAATTAGGTCCGCGCATGGCATTGATTTCTAGAATTTTCATTATTTCCTGTTTTTACACATTGGTTAATTTGTCAAATAAAATTACAATCTTCATTTCGAAACGGAAAATAACAAATTTCTCTCCTAGTATTCAGCAGAAAAATGTCAGAAAATGAATAAAAAAAAAATGGGCAGTATTTTATTTGTAAAATATGCCCAATTTAAAATTTTATTCTGAAAAGGAAAATATCGTTCTTAATGCATCATCCTGAAAAATCTTTTTCCGGTCTTGCTCATAGTCGGTGCCTGCTTGTTGAGATAGTATCTGGCAGTAAGCATAAAATACTGTGATAATGACAGTGCCTGATAATCTTCAATGTATGAAGAAGTAACTTCTCTGTTGACGGCTGTGTTTTGTTTGAGAATATCATAAGCCGATAAACTCAGTTCAAAACTGTTGTTCGGCAAAAAAGTCTTGGTGAGAGAAGCATTCCAGATGGTGAAATTTTTGGTAAAATCGCCTGCCAAACCTTGTCTTTGTGTGAAATTGATATTCGTCGAAACTCTGAACCTGAATGGTAGGTCGGCTGTGGTGTTAAACTCAGTATTGATGTCGGTGTAGTTATTATTGAGGCGTGGGTTGAGTGAGTACTTGGCTTCATTATACGCAACCGAACCTCCCAAATCAAAATCCCAGGCATCGGTGATGTTGTAATTGACATACAGCCTGCCACTTGTTGACCACACATCGCCATTATTGCGTTCTTTGTTGACGAACGATACATCGCGTCGATAGTTGGTAGATGAAGACACATTCAGGTTTATTTTTCTGAATGGTCTTCCATAGTTGGCGAAGAATGATCCCGAATAGACACCATCCACGTTCTCTTTATTGGTAATTTCGACACCGGACTGGTCAATGAACACATTAGATACAATTTTGTCGCCGGTATATTCACCACGGACACCAAAACTCAGGAAGGTATTGCTCACCATATCAAAAATACGGTAACTTAACCTCATATTATGCCGGTATTCTTGCCCAAGATTAGGGTTACCAAGTTTGATACGCAATGGATCTGACAGGTCTGGCACAGGCTGGATGTCATCAATAGCCGGCTGTCGTGTAGATGTTCTGTAAAACAACATGATAGACTTATTCTTTGACAATGTATAACGTGCGTGCAATCCGGGTAAAAAGTTGGTAAAGCTCTTACTAAATGGTAGATTGTCGCTTACGCTCTCGCTTCGGAGTGAGGCACGCTGTACAGAACCTGATACCGTCACCGACAGTTTTTCTAGCTTATATTGGAGGCTTATCTGTGGCCGGTGGGTTTCGTATGTATTGTTAAAATCATTGCTCAATGTATCCTGAAAAATATCGTACGCACCCGTAGCAGGATTATATTCAAATGATTCGCGGTTTCTTGCATTCTTTTCAATATTATAATTATACGATAGTTCCATGCTGATGGCCTTGCTTAATGGTTCAGTATAACTCAGATTAGAGCCAAGTCCATTGCCGTTTTGGTAGTTGACTACCTTTTGATTCAGACTGTCTGTCGTATAGCTCAAATCAGTAAATATCTGAGAAACAGACTGATTATTTGTTGTATTATTATTTGAAGAATATTTCGGGCTTACACTGAGCGATAATGTTCGTCCTTCCTGTGCGAACTTATGCCTGTACAACAGGTCGCCACTTATTCTGAAATTTTTTGAAGCCGCATCAACCTTTGCATTTACGTCATTGAGACTGGCACCGTCAGAATTTCTTTGTTTTGACAATGACAAGCTACTGGAATTGTTGTCAGAAAAAGATAGGTTTGGTTCGAACTTAATGGAATTATTCTTATTGATTGCATAATCAAATCCGAGGTTTACTCTGTGGTTATTGCCGGTCGTGTTAGCATTACCCGAACCATCCGACAGCAAGGTATTGCCTTCAAGGAATGTCTGCCTGTGCGTCTGACTTTCGCTTCTGTTGCCGGTGTTGGCAAAGAAATAACTGCCGGTAAATTCTACCTTACCCCATGTGTCGCGAAAATTTGTACCAATGGTTGTATTTCGGTTAATACCCAGGTTACTAGAACCAAGCAGGCTAAAAATGATCTGTCCGCCAATACTCGGCCCCCGCATGCCGGGACCACCCGGACCACCACCCTGACTGCCCCCGCTTGCATTAGAAAACGACATTGCATCTTCAGACGTAAAACCCGATTTGTTGGCATTGTTGCTCATGGCCAGGACAGACAATTGTCGCCCCTGATTAAAATCAAATAAAGTACCTGAAGATTCATAACGTTCTTCGGTACCGACACCTGTCTCTACCCTTCCAAACCTGGCTTTCCTTTTGTCGGGTTTAAGTGTAAAATTAATTGACCGCTCTGTATTTCCATCATCAAAACCGGAGAATGTTGACTGGTCAGATTTTCGCTCGAACACCTGAACCTTATCGATGGCATCAGCCGGAATATTCTTAGTTGCCAGCTTAGGGTCATTGCCGAAGAAAGGTTTGCCGTCAATGGTTATTTTGGTCACTTGTTCGCCTTGATTTTTCACTGTCCCATCGTTTTCTACCTGTACGCCGGGCAACTTTTTCAACAGATCTTCGGCCATGTCATTCGGCCGTGTCTTGAAAGTACTTGCATTGAATTCGACCGTATCATTTTTAACCTGAACAGCCACTTTTTCACCGGTGACCTGTACGTCTTTAAGCGTAATACCCGATTTGTTGAGCCGGATGGTAGCAGGCCATGGTGTGTCTTTTGCCAAAAACATAGAATACGTGTCATAACCAAGATATTTCATCTGGATGATGACATCTGTTTTTTCGGTAGCATTATGGTGAATGACACCGTTGTCATCAGCCTGAATGGCACGGATGATGGTGCTATCAACCGGATTGAGAAGGCCGCCGAGTACAAGTGGCAAAGGTTCGCCTGTCTGCGCATCGAGAATGGTAGTTTTATCTTGGTTTTGGGCAATGACATTCGCAGTTACAAAAGCCATGAGGCAAAGTGCAATTAATTTTTTCATAAAGGCAAAAACGTTCAGACTGAATTAAGGTTTAATTATTTTGATTTTGCAGGCCGTAGTTTGCCCGACGAATGACTTCTTACCTTAAGCAAATCTTCTTTGGTCACCTGTTCGCCTTTGTAAATTTTGTTAAAAACGCCCGGATTATCGAGCTTCTTTTCAATTATTCGTGCATTGTAATATACCTGTGGGCCTTCGATCTTCAATACAAGACCTTTGGCAGGCTGTATGCCGGGTAGAGGAGAGAAGTTAAAATCCAGTTCCTTGGTGTACCAGATATCGTATTCACCCATTTCATTCACGACCTTGGCGTTATAGCATTTCAATCCAAGCATTTTCTGGGTTTTGCCGGTATCTTTCCACGATTTTGGTCTGGGCAGCGCCTCTACCGAGTAATACATTTCATTAGATTCATTCAGTACTGTCAGAGAGATAATCTCTTTATGATTTTTCATATCCGTGAAAGTATATTCTTCAAATGGCAGTTTGAACTTAACGCCCGGTTGGTTTTTAAACATTTTGCCTCCGCCTTTTGTGCGTTCGTAATAAGCGAGCGTATCCTTGAAATACACAAAACGGTCTTCCGTGATGGTATTGGACAGTTTCTCTGTACCTTCAGCAGCCTTGCGACCGGGTATGCCAGTCTCCCTAACGATGTCATAGCGTATGGTAGCCAGCTTTGTCTGTTGGGCGAATGTAATAGAAGTGACAAAGCAAAGCAGAACAAGAAATTTAATCTTTTTCATAAACAAAAGTATTGGTTCATAATTACGGACAAAATTATGGTATTTTACGTTCTAAGACCTGAAATATGGCTATACGATGTGTTAAGACAAGGTTAATGCCGAGAATAATGCATAATCAAAGGCAGAGGAATAGTGGCTACCGGATTCAAGAATTCAGATACACCGGTGAGACGATACAATTGCCCAAGTTGCTTCATCGGCCGGCAAATGGTCTGAATTGCAGTTGTGAATTGCTTTCATTTATCAAAAAGTTCTTTTAATTTTGGATTCACAAACAGTTGTACTGCTTTTTTAACTCATTTAATTTTGGTTGTGAATTGCTTTCATTTATCAAAAAGTTCTTTTAATTTTGGATTCACAAACAGCCCGGTAGGATTCAAGCTAGACCTAACAGCAGTTGTGAATTGCTTTCATTTATCAAAAAGTTCTTTTAATTTTGGATTCACAAACAGCATCCGTCTTGGATTATACTCCGCCGGTTTAGTTGTGAATTGCTTTCATTTATCAAAAAGTTCTTTTAATTTTGGATTCACAAACAGCCAAAGGGCTGATTATTTAATCGGAACGGAGTTGTGAATTGCTTTCATTTATCAAAAAGTTCTTTTAATTTTGGATTCACAAACAGCTACCGGAAGACAAGTTAGAAGAAATTCAGAGTTGTGAAT
>WBZR01001692.1_pt1 | contig 26179 bp, 26 predicted proteins | sample 5204231 | NCBI WGS metagenome assembly WBZR01 (sample SAMN12412403, study PRJNA552823) | activated sludge metagenome | isolation source: activated sludge from anammox sidestream of wastewater treatment plant... | place: USA: Virginia | collected 2017-08
TCTTTTCCGCCATCAATACCTTCATTAACCCTCTACCCTTATATTTGCCGCGCATAGACCGGATATATTCGCGAGTGACAGGGGTGAGGATGATCTGCTTTGTCGCAAGGTTCACGTCAATTTGAAGATACGTCCCATCCTTGATGCCCAACTGCTGGCGGACCTTGGATGGAATGACGACCTGCCCCTTTGAGGTGGCAATAGTTTCCATTACTTGTTCTCCTTTCGTAAATTCGATAAATTTATACCATTAAATAAAAAGTAAGTCAATATAAAACTGTCTTACTTTTATTTCGGCGCTGACATTCTCCCTCTTCTCCTCCTCCAAAAACCCTTCATCAAGCCCCTGCCCTTCCACAAGCGCGGGCGAACGTCGGTGATCGGGGTCAAAATGATCGAGCCGCCGTCTTCGGTCACGGCGATCCGCGCCCCCGGCTGGATGCGCAACTTCCTCTTACAATCCGGCGACGGAAGATTTTCAAAACTCAATCGCGCAGGAATTTATCGTAGGCGTCGAAATCCACGCGGGCGGTCATATCGAGATTGATCGGGGTGACGGCGACCATTTTCTCGTGACGCAACACATACACATCCGTCCCTTTTACTTCATGCGGGAGGTTGTTATCGTGTTCATAGCCGATCGGACCCGGTTCGTCCCACGACTTCCGCTTGGGAGGGGTGGGTTTATAGTAGCGGAGGCGGGAAAGGCTCGAGAGCCGCCACTCCGTTTCGGGCGTGGCATGACGCGGCACTTCCACTTTCAACACATCCACGCCGTCGAAGGATTTCTTATTCAAAAGCAGGCGGGCGAAGCGGGCTGTAAAATGCGCGGCGGCTTTGAAGTCTACATCCTCCGAATGGGTGAGATGGAAATGCGGATCGGTTTCGAGCGAGACCGCGAGCGCGCGATAACCAAGCCCGGCGGCTTCCATCGCCGCTCCGACCGTGCCGGAGATGGTCACGCCCAACCCGACGTTTTCCCCGTAGTTGATTCCGGATACAACCAGATCAGGCTCGTGTGGGACAATCTCCAATACTCCGTGAAGGACGGCTTGCGCCGGGGAGCCGCCGACGGCATAGACATCCCACGTTTGCCCGTTGACCTGAACCTGTTCCTTCTTGATAACCCCGCTGGATGTGCTGGGCAGGCTGCGTCCCATTCCGCTCGATTGTTCGCGCGGCGCGGCGACGGTCACATAGCCGATCTTCGAAAGTTCGCTTGCGGCAGCCCACAAGCCCGGCGAGCGGATGCCGTCGTCGTTGGTGAGGAGGATATGCGGTTTTCGTTTTGTCATGGCGGCGATTATAAACAAAAGCCCGCTTTTATTGATTAGAAAATTTGTGCTATACTCCGCCCATGCGCGCCATCCGCTCCTCCGAGATCGGCAACTACCTCTACTGCCGCCGCGCCTGGTGGTATCGCAAGACCGGGACTCCTTCGGAAAATCAGGCTGAATTAAACGCCGGGACCGAACTCCACCGCCGTCACGGGAGGCAGGTCCTCGCCTCGGTTCTCACCCGGACTGTGGGCTGGATTCTGCTTCTGGCGGCGATTCTTACGCTGGTGACGTATCTCGCTTTTCAAGTCTTATGACTTCCATCGTCTTGATCCTTTTTTTGCTCGCGCTGTTGTTCTTCTGGCAATCCTACCGTCAACGGAAAGCCGCGGGCTTGCCCGGCGGGCGCGTTGTTTATACCGATACGCGCGGCTGGGGAAAAGTGGAGAAACCCTTGTTCTACCCCGCGCTTGCGCTCACCGGCAAGCCGGATTATCTGATCGAAAAAAACGGGCGGTTGATCCCGGTTGAGGTCAAATCGGGTCGCGCGCCCGAAGCGCCGTATGACTCGCATATCTATCAACTCGCTTCGTATTGCCTGTTGGTGGAAAAAACCTACGGCAGGCGCCCCCCGTACGGGATCATCCACTACGAGAACCGCGATTTCGCTGTGGATTACACCCGCGAACTCGAGTCCGCGTTGATCGAACTGATCGCCGACATGCGCGAGGACGACGTGCGCGGAAATATCGCCCGCTCGCACGAACAGCCGTCCCGTTGCAGGGGATGCGGGTTCAGGAACATCTGCGAGCAGAGTTTGATGTGAGTAGAGCAAGTCTATAGACTTGCTCTACGGACAGGTATAATCGCCATCATGTCATCGCCCTTCATCCCGAAGCGCATTGTCATCACCGCATACCCGAAGATCAACGAAGCGTACGCCGAAGCGGAAGCCATGCGGGCATTCCTCGCGGAAAAAGGCATGGATGTCCTGGTCGGCTCGCTGTACGATGAGGGGATTCGGAATCGGGTCGGACAAGGCGAGTTTGACATGCTGATCGCCGTCGGCGGGGATGGAAGCGTGCTGAGAGCCGCCCACCTGTGCGCGCCGTCGAAGGTCCCCATCCTGGGGGTCAACCTCGGCAGGCTCGGGTTCCTGATCCAGATAGACCGCAGGGAATGGCGCGAATATTTCGAGCGGTTGCTCAACGGCGAGGCATGGATCGAGAATCGCATGATGCTGAAGACGGAACGCATCCGCGACGGTGAATCGCTCGGCGCGACCATCGCGTTGAACGAGGCTGTGGTCGCGCGCGGCGAGACGCTCCGCCCGGTGCGCATGACCGCCTTTGTGGATAAGCGCGAACTATCCCGTTATGTCGCGGACGGCTTGATCGCGGCGACTGCGACCGGCTCTACGGCTTACGCGCTCGCCGCCGGCGGACCGATCCTGCCCCCGGAACTGCGCAACATCCTGCTCGTGCCGATCGCCCCGCATCTTTCGGTGGACCGCGCGGTTGTTTTGTCCGAAGGCTCTTCGGTGGATATTGCGATCAAGAGCGATAACGCCGTGTGGAGCGTGGACGGCCAGCCCCCCACGCCGTTGAAGGAAGGCGACCATGTCAACGTCGCCGCCGCTGAAGTCACGGCGCAATTCGTCCGTTTTGGAGACCCGGGATATTTCTATCGGAATATCACCATGCACATAAACGAAAACTCTTCAGGATTTCCGCGATGACCGAGCCGACTGCCGCATATTGTTACAACCATCCCGCCCGCGAGACGACCTTGCGCTGCAAGCGTTGCGAGCGTTATATCTGCACATCCTGCGCGGTCGGCACCCCGACGGGCTACATGTGCAGGGAGTGCGTCAACGAACGGCAAAAGACCTTCGATACCGCCGTCTGGTACGATTTTGTTTTAGGTTTTACCGTAGCGGGGGTTCTCTCTGGCATCGCATCTTTTTTGACGACGTTGATCGGCGGCATCGGCTTCTTTGGCTGGCTGTTGGTTTTCCTCGGCTCCTCCGCCGCCGGAGGTATCATCGCCGAAGCCGTTCGAGCCATTACGCGCAGGCGTCGTTCCCGCCCGCTTTTCATAACTGTGGCGGCGGGGGTCGTGCTTGGCGCCCTGCCCATGCTGCTCCTGCAATTGTTGAGCGGCAACGTCTTCGGGCTGATTTTTCAGGCGCTCTATCTATTCATCGCCGCGCCGATGGTGTTCGCCCGCCTTTCCGGAATTCAGCTTACCCGATAACCCATGCTTAGCGAACTCCACATCCAAAATTTCGCGATTATAGACAAACTCGATCTGCGTTTCGGTCCGGGGCTGATCATCCTGACCGGCGAGACCGGCGCGGGCAAATCCATCATCCTCGACGCTGTGGTCATGCTCATTGGCGGCAAGGCGGATACGACTTTCGTAAGAACAGATGCAGAGGCGGCGTTCGTCGAGGGCGTCTTCCATCTCAAGGGTCCTGAACGCGATGCAGTGCATGAGATACTCAACCGCGAAGCGTTGATGGACGATCCCAATTATGTCGTCCTGATGCGCGAAGTGAGACGCGAAGGGCGAAGCGTGGCGCGTATCAACGGGCGGACGGCGAATGTCGGATTATTGAAAGAGATTGGCGCGCTGTTGGTGGATATTCACGGGCAGGCGGAGCATCTCTCCCTGCTCGACCCGCGCGCGCATCTGGGATTGCTCGATCGGTACGCGGACGTCGCCAAACCGTTGAACGATTACCGCCAGACCTATCACTCCCTGCTGGCGCTTCGCAACGAACTCAACTCTCTGCGCAAAGCCCAGGCAGACGCCGACCGCCGCGTCGAAATGCTGACCTACCAGGCGGAGGAGATCGAATCCGCGAAATTGCAAGTCGGCGAAGACGAAGAGTTGAAGAAAGAACGCGACCGCCTCGCCAACGCCGAGTCGCTCGCGCAAAACGCGCAGGAGGCGCTGGCGATCCTCGATGAAGGTTCGCCCGATACGCCGGCCGCGTCCGATTTGATCGGTCAGGCGGCGCAGGCATTGGCGGCTCTTGCGAAAATAGACGCGGGGCAGAGCGAAATGTCGAATCAGGCCGAGGTCATGCTCGACACGCTCTCAGACATCATCCACGACCTGCGCGATTATCTCGAAGAAATCGAATTCAACCCGAAACGACTCGACGAAGTGGAGGAACGCCTCGACCTCATCCGTTCGCTCACGCGCAAATACGGCGGAAGCATCCCCGCCGTCATCGCCTACGGCGCGGATGCGCAGAAACAACTTGAGACCATCACCGGCGCGGCGGACCGCATCAACGAGCTGGAAATGCAGGAAGCGACCCTGCTGGAAAAATTATCGAAACAGGGGACGGCGCTATCCGAGAAGCGCAAGTCTGCGGCGGGGAAAATGGGCAAGGGCATCGAGATCGAACTCGACGACCTGCGCATGGCGTCCGCCCAGTTTGGTACGGATTTCAAGACCAGGCCCGACCTGAACGGAGTCCCCATTGCGGATGGAACCCGCCTCGCCTTCGACCAGAACGGATTCGACCAGGTGGAGTTTCTCGTCGCCCCGAACCCCGGCGAAGGGCTCAAACCGCTGGCGAAGATCGCGTCCGGCGGCGAAACCTCCCGCCTCATGCTCGGACTCAAAAACGTCATGGCGCGCGCCGACGAAGTCCCCTCGCTGATCTTCGACGAAATTGACCAGGGCATCGGCGGGCGTGTGGGCATGACAGTGGGACACAAACTGTGGAATCTCTCGCGCAGTCATCAGGTCTTCTGCGTGACGCATCTCCCTCAACTGGCAGTTTTTGGCGACCAGCATTACCAGGTCCAAAAACTGGTGGACAAGGGACGCACCCTGACCCGCGTCGAGCCGCTCGAAGGCGAATCGCGCCTGTTGGAACTTTCACAAATGCTTGGCGAGGTGGGCGAAGGGACATTGCGCTCCGCTCACGAATTGCTCCAAACCGCGCGGCAGATGGTCAAAGAGTCGCAGAAGTAATGGCAGGAACGCAAAAACGGGCGCGGGTGCGCCCGTTTTGTTTTTGAATCAAGTCGGTTAAATGATGACTGCTAGGGTGAGGGGGGCACCCTAGCAGTCATCGTTGGTAATAATACACCCGGCGCGGATGATTGTCAAGAAAATTTTGGTTAGAGAATTCTAAGCGGGCTGGGGCGGATGGTTGTGGTTTGAGAACATGGGTATAGATTGGTCTGCTCTGGAAAATATGACCAGGTAAAATGAGAGTCGAGCGCCTCCGCAGTTGCCAAAGCCAGAGCCGCTTGGCTTATCCGTCAGTGGGATGCCTTGTCGCTTGATTCTACAGAATTTGAATGCTCCCGACACTTTTCCCTTTTCCTGTGTGCAAGCAAAGGTTGTCAGCGCCTTCGCTCAAGCCGCCGTCCTGTGCGAAGCCCCCTGTGGGCGGCGGCGGTTTACGAGGGAAATCCCGCGCCGGGGACGGCGCTGGGAACAGGTTACCTGACATGTTTTGCATGCACACCTTTTCCTTGACGAAACCCCCGCGGGCGAATAAAATCCACCCCGTTCCCAATCTTGCGCCTCCCTGCGGAGGCGCGTATCGTGCGGGAACAAAATCTATGACAGGGCGAAGGTAATGCGGCTGAGTCGCCGCGTGAGAGGCGCCCAAGGAGTTAGGCAAGATGGAGAAAGTGGTTTTGAAAGCGGTCAAGCGCAATGTGACCGGCAAACAGGTGAAAGCCCTGCGCCGCGAAGGCAAACTTCCGGCGGTGATCTACGGCAGGCATGTCGAGCCGATCTCGATCGCCATGGAAGCGCACAGCGCGGGACTTGCGCTCGGCAAGTTGACATCCTCCAGCCTGGTCACGATCAGCGTGGAAGGCGCGGAGTATCCCGCCCTCGTACGCGAACGCCAGCGCGACTACATCAAAGGCACGTTGACGCACGTGGACTTCCTCGCCGTGGATATGAACGAGAAGATCCGCGCCAGCGTGGGCTTGGTCTTTGTGGGCGTTTCGCCCGCCGTAAAGGATTACAACGGCATCCTGGTCCACAACCTGGAACGGCTCGAGGTGGAATGTTTCCCCGGCGACCTGCCCGAGCGCATCGAAGTGGACATCGCCATGCTCAAGCAGATCGGCGACCTGATCCGCGTGCATGACGTTCACGTCTCGGACAAGATCCGCATCCTGGGCGACCCCGAAGAAACCATCGCCGTGGTTACGATCATCAAGGAAGAAACGGCTCCTGTCGCCGCCGAAGGCGAAGCGATTGCCGCCGCCGAACCCGCCGCTCCCGAACTCAGCGTGGAGCGCGGCAAGAAAGCCGAAGAAGGCGAAGAAGAGAAGAAGTAATCTCCTCTCCAATAAAAAATCCGTCATCTCAAGGATGGCGGATTTTTTTGTTGTATGTACGCTTATTCAATCAACCCTAATATCTTCATGAAGTTGACCGTCATCCTCGCCGTCGCGCCCCAGAGCAATTCGCCGTCGTAGGGATGATACGCAATCACGCTTCGTTCAGAACCGGGCAGGGAAAACTCCCAGTAATTGTTTCGCTCCGCCAGCCACAACAACGGAATGGTAAAGACCCGCGCCACTTCGATCCCCGCCGTTTTGAACGCGTATGGGAAAGGGATGATTCCCACAACGGGACTCACCCGAAACTTGCTGATCGTCACCATGCGGCTCAACCTGCCGATGACCCGCACATCGGACGGGCGGATGCCGATCTCTTCATCCGCTTCGCGCAGGGCGGTTTGCTCGGGCGTGGTCTCGCCTTTGTCGCACGCGCCGCCGGGGAAGGAGACCTGCCCCTTGTGCGATTCAACCTTATCCGTACGGCGCGTATAAAGAATATGCCATTCGTCTTGAAATTGAACCAGCGGCACAAGCACAGCCGCGCATTTGAGGTGAACATCGGGGTGGATGGGAATCTCGGCGTAGCCGTCCGTCTCGGCGTGGGAACGGTCGGTCTCGTTCAATTTCACCCGCAGAAACTCTTCGGTGATGACCGTCATGCTACGACTCGGCGCGAACGGGACTCCCGCAATAATCACATTCGGCTGTCAGGTCGTCCATCCATTCGACTTCATCGGATCGCACCGCCGCCCCGCAGGAGGGACAATGCGTCGGCAGGATGGGGCGTTCTTTAGAAGTGGGCGCATCCGCCTTTCCCCAAACTGTGACGTTTGTTCCGACGACGGATTCAACCTCGTCTGCCTCGGCGTTGAAGCCGCGCTCGCGCAATGCTTCGACGACCCTCCGCCCCGCTTTGCGCAGGCGGTGATGGCGTTGTTGAGTTCCGAGCAAGGTCAACCCGCTGCGAAAGTAAGCCACAGCCTTTTTGCCGGCTCCGTTCAAGGTCGCGGCATGACCCGCTTCGATGTACAAAAACGGCGCGCGTTCGGGGAACATCTCCTCCGCTTTTTTGGCGAGATCGTGGAAGGCGAGCGCGGCTTCGGCATAATTGCCTTCATCCATCAAGCGATGCGCGCGACGCAGCGCGGGCGGCACGGACGGACCTTGCCGCCAATGCGGCGGACCTCCCCTCATGAATCTTCTGGCTCGTCGAAACATATCAATACTCCTCTTCGATCCCACTGATCTCTTTGGCGAGCGCGTCCGCGCGCGGATCGTCGTTCGGCTCGATCCTGCGGGCGAAGACGAGAAAGCCTGTGTGCGCCACCATACGGTCGGTGGGACGCAACCGGGCGGGATTGGTCTTGTAATATCTCAATAACAGCTCGCAGACTTCCACGAATGCGAAATTATTCTGCTTCAAGGCGTAAAGGACTTTTTCCACCTGGTTATAGGTCGGCATCAACGAACCGAAAAAACCGCCCGGCTTGAGCGCGGCGCGGACTTGGGCGATGTAATCGAACGGGTTTTGCACGTCGAGGAAGAAAGCGTCGGCGTCGGATTCGTCGAAGCCTTCCTGGATGTCGCGCAGTTTGAAATCCACGCGTGAGGCGAGACCGATCCGTTCCAGATTCTTCCGCGCCAGGTTTTGCGTATCCGGTTTGTTTTCGTAAGAGATAACCCGCCCCGCCGAACCGACCGTGGATGCCAAAGCAATGGTCATCGAGCCGGAGCCGGTCCCGGCTTCGAGCACGGTTTGACCTTCCGATACCCCCATTTGAATCAAAATATAACCGATGTCCTTCGGGTAAAGAATTTGCGTATTGCGCGGCAGTTCGTTGAGCACATCAGACATCGAGGGCTGGAGCAAAAAGAAAGGCGCGCCGGTATGACTGAACACCTGCGACCCCCACGGTTTGCCGATCAGGTCGTCGTGTTTGATCACGCCGCGATGACTCTGAAAATCCCCGCCGCCTTGCAGGATGAAGATGAAATGCTTATGCGTGAGACCGACCAGTTGCGCCAGGTCGCCTGCGCGCGCTTCGAGATGATATTTCATGAATCGATTCTACCTTTTATTTCTCTTCGATCGTCACATTCAAGATCGCATCGCCCGGCGGCAGGTAGCCGCCCTGCGCCGGGTCTCGCGGCGTGAGCTGCTCGGCCACATCCAGCCCGCTGATGACCTGCCCGAAAATGGTGAAGGACCCGTTCAAATGCGCGGCGGGCGCGAACGTAATGAAGAACTGGCTTCCGTTCGTGTCCGGTCCCGAATTTGCCATGCCCACCACGCCGGGTTTGTTGAACAGCAAATCATTCGACTCATTGTTGAAAAGATAACCGGGGTTGCCGCGCCCGGTCCCGGTCGGGTCGCCCGCCTGCGCCGCAAAGCCGGGGATGACGCGGTGAAACGTCACGCCGTTGAACCAACCCTGCCGCGCGAGGAACACGAATGAATTCACCGCGAGCGGCGCCTTATCGGGAAACAACTGAATGACGATGTCGCCCTTCGCGGTTTCGATCGTCGCAATATATTGCTTCGCCGCGTCTATTGTGAAAGGCGGACATTCGGTGAATTGCTTCTGCCCAAGCAGGATCAATCCGACCGTGTCGCTCAAACTCTGATAATCGAGAAAGTATTGCTGGAGCGAACCGTTGATGAAGACCAGCGGCGCCGCCTGCACCGGGAGGAGAGCCGCCGCCTCCTTCGCGGACTTGAGCCGGTCTGCCGTTTCTGCGGCTTTCATCTCCTCCGCAAGTTGATTCGCGTCCATACCGGCGGCTGGGACCTCGCGCGCAAGCCAGGCTTTGAACTCGCCCGGACTGAGATGCGACCACTCCGCATGTTTGACGAAGAGCAGGTCGTACATCTCCCAAAATTTTCCCTGCTTATCGGCGGCGAACGCCGCCAGCCAGGCGTCGTCCGATTTATCGAAATAGTCCGTCAGCGGGAAGGGGCGGAAAACCAGCCGGATTCCCCCCGGATAGTTGCGAATCAACTCCGCAATCGTCTGCGCCATTGTCAAACAAATATCGGATTGGAAGTCGCAGTATTCGAGAATCGTCACCGGCGCGTCCGCAGGACCGATGGAATAATCCGCGGCGGTGATGGGCGGCGCCTCCGACTGCGCATCCGCCAGAGGAGTGGGGATGACGTTGATGATCGCGCAGGAAAACTCCGGCGTGGACGCGGGCGGGACGGCTATATCCGTCGCGAAAAACGGCGTGATCGTCGTCGGCTGTTCGTCAACGTCCGCGCAGGCTGTAATAAGAATTGCAAAAGCGAGGGTTACAAGGAAGAAAAGAAATTTTTTCATGACGGCTGTTGTCTGGTCTCAAACGTCTCCCGACGTTTGAGAATCTGTAAGTCCAAAGTCGGGAGTCCTTCGATAAACCGAGGACAGGACTTCGGACTCGTTACCGCGCCCTTTCCTGCAATTGTTCGAAGGAACTCATCCATGAGATGGCCTTGACGAAATCGGCAAGCGAATCGCTTTGCGCGCGCAATTTGCGCACGGCGGGACCGACCGGGTCTTCCCCCGCCGCGCCGCCGGGAACGTCGGCGTACGCGCCGTGAAACGCAAAATATGCCTGGTTGATCTTGCGCAGCAGGTAGCCGTTTCTTAGAAAGACCTGCCTGCGTTCCTCCATGTAGGCTTCGGCTTCTTCGATCCTGCCTTCCGCGAGCAGGGCGTCGGCGTTGATGCGAGTCTCGTGCATTTGCGCGCGGAAGTCGAAGGGCGGGCGGAGCAAAGTCTCAGGGTCGGGACGGTCGAATGGAAGGGAGACCAACTCGAATTCCGGAAAAGAGGCGGAGGGTTTTAATTCCGGGTAAAACTTTTCGACGACCAGCATCCCGATCTCATCCCCCGCGATCGAAGCGGTCGTTTCGTTCATCGTGCGCAGTTCGGGCGTTTTATTGTAGAGGATTCCGAGCGGGCGCAAGGTCAGGTAGTTGTGAATCCACTCGTGCGCGATGGTGTTGACGAGCCAGTTTAAGTTTGCCGTGCGCGCCACCATGGTGGGATATACGCCCACGCCGCCGATTTGCACGACGAGCGAAGAGACGTCCAGTCCGCGCGCCACGTCGTCTTCGAGTTTGACTTGTTCGTCCACCGTGAGATCGGTATCCACTGAGATGTTCGCGGTTTGCTCGATGCGGTCGCGCGGAGAGACGATCAGCGCCATCGGCAGGGGGGTGGAGCGATACCAGACGTTTGGGATGGGTTGACCGCCGGCGCTCAGCCCGGTTTCCGCAACGACCTGCGCGACCTGCTCCTGCAAGATCGCCTCCGCCAGCGGGGCGACCTCGCGCTGGCGTTCATAGAGTTTTGCCAACTCGTGGCGGATGGGTTGAGTCGCGGAATCTTTGTCCGTGACCGACGGGTCGGCGTAGAGTTGCGAGAGTTGATATTCTTTATCGAGGATGGATTGCGTTATGCGGAAGTATTCGCCGACGACCCGCTTTTGCGTTTCGCGGTCGAGGGTCTGGGGCAGATTCACCGACGCGGCTTGCGCTTTGAGCGCCGCGGCGCCCGCCATCCATTCGGTGTAGTCGAACTCGATCCCCCGCGTATAGGCGCGGATTTTTTCGATGGAATTTGTGAGCGAGGGGTTGCTATATCCCGTGAGCGCGGCGAGGAAGATCAAGATGACCGTGATCTCGATTCCGCGCAGGATGCGTTCAAACATGCGGAGGATTATAACAAAAGCATGCCGCCCAACTCGTCGGTGGGCGGCTGAATACGAGACGCTCCTCCCACGCGCTCCAGGTTATGTGTATGCCATCTGCTCGACTTGGACGCGTTTTCGCTGGCGTCGTTTGATGACCCGTTCGGCGGCGATGCGCGTCTGGCGGTATTGCGCGTTGCGGATGATCATCTTCATGAATTTGGTGTGATCCATGCTTGGGTCGTTCAAGAGCGAGAAATCGGCGGAACCAGGCTCGTCCGGCGGATAGAAAATGCCGCAATTCGGGTTGATCTCGAGCATGTGAATCGCCCCGTCCGCGCCCATGCGGTAGTCGCAGCGCGCATATCCGTTGCCGCCAAGTTCCTTGAAGACGCGCGCCGTCTGTTCGCGCAGGGTCTTCTCGATGCGGGCGTCTTTGACGACCTTGACGGACATCTTTGCATAATCCACCCATTTCATGTCGTAGTGCTTGAACGATTCGCCTTCGGGGAAGACGAATTCAACCGGCGTGACGGTGTGCGGCTTCGAGCCGGTGGGGTTCTCCGCCACAAGGCAGGTGAACTCGCGCCCTTCGATGAATTCCTCGACCAATGCCCGCCCGAATTCGGCGATCGCAAGTTTCAATTGTTCGCGCAGGGCTTCAACGTTCGTCACGCGCGAGTTGCGGCGGATGCCGACGCTGGCGTATCCGTGCGGCGGCTTGACGAGCATGGGGAAGTTCAACTTCCTGGCGATCTTTTCGGCGTCTTCGGGGCGGTTGGTGAAGGTCCAGTCCGGCGTGGGGACGGAGACGCGCTTCGCCGCGTTCTTCATTTCGTCGCGGGTGGGGTCGAAGAATTTCGAATCGGCGCCGGTGAATGCAACGTTAAACTTTTCGAGCGTTTTCACCAGCGCAATGCCCGAAACAGGGTCGTCGGGAGTGCCGTCGCACAGGTTGACGAACACATCCACGCCTTCGTTCATCAATTGTTTGATCTGCTTATCCAATTGCGCCGGGTTTACATGATGTTGTTTCCAGCGATATCCTTTCATGTAATGCGACGGATCGTACGGTATATCGTTGGCATCCGGCGTGCTCGACAATACGCAAATATACATGTTGTTTCCTCTGTTGTATCTCTTTCCGTTTTCAATCCTGTTCTACTGGCGTAGCGCATGTTTGAATTTATATTTTTTGATTCATTTGATTGAACCATTCAATTGAAATGCAACAATGCAATGAAGATATAAGTAAAATTTTATTGTTGCGTCTTTATTTTATACGACAATTTGTTTATGTAAAGGTTTTGTGCGCGTGTTTTTATCTTAAAATATTCAAAAGGATCGCGGATATGTTTGCGTCGAAGCGACGCGACGACTCGCAATGCGAAACAATGGACATTATCGCAATAAATCAAATCTCTTTTGACGGAAGCGGATGAACGCGGATTGACGCCGATAAAAGAGTAAATCCCGTTTTCCGCGCTTGTCCGCGTCCAAAAATAATTTTCAATTCTCTACCGTGCAAACGAATAGAATCAAACCGCCAAGCCGCCAGGAAAACCCGAAAAAAACTTGGCGCCCCTGGCGGCTTGGCGGTAAAAACTCCATTGCAATCGTAGTCGTTGAAAACGCCAACGCTTGCAAAAAAATAAAACTGCGTTTGTCGCCTCGATAAACTTGGCGCAAGCCCGGCGGCGGTTTATACTGGGCGCGGTCATGAATTGCGGTTTCCTTGTTAAACGCAAAGCCGCCAAGCCGCAAAGATTCAAGGGTTTTCCCTTCGCGTCTTTGCGACCTGGCGTTAAGAATTTCATTCGGCAAAAGCGCAATTTGTACCCGTGTTCAGTATATGAAGGAAATTCCGCGCCGCTCCGATCGCGACGAACGACCCTTGAATTTTGTGTGCTACACTTCATACAGAACGCTCGATTTCTCAAAGACGGCTTTTTCGCCAAAATTTTCATGAAACGCTTCTTCTCCACCCATGCCGCGCGAATAATCGCGCTGACCGTCGTCTTCGCGCTTGCGCTTGCCATCCGCCTCTACGACCTGACCGACCTGCCGCTCGAATTTCATTCCACCCGCCAGCTGCTTTCGGCGCTCAAGGCGCGCGGCATGTACTACGAAACCCGCTTCGACGTTCCGCCCGAAGAACGCGCCTTCGCCATTCAGCAATGGAAGTTCCGCGCCTCGGTCGAGCCGGAGGTTTTCGAACGCATCGTCGCGTGGACGTATCGCTTTACCGGCGAAAAAGTCTGGATCGCGCGCATCTACTCCTCCGCGTTCTGGCTTATCGGCGGGTTGTTCCTTTACCTTCTTGCGCGGCGGCTCGTATCCGACGACGGCGCAATCGCCGCCACCGCCGTTTACCTCTGCCTCCCTTATGGCGTCATCGCCAGCCGCAGTTTTCAACCCGACCCGCTCATGACTATGTTAATCGTCATGTTTCTATGGGCGGTGTGGGAATGGTCAAGTTCATCAAAGTGGATTCATGTCATACTCGCGGGCATATTCGGCGGGCTTGCCATCTACGTCAAATTTCCGGCGGCATTCTTCGTCGCAGGCGGAGGCTTGGGAGCGGCATTAAGTCACAGGTCCATGAAAGAAGCGTTCAAGAATCCGCAACTCTACGCCATGATCGTTCTGGGAATCCTGCCCGGCGCGGCGTATCTCATTCACGGAATTTTCGTCGAAGATTATCTCGGTCAGCAGTTCAGCGGGCGATTCATCCCCGCGCTTTTTCTCAGCCCTTCTTATTACGTCGGCTGGCTGAACATGTTGAATTTGGCGACGGGCGGATTTACGCTTGGGCTTGCCCTGCTCGGTCTTTTTTTCTTTGAGGATAAAAAGCTTCGCCTCCTGCTTGGACTGTGGGCCGGGTACGCCCTCTTTGGCTTTTACTTTAACTTTCACATTTCCACCCACGATTACTACTCCCTGCCGCTGATCCCCATCCTCGCGCTTTCGCTCGCGCCGTTGGCGGATTTTCTCCTCTCGAAACTCGCCGGACTCACCAACACAAAACTATTGCGCCTTTCCTCTTTCCTCTTTCTTTTCATCGGTATCTTTGCATCCCTCTGGAACATCCGCAATCAATTAAACGCCGCAGACTATCGCCCCGAAGCCGCCATGTGGGCGGAGATCGCCGCAAAAACCGACGGGTATAATCTGGCGGGGCTGACGCAGGATTACGGCGCGCGCATGGCGTATTGGGGATGGCGCAATATCGCTTCCTGGCCCACTTCCGGCGATTTAATCTACGGCGGCGCGCGCGGAGCGGGACGCGACCTGGAAGATTTTTACAAAGAACTCGTCGCCAAAAAGGAATTGTTCCTCGTCACCGATTTCGACGACCTCGAACGCCAGCCCTTCTTAAAGGAAAAACTCGAAGCGTACCCCGTCTTCGCCGAAGGGGACGGGTACGCGATCTATAGACTTCGATAATGGAAATTTAACAAATGCCGTTACAAGACCATAAAACCGGGACCGCGCTGTGGCTGTCCGCGCTTGCCCTGCTTGTCGCGCTGACGGCATACGCCAGCCTTGGCGCGTTCTCCCGCTATATCGCGGACGATTACTGCGAAGCCGTGCGCGTTACGTCCGTATCGCCCATTCAAGCCGTCGTTGACCGTTATTCAGACGGCTCCTTCCGCTCGGCGAACCGTTATTCCAACATTTTATTCGTCGGCTTCAGCGAAATGCTGGGACGGAACAGCATCCCGATCACCATGGTCGCGATGGTCGTCTTATGGGTCGTTGGTTTGACCTGGCTGGTTCATGAAACGCGAATTCTCGCAGGCATGGCATGGACGCGGCTCGCAGACGTATTTTTCGGCGGGACGCTCGCTTTCATGAGTTTCGTGCAGGCGCCCAACCTGTTCCAGACCGTGTACTGGCGCTCGTCCATGATGACGCATTTCGCGCCGTTGATATTCGGCTCCCTGACGCTTGCCTTTTTGGCGCGGCAGGCGCGGCGCCCCGCGCAGGAAACCTCCTCCTTTTTGACGTATGGAGTCATCTGCTTCGCATGTTTTGTGCTGGCGGGATTTTCCGAACCGCCGGCGGCAACGCTGGTCGTTTTTTTTGCATTGCTTTTGCTCGCGATCCGATTATGGAACAAATCGCCCCTGCAAAACCGGCGCTTTGCCCTTGTCGGTTCGGCATTTGCAGGCTCCCTGGGCGGGTTGATTGTCCTTATACTTTCCCCGGCAGTGGCAAATGTGACGCGCGAGAAATCGCCGGACCTCGTCGCCGTTCTGTTTAATTCCTTCATTTACGCGCTTCAATTCATGCGCGATTCATTCGTCAGCCTGCCCCTGCCGCTATTCCTCTCGTTTTTGACGTCATTGCTGTTGATCCGGCTGTTGAAACAATCGGGCGATGCGATCCTGCCGGACGCCCGCCGACTCCCGCTGTGGATGATCGTCGCCCCCTTGGTCGTCTGGCTGTTGATCGCCGCCGGTTTTTCACCCAGCGTATTCGGGCAGGGCTTCCCCGTGGAGCGTATGCGCTTTCTCGCCCGCGCGCTGCTGATCGCGACGCTCATGCTGGAGGGCGTCTGGCTCGGTTTAATTCTGCCGGAATTCAAAATCAACCGTACAATTGGGGTGTGGGCGCCGTTGCTTCTCTTTGTCGCGATCTCGACGGCATATCCCCTGCGCGCCGCTTTCGCCCTTTTTCAGAATACCCTGCCGGAATACCGCGAGCGCGCCGAACTGTGGGACCTGCGCGACGCGTACATTCATCGCCGCATTGCGGAAGGCGAGACCGATCTTTTCATCCCCGGTTTTGGCGGCGCGCATGGCGTCAAGGAGTTGGATTCCAACCCGGCGCATTGGATCAACGTCTGCGCGGCGAATTTTTATCGCGTCTCGTCCATCCAATCCTTCTCGACGAAAGACCTCCTGGAGGCGTTAAGTGAGTGAGTTGGATCCCATCCTCGTCGCCGGTTCGCACCGCAGCGGCACAACCTGGGTCGGCAAAATGCTCGCCGCCGACGCCGACACCGCCTACATCAGCGAACCGCTCAACGTATTGCACCGCCCGGGCGTCTTTCGCGCGCCGGTCAAATACTGGTACACCTACATCACCGCAGAGAACGAGGCGGACTATCTCCCCGCCTTCCGCGAGTTGTTGAACTTTCAATATCACATCTGGCTGGAAATAAAATCCCTGCGTTCGATCAAGGACTTCCTGCGCATGGGGCGCGACTTCCGCATCTTTTTCAACGGCAACACGCACGGACAACGCGCGCTTATCAAGGACCCGTTTGCGGTCTTCTCCGCGCCCTGGTTTGCAAAGCGCTTGAACTGCAAAGTCGCCATCACCGCCCGACACCCGGCGGGTTTTGCAGGCAGTCTCAAACGTCTCGGCTGGAATTACGATTTCAACAACCTGCTCAATCAGCCGCTCCTGATGCGCGACCATCTCGAAGCGGATCGCGCCGCGATGGAGGCGATGGACAAGAGCGATATTATCAGCCAGGCGGCGTTGTTGTGGAAGTTCATCTACCGCTTCGTTCATTCGACCCGCGAATCGTTCCCGCAATTTCACATTGTCCGCCACGAAGACCTCGCCCGCGACCCCATCCCCGGCTTTCAATCCTTATACCAATCCCTCGGGCTGAACTTTACCGCGCGCGCGCAATCCATCATCGAAAATTCCAGCAATTCGGAAAACCCGGCAAGGCTTGCCAGGAACAAAACCCACTCGGTCAAACTCGACAGCCGCGCCAGCCTCGATAACTGGAAAAAAATCCTCTCCGCCGATGAAATCTCCCGCGTTCGCAATATTACCGAAGGCGTGTGGCAGGCGTTCTACACCGACGCCGATTGGTAATCCGCAACCCCCAATCCCCAATTACCCAATTACCAAATTACCAATTACCCAATTACCAAATTACCAAATTACCAATCTCTAATTACCCCCATGCCTGCCCAGCCTCTCGTCTCCATCGTCACCCCGTCGTTCAATCAGGCGGATTTTCTCGAAGAGACGATTCAATCCGTGCTGGGACAAACCTATCCGCGCGTCGAATACATTATCGTGGACGGCGGGTCGAGCGACGGCAGCGTGGAGATCGTCAAAAAGTATGAAGGGCGAATCGCTTCATGGGTCAGCGAACCGGACAAAGGTCAGACAGACGCGATCAACAAAGGATTCGCCAAAGCCAAAGGCGACATCCTCGCATGGATCAACTCCGACGACTCTTATGCCGCGCCGCATGCCGTCGCAGAGGCGGTCAACTTTCTGGTTGAAAATCCCGACGCGGCGATGGTCTATGCCGACTGTAATTTCATTGACGAAGAAGGAAACGTCATAGGCAAATTTGCCGCGCGCCAGACCGACTATAAAAAACTGCGGCGCGGATACGTTCACATCCCCCAGCAGACAATGTTCTTTCGCGCCGAATATTGGCGGAAGGCCGGCCCGCTCGACCCGTCGTTCTACTTTGCGATGGATTATGACCTGTGGGTTCGCATCGCCAAAATTGCGCCGATAAAATACCTTCCCGGCAAAACCTGGGCAAACTTCCGCATTCACGCCTCCAGTAAAACCAACGTGAACGACGCGCGCGGCTGGAAGGAAATGTTGCGCGTCCACTACCGCGACGGCGGTTCGTTCTTCGCCCCGATCGTGGCAAAATACTATCTGAGAAAAATCATCGGCCCGCTGTGGAAATGGCGGATAAGGCAGAGAGTAGAGAGTAGAGATTAGAGAGTAGAGATTAGAGATTGGAGAGTAGAGAGTAGAGATTGGAATCTGGTCAGGCGAATTCCCAATTACCAATCCCCAATTCCCAATCCCCAATTACCAATCTCCAATTCCCAATCTCCAATTCCCAATCTCCAATTCCCAATCTCCAATTCCCAATCTCCAATTCCCAATCCCCAATTACCAATCTCCAATTCCCAATCCCCAATTCCCAATCCCCCAATCCCCAATTCCCCAATTCCCCAATTCCCCAATTTCCCAATCCCCAATTCCCCAATTTCCCACCCCCCATGAACCTCCTCCTCTCCCCTCCCTCCCTCGACGACCTCGTCCGCCTGCTCAAAGCCTGGCGGTTTTGGGTATTGGGCGCCCTCCTCGGCTCTGCGCTCGGCGCGGCGTTATATGCCGTTGCCCCGCCGCCCTATCGCGCCAAAGCCACCGTCAACGTGGATTTCAACTTCGAGGAAGCCTTCCCTGAAAACAGCGACCGGCAGGATTTTTATTACCTCGAGCGCGAAGCCCGCAAGATGGAAGAGATCGCCTGGTCTGACGAAGCGCTGTCTCAACTGAACGCTCCCGCCGGAGAACTCCGCGACGGGAAGTTGAACCTCTCCCAGCCCGCCGAAGCAGGCTGGCATTTCTATGCCGACGATGCCGACCCGCAAAAAGCCGAAGAACTCGCCTCCGCATGGGCAAACGCCTTCGTCGAAAAAGTTCAAGAGAAGATTGAATCCGGCGACATCAACCCATTCGTCCGGCTCGAAGTCGCCCAATCCGCCAACCTGCCGATAGAAAGAAGCGTTCCATTAAGTAACTACCTGTTTGCAGGCGCAAGCGGATTTCTTTTCATCGCCGCTTTCGCCGCGTTATTCATTCGCCGAAAGGACTCCGGCGTCTCCTGATGTTGGAGGGTTTTTATGGCGCAGGATAATTTTAGAAAACAAATCCAAAGCCGGGAGATTTTGGAATCTGTAATAAGAATTCTTTGGGCGCTGGTTCTGCTGTCCCTGCCTGTCACCAGTTTTCGCTGGTTTCCCGGGCTGGGCGAGGGGACGCTCGTCCGCCCGCTGGCTTTATACCCGCTTGCAATCCTGCTCCCGCTTCTCCTCATTCAAGCGCGGCGCAAAAAAATACCGCCGCCGTTTTCCGGCGCGTTCATCGCGCTTGGCGCGTTTGTTTTATTCGCCGCCTTCTCCTCCAGCGTGGGCGCATTGCTCGACCCCATTCCCTTGCGCGGGCAAACCTACGACGGACGCGCCGTTCGCGCCTTCGTCACGTTATTCATCGGCGCCGCCTTCTTCCTCGCCGCCGTGTGGATGAACCAAAACGAAACCGACCTGCGCTTCACCGTTCAATGGGTTTTCGCCGGACTCTGCCTCGACCTCGCCTGGAGCGGCTTGCAAGCCGTCACCTTCTACACCGGCTGGCTGGATAAGGAAATGGTCACACACTGGCAACTCGCCTTTTCGATGCGCGAACTCGTGCGCACGAATCGCATTTCGGGGCTGGCGTATGAACCGGCGTGGCTGGCCGGGCAACTGGCGACGCTCTTCCTCCCGTTTCTTTTCGCTTCCGTTCTGACGAAGTTCCGCCTCACCCCCTGGACCTGGAGCGAGTCCGCGCTTCTTATCTTATCCACGCTGACTCTTTTTGCCACCTACTCGCGCGGCGGACTGCTCATCACCTTCGGCGTTGCGGGGTTGACGCTCCTGCTTTTCGGGCGCGATCACCTGCGCCGGATGTGGATGTGGTTTATCAACGGCTTTCGGGAAAGAAACCTCGCCTCTTTCTTTCTTCGTCTTTCGATCATCGCTGCCTTCATCGCAATTGCCGCAGGCGCGTTCGCCTTTCTCGGTCAGAAGAATTACTTCCGCCGTTTGTGGGAGATCAACGCCGAAAGCCTGAACGAATATATTGTGGACATCAACGCCGGCGCGCGCGGAGCGTACACAGCCGCGGCGTGGGAGACGTTTTCAGCATACCCGCTGACAGGCGTCGGCTTGGGCGGAAGCGGGTTTTACATCTACCAAAATTTACCCGACTGGGCGCTGACCACCGTTCCCGAAATCGCAAAACAACTCAACCCATCCAACAGACTGTACCCAAACCCGAAGAATCTTTACGCGCGTTTGCTGGCTGAAACCGGCTTGATCGGCTTTTTTCTTTTTGCTGCGTTTCAACTTTACCTGCTGGGAGACGCGCTCTTCATGGTTCGGCGCGCAGAACCCTGGGCGCGCTTTGCGGCGATTGCGGGCGTATTTGCGTGGCTGTCCATCGCCCTGTATAATTTCACGCAAGATTCGCTGACCGCCCCGAACATCTGGCTTGTGCCGGGGATCATGGCGGGGCTTGCGGCAAAGTCTGGGCAGAAAAACCTGGAGACTTTACACTCTGAAAATAACAAGGAAATTTCATGATCGTTCTTTCCGTGGGAATGCCGCGCGCCGGGTCGGGCTGGCACTACAACCTCATCCACGACCTGATGAAAACGACGGGATGCGCCGACGCGCGCGACATTCGCGAAAAATATAAACTGCAAAAGATCCTGACCGAGGTGAATTGCAACATCGGGGCGCTTTCGGCGCGGCGGCTGGCGATGGTCTCCGTCCCGGCGTTGTTGGGCAATACCTTTGTGATCAAGGCTCACGCGGGCCCGTCGCGCTCTTCGCGGTTGCTTTCTTCGCTGGGCATGTTAAAGATCGCCTACATCTACCGCGACCCGCGCGACGCCATGCTCTCGGCGTTCGACTTCGGCCAGCGCGCGCTCGCCAAGGGACGCCCGAACGCCTTCTCGCACCTCTCCGATTTCGAGAAAAGCCTGGAATTCATCATGGAATACGTCCGCATTTGGGAGAAGTGGATGGCGGAAAAGAATGTGCTGGTTGCGCGCTATGAAGATTTGCAGACGAATTACGCGGTTGAGACCGCCAAACTGGTGAAATACCTGGGGCTGAAGGAGGACAGCCCGGCGGTGCAAGAGGTGATTGAGTCGTACCGCCCGGGGACCAGCGAAGGACAGCAGGGGTTGCATTTTTACAAAGGCAGAATTGGGCGTTTTCGGGAAGTTTACACAAACGAACAAAAAAGGATCATGTTGTCCAAACTGGTCGGATACCTGGAGCGCATGGGGTACGAAACAGTTTAGGTGTAATCTGACTGTAACGTCGGGGCGTATTGTATAACCCGGTTTTTTTCGTTATGATAGGCAGACAATGATGAAGCGGTTCGATACCCCCTACATGGCCGACTGGTTTGCCATCTCCCTGCGTTGGGTGATGCTGGTGGGGTTGATCGTTTCGCTTGGGCTGGGGGGAAAACTGGAGATGCGCTCAGCCTGGACGCTGGGTCTGCTGATCGTCTGGAATTTAACGATGACGGGGCTGGCAGGGCTGAACCTGAGAACTTCTTTTCATCGGCGGTTAAACATCGGGGTGGATCTACTTCTGACCGGCGCATTCTTCTGGACACAAGGCGGCGCGCGGGGACCGGCGTTCTGGGCGGGACTGTTGCCTATTTTGACGGGGTCCATTTATTTTGAGATTACCGGCGCGGTTTTTGCGGCGGTCGTTTTTTCGGGATTGGTGTTCTATGCGGGTTTTCTGGAGCGCAACACCCTGACTCTATCCTTTCTCATTGCGGGGATTTTAAGCCTGCTGGGAATTTTATTTGGATTTCTCGGCCGCCGGTTGATGGATCGCATGCGCAAGATCCGCTCCTTGTGGGGAGACGAGGAGGAAAGGAAGCGCGCCATCCAGAATGAACGCATGCGCGCCATCTACGAACTGACCTCGACGCTTTCCTCGACCCTCAGTTATAAGCGCGTGCTCGATTCCGCCCTGGATATGAGCGCGTCGGCCCTCAGCCCGAACCTGGACCCCGAACAAACGACCAGCGACCCCCTGGTCGGCGCGGTGATGCTCTTCAACGCGGGCAAACTGCGCATCGGTTCGGCGCGGCGCTTCACCAACGCCGACATGCGCATCACCTTCGACGGCTCTGAAGGCATCCTGAAAAAAGCCATCGAGGAGGGCGAGCCGGTCAAGTTCAGCGACATCGGTTACGACCCCGAACTGGGGCGTGTGGTCGCGCTGCGCAACTGCACAAGCGGATACATCTTCCCCCTGCGCAGCGGATTCAACGTCTACGGCGTTTTAATCTTCGCGCATCCAGAGCCGGGCTATTTCACCATCGAACGCGCCAATCTGCTGGATATTATCGGACGGCAGGCGGTCATTGCCATTCAAAACGCGCGCCTCTACCAGGACCTGGTGGAGGAAAAAGAACGCATGGCGGAAGTGTACGAGGAAGCCCGCAAAAAACTGGCGCGCGACCTGCACGACGGACCCACCCAGTCCGTGGCGGCGATGGCGATGCGCCTGAACATCTCGCGCCGCATGTTGGCGAAAGACCCCAAAAGCGCAAACGAGGAACTCATCAAACTGGAGGAACTGGCGCACCGCACCACGAAAGAGATTCGTCACATGCTCTTCACCCTGCGCCCGCTTATCCTTGAATCGCAGGGACTGGGCGCCGCCATCCAATCCATGGCGGATAAGATGATGGAGACCTTCTCCCAGCGCGTGGCCGTGGAGATCGAAGAACGAGCCGTGCAACAGTTGGAAATGGGCAAACAGGGCGTAATCTTCTACATTATCGAAGAAGCGGTGAACAACGCGCGTAAACACGCCGCGGCGGATACAATCACGGTGCGCCTGCGCCAGGTGGAAACCGGCGTCGTGTTGTTGGAAATTGCCGACAATGGGCTGGGCTTTGATGTAAAAAATGTTACGCAGAATTACGAAAAACGCTCCTCCAGCAGTCTCGGCATGGTCAACCTGCGCGAACGCGCCGAACTGGTAAACGGCTTGCTCAACATCGAGTCGGCGGAGGGCAAAGGCACCAACGTGCAAGTCTACATCCCGCTCACCGAAGAAGCCGCCGACCGCCTGCACCATGCCCGGCGGAAATGACCGTGATGCATCACATTTTTCATGCCCCGCAGAATCCGAACCGCCGTCCGTCGTTGATCCTCATTCACGGCGCGGGCGGCAGTTTTTTATCCTGGCATCCGCGCCTCCGCAGGCTGGCAGGCGAAACCGTTTACACGCCCGACCTGCCCGGACATGGAGAGTCGGGAGGCGCGGGAAAAAATTCAATCGGAGAATATGCGCGGGACGTTCTGGCGTTCATTGAAGAGAATCGGATTCACAAGCCCGTAATTGCGGGACATTCCATGGGCGGCGCCATCGCCCTGGACCTCGCGCTGGACGCGCCGGAAAAACTTTCGGGAATTGCCCTGCTCGGCGCCGGCGCAAAGCTGCGCGTCTCGCCCTTGATCCTTGAAAAGACAAAATCTCCAGACACGTTCCCCGAAGCGGCGGCATTGGTCAACCAAAACAGTTTCAGCCCGGATGCCCCCAAAGACCTTTCGCGCCTATCCAATGAAAACATGCTGAAGACGGATCCCCAGACCTTTCACGGCGATTTCCTCGCCTGCGATTCCTTCGACGCGATGGAGCGGGTCGCTTCAATCCGCCTCCCAACCCTGATCCTGTGCGGGACGCGGGATGCGATGACCCCGCCGAAGTTTTCCAAATTCCTCGCGGAGCAAATACCCGGCGCGCGCCTGCATTTAATCGAAAACGCCGGTCATATGCTCGCGCTCGAACAACCTGAAGTTGTTGCCAGGTTGTTAAAGGACTTTTTAGACGGGCTTCCGCCTCTTTCATCTCAACAAGACTCAATGCAAGCTTGATTTGAGGCTGGTTCTGACCATCGGGCTTTTTACTGCGCCGGTCACCCGCGCGGGGACAAGCCCCCGCGCTATTCCTACCAAGCCCGCTCAAGCGGACTCGCCCCACGGTTATTTCACAAATAATTGATTCAATATCGGCATCGCCGCCAATGCCGCCCGCGCGCGGTGACTGATGCGATTCTTCTCCCCCGCGTCCAATTCCGCCATCGTCTTTCCGAGATCGGTTAATAAGAAGATCGGGTCGTAGCCAAAGCCGCCTGTGCCGCGCTCTTCGGGGATGATCTCGCCGTCGCACCTCCCCTCCGCAAATTCCACACCGCCGCCCGGCACGGCAATCGCAATCGTAGCGTGAAACCGCGCCGTCCATGGGCGGGGTTTGCCTTTAAGATTCTCCAGCAAAAAATTTCGCCGATCTATATCGCCCGCCCCCGGTTTTGGCGAATATCGCGCGGAATGCAAACCCGGCGCGCCGCCCAGCGCGTCCACCTCCAGCCCGGAATCGTCGGCGAGAGAAGTCGACCCACTGGCTTGGGCGAAGGCGAGGGCTTTCTTTGCGGCGTTCTCGCGATAAGTAGAGCCGTCTTCGGCGATCTCGAGCCGCAGATTGATTTGCGCGGGCGTAACAAATTCGATTCCCGACCCTGCCAGCAGTTCCCGAAATTCCGCGATCTTTCCCTGATTGTTGGTGGCGATGAGAAGTTTGCTCATGAACGTCCCTGGCTGCGCGCAGTAGCGAGTTTTCTATTTCCCGAACCACATTCTCGCCAGCAGATTGTCCTTTTTGACGAACTGATGGAACATCGCCGCGCCAAAATGCAGGACGACAAGCGCAAGCAACACCCACGAGAACAGCCCGTGTCCGACGCGCGGCAGGTAATCGAAGAAGTTTGCGGGGTAGGGCGCGGCTCCGCTGAAAACGGCGGGCAGGTTCGCCAGTTGAAAGAGTTCCAGTCCGCTTGCCGCCATGCCGATCAGGACGAAATACAAAAGAAAATGCACGGCTTTGGCGAGGAAGTTGAGAAAAGCGTTTCCGGCGTCTGCGGGGGCGGGGCGTTTGACGGTGAAACGCAAAACGAGGCGGACGATCAATAGCAACGCGATCGCGCCGCCGATGTACGCGTGCAATTGAAGCGCCTGCGGCTTTTGCGGGGCTTCCGGCGGGATGCCGGGCATGACAAACTTGCCGGCGGCGAGCATCATCAACACCAGCAGCGCCATCAGCCAGTGAATGGCGACATGGGCGGGATGGAATCTCTTCGAAGTCATTTCAGACATTTTTTCTCCTCGTCGGTTGTTTGCGTACAAGACTATCCCTTAAATTCCTTTCTTACAAGGGCGGGGCGGGTGTAAAATGAACGCGTCCGCTGACCTGCCGCGCGGCTTGCCGACAAAATTGGCGCGGCAGACCCGTAGAAATCTCCATGGGTTCAGTCACACTTGCATAAACCACAAATCAAATATACCCGGAGGAATTTATGAGCTATCAAAAAATCATCGTTGTTGGAAACCTTGGACGCGAGCCTGAAATGCGCTACACGCCTTCAGGGCAGGCGGTCACCAGTTTTTCCGTCGCCGTCAACGAAACATACACCAACAACAACGGCGAAAAGATCAAGAAGACGATCTGGTTCCGCGTGACCACCTGGGGCAAGCAGGCTGAAATCTGCAACCAGTATCTCAAAAAAGGACAGCAGGTTCTTGTGGATGGCAGAATGAACGCCGACCCTTCGACAGGCGGACCGAAAATCTTCACCCGTCAGGACGGCGCCGCAGGCGCATCCTTCGAAATCACCGCCCAGACCGTGCGCTTCCTCTCCTCGCGCGCCGAGAGCGAAGGCGGCGGCGGACCCATCTCCGCTGGCGGCGGCATGGAAATGGCGGAACTCCCGTCCGAAGACGATATCCCGTTCTAAATCAATAGACCCTAAAGGATTTCTAAATCCTTTAGGGTCTTGATGATGATAAACCATGACCACTCCCCAACAAACCCCTCCCAAACCAGCCGGTCCCGTGTTGGAACTTCCCGCCGGGCTGGAAGCGCAATACGTCAACCTTGCGCGCATCGCCCATTCGCCGTCCGATATCGTCTTCGACTTTGCCCACCTGTTGCCCGGCGAGCCGCGCGCGCGGATTCGCTCGCGGGTGGTCATGACCCCGCTCAATGCAAAACTGTTGCTGAGGGCGCTGACCGAAAACATCGCGCGTTATGAAGCGACGTACGGAGAGATCCCCGTCCCGGTCAACTCTTCGCTTGCCGACAACCTCTTCCGCCCGTTCCAACAGCCGCCCGAACCGCCCGGGAGTGGCTAAAAGGATGGGTTAAAATAGGGCTATGAAAAAATGCCCACATTGCCACGAAACGGCTCGCCAAAATAAAGCGGGCAAAACGAATGCAGGTTCACAAAGATATCGATGTATGTATT
>WBZR01001106.1_pt1 | contig 26170 bp, 23 predicted proteins | sample 5204231 | NCBI WGS metagenome assembly WBZR01 (sample SAMN12412403, study PRJNA552823) | activated sludge metagenome | isolation source: activated sludge from anammox sidestream of wastewater treatment plant... | place: USA: Virginia | collected 2017-08
GCGCGTGCGACGAGCGTCCGCACCTCGTCGAGATCGAAGGGCTTGGTGAGATAGTTGAAGGCGCCGCGCTTCATCGCTTCGATGGCGTTCGCCATCGTGTTCTGCGCCGTGATGACGATCACGATGACGGGCGTTTCGGCTTCGCGGAGGCGTTGCAGGACGTCGAGTCCGCTCATGTCCGGCATGCGGACGTCGAGGATCGCGACGTCGAAGCCGCCGCCGATGAGCTGGGCGAGCGCCTCGCCGCCCGAGTTCGCGAGCGCGACGTCGTGACCCGCTTGCGCGAGGGCGGTCGCGAGCACCAGGCGGATCGACTCCTCGTCGTCCGCGATCAACACCCGCGCCATCAGCTCGACTCGCCGGGCATGGCGAGCGGAAGGCTCACCCGAAAGCGTGTCCAGCGACCGGGCTCGCTTTCGACGCGCAAGAGCCCGTCGTGCTGCGTCACCAGCCGGTGACTCACGGCGAGCCCGAGGCCGGTGCCCTTGTTCTTGGTGGTGAAGAACGGCGTGAAGATGCGCGCGCGGTCCTCGGGATCGATGCCGGGTCCGCTGTCCTCGACGTCGACCGAGAGGTACTGGCGGCTCCGTCTGTCGCGCCCCGCCGTGCGGACGCGGAAGTCGGTCTCCATGCGGGTCGTGATCGTGAGCGTCCCCGTGTGATCCATCGCCTCGAGCGCGTTCTTCACGAGGTTCAAGAACACTTGGCGGATCCGCGCTTCGTCGGCCCAGACGTCGGGCAGACTCGGATCGAAGTTCAGGCGCACGGCGAGCGTTTCGCCGGCGCTCGCGTGCTCGAGGGCGAGCACCTCCTGCAGGAGGCGGTGGATGTTGACCGCGCCGAGTCGCAGGCGCGGCGGGCGGGTGAGCTCGAGGAGCTGCTCGAGCAGGGCCGCCACGCGATCGACCTCGCGCGTGATCAGGGAGGTGAAGCGCAGGCCTTCCGGATCCTGCGACAGCGTATCGGCGAGGAGCTGCGCTGCCCCCTTGATGCCGCCGAGCGGATTCTTGATCTCGTGCGCCAGTCCGGCGGCGACGGCCGCGAGCTCGCCCACCATGCTGCCGACCTTCCCGGTCTCGGTGAGCCCGCCCGCGGCGACGCTGTCGTGGAGGCGCATCAGGCTTCCGACGGAGACACCGTTGCGGTCGATCACCGGCGCGATCGTGAGGCGCACCGGCGTGCGCTGCCCGAGCGGCGTCGCGAGCTCGCCGTCGTCGGTCACGCGCCGGCCCGCGTCGCGCAGAAACGTCGCGATCCGCTCCGCGAGCCAAGGATGGCCGGCGAAGACCTGGAGGGCCGTCCTACCGCTCGCGTGCTTCGCCGAGACGGCCGTGAGATCCTCGGCGGCCGGGCTCATGAACGCCACGTGCCCGCCGGCGTCGAGGATGATCAGACCGTCGCCGAGGCTCGCGAGGACGTCCTCGGCGTAGCGATGCAGGAAGTGCTCGGCGGACGTCGCGCTGATCTCGGAGTCGACGCCGACCGCGCGGTGTCGCGCTGGGTCGCTCATGATTCGGAGGGCGGACGCTATCACGGTCCGGGACGCCTCGCACGGTCCGGCGGCGCGGGTGGTTTGACTCTCTCGGCGACGGCTCCTAGCGTTGCGCCCCGTGACGGCGTTCCGGATCGGGCAGGGCTACGATATCCATCCACTGGCGCGCGGTCGCCGCCTGGTGCTCGGGGGCGTCGACATCCCGCACGACCGCGGCCTTGCGGGGCACTCCGACGCGGATGCGGTGCTGCACGCGGTCACGGATGCACTCCTCGGCGCGATCGGGGCCGGTGACATCGGGGGGCATTTCTCCGATCGCGATCCCCGCCACCGGGATCGTCCGAGCCGAGACTTCGTCCTCGAGACCATGGCGATGGTGCGCGCCCGCGGCTGGCGCGTCGGGAACGTCGACGTAACGGTGCACGCGGAGGCGCCGAAGCTCGCGCCGCACCTCGACGCCATGCGTGCGATCCTCGCCGAGCTCCTCGGCGTGGCGCCCGACGCCGCGAACGTGAAGGCGACGCGGGGCGAAGGGCTCGGCGCGATCGGACGCGCCGAGGGCATCGCGGCGCAGGCCGTGGTGCTGCTCGAGAGGGCCTGACGACGGCTCAGGGCCCGCCCGTATCGCCGCCGGTGTCGTCGCTCCCGCCGGTGTCGCCGTCGGCGGCGTCCTCGAACGATCCCGAGGCCATCTCGTCGGCCATCTCGTCGATCTCGCCGCCTCCGGTCTCGTCGCCCATCTCGCGGCTCATCTTCTTCATCCAGCGCGCGACGCTTGCGGGGTCGTGCTCGTCGAGGCCGCTCAGGCTCGACGGATCGGTGAGCGACTCGAGCCGCGACTCTTCCGAGCGGCCCATCGCGAAGCGCGACATCAAGCGCTCGAGCGTACGGGCGCCGCAGCGATCGCATATCTCGTCGACGGCCTCGCTCGCGCGCAGCGTGAGGAGGGTGACGCGCTTCCCGCAGCTCGTGCAGCGGTATTCGTACAGCGGCATGTTCGCTCGCAGCTTGCGACGATCGTCGGCGCCGCGCAAGCGGGCGCGTCGTCTTGACGTTCGCGCGCCGGCACACGTAGCATGCGCGGCGCTCATGCGAGGCGTCGATTGATGGAAGGCCGCGCGACGCTCGAGGGATTGCGCGTCGACCTGACGCGCCGCCGCCTCTTGCGGACGGGCCTCGGGGGCGCCTTGCTCCTGGGATTCGGGGCCGTGCTCCCGTCGGGGTGCGCGCGCTACTCCCCGGTCCGGAGCTCGCTGCGCTTCCTGACGCGCAAGGAGTACGCGGTCGTGACGCAGGCGGCGGTGCGGATCCTGGGGCTCCCCGACGAGGAGCGCGAGAGGCTCGGCGGCTTCATCGATGGCCTGCTGGCCGACCTCCCGCCGACGTCGCAGAGCCAGGCGCGCCTCATGCTGCGCGTGGTGGAGCACGGCACCCACCTCTTCGATCTGAAGCCGCGCCGGTTCACGAGGCTCTCGCCCGCCGAGCAGGACGCCTATCTGCGCGGGTGGATGGAGAGCACGCTCGGCGCACGACGGGTGATCTTCCGCGCGCTCAAGACGCTGGCGGCGCTCGGCTACTACGCGCAGCCGTCGTCGTTTGCGTCGATCGGCTACGACGGCCCGTGGCTCGGCCGGATCGAGGCGACGGTGCGGGTGGCGCACGAGGCTCCTGTCGATCTCGCGACCGTGCTCGCCGAGCGGCAAGCGTCGTGATTCTCGACACCGCGACGATCGACGCGGACGTGCGGCTGCGCGCCGACGTGTGCGTCGTCGGCTCGGGCGCGGGCGGCGCGGTCGCCGCTGCGGAGCTCGCCGAGGCGGGTCATTCCGTCGTGCTGATCGAGGACGGCCCGTATCTCCACGGCGAGGCCTTCGTCCAGCGCGAGGAAGTGATGTACCCGCGCCTCTACCGCGAGGGCGGCACCAAGGCGACCGCGGACTATACCGTGCTCGTCTCGCAGGGCCGGGCGGTCGGCGGCTCGACGGTCGCGAGCTTCTGCCTCTGCGTGCGCCCCCCGCGTCCGCTGCTCGGGTACTGGGCGCGACAGCTCGGTCTCTCGGGCCTCGAGCACGAGGCGATGCATCCGTTCTTCCGGAAGGTCGAGAAGCGCATCGGCGCGCAGCGCCTCGTGCCCGAGCAGGTGAACGGCAACAGCGCGAAGCTCCAGCAGGGAAGCGAGAAGCTCGGCTATCGGGGATATCTCCCGCTCCACAACCGCGTCGACTGCCTCCTGACGGGCTACTGCGCGCTCGGCTGCACCTACGACCGCAAGGGCGACATGTTGACGACCTACGTCCCGGCGGCCTCGCGCGCCGGGGCGGTGATCGTCCCGGACTGCCAGGCGACCCAGGTCCGCATCGATGCGGGTCGGGTGACGGGCGTCGCGGGCGTGTTCCAGCGCTCGCGGGACGGCGCGGCGCACACGCTCGACGTCGCCGCCAAGGTGATCGTGCTGGCGGCGGGCGCGATCAACTCGCCGCGCATCTGGCGGCAGAGTCGGCTGCCCGACCCGGCGGCCGCCGTCGGCCGCAATCTGCGCCTGCAGCCGCAGGTCGTCGTGACCGCGCTCTACCCGGAGCCGATCGAGTCGTGGAAGGGCATCCCGCAGGGCTACGTCGTCGACGAGTTCCTGTCCGTGGGCGGACGCTCGGCGGGCTCGGGCTACCTCCTCGTGCCCGCGTTCGCGCACCCCGTCGCGGCGGCGAGCATGCTGCCCGGCTACGGAGCGGAGCATCGCGAGCTCATGGAGCTCTATCCGCGGCTCGGCGCCATCGCGGTGCTGCTGCACGATCATACGCGCGGCCGCCTGGAGCTCGAGGCGACGGGACCGCCGGCGGTGAGCTACCGCCTCGGCGACAGCGACGAAGAGCAGCTGCTCGACGCGCTCGAGCGGGCGACCGACATCAGCTTCGCGGCCGGCGCCGAGAAGGTGTTCCTCCCCTACAATCAGGTCGTCACCGTCACGAAGCGCGGTGCGTACCAGGTGATTCGCGAGCACGGCGTGCGGGCGAACGATCCGCTCTTCTTCTCGTACCAGCCGCAGGGCACGCTTCGCATGGGCGCCGACCGGCGAAAATCCGTGGTCGATCCGAACGGCGAGGCCCACGCGGTTCGCGGCCTCTTCGTTGCCGACGCGAGCGTGTTCCCGACGAGCGTCGCGGTGCCGGCGCAGGTGACCGTGATGGCGCTGGCCACACGCACCGCGCAGCATATCGCCGATCACGCCGATCGCTACTTCTGAAGCGGCGACCGTCGCCGCGGACGAAGGCCGCGCCGACGGATCGTTACGCGCGTCCGCGGTTCTCCGCCGCTCGAAGCCTCGGCCGTGCAGAACCCTGGTCTCTGACGCTCAGGGGCCGTTGGCCTGGAAGACCGTGCCGTCGGCCTTCTTGATCTCCGTCAGGCCGATGCTGAAGCAGGCGGCGTCGCTGGAGAGCACTTGGACCGTGGCGCTGCTCGGGTTGTTCATCAGACCCGCGACGACCCCGATCGGCAGATTCCCGCTCGAGTTCTTGCCCTGGATCTTGATCTGGCCCTTGCCGACGTCGCCGCCGGTGAGCTTCGCTTGCACGAGGCCGTCCGACGTCGCCTCTTTGTCCTTGTACTGATAGCCCTTGTCGGACACCGCCTTCCAGCACGGCTTCGTGCCGCACAGCGGCCCCGGCGGCACGAGCGAGTACTCACCCCTGAGTTGATCGGCGGCATCGTAGACGCAGACCGCGTACACGGTGGTGCCGTTCACCGGATCGCCGAACTGTCCCTGAGTGACGGCCGGCTGCAACTTGCCGAGCGTGACTTTCAGCTTCTCTTTCCCGGTCTTCTTCTCGTCGATCTGCAGGCTGCCCTTGCCGGATGCGATGCAACCCGGGGCGGGAGCCACGCCGCAGGAAGCGCCGGGCGTCGGCGTGGGTGTCGGGGTGGCCGGCGTCGGGCAATCGCTGTCCGCCGGGTAGTCGGCTGCGCCGTCGCCGTCGTTGTCGAGGCCGACGCTGTCGAGATCGAAGGGCAGATCCTCTTGCGTGCTCGAGCACGGGTCGGTCAATCCGGTGAACATGGGGGCGAAGTACGGTGGCGCGACGTTCTCCCCGTAGAGTGTCGGGAACGGGTTCGGATGACCGAGCGCGCCGGGCTGGTGGCAACCCGACGTTCCGCACGACGTGATGCCGTTGGCGACGTGAAACGCGCGCAGGCCGTAGGCGGTGGCTTTCGGCAGGCCGCTGTTCGGCGAGGTTTCACCGTAGTCCTGCCCGTGACAGCCGGCGCAGCCGTAGCCGCCGCCGGGGCCGCTCCAGTACGTCAGCACGGGCTTCGTGCTGCCGCCGTTCGGGTGGCAGATGTTGCAGTCCGTGACGCCGAACTGGGTGCGGTGCTGGAGGTGGAGCGGGCCGTTCCCGTTCAAAAAGCCGGTGTGGCACTGCACGCAGCCGCTGCCGGCGCCGTTGTCGTACCACCGGTACGCCTGCGCGTCCGGCGCCCACAGCAACAAAGCCAGGAGGACGAGCGCCCCGTGGACGTGGGCTTGAACCGCTCGTGCGGCGGTCGACATCCTCGGTTCGAGTCGGATCATGAGACTCCTCTGTCCTCGCGCAATGGGAAGTGGGAACGGCACATCGACAGCCCCGGGCGCGCTGCCGCAGCGATCTTCCCTTTTCCGGTTCGTCCGAGTCAAGAAAAATTTTGTGGCGGCGCGGCGGGGTTACCGCGCGAACTGCAGGGCCTTGGCCTTGCTGAACTGCTGCTCCGCCTCGTCGGCTCGACCGAGGTCGCGCAGGATGCCGCCGAGCGCGTTGTGGACGGCCGGGTTGGGACGCTCCGCGAGGGAGCGCCGGTAGTAGTCGGCCGCCTCCTCGAGCTTGCCCTGCTTGGCCAGCGCCTCCGCCAGGTTGTTGGACGCCGGCGTGAACTTCGGGTCGGCGGTGATCGCTTTGCGGAACTCGGCGATGGCCTCGTCCGTGCGGCCCTGGCGGGCGAGCACGAACCCGAGGCCGTTGTGCGTCTCGGCGGTCGGCCGTCCCGGCAGCGCCTGCCGGTAGTGGGACTCGGCCCCTGTCAGATCGCCGGCCTGCACGGCGGCGACGGCCAGGTTCAGATGCGCCGAGGCGCAATTGGGGTCGAGCGCGAGCGCCTGGCGGTAGTGCTCTTTCGCCTCTTCCGTGCGACCCTGGCGCGCCAGGACGAATCCGAGATCGCTGTGGATCTCTGCCTTGGGCTCGACCGCGAGCGAGGCCGAGAAGTGTGTGGCGGCCTCGTCGAACTGACCGAGCTCGACCAGCGCCAGCGCCAGGTTGTTGTGGGCCTTGGCGTGCTTGGGGTCCACGGCCAGCGCGCGCTTGTACTCGGCGACCGCTTCCGCGGTCCGCCCGTCCTGGAAGAGCGTCCAGCCGAGCGCGTTCAGCAACTCCACGTTGTCCGGGGCGACAGCCAGCCCGCGCCGGTAGGCGCGCTCGGCCCCCTTGCGGTCGCCGGTGTTCTGGTTGGCCAGGCCGGCGCGCAGGAACGAGTAGGCGTCCAGAAACTGCTCGCGGATGTCGGCGATGGCGGTGCCGGGCAGATGGGAGAACTCGGGGATGTTCGCCGCCCGGTCGGGCGAGGTGAAGCGCTCGAGCAGCACCGGAGGGCTGTCGTTGCCGTCGTCGTCGATGTGGGTGAGGAAGAGCTGGGTGTAGGGCCCGTTCACCTTCGACGAGAAGACCAGCCAGCGGCTGTTCGACGACCAGCTGTGCCAGGAGTTCATCCGCGCGGTGTTGTGGCGCAGACGCCGCGCCGCGCCGCCCGCGGCCGGGATGATCCACAGCTCGCTATCGGGCTGGAGCAGCATGTAGCTCTTCGACTTGGTGAACACGATCCACTTGCCGTCGGGAGAGTACTTCGGGAAGTAGTTGCTCATCCCGTCGTTCGACGCGCCCTCGATCGGCACCGGCGTGCCGCCCTTCCCGTCGTTGAACGGGATCCGGTAGAGATCGTAGAGGAACGGCTTCTTGTCGACGGTGAACTCGGGCACGTCCTTCTCGTCCACCAGCGCGCTGTTCTGTTGCTCGAGACGCTCGGCGCGGTAGGCGGTGGCGCGAGCGAAGGCGATCTCGCCGCCGTCCGGACTCCATACCGCGTTGGTCTGCACGTACTGCGGGTCGTCGGCGCCCGGCAGGGCGGTGAAGGCCTTCGTCTCCCGATCGTAGACGACCAGGATGCCTTTGATGGGGAAGAAGAGCTGCGAGATCATCAGCTCCGGGATCGCGACGAACACCGAGCGGTCCTTGACCGTGCTGATCACGTAGCGCCCGGTCGGCGACACGCGCGACAGCAGGCCGAAGGTGAGCTCGCCGTCGGCGCGCTTGTAGTCGGCCCAGGTGATGATCTTCTGGTCGTCCATCACCATGTGCGTGGACACCGGCATGATGCCGTAGCCGCCCTTGTCGTTGCCGTAGTCGACGTCGAGTCCGAGCACGCTGCCGTTGTCCGCGAAGGAGTGACAGTTGCCGCACACCGGCAGGTTCTGGAGGACGATCGGCGGCCCGGCCTCCTGATCGATGGTGCCGAAGCGCCAGCGGATGCGGGAGGGATCCTGGACGGCGGTGAGGAAGGGCAGCGGCACCTCGCGGTAGAAGAGCGCGTCGTCGACCGGGTCCTTGGAGGTGCGGATGCGGACGCGCGCCGCGGACAGCACGGTGCCCAGGCGGGCCTGGTTGACGCCGGCGACGATCACCTCGGCGTCGCGCTCCGCGCTGCGTTGCTTGATCTCGCGCCAGCGGTCCTCGGCCGGGCGCCAGCGCGGCGTATCGACCGCCTCGCGCAGCACCTCGCCGCCGGCATCGTCCCGCACCACCACGTACCAGCGATCGACGCCCGCGGTCACGTCGTTCCAGACCACGGTCGGGGCGACGATCTCGGGCGGGAACAGCGTGCCCTCCTGCGGATAGGTGATCTCCAGCCGCGCCGGGGCCGCGGTGGCTCCGGCGACGATCGCCGGTGTGCCGGGCTCGCGATTGCAGCCGGCGAGGAACGGGGGCGCCAGGAGCGCCGCCCCGAGGATGGCCGCGACCGCGGCCGACCGACGAGATCTGGGCATGGATCCGTTCTACGCCCCGGCCCGGTCCAAGGGGAGTAGGGCGATCGCTTCCGCTTCGCAGAGCAATTCCGGGCGACAGAGCGGCGCCTCGACCAGCGCGCAGGGGAAGCCGTCGAAGCCGCGCTGACGGCAGAGCGCGCGCAGCTGCGGCGCGTCTTCGGCGCGCTTCAGGTAGACGACTCCCGACACCAGGTCCGCGAAGGTGGCGCCCTGGCCGGCGAGCAGGGTGGCGATGTTGTGCAGCATGCGCTCGCCCTGGGCCGCGACGTCGCCGATGTGGACGGACCGCCCGGCCTCGTCGATGCTCGCGGTGCCCGAGAGGTGGAGGACCACCTTGTTCGCATCGACGACCCGCAGGCCGCGCGAGAAGTCGGCGCCGTAGCTCCAGGCCTCGTTGAGCGTGGGGGTGGACATCGTCCCGACGGCGAGCGGGCGCGCCGACCGCACCGCGTGCAGGCGAATGGAGAAGTCGTGCGCGTCGGGGAACGGCACGCCCTGGACGCCGGTGCTGGCCGGCCGCACGCCGAGGCCGCGGCGCTGGAAGAACTCGCGTCGGGCGCGGTTGAGCGCATCGTAGTCGCGATCGATGTCGCGCAGGTAGATCCAGGTGCGGACGACGTCGCGAAACCCCATGCCGCAGCGGACGAGCAGGCGTTCGGCGGCGCCGAACATGTCGAGCGCCTGGGCGAAGGCGTCGCCGCCCGCACCGTGAACGTTGGTGGTGTGGAGCGACGTCTGGTCGCCGAGGCGGACCAGGCGGGCAGCGGAGCGCGCGCACCCAGAGCACGGGCAGGACGGTGCCGCCGCGACGTCGCGCACCTCCCAGGCGTCCCGCCGGCGGGGGATCACGGCCGTCGCCGCGAGCTCGATCGCCCCGCCGGCGAGCGGTGCCTGCTGGATGAACGCCGGCACCGGTGCGCCGGCGCCGGCGTGGACCTCCGCCGGGAACTGCGCCCGCGCGTCGAGCACCGACGGCAAGTCGCGACGGATGTTGCCGAGGAAGATCGTCTCGGTGACGAGATCCTGGAACGACGTCTGCTCGCCAGCGAGTCGGGCGGCCAGCGATCGGTAGGCTGCTTCGGCCTCCTCAGCTCGAGTCTTCGACGGTTCCTCGGAACGACAGAGGATCGTCAGCTCGTCCGCCTCCGGCCCCGCGAAGCGCCGGAGGCGGACCGAGCTGCCGCGCAGGGGTTCTGTCACCCCCGCGCGGCACCCCGGGTGCGCGCGTCGCGCGCACCCGCCGATCTAGGTCCTGCTAGTTGCACTCGTTCGGAGAACTTCCGAGTGAATTGTACGTTACGCTCGTCTGCGGCGGCACCGGCTCGTTGTCGGTGAAGCAGTTGTTGTGCCCGCCGATCGGCGCGTACGGTGGGAAGGGAAACGCCGTCAACGCCAGATCGCCCGCGAGCAGATCGAAGATGCCGCCGGGCGGACTGGCGCCGTTGCTCCCGAGCTTGTTCTTTCTCACCAGGTTGTTGTCGGGCGCCGATTGGATGAGCGGCGGATTGGTGACGCAGTCGAAGGCCGTTCCGTCCACCGCGATACACCAGTCGAGCGCGACGACCCCGACGAAGTCGTTGCCCGTGATCTCGTTCTTCTCGATGGTGACGCCGTCCACTCCCAGCACCAGGACGCCGACGCCTGGCGGCAGAGCCGCCGGCATCGATCCCGGAGGCGCGGTGTTCGGCTTGTTGTTGTTGACGATACGGTTGCTCTTGAACACCCAGTCGCCGCCGTTGAGGAGGCCCGGCGGAGCGGCCATGCCCGCCCCGTTGGGATGGTAGAGGCCGACGCCGACGGTGTTGTCGTGGATGTAGTTCTTCGTGGCCTTCACGCCCTTGGAGATCGTGACTTCGAAGCCCGTCGGGCTGTCGTAGAGCTCGTTCTGCATGACGCGGACGTCCTCCGACGCCTCGACCCAGAGCGCGCTGTCCTGCGAGCCGTAGGACACGTTCTTCTTCACGCTGCCCTTCGCCGACAGGGTCGGCCAGATGCCGTTCTCCAGGTTGTTGACCGACTCGTTGCCCTGGATCGTGAACTTCTGCACGTGCTTCAGCCAGATGCCGTTGTTCGGGAAACCCTCGACGGTGAAACCTTGGATCTTGACGCCGACGACGTCAGGATCACCCGGGTTGGCGGGTTCGACGACGATGCCGTCGGTCTGTCCCGGGCCGGCCAGGATGCGCACCCGGATGTCGTCCTTGAGCTTGCTCTTGGCGAGCAGCTTGAGCGACTTCGTGATGCGCACCGCCGGGCCGGAGACCGCGGGCTCGGTGTAGTCGCCCGGCATGACCTTGACCGTGTCGCCGGGCGCCGCGGCGTCGACGGCCGCCTGGATCGAATCGCCGGGGTTGACCGTGATCGTGGCCGCCTGAGCGGCGGCGGGCCCCCACAACGCGGACAGGCCCGCCGCGAGACCCAACAGGGTGACCAAGTGGACTGGCTTCATGTGCATTTCCTCCAGGGGGCGGCTCCGAGAACACCGCGTAAGGGTAGGTGTACCATCGACTCCTAACCAGCCGCCGGCAATCGAGTCAAGGAGATTCTGGCGTGATTCGCGGTGCGAGGTCCGGAGGCGAGCGGGCCACGTCGCGCGCCGGCGACCGGCGGGGGTGACCGGCTACTTCAGCGTCTTCGCCGAGAAGCCGCGGTCGTTGAAGGTGAGGAGCGTGCGCTTCCCCGCCAGCACGGTCTCGAGCACGACCTCGCGACCCCAGAGCCTATAGAGATAGCCGAGCGTCTTCTCGCCGTTCTCGAGCTGCAGGTCGCGATCGTCGTGGTCGTGTGTCAGGTAGAGCGTGCGCTTGTGGCCGAAGTCGGCGTCTTCGATGCGAATCACCGGGATGCCGCCCATGCCGATGCTGCGGATCAGCTGCTCCTTCACGGCACGCCATCCGTGCTCGTCGGCGACCTTGCTGATGACGAGGTCGTCGCCTTTGGGCTCGTATTCGAAGAGGTCCATCTCCCGCATGAGCTCTTCGGTGAGGAAGCGGCGGAGGAAGGACTGGTCGCGGTCGGTTTCCCGCACCTCGAGGAGCTTCTGCATCCCGGTCTTGGCGGGCGTCCCGTGCTCGCGGAGCTCGTCGGCGGTCGGTTCGTCGAAACGGCGCTTCAGGTCGGTCCAGACCTTGAGACCGAGGTGGTACGGGTTGATCCCGCCCGGGGTCGGACGCACCACCTGATTGTGCCGGACCAGGAACTCGAGGTGGAGCTCCTGCGGAAGCTCGATCGCGTTCATGATCTCGCGGTGGACCCACGAGGCCCAGCCCTCGTTCATGATCTTGGTCTCGATCTGCGGGATGAAGTAGCGCGCCTCCTCGTCGACGATGGAAAGCAGGTCGCGCTCCCAGTTCGCCAGGTACGGATTGTGGTCGCGGATGAAGAGCAGGATGTCGGGCTCCGGCGAGAGCGGCACCTTCTGCAGATCGGGCTCGATGTAGTCGGGCCGGCGGTGGATGCTCTTGAACGGATCGTGGACGGCCTGCGCGTTCCGCAGCATCGCTCGCCGCTCTTCCTCGGGCGACAGCTTCTTCACCGCGAGATTGCGCCGGCGCTGGAGCGAGAGCGCGTGCGCGGCGTCGAGGATGCTCTCCACCTTGTCGGCGCCGATCGACGGATCCTCCATGTAGGCGCGGACGCGCTCGGCGTGAGCCTTGAAGGTGCCGATCGTGAACTCGGCACGCGTCGACTTGAACGTGAAGTTGTTCTTGAAGAAGTCGTTGTGCCCGTAGACGTGCGCGATGGTCAGGACCTGGAGGCAGAGCGAATTGTCGCGCATCAGGTAGGCGAGCGCGGGATTCGAGTTGATGACCATCTCGTACGGCAGGCCGGAAAGCCCGTACTCGTAGAGCGTTCGCAGCTTTTCGAAGGATTTGCCGTAGGACCAGTGGGGATAGTGCGAGGGGATGCCGGAGTACGCCATGTACGCCAGCATGTCGTTGTGGTTGCAGAGCTCGAACTCCTGCGGATAGCAGTCGAGCCCGAGGGCGTCGACCTGCGCGCGGATCTTGGCGTCCCAGTAGGCGAGGTCGTCGAGGCTCCAGGACGCCATCGCGCTAGTCCTGCTCCTTGTCCTTGGCGAGGAACGCCCGGAAGCTCGGCCAGATGTCCTCCTTCCGCTCGATCAACACCGTCTGGAAGTTGTCGGCGTCGAGGCGGCGGAAGATGTTCAGCATCGAGCTCTCGTAGTAGCGCGAGCCGAGCGGCTTGATCTCGCCGTAGCCGAAGAGGTTGCAGATGTCGGCGAGCTCGTGCGCGGCCTTCAGCGCCGCGGTGTTGTCGGAGTCGAAGTTGTCGCCGTCCGAGCAGTGGAAGGCGTACACGTTCCAGAGCGACGGGTGGTAGCGCTCGGCAATGATGTCGAGCGCCTTCTGGTAGCCCGACGAGATGAAGGTGCCGCCCGACTCGCCCTTGTGGAAGAACTCGTCCTCGCCGACCTCGCTCGCTTCCGTATGGTGGCTGATGAAGACGATCTCGACGCTCCGGTACTTGGTGCAGATGAACTGGTAGAGCAGGAAGAAGAAGCTCCGGGCGAGGTACTTCTTCATCGTATCCATGGAGCCCGACGTGTCCATGATGCAGATGACCACCGCGTTCGATTCGCGGCGCATCTGGGTCGTGACGTGGCGGTAGACGAGGTCGTCGACGTGGAAGGGGAAGCGTCGTGCCGGCGGAGGCGCCGCCGGGGCGTCGGCTCCCGGCGCCGTGAGCGCCGTCTCCGCCGAGGCTTCGAGGGCCGCATCGCGCGCGGCGTCGATCGGATTCGTGTCGTCGGCCGCGCGCCGCCGTCGCTCGGCGGCGAACTTCCGCTTGATGCGGGATTTCACCGTGCGATGCTTGTCGAGGCGGATGCGAATGCCGACCTGGCGGTAACCGCGGCGCTTGGACGCGCGCGGCGCTTCCAGCTGGCGCAGCGCCTTCCGTTCGAGGTCGGGGAGATCGAGATCCTCGAACATGATGTCGATGAGATCCTCGAGGGTGACGTCGGTCTCGTAGTAGTCGACGCCGGGACGATCGCCCGCTTTCTCGGCGCCGGGCCCTTCGCCGTCCTGGCCGTTCGCGCCGACGACCTGCCCGGGCTGCGAGGTGCCGTCCCCCTGGCCGACGCCTGGGATGTTGTCGCCGTATACGAAGCGGTACTCGCGGATGCCGCGGATCGGGACCTTGATCACCCGATCGCGGCTCTTCCCGATGATCGACTCCTCGGCGATGATGTCGGCGATGTTCTCGCGGATGGACTCGCGGATCTTCTGGCGATGCCGCAGCCTGTCTCCAGCGCTGCGATCGCTGCGCTCTGCCTCGGAGCTGCGGAACGGCCGGAAGATCGTGTCGACCATGATCGAAACGCGACGTCAGTCCTTCCAGAGGTTGTTGGCGGCGTACTTGAGCACGACGTCGACGCAGCTCTCGCAATAGCCGTTGTCGAGGAGGTTGCGGACCATGGCGTTGTACTTGGTGGTCTGCTCCTCGTCGCGGGTGCGCGCCGTGGTGATGATGCGGGAGAGCTCGCGCACCGACTCGGTGAGCTTCTTCTCGATCGCCTCCTTCAGCGGCTCGTAGCTCTTGTAGGTGATGCGCTCGCCGCGTCGGGAGAGCGCCCAGAGGTACGCGATGACTTCCTGCCGGAAGCCTTCGGCCGCCGACCCGATGATCGCGATCTGCTCCTCGATCGACTTGAGGAACGCTTCGTCCGGCTGCAGCTCTTCGCGCGTGTTGCGGTCCTTCACCCGCGTCTTGTTCACGAACGCTTCGGCGTGGTCGAGGTAGTTCTGGAAGAGCGCCTCGGCCTGTTCCGAGTAGGCGTACACGAAGCCCTTCGTGATCTCCTTCCGGAGGACGTCGAGGTACTCCTTGTGGAGCGTGTCTTGCAGGAACTCGAGGTGCTGCTTGCGGGTGTCGTCGGCGATGTCCGCTTCCTTCACCATCGCGATCAGGGATTCGCGGACGTTGATCGGATTGATGCAGTTGCCGTCGATGTTGTCGGAGAGCGCGTTGTCGAGGGCCTTCATGATGAAGCGGGTCGAGATGCCGCTCATGCCCTCGCGCTTGGTGTCCTCGCGTAGCTCCTGCACGTCGATCTTCTTGGTCTTGCCCTTCTCGACGACCTCCTCGCCGTTGTAGAGCTTGAGCTTGGTCATGAGGTCGCACTTGTTGTTGGACTCGAGGCGCGAGAGGATCGCGAACATCGACGCCACTTCGAGCGTGTGCGGCGCGACGTGGGCGCGGAAGTCCGAGTTGCGTATGATCTTCTGGTAGATCTTCACTTCTTCGGAGAGGCGGAGGTTGTAGGGAACCTTCACGACGACGATGCGGTCGAGGATGGCCTCGTTGGTGTGGTCGGCGCGGAACTTCTGCCACTCCGCTTCATTCGAGTGGGCGGCGATGACGGCGTCGACGTAGACGAGACCGTGGCGCCCCGGCGCCGGGATCACCTTTTCCTGGGTCGCCGTGATCATCGCGTGCAGGTACTCGGTCTCGTTCTTGAAGACTTCGATGAACTCCGCGATGCCGCGGTTGCCGACGTTGAGGGCGCCGTTCAAGTCGAGGACGCGCGGATCGCCCTCCGAGTACACGTCGAGCTTCGAGATGTCTTCGCTACCGATCAGCACCGACGTGTCCTGGTTGTTCGGGTCGACCGGCGGCACGACGCCGATGCCGACGCGATTGCGCTTCGAGAAGTTCTTGGTGACGATCGGCACCTCTTCGTAGCGGCCGCCGAACTCGTCCTTGAGGCGGAAGCGGCACACCGGGCAGAGATCCCCCTCGATGTGGGTGCCGAGCATCTTCTCGAACTCCTTGCGCAGGTGGCGCGGGAGGAGGTGGAGCGGCTCCTCGAACATCGGGCAGCCGTCGATCGCGTAGAACGCGTCGCTCGATTCGAGGCCGCGCTGGAGCTTCTCGACGAGCGAGCTCTTGCCAGAGCCGACCGGTCCCATCAGATACAGCACCTGGCGGCTCTCCTCGCCCTTCAACGATGCGGCGTGGAAGTAGCGGACGATCTGCGAGATCGTCTTCTCGATCCCGAAGAACTCGTCACGGAAGAAGCCGTAGGATTTGAGCGACTCGTCCTTGTACAGGCGCTTCACGCGCGGGTCGTCGGTGTCGTGGAGGTCCGTCGTCCCCATCCGCACGATGAGGTCGTACACCCGGGAGTGCGCGAGCTTCGGGACCGTGGGATCCTCGCGCACGCGCTCGAGATACTCGAGAAAGGATCCGCGCCAGTTCTTCTGCTCGTTGACGGCGCGGTCGTCTTTGATCAGCTTCTCGAAGACGCTCTTCCCGTTTTCCATAAACGCTCCTTCCTGGCTGGGCCAGGAGCTCGGGTGGTCCCCCTGGCGCGCAGCGCATACGCGCCATGTGAACGATCAGAGCTTCGACAAAAGTATAGTGGCCGGTCCGTGCGGTGGAAACCCCGATGCCGCGTGGCGATGCGCGCGACGCGCGACGCGGCACGATGCCGATGCGCGTGGTGTCGCGCGGTTGGGACGAGGACTCAACGGCACCGGATGCCGTATCGGCACGCCGAATCCTCCCGTCGTCGTCCGCCGGCCAACCACTGGCCATGCTCACCCCGCCCCGAAGACACGTAGCACCGGCCTTCTCGAAGTGTCAACGTGAAACCCGCGTACGGTGGTGCCGTACGCGTCGCGGGCGTGCGTGCGGCGTACGCGTCGCCAGCTTGACCGCGCTCGGGTTTCGGAACACATCACTCCGCGATGGACGCGACCGAGGCGCTGCGTCGCGCCGCGCGCCGGTGGCCCGAGCGCGAGGCGCTCCGCGACGGCGATCGGAGCGTCGGCTTCGCCGAGCTCGATGCGCGCGCGAATCGCCTCGCGCACGCGCTGATGCGCGCCGGGGTTGGTCCCGGCGATCGGGTCGCCACGTTCCTCCCGAACTCGATCGCGCACGTCGCCGCTCAACAAGCGATCCTGCGCGCGGGTGCGGTCTGGGTGGGCATCAACCGCCGCCTCGCCCCGCCGGAGGTGGCGTTCATGCTGGAGCACGCCGCCGTGCGCGTCGTCCTCGCCGACGCCGACGGGCTCGGCACGGCGCGACCGGCCGAGGGAGTGGCCGTCTGGGACGTGAGCGGCGCCGATGCCGCCCGCGAGCGCCGGTTCGCGGGGGCGCCCGCCGCGGCGCCACGGTCGCCCGCCGCCGAGCACGACGTCGCCCGTCTTCGCTACACCTCGGGGACGACCGGGCGTCCGAAGGCGGCCGTCCTCACCCACGGGTGCGCCCTCGCGTCGCTGCGGAACCTGCTCGCCGAGCTCCACGAGCTGTCGCCGAGCGACACCGTCGCGCACGTGGCCCCGCTCACCCACGCGAGCGAGGCGCTCCTCGCCCCGGCGTTCTGGCGGGGCGCGCGCAGCATCCTCTGCCACGACTTCCGCCCCGACGCGCTTCGCGAGCTCATGGCGCACGAGCGGGTCACGACCCTCTTCCTCGTACCGACCATGATCGCCGCGCTCGTGGATAGTCTGCCGGGCGAGAGCCTCGCGAACCTGCGGACCATCGTCTACGGGGCGGCGCCGATGTCCGAGGACCTGATGCTGCGCGCGCTCGACGCGCTCGGGCCCGTCCTCCTCCAGATCTACGGCCTCAGCGAGTGTCCCTTCCCGATCACCACGCTCCGCAAGGAGGACCACCTCGACCCGCTCCGGCGCGGAAGTTGCGGCCTCCCGACGGCCCAGAACGATGTCCTCGTGCTCGATGCCGGCGGCGCGCCACTCGCGCCCGGAGAGGTCGGGACGATTGCCGTCCGCGGTCCGCAGCTCATGCGCGAGTACTGGTGCGACCCCGAGGCGACGGCCGCGGCGCTCGTCGACGGTTGGCTCCGTACGGGCGACCTCGGCCGCTTCGACGAGGCGGGCTTCCTCACGCTCGTCGACCGGAGCGACGACGTCATCATCACCGGCGGTTTCAACGTGTACCCGCGCGAGGTCGAGGTCGTGCTGGAGGCGCACCCGGCCGTCGCGGAGGCGGCCGTCGTCGGTATTCCGCACGAGCGCTGGGGCCGCAGTGTGGCCGCGTGGGTGGTCCGACGGCCGTGCGCCGAGGTCGATGAGCACGAGTTGATCGACTTCTGCCGCGCCCAGCTCGCCGGATACAAGAAGCCGCTGCGGGTGACGTTCGTCGAGGCGCTCCCGAAGAGCTCGACCGGGAAACTCCTGCGTCGGGCGTTGCGCACCGACGCGGCCGCTTTCCGATCCGCGCGATGACGCCCGGGCATCCTCGGATGAGAGGCGATGAGACCGACGGCATCATCGCGGGTGTCGGGTCGGCGGAGGCGCCGCGGCCATATCGCTCGCGCCGCAGTCGGCGACGGTGCGCGCGCCGACGCGCGCGTGCCGAGCGGCCCGCCTTCAGTGAAGCTGCGGCGGCGTCTCGTCGGCCGGCGGCGGCTCCGCCGGGACACCGGCATGGCGGGCGCGGAGATGCATCCACGTCGCGAGGCACGACCAGTTCGGGGTACGGCGCGGTCGCATGTTCGCGCTACCGAGCCACGGGTTCGGAAAGAAGACCGTAAGCATCTGCTCGTTGCGGCCGTTCCACATGCGAAAGCCCCAGACCGCCTGGCGACCGTTCCGATCGGTGTCGCGGAAGAACGCGGCGCGACCACATCGTCGCCACCGCGCGAGCTCCGGCGGCGTCGGCCGCGCCGCGGTTCCGACGTGCGGACCGATGCAGAGATGCAGATGCCAGGGCTGATCCGCTCCGCCGGCGATCGTCGCGTATCCGTCGAGCACCGTCAGGCGTGGGGGCGCGGCATACCGCGCCTCGAACACCGCGCCCTCGATGCAGGGGCCAAAGATCACCTCGCGCCAGTGCACCTCGAAGACGTCCCGCAAGAGCGCGAGCAGCTCCGGCTGGCCGGTCGGCGTCGCAAAGTATTCGGTCGTCGTTCCGTCGAGATTGTGCTCGAGCATGCGGGGCAGCTACAACGAGCGCCGCGGAAAGGTAAGCACGCGATGCACGGCATTCACGATCTCGGCGGTATGCACGGCTTCGGGTCGGTGGCGAAGGAGCCCGACGAGCCGGTCTTCCACGCCCGCTGGGAGAGCCGCGTGCTCGGGATGGTCTATCAAGTCGTCGGCTACGGATGGGCCAACATCGACGCCTTCCGCCACGGCATCGAACGCACGCCGCCCGTCGACTACCTGACGCTCGGGTACTACGGACGCTGGCGAGCGTCGCTCGAGCGCATCCTGGTCGAGCGCGGCGTACTGGCGCCGGGCGACGTCGCCGCCCGCGCCGCGGGCGCGACCGTACCGGCGACGCCCCTGCCGGCATCTCCCACGGCCGTCGAGTACGGCTTCGAGCGGCGCCTCGACGCACCGCCCCGTTTCCGGGTCGGCGACGCGGTCCGCGCCCGCGTCACGAGCGCGGCGGGACACACGCGGCTCCCCCGCTACGTCGCCGGTCGCCGCGGCGTCGTCGCATCGATGCACGCCGCCTACGTGTTCCCGGACACCAACGCGCACGGCCGCGGCGAAGACCCGCAGTATCTCTACAACGTGCGCTTCGGCGCGGCCGAGCTCTGGGGCGCCGGCGCCGAGCCGGGCATGTCGCTGCGGATCGACCTCTTCGAGCCCTATCTGGAGCCTGTCGCATGAGCGATCACCACGACGGTCACGACCACGATCACGATCCGATCGCGCGACGGAACGCGCTGCGCGCCGAGGCGCTCGAGTCACTGCTGATCGAGCGCGGCATCGTCGATCCCGCGCTGATCGACGCGGTCGTCGCGCGCTTCGAGCAGGACATCGGGCCGCTGAACGGCAGCAAGCTCGTCGCCCGCGCCTGGATCGATCCCGAGTTCCGCACCCGACTGATCGCCGATCCGTGGGCCGCCGCCGAAGAGCTCGCGCTCGCTACCGGTCCGGAGCGCACGCCGATCGTCGTGCTCGAGAACACCGCCGCCACCCACAACGTCGTCGTCTGCACGCTCTGCTCGTGCTACCCGTCGTCGCTGCTCGGCCTGCCGCCCACCTGGTACAAGAGCCCTCCCTATCGCTCGCGCGTCGTCCGCGAGCCGCGCGCCGTGCTGCGCGAGATGGGTCTCGATCTCCCGGCCGACACCGAGGTCCGCGTCTGGGACTCGAGCGCGGAAGTCCGCTACATGATTCTCCCGGCACGGCCCGCCGGGACCGATGGATGGAGCGAGGACCGGCTCGCGACCCTCGTCACCCGCGACGCGCTGATCGGCGTGGCGCGCCCGGAGGTCAGCGCGCGTGGGTGAGACGAAACCCGAAGCCGTCCTCGCGTGGGACGGGCCCCTCTCCCCGCCGCGTCGGAACGGCGAGCTCGTCTTCGACGCCCTCTGGGAGAGTCGCGTCTTCGGCATGACGATGCAGCTCTACGAGCGCGGTGCCTTCGCGTGGGACGAGTTCCGCGACTACCTCATCGCAGTCATCGCGGAGTGGGACCGGACGCACGACGTGGACGACCCGGGCTATCGCTATTGGGACTGCTGGCTCCGCGCGTTCGAGTCGCTGATCGCCGCCAAGGGACTGTGCGGGCCCGCGGTCGTCGAAGACCGCGTCGCCGAGCTCGCGGCGCGACCGGCTGGTCATGACCACTGAGATCGTGGGCGAAACACCGCGATTGACGGGGCGCCAGCGCAAGCATCTGCGCGGACTGGCGCACGGGTTCGAGCCGCTGGTGTACGTCGGCAGCGCCGGCGTCACCGATGCCGTGCTCGCGGCCGTAGACGGCGCTCTGCTCGCCCACGAGCTCGTCAAAGTGCGGCTGCACGCACCCGTCGCCAAGCACGACGACGCCACGGCGCTCGCCGCCGGGACCGGCGCGGCCCTCTGCGGCCTGCTCGGCCACGTCGTGATCCTGTATCGGCCGCACCCGGAGAAGCCGAGAATCAGTCTCGAGACGGCCTGACCTTCATGGATCGCTCATGGCGCCCCCGTGAGCTATCGAGATGCTCCTACGGGGCCTCGGAAGGGCGTGTCGTCATTCGTGCGGGCGTCGGTGTCTTCCGTACCCGCATCCGCTCGGCCATCGCGGCGAGTCGCGACCGTAACTCGCGCTCGCTCACGTCGGCTCGGAATCCGAGTACGAGCTCGTCGCCGATGAGAAAGGCGGGCACGACGAGCGTCCGCACCCCACGGCGCGTCGTGAGCGCGCGCAGGCGTTCGCGCGCCGCCGGCTCGCGGAGGACGTCGTGGGATTCGATGCGCAGCGTCGGCTGCTCGCGTCTGAGCTCGGCGAGGAAGCGCTCGGCATCGGCACAACGCGAGCACCCGGGACGCGCGAAGACGACGATGTCCGGCGCCTCGTCCGCGGTCATGACGGCGGCCCCGAAGGCGATCGCGCACACGACGAGCGACGCGACGGCGGCGACCCGCAGCACGCGACCACGGCCTCCGGAGGTCGCCCGCATGCGCTCAGCCCGCACGCGGCGCCCGCAGCCCGTACCCCTGCGGCCTCCAGCACGCCTCGTCAGTGAGACACGCCCCTCGTTTGGACCGCCGCACCGTCGTCGCGACAGTATCGAGCCTCTTGCCCGTCCTCGACGGCCCTCGCGGCGTCACATTTCCTCGGAACATTCGCGATCCCTTCGTCGGCGTTCTTTGCGAGCGCCGTCGATGAACAGCCCCGGAACGAACCTCATGGACGCAGCGAGGGCGCGGCGCCCTCGAGATCAGTTCAGAACGCCGTCGAGAACCCCCCGTCGGGCATGTCGAGCGCGCTCCGGTCGCCGCTCACGATGGCGCCGACCTTCGCGTGCACGGCGGGCAGAACGAAGTTGACGAAGTGCTTCGCCGCCATCACCTTGCCGCTGTAGAAGTCGACCTCGTGCCGGTTCGGCTCGTCGTCGTCGACGTCCTCGTCCTTGGTGCGCTTCGCGTCGGCGACGACCGCGGCGCCGAGCAGGAGGTGCGCGATGGCCACGTCGGCCATCACCTCGAGAAACGGATTCGCGACGAGCGTCACCTGGTCGATCTTGCCGCTCATGAAGAACTCCATGAGCGACCCGGCGGCGCGCTGCAGCGCCGCCGACGCTTCGCCGAGCGCGCGGATCTCGGCGCCGAGGCCCGGCTTGTCGGAGTGCGCGGCCACGAACTCGGCGATCTCGGTCAGGAACGCGGTGAAGTTCTCGCCGCCGTGCTGTTGGAGCTTCCGCGCGACGAGATCGAGCGCCTGGATATGGTTCGTGCCCTCGTAGATCGAGAAGATCTTGGCGTCGCGGCAGTATTGCTCGACCGGGTTGTCCTGGACGTAGCCGGCGCCGCCGTACGTCTGGATGGCGAGCTCGGCGACGCGGAACGCCTGGTCGGCGCAGTAGGCTTTCACGATCGGCGTGAGCAGATCCACCTGGCCCTGGTGATAGATTGCCTTCGCCTCGTCGACCGCGTGGAGCGCGTGCGCCAGATCGGCGTGCAGCGCGACCTTCACGCAGAGGGTTCGCATGCCTTCGACCTTTGCCTTCATCTCGACCAGCATGCGGCGCACGTCGGAGTGCTCGATGATCGGCACGCGCGGCGCGTTCGGATCCTTGAACTGGCGGACCGACGAGCCCTGCAGGCGCTCGCGCGCATAGCGGAGCGCGTTCAGGTACGCCGCCGACGCGACCGAAAGCCCCTGCACGCCGACGGCGATGCGCGCGCCGTTCATCATGCGGAACATCTGCTTCATGCCCATGTGCGGCTTGCCGCCGACGAGGATGCCACGGCAGCCGTCGTTCTCGCCGAAGTTGAGCACGGCGGTCGCGGAGGCGCGGATGCCGAGCTTGTGCTCGATCGAGGCGGTGGTGACGTCGTTCGACCCGCCGAGCGAGCCGTCCTCGTTCACCCAGATCTTCGGCACGATGAAGAGCGAGATGCCCTGCGTGCCGGTGGGGGCGCCCTCGATGCGCGCGAGCACGAGGTGGACGATGTTCTCGGCGAGGTCGTGGTCGCCGGCCGAGATCCAGCACTTCGTCCCCGTGATCGCGTAGACGTTGCCTTCGAGGTGCCTGGCCCGAGTCTTGGCGGCGCCGACGTCGGATCCGGCGTGCGGCTCCGAGAGGCACATGGTGCCGGCGAAACGGCCGTCGACCATGGGCGGGAGGAAGCGCGCGCGGTCCTCGGGGAGGGCGAAGTTCGAGATCACGTCGGCCGCGCCGTGCGTCAGGCCGGAGTACATGTTGAAGGCGCAGTTGGCGCCGCTCTGCAGCTCCTCGAGGACGACCGCGATCGCGTGCGGTCCGCCGAGGCCGCCGTCGGCGACCGGCATCGGGAACGCCATGAGGCCGAGCTCGAAGAGCTTCTTCCAGGCGTCCTTGAAGCCCGCCGGCGTCGTGCAGACGCCGCGCTCGAGCGTGCACCCCGCGCGGTCGGCGGCGCCGTTGAGCGGACCCGTCACCTCGTTCACGAAGCGGTGGCACTGGGCGATGATCGCGTCGCACTCGTCGCGGGAGATGTGCGAGAACGCTTCGAGCGCGAAGAGCTGCTCGACGTTCAGGTGCTCGTAGAGCGTGAACTCGATCGCGCGCAGATCGGCCTTGTAGTGGTTCACCGCGGCTTCGGGCATGGGGGTGAGTCCTTTCTCGTGGGCGGTCGGGACCACATCACGGTGACGCGGGTCGCGAAAAGCTGCCCTAAAATCCGCGGAAGTCAAGGTTTCCGATGCTTGACGACGTATCGCTCCACCGCTGACCAATTCCGAGAAGTCCGGGAGTGCGGAACGCGTCGAAGGGCGGAGCGGCCCGGCGCGGATCGCGGCCGATACGCCGCGTGGCCGTGCGGATTTGCGGCAGGTCGCGTGCTTGCGGCGCGCGCGGACCTGCGGCATGCCTAATGACGGTCGCATGGCGGCACGGGGGTTGCATCGGGAGGTGGGTATGGACGGTCGATCGAATCGGCGCGGACGGACGGCGGTGCGCGCGGCGGCCGTGGCGATCGCGGCCGCGGTGGTTTCGCCCGTGCCGGCGCACGCCGACTTCTGGTGCTGGCTCCTCGGCGATTGCGGCGACGGAGGTCGCGGGAGCACGTCGGCGCGCGAAACGTCGCCGGAGCAGGGCGCACCCGAGATCGATCCGGGGACGCTCGCCGGAGCGGCTGCGGTCGCGGCCGGCGGCGCCGCGCTGCTCGGCGATCGCGTGCGTCGTCGCCGCCGCTAGGGAAGCTCTGCACAGATCGCGTCCGAGCGAGAAGGTCGATCGCGGATGGATCGGCCTTCGCAGCCGGGAATCCGTGTCGAGCTTCCCTAGTCCGCGCGCGGAGCTTCTGGCCCTCTCCGCGCGCCGCCTTCGACGTCCGCGACGCGGCACGCTAGGATCCCGCGTCCATGGCCGAGCGCGCCCCCGAGTCCCCGTCGCATTTCATCCGTGAGATCATCGAGGACGACCTCCGCACCGGGAAGCACGCGCGCGTCGTCACGCGTTTTCCTCCCGAGCCGAACGGCTATCTGCACATCGGGCACGCCAAGAGCATCTGCCTGAACTTCGGCCTGGCGCGGCAGTACGGCGGCGTCTGCCACCTGCGCTTCGACGACACGAACCCCGCCAGGGAGGACGTCGAGTACGTCGATGCCATCATGGAGGACGTCCGCTGGCTCGGCTTCGACTGGGGCGACAAGCTCTTCTATGCCTCGGACTACTTCGAGCAGCTCTACGCGTTCGCGATGCGGCTCGTGGACGAGGGGAAGGCGTACGTGGACAGCCTCTCGGCCGACGAGATCCGCGCCCACCGCGGAACCTTCACCGAACCCGGCCGCAACAGCCCCTACCGCGAGCGGAGCGTCGTCGAGAATCGGGACCTCTTCACGCGCATGCGCGCCGGCGAGTTCCCCGACGGGGCGCACGTGCTGCGGGCGAAGATCGACATGGCGTCGCCGAACCTCAACATGCGCGACCCCACGCTCTACCGGATCCGCCGCATCGGCCACCACCGTACCGGCGACCAGTGGTGCATCTACCCGCTCTACGACTACACGCACTGCCTCTCGGACATGCTGGAAGGAATCACGCACTCCATCTGCACGCTCGAGTTCGAGAACCACCGGCCGCTCTACGACTGGGTTCTCGACGAGCTCGCGACCCTGTGCCACCCGCAGCAGATCGAGTTCGCGCGGCTGAACCTGAGCTACACGGTGATGAGCAAGCGGAAGCTTCTCGCGCTCGTACAGGGCGGTCACGTGCGCGGCTGGGACGATCCCCGCATGCCCACGCTCTCGGGGTTCCGGCGCCGCGGCTACACGCCGGAGGCCATCCGCGACTTCTGCGAGAGCGTCGGCGTCGCCAAGCGCGACGGCACGGTCGACGTCGCGCAGCTCGAGCACGCTATCCGGGAGGACCTGAACAAGCGGGCGGCGCGGGTCATGGCGGTGCTGCGACCGCTGAAGGTCGTGATCGAGAACTACCCGGAGGATCGGGTCGAGGAGATGGAGGCGGTGAACAACCCGGAGGACCCCGCCGCCGGCACGCGCCGCCTGCCGTTCGGTCGCGAGCTCTACATCGAGCGGGACGATTTCATGGAGGAGCCGCCGAGCAAGTTCTTCCGGCTGGCGCCCGGGCGCGAGGTGCGCCTGCGCTACGCCTACATCATCAAGTGCGAGCGCGTGGTGAAGGACGCGAGCGGCGCCGTCGTCGAGCTGCGGTGCACCTACGACCCGGAGACGCGCAGCGGCTCGCCCGCCGCCGCCCGCAAGGTGAAGGCGACGCTCCATTGGGTGTCGGCGGCGCACGCCGTCTCCGCCGAGGTGCGGCTCTACGATCGCCTCTTCACCGTCGAGAGCCCCGACGCTTCCGACGATTGGCTCGCGACCATCAACCCGGCCGCGCTCACGGTGCTGCGCGACTGCCGGGTCGAGCCGAGCCTCGCTGCCGCCGCCGCCGGGCTGCGTGTCCAGTTCGAGCGCCAGGGGTACTTCTGCGCCGATCCGGACTCCGTGGCGGGGGCGCCCGTGTTCAATCGCACGGCGACGCTGCGGGACACCTGGGCGAAGATCCAGGCCGGCTCCGGACGCTGAGTCGCGGCGTCGCGGACGCTGTGCCGCCTCGCGTAGCGGCCGGAAACCGCGCGGCGCGCGGTTTCCGGATTCTCGCGGCGCGGCCGGACCGCTACCCTGAAGCCATGTCGGGGGTGTTGGGGTCCCATCCATCGGGGGCGCCGGCGGGAACGCCGGGGCTGTCGCCGCGCTTGCGGGGTCCGCACCATCGGCTGCGCCCGCACACGATCGGGGACTTCCGCCATCTCGAGGAGCGGCTCGATGCGAGCCTGGTGCCCGCGGATCGCAGCCGCTTCGAGCTCGCGATCCGTCGCTCGCTCGGCAACTGGATGTTCTTCGTGCCGGGAACGATCGGCGTGCTCTGGCTTTCGACGGTGATCGTGGACCTCGCGATCGTCACGAGCGTGCTCTTGAGCGTGCTGGTGCTGGCGGCGGCGGTGCCGGCGGCGATCGCCCTCGCCCTCGCTGCGCCGCGCGTCGTCGCGCGTATCTTCACGCGCCACGGCCGCGCGGGCTACGTCTGGTTCCTCGCGACGACCGTGATGGAGGCGCTCGATTGCGGCGTCTACGGTACGTGCCTCTTCCTCCTGGCGCGGGCGGGCGGCTTCGCGCCCTCGCTGCCGTCGCTGCCGTTCTAGTCCGCGCCGAGGGGCCCCGACCGCGACGCG
>WBZR01001693.1_pt1 | contig 26157 bp, 30 predicted proteins | sample 5204231 | NCBI WGS metagenome assembly WBZR01 (sample SAMN12412403, study PRJNA552823) | activated sludge metagenome | isolation source: activated sludge from anammox sidestream of wastewater treatment plant... | place: USA: Virginia | collected 2017-08
CGAAGCGTTGGAGCGGCTCTCACGGGAGTTGAAGTCCGCGGGCGGCCGAGGGGTCTAGCCAAGATTTCAAGTTTCTTCTAGGATTTTGGAACCGGGCTAGAGTGCCGCGCGTCCAAGACATATATCGGTGCCCAGAAGTCTGACGAGTTCGGCAGCGGTTCGCGCACCCGAGGCATTCGCCCCAGGAACCAGCCGTCGCGACGAGGACGACGCCGTCAAGTATTGGCTTGACCGTGTTGGGCGCGGCCCCCTGCTCACCTCCGAGCAAGAGCGGGAATTGAGTCGCAGGGCGGGGCAAGGTGACGGGGAGGCGCGATCGTGCTTGATTGAGTCGAACCTTAGACTGGTCATCAGCATCGCCAAGCGCTACCGGGGTCGTGGGATCACGTTTCAAGACCTTGTGCAAGAGGGCAATATCGGCCTGATCCGTGCGGTCCACAAGTTCGACCCCGAGCGCGGCTGCCGGTTCAGCACCTATGCGACCTGGTGGATTCGGCAAGCGGTAGCTCGTGCGGTCGCCGTGCAGGGGCGGACGATCCGTGTCCCAGCCCACGTCTGCGACCAGATGAGCCGTGTGCACCGAGTGACCTCGAACTTGATGGCAAGGCTCGGCAGGGAGCCGACCGTTGACGAAGTTGCTCGCACCATGGGTGTGGCCCCCGGCGTCGTGGAATCATTGCGGCAGGTGCACGAGAATTGCGCATCTCTCGACGTTCCCGTCGCGGGCGCGGAGGCTTCCTCGCTTCTCGAACTGATCGGGGGTGAAGAGGACTTTGCCGAGGGCCTCCTCGGTCGCTCGCAGTACATCGGGTTCCTGAAGGCATGGCTGTGCGGGTTCGATGCCCGGTCCCGCAAGGTGATCGCGATGCGTTTCGGCCTGCAAGGTAGCGTCTCGAGCGTTAGCGCGACTTGCGCGGCGACGGGTCTCACGCGCGATGCCGTCAAGTTGGTCGAGAAAAGTGCAAGAGCGAGGCTCAACCGTCCCGATATCCGTGCCAAGTTCCCGTTCGGTTCTCGCTGACTTCCAGGCTCGGTAGAATTTCGGGAATGCCGGTTGCCCTGGGCAGTTTGAAACTGATGGACGGGTCGCTGACCACCACGGCGGAACTGACCTCGCGCGGATCGCTCGCCTTGGTGTTTCTGCGGCACCTAGGTTGCGTTTTCTGTCGCCGCTTGATCGCACAGTTGAACCGGTACTCTGATTGGAACGTAGCCTTGGTCGTGCTCGCAGTACCAGAGGACGCCCGCGCGTACTTCGCGACCCACCCTACGTCGTTTCCGGTCGTTTGCGACCCTGAAGCCCGGCTGTACTCCACTTTGGGGCTGAGGCGGGGTGGGATGTCGGCGGTAGCCTCGCCTCGGGTGTTCGGCCGTGCGATCGCAGCTTTGGCTGGTGGCGCGGGGATGGGCCGGGTCACCGGCGACCCGATGCAACTGGGCGGGGCGTTTGTGCTCGACGCTGGACAAGAGCTCGTCTGGCATTACCGGTCCGTGGATGCGGCCGACAACCCTTCGGTGGAGGAGATCGGTCGCGCGCTAGGGCAGGTCGTCGCAGGAGGGTAGGACGATGAACGGCTCGATCGGGGTTGGCCGGAGCCACTCCGACTCGTCGAGGAGCCGGCCGTCCGCGTGCCTCGCCTCTGCTCCGAGACTCCGAAGGATCACGAGGCTCGCGGCAGCGTCGTAGAGCTTGCACCGCGACGAGGTGAAGGCCCGCAACATGCCGCGGGCCATGAACATCGCCTCGACGACGAACGAGCCGAGATGGCGGCTCTTGCCCATCGTGGGGAAAGGGTCGTCGTTCTCGCCGACGGGCTCGTGCTTCGCGATCGGGGTGGCGAGGAGGTCTGGCAATGGTTCGCCGTTGCAGGTCGGACGATGGCCGCGCTGCCCGCAGAGCAGCCACCCGAGCTCGGGTAGGGCCACGACTCCCAGTTCGAGCCTGTCCCGGCAATAGAGCCCGGCGCTCGTGCCCCACAAGGGTTGGCCGAAGGCAAAGTTTGTCGTGCCGTCAATAGGGTCCACGAGCCAGATCCCTTCTTCGCCTTGTTCGACGTACCCGCCCTCCTCACCCCAAAACGTGGTTCCCGGCGAAGCGTCCAGGAGCCCCTGGCGAAGGACTTCCTCGGCGGCGAGGTCGGCGCTCGTGACCAAGCTTCCATCCGGCTTTGTGTTCGTCTTCAGCTCGCTCCGGAGGGCCAGGGCCGTCGCGGCGGCGTTCTCGACGATCTTCGCGACGGTTGGGAGCAGGGCCGGGTTCACGAACGAAAGTATGGCCCTTGGGACCCGCGTACACCGGACCCGCGAGGCACGGGCGGGTATATTCCCACCGGAGCGGGCGGGAATAGCTCAGTGGTAGAGCATCTCGTTGCCAACGAGAGGGTCGAGAGTTCGAATCTCTTTTCCCGCTCCAAGCTTTGCTCCCTCCTGGCGGAGGTCGAGTCCCAGGGCTTGCGGAACGCGGGTACGCGAAGTGCGTTCCCCCGGTATTGGAGAACTACGATGAGACTCGCTCCTCTATGCACACTTCTCGCCCTCGCGCTCGGTGCCCACGCCGCCCTTGCCCAGAGCAAACCGTTCAAGATCGGTGCTGGAAGCCAGACGCAGCAGCTTGCCCAGATGGAAAGCTCGGCCGACTTTGAGACCTTCACCGGTCGGACGGACAAGGTCACGGGCGCGATCCAATTCGACCCTCAAGCTCACAAGGGAAGTGGCAAGATCGTGGTGGACGCTGCCTCGATTGATACCGGCATCTCCCTTCGCAACGAGCACATGCGCTCACCAGCTTGGCTCGACACCGCGCAGTACAAGACGATCACGTTCGAGACGTTGAACGTCCGCAAGACCGGCACGGACACTTACAAGGTCTATGGGAACTTCACGATGAAGGGGGTGACCAAGAAGATCACGACGACCGTGACCCTGAAGTATCGGCAGGAGAGCGAGGCCACCCGGAAGGCAGGTTTCAAGGGGGACGTCGTGCAGGTCAGAACGAGCTTCGAGATCAAGCTGGCGGACTATCTTATTGACGTTGCCAGGCTGGCCCATGGCAAGGTCTCGGACACCGTCACCATTTCGCTCGCGGTTTACGGTCAAACTGGCTAGACCGTGACACCCGGAAGATTGCTCGCTGCCACCTTCCTAGGGCTGCTCGCCCTGGGAGGATTGGTCGCCGTCCTCTTCGCCTTTCAGCGCGAGTCGCAACTTGCATCCAAGGCGGTCGTCGCCCAGCGGGTGCGCCCGAGCAGCGAGGCCGCCCTATTTGGGGATATCGGGGAGAACATCGGCAGCCCGACAGAGTATGTGATCGAGGACCCGCACGCCTTGCTCGACCACAAAGGCCCCAATGGCATGGCCCTCCTGGACGAGAGCTACCTGGAGAAATCTGGCAAGTACCCGTTACAAATGAAGACGGTCCGCTTCATGGCCTCGGTAACAAAAGCGGGCGGGGGCTTGATTTTCGTAGTCTCGGGCGGGATCTTGTTCCTCCTCTTGCGAAGCAAGCCGGCCCAGGAAGGGGAGGCTTCCCCATCGTGACGGGGGTTCATCTCGCGATCCTTGCTCTCGGTATGGGCCAGGCATCGCCCCAACGGGTTCCCTCGTTGAGTGGCGACATTCGGCCGCTCGGGCCCGTTCGCTCCGAGATCCTGGGGAACTCGAGGAGCGTGCTGGTCTATGTCCCGCCGGGCTACTCCGATGACAAGAACGAGGAGCGATACCCTGTGCTCTACCTGCAGGACGGTCAAAACGTCTTCGACGGCTTGACCAGCTTCATCCCGAACGAGGAGTGGGGCACAGACGAATCGGCGGACGCGATGATCCGGTCCGGGCTGTGCGCACCCGTGATCCTGGTTGCCGTCGCGAACGCAGGGGCTGAACGCTCGGACGAGTATCTTCCGACGAGGGCGAAGCTCGGGAAGTCGGAGGCAGGCGGAAAGGCCGACGACTATGGGCGTTTCTTGGCCGAAGAGCTCAAGCCAAGGATTGACAAGGAGTTCAGGACGCTCACCGGCCCCCAGGACACGGCACTCTGCGGGTCGTCCTTTGGGGGCATCCTGAGCCTGCACCTCGCGCTAAGCCGACCCGAGGTGTTCGGCAAGGCGATCGTCATGTCACCGAGCATTTGGTGGGACGACAAACTAATGATCCGGCGCGTCCAAGAGCGCGCCGAGAGGCCCCGTCCCAAGCTGTGGGTGGACATGGGCCACCTGGAAGACGCCTCGGCGATCCCCAATGCACGGGGCTTAGAGAAGGCTCTGATTGGGAAAGGATGGGTTCAGGGGAAGGACCTTCTCTATATCGAGGTTCTTGGGGCGCGGCACAACGAACGGGCATGGCGGGAGCGCTTCGACCTCGCACTCGGCTGGATGTTCCCTCCCAAAAAGTAAGGGTTAGCCGAAATAGGCGTCGGCCGCGTACACTGTGACTTGCCTCTGTCCGTCGTGCGCGTGGAGGGCACCGAACGGTCCGACTCCGATGGCGGTGACGACCTCACCGGTGGGAAGGCGATAGCGCTTTCCTGGAGTCGTGTCGAGCTCACGCCAAGAGGGATCGAGGTCCTCCCAGCGTAAGGGGTCGGGAAGCTTACCGGCTGCGGCGAGGATCGCCTGAGCGACTTCCAACGGTTCTATCGGGATCTCCGCCGCCTCTGCCTGGATGCTTTCGGGCCATGCCATCGGCCTCAAGTTTGCGCCGACACCGATCACGGCGCACCGTCGGCCCTCTGCATCGGGCCAGACCTCCGCGAGGATGCCAGCGAGCTTGCCGGACTTGCCGTAGACGTCGTTGGGCCATCGGACGTTCCCGCGGAGCACTTGCGCGGTGGCGACGGCGAGGGCCATGCCGAGGAGCCACGGATGCGGATGGTCAGGATAGTGGTGCATGAGCACGCTCATCGTGAGCGAGCTGCCTCGTTCGCTGTGCCACGGTCGCCCGAAGCGTCCTCGCCCCATGGTCTGATGTTCTGCAAGCAACACGTCGGGCCCAGAGCCCGTGCGTAGTAGCATGGCGGCCTCGGACTGGGTGGAGCCCACCGAAGGAACGACCATCCAGTTTTCGCCGAAGGTCACGAGACTTCCAAATGGAACGGTAGGGCCGGGGCAGAGTGGGTCAAGGCTCCCACCGAGACGAAGTCCACTCCGGTCTCGGCGATCTTGGCCACCGTTTCCAAGGAGACGCCACCGGATGCTTCGAGGGGGACCTTGCCCCCGAGCTCGATCACGACGGACTTGAGCTCCTCGCAGGACATGTTGTCCAGTAGCAGGACGTCGGCACCGGCCGCATGGGCGCGAAGGGCCATATCGAGGGAAGTGACCTCGACCTCAGTGCGTAGGAGGTATCGAGCTTCCTTGGCCCTCTTGATGGCGGCCTCCACGCTCCCTGCGGCCACGATGTGGTTGTCCTTGACCATGATGCCGTCGTAGAGCGCGAACCGGTGGTTCTTGGCGCCGCCACATCGGACGGCGTACTTCTGCAAGCGTCTCATTCCGGGGACGGTCTTCCGAGTGTCCAGGATCCTGCAGGAAGTGTGGGAGACCGCCTGTACATATTTTCGAGTCAAGGACGCCGTGCCACTGAGGAGCATGAGATAGTTCAGGGCCGTGCGCTCGCGGGAGAGGACTTCGCTCGCCCTCCCTTCCCCTTCGAGGACAATCGTTCCTGGGGAGAGGGCGTCGCCATCGTTCACGAGCGGCACTGCATCGTCCCCGATCAAGAGCCACGCGGCGATCCCGACCGCGGCAGCGATCCCTTCGGCTTGGGCCTCGATCCTCCATTCGCACCGGGTAGCTTCCAGCAAGGCGGCGCTCGGGTCGCCGGGACCGATGTCGTCTTCGAGCTCGGCCAAGGCGTGCTCCTTCCAGCCGGTGGGCTCTGGTTCGATGAAGCCTTTCACGCCGGTTCCACCTCGAGCCCGGATCGAGCCGCGATCTCGCCGGGGAGAGTCACGTAGGGCACTTCGACCCCGTTGCGCAGCCAACCGATGGGAGCGCGCTGCCTCCCCCGCACAAGGTGGGCCGCGGGTCGAATCACCATCTTGCCTTTGCCGTGCTCGAGAACGATGATCCCGTTCCCGCCATCCACGATTCTCTTGATTTCAGAGTAGTCCAGTCGGGTCCGGCCCGAGGCGCGGTGCCGTTCCAGGCCGGTGTCGGAGAGTACGTAGGAGTCTCCTGTGGCATTGCGGAGCGCGAGATCGGCGGCGGCGCCCCTTCCGAAGCTGAGAGCGGCAGACGCGGCGTCCTTGAGTTGGCCCGCGATGTCCTTCTTGCCGGGGGTCAGGGCGGCGTCCTTGAACTTTCTTGCGTCCTGCATTTGGAGCCGGGACTCGGTTCCGAACCAGTGCAGCACGGGCGGGGTTCGGTACGTGACAGGCTCCATGACTAGGATTATGGGTTTATGCCCTGCCGGGGTTGCGCAGACTCCGCCAGGAGTCGTGCAACCTTTGGCGCACGAATTCGGCGCGATGGCGGGCTGCGATCGCGGGGTCTTGGGTTCCAAAGACCTCCATCGTCGAGACCGACTCGTCCACCTCACGGGTGCGTTCGGGTGCGCCTTCCAGCCCGACCGAGCTTGCCCATCGGACCCAGGCGAATATCCTAAGCGCCTCGCGCAGGTCGAGCTCGGAGGAGGAAACGGCGGTCTCGACCGCTTGGCGAAACTTGTCACGCAGTTCGGTGCGTGGAACCTCGGCGCGGGCCTCGCGCTCCTGCCGAAGGAGCAGTTCGCACGCCCCGACAAACTCGGGAAGGCTCAGCCGGGTCGTGCTGACTTGAAAAAAGGCACCGACCGCTCGGCTCGACTCCCCGAAGAGGCCACGCGCCGTCACCCCGCCCGTTCCGAGGGCTCGGAGCAAGGATTGGAGGCGCCGCCGGTGCGCGAGACCGATGAAGTGGAACAGGGCCGACCACCGTCCCGCGCCTCCGCAGTTGAACTCGCTCGCGGTGAGATAGCCCCAAGGCTCGGCATAGGCGAAGTTGAGTCTGGCCTCGAAGACCCTTAGGCAGTCGCTGGCGGCGACGCGGGCGGTTTGCGGGCTCCAGCCCCCGACGAGGGCTTGTATCCTCAAGTGGTCCTCCTCGTTCACCATGACGCTCAACGTCCGGGACTTGTCCAAAAGGATCTCCCTTCCCGGATTGCGGTGCTCAAAGTCGGAGGAGATGAGCCGCGAGCCCAGGAGATAGTCCCTTTCCGCGTCCGTGAGACGGCCCTGCGAGACCAAGCCCGCAGACTTCCCTGACTCGGTCACGGCGTGGGCTACGAGATTCGCCTGCTCCACTGTGCAGTGGTGGGGAAACGGGATGCCACGAAGGTTACGGGCGTATCGGAACCGAGTACTGACGACGACATCACCTTGAGGCGAGTCGGCGCCCAGCCACGCCGGGGCGGGCATGCTTCGCAGGACGCGCTTCTTCCAAGACTCCGAGCGTGTTCTCTCGGTGGGCACGGGGCCGAGTCTACTCGGCTACTGCTTGGCGCGCCGGAAGGTCTTGTAGACATAGGCGAGCAGCTCTGCGACGGGCAGGAAGAGGTCGCGCGGGATGGCATCCCCAGCCTCGCACCGTTCGAAAAGCGCGCGAGCGATGGCACGGTTCTCGACGATGGGAAGGTCAACGTCGTGGGCGATCTCGCGCATTTTGAGTGCGAGGTAGTCCTTGCCCTTCGCGAGGATCACCGGGGCGTGCATCGTGCTCCGGTCGTATTCCACGGCGATGGCGTAGTGGGTTGGGTTCGTGATGAGGACGTCGGCTTGCTTGAGCCGAGTGGCCATACCGCCCTTGGCGAGCTTTCTGCGTCGATGCATCTGGGCCGACTTTAGCTCGGGGGAGCCCTCCATCTCCCTCATCTCGCGCTTGAGCTCGTCCTTGGTCATCATCATCTGTTTCTCGACCTGATATCGCTGAAAGACATAGTCGAGGATTCCAATCGCGAGCCAGACGATCCCGAACCTGACGGTGAGGGTTTGGACGGCGTCTATCGTCGCGGAAGTGAGCGGGCCGGCGCCGAAGCCGCCCATGCCTGCGATTCGGGGCCACTCCGACTTGACGAGCGCAGAGGTCGTGGAGCCGAGGAGGGCGAGCTTGACCAGGGCCTTGAGGCCCTCCACCGCCGCATGCTTGCTGAAGAGCCGCTTGAAGCCTTGGAGAGGGTTCACCCGCTCCCACTTCGGTTTGAGTCCCTCGGAGTGGAAGTGGACCCCGACCTGGCCGGAGACCACGACGGTGGCGACGAGGGCGAGGACGGCGAGGGGCGCGAAGAGCCCGACGCTCGCGCGCATCGCCCACCATGAGAGCGTGGCTTGCAACCCCGCCTCTGGGGCGGATCCCGCACGGGCCGCACCTTCTGTCGCGGTCTCCAATAGGAACCGACACACCTGGGGGATCGCGAACGAGGAGGCCAGGACGAGGAGCGCGCCGGTCAGGTCGTTCGATCGGGCGACCTGGCCCCGCTTTCGCGCTTCTTGCCTGCGCTTGTGGGTCGGTTTCTCGGTTCGCTCACCGGCGGTGGAGGACATGCATTCACCAAATGGTCAGGTTGGTCGCGATCGCCTTGGCGGCCAAAGCGAGGGCGGGGAGTCCTACGGCCACGATGCCAAGACCGACGACCAGCTTGGCGGGCAAGGCGAGGAAGTAGGGCTGGGCTTGGGGCACAGCTCGGGCGACGAGGGCGGAGGCGATGTCAATGAGGATGGTCGCCGAGATCACCGGGGCCGCAATCTGCACGGCCGCGATGGTTGCGGTTTGAAGGGTGATCGCGACGATCTCCATGACGCCGTGGAGGCCCTCCACCGGAGGGTTGGAGGTGAGTCCGCGAATCACGAGGTGATGTCCGTCCGTGACGAAGACGAGGACCGAGGCGAGGATGGCGTGGAACTGACCGAGAGGGGCAGAGACCGAGCCCAGCGCAGGGTTCAAGAGTTGGGCCGAACCGGTGCCGATTTGAAGGTCCATCACGTTCCCAGCCGCTTGGAAGGCCCAGACCACTGCCTGGATGCTCAGCGCGGTGAGGAGTCCGAAGCCAATCGCCCCCAAAACCCCGAGGACCATCGAGGCCATTTCCAGCGGAACCTGCTTGGGGCCAGGCACGACGGGGAGCAGCGCCCACGTGAGGATCACGGCGGAGAAGACCCGGATCATGGGGGGCACGAGGTTTCCGAGCATGGGCAGTGCGAGCACGAGCGCCGATGTCTTTGCAAAGAGGAGCACGCCTGACCAAACGGTGAGACTATCGAGGCTCATTGCCCGATCTGTCCGGCGCTCTGGAAACAGAGCAGGGTGAACTTCACGAGGCTCTGGAGCATCCATGCACCCATCCCCAACACCACCCCGCAGACCGCGATGAGCTTCGGGACGTAGGTGACGGTGGGCTCCTGGATCTGGGTCACGGCCTGGAAGACGCTCACCACGATGCCGACGAGAAGGCTCACGCCGAGCAGGGGCAGGGAGACCATCATGCCCACCTGCATCCCTTGCCGTGCCGCATCCATGACCAGGGACTCGTTCAAGGCGAGTACCCCGCGAGGATGGCTTGGACCAGGACGTGCCAGCCGTTGGCGAGCACGAAGACGAGCAGCTTGACGGGAAGCGAGACGACGGTAGGGGGCATCATCATCATGCCCATCCCCATCAGGACGCTCGCAACGATGAGATCAATCATCACGAAGGGCACAAAGATGAAGAACCCGACCACGAAGGCGGTTTTGAGCTCACTGATCACGAACGCAGGGACAAGACTGCCGAAGGCAACCTCCTCGCGCGATCGGGGCCGTTCCTTTCGGATGTCGGTGAAGAGCCGAAGATCGCTCTCGTAGGTGTTCTTGAGCATGAAGTCGCGAATGGGGACTTGGCCACGCTTCACGGCTTCGTCGAAGGTGATGGGGTTTTCCTTCCGCATGTAGGGCTGGAGCGCGGTCTCGTTCACCTGCTCGAACGTCGGGCCCATCACGAAGAACGTGAGGAAGAGGCTGAGGCCGACGATCACCTGGTTGGGCGGGATGGACTGCGTCCCCAGGGCGGAGCGGACAAGGCTCAACACGATGACGATTCGGGTGAATGCGGTGGTGAGGATCAGCAGCGCGGGTGCGAGGCTCAGCACGGTGAGAAGGGCAAGGATCTGGAGCGAGGCAGACACCTCGTTCTGACCCTGTGCCTGGCCCACGCCGAGTTGAATGCTGGGGACGTTCACGCCTTGCGGGACGGCGAGAGCGGCCGCGAGGAGTATCGCTAGCACGGAGGCGAGTCTGAGGCCGCGGTTCACTTCAGCTGGAGGCGCTCCCACCGTGCCTGGGCCACGGGATCGGCATGTACCGTCGGCTCGACTTGGTCGAGTACATCGAGGAAGGACTCGCTCTTGTGCTCGCTGGGAAGCTCGGTGAGGAACGTCAGGCTTTGGGCGGTCACGCCCACGAGGCAGGTCTTGCCTCGCGCCTCCACGATCGCGACCTGACCACCGCCGAGCAGCGCGGTCTCCTTGATGATGAGTTGGCTGCCCGGCTTTGCCGTGCCCACAATGCCTTTCCGCACGATCCACCTCGCGGCCAAGGCAAGGAGCGCGAGCACCACGATGACCGGGATCCATGCCGAACCCCCTTGGGCGGGCGACGCTGCTGGCATGTCGCTCTTTGTGCCCAGTGCTTGACCCAAGGTGGAGAGGAGGAGCATTAGGCCGCCTCGCTGCTCTTTCGGTCGGCGGGCTTCATGATCTCGGTGATGCGGACTCCGAAATTGTCGTCAATCACGACGACCTCGCCCTTCGCGACGAGGTGACCGTTCAGGAGCACCTCAACCGGTTCGCCCGCCGCCTTGTCAATCTCGACGATGGAGCCGGGCCCCAGATCCACCACGTCGCGGACCGGGATTTTGACCCGGCCGATCTCGACGCTGAGCTCCAGGGGTACGTCGAAGAGGAGTCCCAGGTCGCTGGTGACTCCCTCCATCGTCTTGCGGGCAGGAGGTTCGGCGTCCTCTCCGCAGATCGTTGCGCACGAGGCGGCATCCAGGATGAGGGACACCGTTCCGGAGCCGTTCTCACCCGTGGCTTTCGCGATCAACCGGATGGTGGGGCCATCGGCCCGGAACTTGTCCGGAAGCGAGCCGAGCGGGCCCGTGACTGTGACTTTGCCGAGCGAGGGCGAGTCGCCGGATGGATCGCTCAGGCCCGCGCACACTCCTTTCGCGATGGCTTCCAAGATCTCGCTCCATGCCTCTGGGGAGGGTGCTAGCGCAAAAGCGGCGCACGAAGCCTCGGGGATGCAGAAGATGCCGGTACCGAGACCGGTGAGCGAGATCGTCGCCACGACCGCTGACGAGGCCACTTCCTGGAGCAAGGAGTCCTGATCCGGTTCGAGCAGTTCCATGGGGGCCAAGCCAACCGTGGGGCCCCCGGCATCGGTCACAGCACGGGCGACAGAGGTCCATAGTGCGGATTGAAGTTGGGTGAATAGCTGCGTCATAGGGTTGTTTCGGTCGTGGCCCCGGTCTCGGGGGTCGTCGTCACGGTGAATGCGAGGTTGGAGCCGTCGAGGGCCATCTTGCCAAAGTGCAGGGGGATGCCCTGTACGAGGAGGATGAGGTCTTGATCCACCTTATGGTTGAGGGGTATTACCTGCCCGACCTGGATTTTGGTGAAGTCTTCAAAGCGGATCGGGGTGGGGGTCATGCGGATCGCACACGAGACGTCCACACCTCGAATCATGGAATCGAGCGCACTGTCCGCCTTGCGAGCTTGCTTGCGGTTTCCGGCGGCGATCCATCGGTTGCCGCTCAAGCGAGAGGTGACGCCCTTGAGCATCGTGTACGGGATGCAGAGGCTCAGTGCGCCCCGCGTGTCCTCCATCCTCACCTCGAACAGGCTGCTGATGACGATGTCGCTGGGCGGTGAGATCTGAACAAACTGGGAGCTCACCTCGATGCCGTCCACCTTGGGCTCGATGGCGGCAAGCCCTTCCCATGCGGCGACAAGGCACTGACAAAGGTGGCTGACGAGCTCGCGGACGAGCGGGGCCTCGATGTCGGTGAAGATTTGCCGTGCGAAGGGCCTTCCTGGCCCTCCGAGCAACCGGTCCACCATGGAAAACGCGACCGGGAACTCGATCTCCAGCACTGCTTGGCCTTGGAGTGGCGGCAAGGAGAGGAGGATGAACGCAGAACTGCTGATTCCACGAAGGTATTCCTCATAGGGGACTTGCTCCAGGGTGACGAGCTCGAACGAGACGGGCATGCGCAGGTTCGCGGCCAGGCTCGATCCTGCGAGGCGGCCAAAGCCCTCGTTGATCATTTGGAGCGTGCGCAACTGCTCCTTGCTGAACTTGTCCGGGCGACGGAAGTCGTAGACCTCGTAGGCGACCACCCCTCGTGTTCGCTGGGGCCTACTCTCGCTCTGGGTTGGGCGACGGACGGGGGTCCCCTCTGCCTCGGAGGAGAGGGTTCCGATCAGCGATTCGATCTCGGCCTTGGAAAGTACGTCGGACACAGCTTGCCTCGAACCCGCGCACCCGCAAGAGTGCGGGCACGAGCCGGTTCGACAGGTGGGTTATCGGGCTGGTTCCGGTTTCCTGGAGGTCTGAGCAGGCTAGTTGGTCACAACCGCCTCGTTTCGGAGTGTGACCTTCGCCCAGCCACCGGCTCTGGCGAGGATCGTTCCGCCTTCGAGCTTGCCCTTGCCCAAGGGGATCCAGATCGGCTTGCCCGCGAGCTCGGCGGGCACGGATGGCTTCCACTCGGCCACTTCGGCGGTCGCCGCTAGGATCGCGCGTTCGTACGCCGAAGGGGATTGGTCGTCCGGCAGCACGAGCGAGCGGGCGAACACCGATCTCGGAAGGATGCTCTCGGCGAGTAGCGCGAGGCCGAGGTAGGCGTCGAACCCCTCTTGTCCCCCGGCGGCGAGATCGGCGGATCTCGGCCCTTGGACTGCCGCGGCCAAGACGAGCGGGGTTACATTCTTGCCCACGTACTCTTGGAGTTGGTCGAGTGTTGCCCCCATCGTGTCGGAAGGGGTGGCCTTGCCCAGCGCTAGGGCTTGAGCCATGCGCCGGAGATAGATTCGCTCACCCAGGTCGCCGTTCGCCCACTCTTCAGGCCCCTTGGCGATCCTCACGGGTGGGAGCGTGGCGTGTCCATACTCGTGCGCGAGCTCACGGGCCCACTCGATGCGGCTGGAGAGGCCTTTCACGTCGTAGACGTGGATCGTGTTCACCTTGGCGGCACTGCCGCCGGGCAGGGAGTCGTCCTTGTCCACCGTGGCCCGCTGGAGCGCGCCAGGGTCGCCGCCGTCGCACAGGTACACGTCCACGGTTCGGGAAGGGAACTCGACACCGTGGTCCAATCGGAAGCTCGTTCGGTTGATCTCGACCAATCGAAGCAGGAAGCGGGTAACGCCGACGCTCACGTCCTCCTCCGGCTTCCCCTCCAAGGACTGCCTAAAAACTCGGAACCGAGGCGCGAACTCGCCGTTGCCCTCCACCATGCCGGTGACGGTTCTAGGGAATACCCACTCGTGGATGGGTGAGCGTTTTGGCCGTTCCAAGGGGGCCAGGGGCACCCGGATCGCCGACTTGGTGGGGGGTGTGAGAATCCCTTCCACTTCGAACCAGGCGAAGTCCGCCTGGGCTTGGAGGGCGAGTCCGGCGATGAGCGCGAAGGTCATGCGTGATCCAAGGCTTCCAAGTACCGCTCGGCCTCGATGGCGGCCATGCACCCCGTGCCGGCGGCGGTGACGGCTTGCCGATAGACTCGGTCGGTCACGTCACCACAAGCAAAGACGCCTGGGATCTTGGTCCGTGTCGAGCCAGGCTCGACGATCAAGTATCCGAGTGCGTCGGTTTCAAGGTACGGGGTGAAGACTTGCGAGTTCGGTTGGTGGCCTATCGCCACGAACACCCCCTCGATCGGCAGTTCCTCGTTGGGTCCTCCTGTAGTGTCTTCCAGGATCATCCCAGTGACCTTTCGCGGTGGCCCTTCCGTGCCCGTCACCTCGAGGAGAGCGCGGTTCCAAGCGAAGGAGATCTTGGGGTGGTCGAGGGCGCGTTGTTGCATGATCTTGCTTGCACGGAGGGTGTCTCGCCTGTGAACCACGGTTACGTGCTCGGCGTGGCGAGTGAGGTACACGGCCTCCTCCATAGCCGTGTCGCCGCCACCGATGACGGCGACCCTTTTTCCACGGAAAAAGAAGCCATCGCACGTTGCACAGGCGCTCACGCCATGCCCGCCGAACTCGACCTCGCCCTTGGCCCCCGTCCATTTGGCGCTCGCCCCGGTCGAGACGATCACGGATCGAGCGAGGTAGTGGTCCTCGCCGCACCAGACTTGGAACGGCGATCCTTCGAGTACGACCCGGTCCACGGTCTCGTGCTTGACGGTCGTGCCGAACCGCTCGGCCTGCTTCTGAAAGAGCTCCATGAGCTCGGGGCCGAGGATCCCGTCGGGGAATCCGGGGTAGTTCTCCACGTCGGTCGTGATCATCAGTTGCCCACCCGGCTCGGGCCCTGCGAGCATGAGGGGCGCGAGATTGGCGCGGGCGGCATAGACAGCGGCCGTATACCCAGCGGGTCCGGAACCGATGATCACGACGTCATGGGTCATCACTCCGACGGTACCGAAAAGAGGGCGGCCGCCCTAGGGCGGCCGCATGACGCAACGAATGTATTCTAAGAGTGGGCCGGCGACACCGCCAAGGGGAGAGCAAGAGCGGAGCACCGAGCCCAATCCTTAGATACCGAAACGCACCTCCATGTTCCGTGCCAATCTCGATGGTACCAAGGCGGGGGCAACTCCGGCATTTCCGTCGGGACGTCTCGTCCCCCGGTCTCCGAAGATGGACAGCGTGGACACTCCCTTTTTTCCGGACGATATAGACGGTCAAGTGGTTTGGCTCAACCAGTTTGCCAAGTCCGTGATGACCTATGGCCCAATCTTGGAGATCCCGGCGACCGTTGCGGCGGAAGCTCAGGACTTGGCTCGCGGTCTCCGGTTCATCAAGATGAACATCGAGTGTGCGCTTGGCGATGGCGAGATGCCGGGCCGGGAGACGGTGATGGCCTTCTCGAAGGTGCAACGCTGGGTTCGAGAGCAGTCGAAGTACCTCAAGGGTCACATGTGCTACACCCCCAGCCTCGGCCGGGTGTTCGGCGTGGAACGCAGGCTAGCTGCCTAGGCCCGGACCGGGCGGGGAAGACTAGGTAAAAGCATCGCCGTGAACATCGGCCTGCTCCAAGAACTCACAGAAGCCCACGGCATCCCTGGGAACGAAGGGATGATCCGTGCGATCGTCAAGCGCGAGCTCGGGGGGATCTGCGAACTCGAAGTGGACTCGATGGGAAGCGTGATCGCCCGGAAGGCCCCCACGAAACCTGGGTCCGGGCGTCGGGTCATGCTCGCCGCCCATATGGACGAGATCGGCTTCGTCGTGAAGCACATCAGCGACAAGGGCTTTCTTCGAGTTCAGCCCTTGGGCGGTTGGGATCCAACGCAGATGGCGAGCCAGCGGGTCTTCGTCCATACCCAGTCGGGGAAGTTGAACGGGGTCCTCACCCAGAGCAAGAAGCCCAAGCACATGCAGACTCCGGGCGATGCGAACAAGGCCCCGACTACCGACGACTTCTTCCTGGACATTGGTTTGAGCGGGGAGGCGGCCCAAGCTCAGGTCCAACTCGGCGATATGGTGACCATGAACCGGACGTTCCAGACGATGGGAGATCTTTTCACCTGCAAGTCCATGGACGACCGTGCGGCGGTCTTCGTGATGATCGAAGCGCTGAAAGCGGCGGGCGAGCACTCTGCGGAGATCTTTGCGGTTGCGACAGTTCAAGAGGAGGTCGGCTTGCGGGGAGCGGCGGCATCGGGCAGCAGGATCGCCCCCGACGTGATGGTCGCGATTGACGTCACGCTCGCCAACGACATCCCCGGCCTACCGGACGAGCTCGCGGTCACAAAGCTGGGCAAGGGAACGGCGATCAAGTTTATGGACAGTTCGCTCATCTGCCATCCCAAGGTTTTCGGCCATTTCCGCTCCCTGGCCGAGAACCACAAGATCCCGTACCAAGTGGAGGTGCTCCCGGCTGGCGGGACCGATGCGGGGGCCGTGCAGCGCCTCCATGGAGGGGTGCCTTCGTTCACGCTCTCCATCCCTACGCGGTATATCCATACGGTGAACGAGACTGTGAACAAGGGCGATGTCCAGGCGTCTGTGGACCTCCTCGCCCGGTTCATCGAGACGGTAGGCGAGGCCGATTACTCGCTCGACTGACGTCCCAGGGAACTCTTCGGGCCGATGTTGCGCTAGTACAAGAGAGGATCGTTCGATCCATCCGGTTTACTGAAATGAACGTCAAGACATGGACGGCTTGGACGGCCGTCGGTATTTTCGCGGCGGTTTACGTGGTGGCATGCAGCCCCCCGGCAGAGCCGCAAAGCGCGCCAGCACCCGCGGCAGGTGAACCCGAGATCACGCGCCAAGAGGTCGTGCCTGGTTCCGATGCGTCCTCTCGGTCCGATACCAAGGCGACGGGGCCATCTACTTCCAGCAGCGAACAGGTCGTGGCCAAGGTCGCAACCCTGCACGTGCCGGGCATGACGTGAGCCACCTGCCCGGACACTGTCCGATCCATCTTGGTCAAGATGGAAGGTGTGAAGAAGGCCGTGACCGATGGCAAGTCGCTCACCGCGACCGTGGACTTCGACCCTTCGGTCGTTACGGCCGAAGAGATCGCGAAGGGGCTGGGCAAGGCGAACGCCCGTTACAAGGCGACAGTTCGAGAAGTGAGTCAGTAGGCATCTAAGTCGGATCGTACAGCCGTTGCTGAGCAGAGGTTCTTTGGCTCCGGCGGCGTGGCCGGGCGATCCACCCATGGGTTCCGCGTAGAATACAGCCATGCGCTCGCACCTCTTGCTGGCTCTTCTCGTCGTAAGCCTGGGTTGTGGCCCGCAGGGTGGCTCGAAGCCGACCTCGGGCGAGACGCCGCGAGAGAAGCCGTTCAAGGTCGCGTTGCTCACTCCCGGCCCCATCAGTGACGCAGGCTGGAGCGCCCTCGCTTATCGGGGCCTGGAGGCGGTCGAGAAGGAGCTGGGTGCGGAGGTCAACCAACAGCAAGCGACGGACGCCCAGATCAAGGATGCGATGCGGAGCTACGCCCAAGAGGGCTACGCGCTCGTCTTCGGCCATGGCTTCGAGTACAACGCGCCAGGGGTCGAGGTAGCGAAGGACTTTCCGGCGACAGTGTTCGTGAGCAGCTCGGGCGGCGAGTCCTCGGCCAACGCCGGGGCCTTTCGGTTCCTCCTTGAAGAAGGCTTCTATCTTGCAGGGATGACGGCGGGGAGCCTGACGAAGTCGGGGACGGTCGCGATGATCGGCGGGCCGGACGTGCCCAGCATCCGCTCGACGTTCAAGGCTTTCCGAGCTGGGGCTGAGGCGGGTCGCCCCGGAATCCGAGTCATCGAGACGTTTACGGGCTCGAACGACGATGTCGCCAAGGCGAAGCAGGCGACCGCGGCCGCGATCAGCCAAGGTGCCGACTATGTGATCCACCAGGCGAACGCGGCGGCGCAAGGCGTGTTCGATGCTTGCAAGGAGGGCGGCGCCAAAGCTTTCGGCTCCAACAGCGACCAGAATTCGAACCCAAGCGGGGTGGTGATCGCATCGGCGGTCATCGTAGCGGAGCCCGCGTTCGTGGCTCTGGCGAGGCGCGTGAAGGAAGGACAATATCACGGAGGAATCGAGACCATGCGCATGGCGGACGGGGCGATCTCTTTTGTCTGGGGGGACGCGATGGAGATCCCTGGCGCGGTGAAGGCCAAGATTGAGGCGGCCCAGAAGGACATCGAGTCTGGAAAGCTCTCAGTGCCCTACGATCGGTTCTGAGCGTGGCGGTTCTCGAAGTTCGCGGGGTCAGCAAGTCGTTCGGATCGGTGCAGGCGCTGGAGAACGTCTCGCTCGATCTCCGACCGGGCGAGGTTCACGCGATCCTCGGAGAGAACGGCGCGGGCAAGTCCACTTTGGTAGGAATCCTCGCAGGCTTCCTTGTGCCCGACTCGGGGACCGTGGAGTTCCAGGGCGTGGAAATTCGCTACGGCCACCCAACCGAGGTTCGTGAGGCGGGGCTGCGGATCGTCCACCAGCACTTTATGCTGGTGCCTCAGTTCACGATCGCGGAGAACATCGCGCTTGGCAATCTTCGTCGGTGGGAGAACCCTTATCAGTGCGCCGCGGTCTCGGAGGCGTCGGATCTGGCGGAGCGGCTTGGCTGGGGCCTGGATCTCGAAAGCAGGGTGGACCAGCTCTCCGTGGGATCCCTACAGCGCGTGGAGATTCTGCGCGCACTGATCGGAGGCGGGAGCGTTTTGGTGCTTGACGAGCCCACGGCCGTGCTCACGGCAGAAGAAGCGAGCGAGTTGCTTGCGTTCGTTCGTGCGCGTCGGGACGAAGGTATGACGGTGGTGCTCGTGACGCACAAGCTGCGGGAGGTTTTCGACGTAGCCGACCGGGCCACGGTGCTTCGACAGGGCAGGCTCGTGGCTACGTTCGATCTGTCCTGCACCGAACCCGATGTGCTTGCCGAGGCGATGGTGGGAGGGCCGGTACCCATGGCAAGCGGCACTTTGCGGGCGGCGGGGGAGGAGATTGTCCGGATCGAGGAACTAATCGTCGAGTCTGACCGTGGATCGCCCGCGGTGCGGGGCATCGGCCTTTCGCTTCGCTCCTGCGAGGTGCTCGCGATCGGTGGTGTGGACGGGAATGGTCAGGTCGAGCTCGCGGAGGCCTTGGTAGGTATTCGGCGAAGCTCCAGCGGATCTATCCAAGTGTCGGGCCGTTCGATTGCCTATATCCCGCAGGATCGGCAGACCGACGGCCTCGTCCTGGAGATGAGCATTGCCGAGAACATACTTCTGGGCCAAAGCCTGAGGGAATGGACCCGGTTCGGAATCTTACGCATGCGGCAGGTGCTGGAATGGGCCCAGAGCCTGATGCGCCGGTTCGACGTTCGGGCCGAGTCGGCAATCGTTCCGGCGGGCGCGCTCAGCGGGGGCAACCAACAGAAGGTGGTCGTCGCACGGAACCTTCACCGCGTGCCCGACCTGCTCGTGGCCGTGAACCCGACACGCGGATTGGACCTTCGGGCCGAGGCCGCGGTTCGGAAGGCGATTCTGGAGTGTGCGGCCCAAGGTGCCGCGGTGCTGCTCCTCTCGACGGACCATGACGAGATCGAGGCCCTGGGCGACCGGGTGATGTACATGGAGTCGGGTCGCCTGGTGGATCGGTTGGTTGGCTCGACGCTATGAGGGTTCACGTTCGGATTCTTGCGAGCTTTGCCCTACTTATCGGGGCACTGATCTTGACTCTCCTTGTGTTCCGTGTGCCGATCGGTGAAGGCTTGCGGCTGATCGGGCAAGGCGCCATCTTCACGGAGGCGGGATGGACCCGGTCAGCGGTACGTTCCACACCGCTCGTGTTCGTCGGGCTAGGCATGGCGGTGGCCTGGCGCGCGGGTATGTATAACATTGGCGGCGAAGGCCAGTATGTATTGGGTGGGTTGGCGGGGGCAGCGTCGGTGAGCGCCCTCGGCACGGCGGCCACGTGGTCGCCGGCTGTGCCGATCCTTGCGGCTTGCGCGGGCGGCGGGTTGCTGGCTGGCCTCGCGGGGGTGCTCCAGGTGTGGCGCGGCATCCCGGTGGTCATCTCCACGATCCTTCTGAACTTCATGGTGCTTCCGCTCCAGGAGTGGCTCTTGCAGGGCCCGCTCCAGGAGGCGAAAGGGCAGATCCCGCAGACGGATCGGTTGCCCGACTCTGCGATGCTTGCCCGGTTCGATCCCCGCTTCGACCTTCATGCCGGGGTGTTTATCGCGGTGGCGGCGGTCTTGGCGATGGCCGTGTTCCTCTATCGCACCCCTGCCGGGTTTCGGCTCCGGGTCGTAGGTTTGGGCCCTCGCGCCGCAAGGGCGCACGGGATCTCGGGAGACCGGGTCCGGGTCTGGGCGATGGTGCTTTCCGGCTCTCTGTGCGGCCTTGCCGGCGGGGTGGACCTGACCGGGCTCACCGGCTACTTGGGAACGGGCTTCGACCAGGGGTGGGGGTTCATGGGGATCCCGGTCGCGCTCCTCGGGGCGCTCGACCCGGTTGGAGTGTTCCTCGCGGCCGTCTACTTCGGGGTCTTGGTGGCAGGTTGCGAAAACCTGGCCCGGTTTGCGGACGTCGGGAGCCCGATCGTCTATGTGGTGCAGGCGGTGGCGGTGCTCGTGGCGGTCGGTCTCCAACATTGGCGGTTCGCACCGAAGGGGAGGGCCGAAGTTGAACTGGGCTGACATCCTGACCTATGCGGCCCCGGTGGGCCTCGCGGCGCAAGGCGAGACGATCGTGCAACGCGCTGGCTTGATCAATATCGGCTTGGAGGGGACCATGCTCATGGCCGCCTACGCCTCGATGAAGTTGACCGCGATTACGGGCTCCCCGTTCGCCGGGATGGCGGCGGGTTTGATCGTAGGTGTCGCCGTTTGTCTTCTCAGTGCCCTGTTTACGGTGCGCCTCGGTGCCGACCAGGTGGTCGTGGGTACGGCGCTGAACCTAGGCGCGCTGGGGGCGACGAGCACGATGTTCCAAGCGGAGTTTGGGCGCAGCGGCCAGCTTCTCTCGGTACCTGCCCTTCCCGACTGGCTGCCGGGGATTGACCTTGGGACGTCCTTGTTGTTGCTGTGGCCCTTTGTCGCGACTTGGTTTCTTTGGAGAACCGGGGCGGGCCTCGTGATGCGCGGCTCGGGCGAATATCCGGCGGCCGTGGAGGCGGCAGGTGCGTCCGCGATCCGTTCTAGGATCATCGCGGTGTCCGTGGGGGGGGCGCTTGCGGGCCTCGCGGGGGCCTATCTTGCCGTTGGTATTGCAGGAACCTTCGTAGAGAACATTACTGCGGGGCGCGGCTTCGTAGCGATCGCAATGGTGACCTTTGGACGTTTGAAGCCGTGGTGGGTGCTTGCGGCATCCTTGGTCGTCAGTGTCGCCGAGCAAGCACAGTTCACGATGCAAGGCTGGGGCCTTGGGGTGTCGCCGCAATTGTTCGTGGCCTTGCCGTACACGGTCGCGCTTCTTGTCCTCGTGTTTGCGGGCAAAGGAACCCGATTGCCGGAGTCCCTAGGGCGGCCTTTTAGGAGGGTTACATGAGGCGGGCGGTAGCCTTGACCCGGGTCGTCCGGTTCTCATCGGGCCACCGGTATTGGGAGGATGCGTGGCCCGAGGTGAAGAACCGCGAGGTCTTCGGTGAGTGGGCCTCCCCTCACTACCACGGCCACAACTATGTCATGGAGGTGACGGCGGAGGGCCCGACCGACCCTTCCACCGGCATGGTGGTAAACATCAAGGACATTGATACAGTGCTTCAGGAGCGTGTGGTGGCCCTCTTTCACCAGCGGAGCATCAACGAGGAGGTGCCTGGGATCAAGGCCCCCCCTACCCTCGAGACATTGTTGGCGTATTTCCAAGAGCGGCTGGCTCGTTTACCGGGCCAATCGAGGCTTGTACGTTTGAGGCTCGAAGAGTCTCCCGAACTATGGGGTACATGGACCGAAGAAATGGTAACAATTACAAGGAGTTATGAGTTTGCGGCATCACACCGATTGTACGTGCCTAGCCTGAGCGAGGCAGAGAACGAGAGCCTCTTTGGTAAGTGTTGTCGCGCGAGCGGGCATGGCCACAACTATGTGGTCGAGGTGAGCGTCAGCGGCGAGGTGGATGCGCTTTCCGGCATGTCGGTGGATCTGGGTGAGTTGGACGCGGTCGTCGAGCGCGAGATCCTGGATCGCTATGACCACAGGAACCTCAACACGGACGTAGACGACCTTGCGGGCCTCAATCCTACGAGCGAGGTCGTGGCGCTCGCGATCTTCGACCGGTTGAAACCGGTGGTTCCGGGCCGCCTCGTCAAAGTAGTACTGTGGGAGACCTCGCGGAACGGGTTCGAGGTCTCGGCCTAGCAAGCGAAGGCCGACTGGCTACGGGCAAACTCCTCATAGACTGGCAGGTAGTCCGTCCAATCGTCCCTCTGGATCGCTCGCATATACTTCGGCAGGGAGAGGAAGGGCACGAAGTGGGGCCGTTTGGGCACCCTGGCGAGGCACATGTTGGCTTGGGCGGGCGTCTTGTCCCCCTTCTTGAGGTTGCACTTGCGGCAACAAGCGACCAAGTTCTCCCAGGTGTGCGGCCCGCCGCACCATCTCGGCGTGACGTGGTCAATCGTTAGATCCTTGCGAGATCCGCAGTATTGGCACGTGAAGTTGTCTCTGGCAAGGACGGACTGGCGCGAGAGCCGCAGCTGGTTGATCGGCCTACGAACGAAGTAGCGCATCTTGACGATAGAGGGAGCCGGGAGTTGGGTTTGGCCCGTGACGACGACAAGTTCCGTTCCTTGGATGACGTCTGCCTTGCCCAGGAGCACGAGCGAGAGCGCACGGGGCATCCTGCACAGGTTGAGCGGCTCAAAGTTCGCGTTCAGCAGCAGGACCTCGCTCACGACATGCCTCCTCTGACATAGTGAGGCCCGTCCCACAGAGTGGACGGGCCTTGTCGGGCGCGACCGGACACACCCCCACGTATGATGTCCACTCCCATTGGCGGCCAGCCGGCCCGGTGCGGCTTCCTCAACATGATCCTATTATTGTGAACGATCCGGCGCCCCGATTCGCCGCGCGGTGTTGAGAAACCCGCGCAACCTGACAAGATTGCCAGGGGACGGACAAGCCTGTCCGGATTTGGTATGATGCTGGCACTGTCCCACGGAGGGGACTGGAAATCCATGGAAGCCTTGCGAATCGAAGGTGGGCGTCGCCTATCCGGTGAGGTCATTGTACCGGGGAGCAAGAACACTGCCCTCGCGGTACTCTCGTGCGTCCCGCTCGCGACCGATCCGATCGTGCTGAGGAACGTCCCCTCGGTCTCGGACGTTCGCACGAAGCTTCAGCTCCTGGAGGAGTTCGGCTGTACGGTGGAATGGCGCGAGGAGACCCTGTTCTTGGATCCAAGTGGGATCCGCCAGCACGAGCCTACCGAGGAGAGCCTCCGGCAGATTCGTACCTCTTTCTATCTCTTGGGGCCAGTCTTGGCGCGACTGGGCCGAGCCGTGCTCCCTATGCCCGGCGGTTGTCGCATCGGTGCCCGGCCCGTGGACTACCACCTTAAGGGCCTGAGCGCGATGGGGGCGAAGATCGAGCTTACGGGAGGCCGGTATGTGGCTACCGCCGAAAGGTTGGTCGGTACCGAGATCTATCTCGACTATCCGAGTGCCGGGGCGACCCAGCACCTGATGGCGACCGCTTGCCTCGCCGAGGGCGTCACGACGATCCAGAATGCCGCGATGGAGCCCGAGATCGGTGCCTTGGCCGAGTTCTTGAACGGGATGGGGGCGCGGATCGAGGGAGCGGGATCGAGCATGGTGACGATCACGGGGGTTCGCGAGCTCGGCGGGACCGACTTCCGCATTCCGGAGGACCGGCTCCAAGCCGGTACCTACCTATTGGCGGGCGCGGTCACGGGAGGGGACGTGAGCGTCCGTGGAGTTTGGTCCGAGCCGCTCACTGCGCTCATCAACAAGCTCAGGGAGGCGCAAGTGGGGATCGAAGAGGGCACAGACGTGATACGCGCGACCTCGAACGGACGGCCGAAGGCGACGAACGTCCGCACGATGCCCTACCCGGGCTTTCCGACCGACCTTCAGCAACCCTTCGCGGTACTGCTCGCGATCGCCCAGGGGCGGAGCAGCATCGTTGAGACCATCTATGAGAGCCGCATCGGGCACGTGCAGGAGCTGCTCAGGATGGGGGCGGACATGCACATTCAGGGCCGGTCCACCGTGATTGACGGTGTACCGAAGCTACGCGGCGCGTCCGTGGAAGCGAGCGACCTTCGCGCCGGGGCTGCACTCGTGATCGCTGGCCTCGCCGCCGAGGGAACCACCGACGTTCGGAACGTCCACTTCATTGACCGAGGATATCAGAACTTCGAGGAGTGCCTCCGGGGGCTCGGTGCGAGTATCGAGCGGATCGAGACCGATACCCGGGAGGGCAGTGCCCACGGCTCGGGTGTGAAGTCGAGTTGAAGTTTCAGGTCGAGCTAGGGATTGACCTGGGAACGGCAAACATCCTCGTCTATCGTCGGGGCCGTGGCATCGTTCTGAACGAGCCGACGGTCGTCGCTGTCAACACTCACAACAAGAAGGTCTTGGCGGTCGGGCACGACGCTCGCGACATGATCGGGCGCACGCCCGGCAACATCCAGGCGATCCGCCCGCTACGAGACGGTGTCATCGCCGACTACACGGTGACGTTCGCGATGCTCGACTTTATCCGCCGGAAGACGGTGGGTCGAGGGCAGATCTTCAAACCGATCGCACTCATCTGCGTCCCGAGCGGGATCACGAACGTGGAGCAACGAGCGGTGATGAAGGCGGCGACCGCGGCGGGCTTCAGCAAGGCGATGACGATCGAGGAGCCGATGGCGGCGGCAATCGGGTGTGGGTTGCCGATTGATACCGCCGCAGGCAACATGGTCATTGACATCGGCGGCGGCACGACCGACATCGCGGTGATCAGTTTGGGGGGGATCGTGATCTCGCAGAGCTTGCGGGTAGGCGGGATCAAGCTTGATGAGGCGATTGTTCGGCACATTCGCAACGTCTACAACCTGATGGTGGGCGAGCAGACCGCCGAAGACGTGAAGCTGCAGATCGGGTCGGCGTATCCGCTGGGCCAGGAGACGACGATCGAGATCCGCGGTCGAGACCTCGTCGCCGGGCTCCCCAAGACCGTGGCGGTGACCTCGGAGGAGATTCGGGAGGCATTGGCCGAGCCTGTTCGACAGATTGCCGAGAAAGTGTGCGTGGTCTTGGAAGAGACGCCGCCGGAGCTTGCGAGCGACATCATCCAGCGCGGGATCGTCTTGACCGGTGGAGGGGCACTTTTGCGCGGGCTCGATCAGTTGTTAGAGAAGGTGACCGGAATCCCGATCCATGTTGCGGACAACGCTTTGCAGGCTGTGGCCATCGGCACGGGCCGTGCGCTGGAGCAGATTGACGAGATCGAGCGTGCCGGGGCGCTCACCCGAGTATGAAGTTCTTTGCGACGGCGCTCGCCCTGTTCTTCGCCGTTTGGGCACAGGCCCAGGCGGTCACCGAGAAGGAGTTCTTCACGGTGTGCGGCGAGTTCGAAGCGGCGCAGTACCGGGTGCTCAAGCTTGATCCGCCGAGCCCGCGCGAGCCGGGTAAGGACAAGGCGGTGACGAGGTCCCAAGTCGTCCGCGAGTTCACACGGATTTGGGAGAAGGTGAGGCCGAAGGTTCGGATCACGCCCAAGGAATATCGGTTCGACTTGGCCGCGCTGAAGCGGAGGAACGGGGCCGAGGACGCGGCCCTCCTCGCCCAACTCGCGGGCAAGGGCCTCATCGCCCCGGTCGGCCCTCTCGCGACCGGGCCGAAAGAGACCATGACCGCGCGGCAACTGGGGGACGCGATCGGATACTTCTTCTCCCAGGTCTCATACTTGACCCACAAGCCCTCGGCCAAGTGGACCCCGTCACTTATGCCGGTCGAGGGCGACGGTTAGCCATGCCGATAATCCTTCGTGGTGGCAAGCAGTTCGCTCCTCTGGGAAGAGTGCCCGTTCGAGCTCTTTGACCTGGGCGCGCTTCCGAGCCTCGGTCTAGAGGGTTGGTTGGCGGCGATCCTAGGGCCGACGCTGAGGCACTTCCACGCATCGAGCGGCTCGGTCTTCTTGCTCGATCACGAGGGAACGGGGCGGCTTGCCGCCCAATGCGGCACACTCCGGCCGATCCCTTCTGAGGCGAGCGTTCGAGTCGGGGAAGGCATCGGGGGCGCGGTGCTCGCCGACCGGCACGCTCGCATCGTGGGCGATCCCGGTTCGGACCCGTTCTTCGTGGGCCGAGAGGTACGTGCCGTTGCTTCGATCGGGAGCGCGCTTGTCGTTCCCCTGGTGGACTCGCAGCGCACGGTCGTGGGGCTTCTCAATGTCAGCCGAGGGGCGGGCAGCGAACCGTTCGCTGAAGGCGATCTGCGGAGGTCCGAGGTCTTTGGAGGGTTCATGGCGATGGCGATTTCCAACGCACGGTTGGTCGAGAGCGTCCGCTCGGCCCTGGATGCGGCGGAGCTTCGCGGCTCACAGCTCCAAGCTGTGCT